>Ga0310841_100281_pt1 | contig 36117 bp, 29 predicted proteins | sample SM_ome_9_FD_201311 | JGI IMG/M metagenome (GOLD analysis project Ga0310841, IMG submission 201311) | Sorghum-adapted microbial communities enriched on stacked mutant (SM) sorghum from Joint BioEnergy Institute, Emeryville, California... ...
GACGACTCGCTGTACGGGGTCGACGCGGTGATCCTGCCGGGCGGCTTCTCGTACGGCGACTACCTGCGGTGCGGGGCGATCGCCCGGTTCGCGCCGGTGATGGAGGCGGTCGCCGACGCCGCCCGCGGCGGCATGCCGGTGCTGGGCATCTGCAACGGCTTCCAGATCCTCTGCGAGGCCCACCTGCTCCCCGGCGCCCTGGTGCGCAACGAGCACCTGCACTTCCGCACCCGCGACCAGCGACTGCGCATCGGCTCGGTCGCCTCGGCCTGGACCAACGCGTTCACGCCCGGCCAGGAGATCGTGATCCCGGTCAAGAACGGTGAGGGTCGGTACGTCGCCGACGCCCGGACCCTCGACGAGCTGGAGGCCGAGGACCGGGTGATCGCTCGCTACGTGGACGGCAACCCGAACGGCTCCATGCGGGACATCGCCGGGATTCGCAACGAGGCCGGCAACGTCGTCGGCCTCATGCCGCACCCGGAGCACGCGATCGAGGAGCTGACCGGCCCGTCGCTGGATGGCCAGGGCTTCTTCCACTCGCTGTTCCGGCATCTGGCGGGCGCGGGAGCGGTGGCGGCCCGATGAGCACCCCGGAGGTCACCATGGACGGTCCCGAGAACCCTGAGCGCGAGCCGGGCCGCCGCACCGACCTGTCGGCGCTCGCCTGGCGCCGCCCGCCCGAGCCCGCCCCGGCCGCCAGCGCCCCCAGCGGCAACGGCGAGGCTCCGTACGCGCCAGCGTCCTCCGGGGAGACACCCAACGGTACGGCCGGCACCTCCGCGGTGGCCGATACCTGGACACCCCCCGAGCCGTGGACCCCGCCCGAGTGGACGCCTCCGGAGTGGGAACCGCCGCGGGTGACCGTCGACGCGCCGCCCGCCCCGGACGGATCGTCGCCGTGGGCCCCGCCCGCCGCGGCGAGCCCGGACGGCGATCAGGCGGACGGCGGCCCGGTCGGTCCGGCCACCGCCGTCGCGGCCCCGCCGGTGGACGGTGCGGTCGACGTCGACCAGTGGGGCGAGCCGGAGGCGGCGGGGCCGCCGGTCCGGCCCGCGGTGGTCGACACGCCCACCTCGGAGTACCCGGCCGTCCGGGCGACGACTCAGCTCGACGTCGAGGCGACCGCCACCCCGGTCGACGTGGCGCCCGCGCCCACTGTGGACGAACCCCAGCCGGTCGTCGAGTCCGCGACGGTGCCGACGGTCACCGAGCCGGCCCGGGTCGAGCCGGAGCCCGCGCCCAGCGAGCCCGTTGTCAGCGCTCCCAGCCAGCCCGCGCCGGCGGAGGTTGTCGCCGAGGTGCCCGAGCCGACCCCCGCCGCGCCGGCGCCGACGAGTGCTCCGGCCGCGTCGGATGAGGACCTGCCACCCATCGAGGCGATCCTGCCGCGGGCCGAGGGCTACCGCGAGGTCGGCTTCGACACGGTGGTCCGAGCGCTGCACACCGAGAGCGAGTTCCAGCCGTACCTGGAGCTGGGCCTGCAGCCCGACGAGTACCAGCGGATCCGGCAGATCCTCGGCCGTCGGCCCACGGACGCCGAGCTGGCCATGTACGCGGTGATGTGGAGCGAGCACTGCTCCTACAAGTCCAGCAAGGTCCACTTGCGACAGTTCGGCCGGGTCGCGGAGCGCATTGCGGCCAAGGCCCAGGGCCAGCCCACCGCGGCCGGGCGGATGCTCGCCGGGATGGGCGCCAACGCCGGCGTGGTGAAGGTCTCGGACACCCTGGCCGTCACGTTCAAGGTGGAGTCCCACAACCATCCGTCCTTTGTGGAGCCTTACCAGGGGGCGGCGACCGGGGTCGGCGGCATCGTGCGCGACATCCTCGCCATGGGCGCCCGGCCGGTCGCGGTGATGGACCCGCTGCGGTTCGGCGCCATCGACCACGAGGACACCAAGCGCGTGCTGCCGGGCGTCGTGGCCGGCATCGGCGGCTACGGCAACTGCCTCGGCCTGCCGAACATCGGCGGTGAGGTCGTCTTCGACGAGTGCTACCAGGGCAACCCGCTGGTCAACGCGCTCTGCGTCGGCGTGCTGCCGATCGACAAGCTCCAGCAGAAGGCGGCGACCGGCCCCGGCAACATCGTGGTGCTCATCGGGGCGAAGACCGGCCGGGACGGCATCGGCGGTGTCTCCGTGCTGGCCAGCTCCGCCTTCGGCCAGGGCAGCGAGGAGCGCCGGCCGAGCGTGCAGGTGGGCGACCCGTTCCTGGAGAAGCTGCTCATCGAGGCCTGCCTGGAGCTGTACGACCTGAACCTCGTCACCGCGATCCAGGACCTCGGCGGCGCCGGCCTGACCTGCGCCCTGTCGGAGATGTCCGCGGCCGCCGGTCTCGGGATGGCGATCAACCTCGACCTGGTCCCGTTGCGCGAGCCGTCGATGCGGGCCGAGGAGGTGCTGGTCTCCGAGTCCCAGGAGCGCATGCTGCTCGTGGTGACGCCCGAGAACCTGCCGGTCGTGCTCTCCATCTGCAACCGGTGGGGCGTGCTCGCCACCCCCATCGGTGAGGTGACGGCGCCCGAGCCGGAGGTCGGCCCCCGCCTGCGGGTCTGGTGGCGGGGTGAGGTGGTCGTCGACGTCCCGCCGGCATCGCTCGCCGACGACGGGCCGGTCTACCAACGCCCGATGCGCGAGCCGTACGACCGGTCGCTCATGCTGCTCGACCGGCCGGAGACCCTGCCCCGCCCGGAGACCCCGGACGAGCTGCGCCAGACGCTGCTGCGGATGGTGGCCTCGCCGAACCTCTGCGACAAGACCTGGGTCACCGAGCAGTACGACCGCTACGTGTTGGGCAACACGGTGCTCGCCCAGCCCGAGGACGCCGGGGTCATCCGGATCGACGAGTCGACCGGGCTCGGGGTGGCCCTCTCGGTGGATGGCAACAGCCGGTACACCCGGCTCGACCCGTACCGGGGCGCCCAGCTCGCCCTGGTCGAGGCGTACCGCAACGTCGCCGTGACCGGGGCGGTGCCGGTCGCGATCACCAACTGCCTGAACTTCGGCTCGCCCGAGGATCCCGGCGTCATGTGGCAGTTCGCCGAGGCGGTGCGCGGGCTCGCCGACGGGTGTGTGGAGCTGGAGATCCCGGTGACCGGCGGGAACGTGAGCTTCTACAACCAGACCGGCGGCACCGCGATCAACCCGACGCCGGTGGTGGGCGTGCTCGGGGTGCTGGAGAACGTGGCCCGGCGGGTCCCGATGGGCTTCGCCAACGAGGGCGACCCGATCTTCCTGCTGGGGACCACCCGGGAGGAGATCGGCGGCTCCGAGTGGGCGCACGTGGTCCACCAGCACCTCGGGGGCATTCCGCCGGCGGTGGACTTCGTGGCGGAGCGGCGGCTGGCCGCGCTGATCGCCGAGGCGGCGAAGCTCGGCTACCTCACCGCGGCCCACGACCTGTCCGAGGGCGGGCTGGCGCAGGCGCTGGTCGAGTCCTGCCTGCGCCGGAACATGGGCGCGCACGTGGCGCTGCCGCCGGACGGGCAGAGCCCCTTCGTGCACCTGTTTTCCGAGTCCACGGCGCGGGCGATCGTGTCGGTGCGCCAAGGGCAGGAGCAGGCGTTCGCGGCGCTCGCAGACAAGCACGGCGTGCCGAAGACCGCGCTGGGCATCGTGACCGCCAAGGACAGTCCGCTGGTCTTCGACGAGCTCTTCGAGGTCAGCCTCGACGAGCTGCGCCAGGCGCACACCTCCACCCTGCCCGCCATCTTCGGCTGAGCCGTCTCGAACCCGGGCGCGGGCCGGCCGGAATGGGCCCGGTACGGCGCGCGGCGCCGCCCGCCGTCCGGCCGCTAGAGACCGCTGGTGTCGACCGTGGGCCGATTCGTGGGCCGGGGCTGTCGGGTCCCGGGCGACCGCGGCCGACCCGGCGACCGGGCGGCTGGTAGCGACCTCGGAGACCGGTAACCGACCCTGGAACCGGTAGACGACGCTGGAAACCGGCAACGACGCTGGACAACCGGAAACGACGCTGGACAACCGGAAACGACGCTGGACAAGCAGTACGGCCAGCCAGCTGATCCTCAGCCCAGCCGGCTGGCCGCACCACAGGTCGGGGCGATCGTTCCGCTACTCAGGAACCGGCCCGCGGCGTCCCGGAGACCGGGCGTTCCCGGCGCGGGTGCTAGTCGTCGATCCAGTCGACGCGGCGACCCTCGGACGGACGCGCCGAGTGACGCGGCTCGGCGTACCCACCCGGCCGCGGCGGCGGCCCGTACCCGGGCTGGCCCGGACCGTGGGCCGGCGGCGGACCCCCGGCCGGGGGCGCGCCGTACTGCGGCGGCGGGCCGTAACCCGCGGGCGGGGCGGGTGGCGCGCTGCCTGGCGCGGCCCAGCCACCGGGCGGCGGGCCGTATCCCCCGGGTGGCGGACCGCCGGGGGCGCCCGGACCACCGGGGCCGCCCGGGCCGCCGTACGGCGGTGGCGGCGGCACACCGGGGCGGTGGATCTGCGTGGGGGCGTCGGCCAGCGGGGAACGGGCGATCACCGTCTGGTCCCGGGCGCCGGGCGCGACCGGTCGCGGCCCGTACCCCGGCCGCATCGGCTGGGTCCGGTCCGGTGGGCCGGGGCGGCGCGGGCCGGGTGGCGGCGGTCCACCTCGTCCGGGACCGCCGCGGGCGTAACCCCGGTCGCCGGGGCCGGGCGGCCCGTCCTCGCCTTCCTCTTCGTTGTTGCGCCGGAGGAAGAGGAGCACGATCGTCCCGATACCGGCGAGCACCAGCACGGCCCCGATGACGATCATCATGATCGCGAAGCCGGAGAGGCCGGAGTCGGGCGGTGGGGCGGCCGCGGCGCCGGTGGTGGTGATGGGAGCCTGGCTGGTCTCCTCGCTCTGGGTCTCCGTCGGGGCGGTCGCGGGGGTCGTCGTCGGGATCACCTCGACCCGCAGGGAGACGCCGAGCAACGCCTGGTTCGGGTTCGCGACGATCGGACCGCTGTCGAAGTCCCGGACGCCTTCCTTGCGCACGCTGAACCGGAGCTGTCCGGCGGCGATCGGCTTGTCCGGAACACTGACGATCACGAATGATCCGTCCGCCCCGGTCCCGATGTTGTCCCAGGTCGTGCCGGCGCTGTCGACCATGGTGACCCGGGCGTCCTTGACCGGTTCCCCGGTGTAGACGTCGGTCACCGTTCCCCGCACCTCGGGCACGACCGGCGTGGCCCGGACGCGCAGCGGCTGGGTGGCGGTCCGTTTCGGGCCGCCCGCGACATCCGCGGCCTCGACGGTGATCGTCACGGTCTCTTCCGAGGTGAACACGCCGTTCGCCCGGAAGACGGCCTCGAAGTCGGAACCGCCCTCCTTGATCTGGGCGCCTCCGATCGAGCATCCGGAGACGCACTCAACCTTGGAGTTGTTGGAGGTGACCGTCAGGTTGATGCTCCCCGCCTCGTCGGGATTGAGCTGGATCCGGAAGCGCGCCTTGGACTCCTGACCGGCATCGATCGTGGGTGGGTTCATGCTGAAGCTGTGGATCACCACGTCGGCGGCGTAGGCGGGCGTGGTGATGCCCACGACACCAGCGGCCGTGACGACCGTCATCACTACAGCGCGAATGGCCCACGCTCGAGCGCGCGTCCTCATCGCCAAGGTCCTCTCGACTCACGCACCCTCGGTGCCCATGGCACCGCAGGCACACTATGCCGGTACTACGGTCGTCCGAGCGACCCAGGGTGCGCCGACGCCCGCCCGCAAACCGTATCGTCCAGCCGTGGCGGGCAGAAGTAACGACTCAGCGGCAATCCAACAACAGGTCGCCACACTGGTTGCGCAGATGGCGACCGGCGCGGTACCAGACCGGGCTGAGGTGCGCGACGCCGTACGGGCGCTGCTGGCCCGGCTGCGGGAGCGGGCCCCGGGTCGCTCGGTCGAGGTCAGGGTGCCGCCGTACGGCGCGGTGCAGTGCGTGGCCGGACCGCGGCACACGCGGGGTACGCCGCCGAACGTGGTCGAGACCGACCCGGAGACCTTCCTTCGTCTGGCCGTGGGTGAGCTCCGCTTCCCGGACGCGGTGGCGGCGGGGCGGGTGCGGGCGAGCGGCGTGCGGGCCGACCTCACCCCGTACTTCCCGTTGCTCGAGCCTGCCCGGCCGACGGATGCCCCCGGTGGCGGTGACCCGGGCGCCACGTGACCCGGGCGTCAGGTGACCCGAGCGGTCGGTGACGGGGCGTGAAGCTGACTCGGCGCCGGAAGCCCCGGCCGTCGGCTGACTAGTCCGACATGGCGGACAGGCCGTTTTGTGCGCCAGGTGCACGTCGACACGTGCATCCGCAGGCCCATCCGCCCGGTCGCGCCGCGACACGCCCTGACACGCGAGTGACCGTGCATCCGCACCGTTGGAGTGGCCGATCTGCCCCGTTTGAGAGAAGATGAGCCGGTGCGCCCCCGGGGCTGACTCAACGGAGAGTAGCGACGACCGTGCTTGACGGCTACGGCCCGCCGCACAATCATGGCTCACCGTAATCAGACCGGACGGGCGTAGACTCACAGAGGGTTGTCCGCCTCGGGTCGTCGCTGGCGTCCGATCGGACGCGGCCTCGGCCGAACGACCCCTCACCCACCGTGAGCGCGCCGCCGACCCGCGGCGCGTGCCCCACCGATCCGACGGGAGCGGCAGGTGCCCAGAGCCGACGGCCGACTCAACCACAGCCTTGATCCGACGGAACAAGGTCCTCAGGACCGCTGCGGCGTCTTCGGGGTGTGGGCCCGCGGTGAGGATGTCGCCAAGCTCGCCTACTTCGGTCTCTACGCGCTCCAGCACCGGGGACAGGAGGCGGCCGGGATCGCCGTGAGCGACGGCACCGGCGTCGTGGTGTACAAGGACCTCGGCCTGGTCGCCCAGGTCTTCGACGAGCCCACGCTGGCCAGCCTGCGCGGGCACATCGCCGTCGGGCACACCCGCTACTCCACCACCGGCTCGCCGACGTGGGAGAACGCCCAGCCGACGCTGCGGGCCACGCCGGTGCGTCCCAGCAAAGACCCGTCCCGGCCGGCCGACGAGCGCCCCGCGACCACCATCGCCCTGGCCCACAACGGGAACCTGGTGAACACCGCCGAGCTGCACCAGCAGGTCACGGAGCTCGGCCTGGTCGACGACGCCACCTCCGACACCGCGCTGGTGGCCACGCTGCTCGCGTCCCGGCCCGACCTCTCGGTCGAGGCCGCGGCGCTGGAGCTGCTGCCCAAGCTGCGCGGGGCCTTCAGCTTCGTCTTCATGGACGAGGAGACGCTCTACGCCGCGCGCGACCCGCAGGGCGTCCGCCCGCTGGTGCTGGGTCGCATCGAGCGCGGCTGGGTCGTGGCGAGCGAGACCGCCGCCCTGGAGACCGTGGGCGCGAGCTTCGTCCGGGAGGTCGAGCCCGGCGAGCTGCTGAGCATCGGCGACGACGGCCTGCGGTCGACCCGGTTCGCCAGCCCGGACCCGAAGGGCTGCCTCTTCGAGTACGTGTACCTCGCTCGGCCGGACAGCGTGATCTCGGGCCGGAACGTCTACGCGGCGCGCGTCGCCGTCGGGCGGGCGCTGGCCCGCGAGCACCCGGTCGACGCCGACATCGTGATCGGGGTGCCGGACTCGGGGATCCCGGCCGCCATTGGGTACGCCGAGGAGTCGGGCATTCCGTACAGCGTCGGCCTGGTGAAGAACGCCTATGTGGGGCGGACGTTCATCCAGCCCAGCCAGACCATCCGTGAGCTGGGCATCCGCCTCAAGCTCAATCCGCTCCGGGAGATCGTCCGGGGCAAGCGCGTGATCATGGTCGACGACTCGATCGTGCGCGGCAACACCCAGCGTGCTCAGGTGCGGTTGCTGCGCGAGGCCGGCGCGATCGCGGTCCACGTCCGGATCTCCTCGCCCCCGGTGATGTGGCCGTGCTTCTACGGCATCGACTTCGCCACCCGGGCCGAGCTCATCGCCAACGGGCTCGACACGGAGGGTGTCCGTGCGTCGATCGGCGCGGACTCCCTGGGGTACGTCTCGCTCGAAGGGCTGATCGCCGCGACCGAGCAGCCACGGACCCGGCTCTGCCGTGCGTGTTTCGACGGCGAGTACCCGATCGGCCTGCCCGCAGACGGCATGGTCGGCAAGCACCTACTGGAGGGAGTGCAGCGGCGGCTTCCCGTGACGCTCCCCGAGCGCGGCCGGGCCACCCCGCCGGCGACGCTCGGCGAGCGGAACCACCCGTACGGCCCGCCGGTCGCGCCCACACCGCGCTCCCTGCCGCTCGGCGCACCCGCACTGGGCGAGCAGGACGCCACCCCCAAGGGCGCTCACCCGCATCGCTGATGCGGCCCCGCCCGAGCCCGGCTGCCCCCACCGTTGCCGGGCGACGCACAGGGAGGAACAACGGTGACCTCTGTCCACCCGGCGCCAGGACCTTCACCGCGCAACGAGAACCGAAGCGCCGGACTGGTGGTCCTCCGGCCACCGATTCAGGTCGTTCGCTCGGGTGAACCGGGCCCGGCCCGTGGGGCGGGACGGCACCGCCAGGCCGCTAAGTCTTTGAATATAGGCATGCCGATTCAATCGCATCCCGAGGCAGTGGAGTCGCTGCGGTCGACCGGTACGCGCCCCGGACGGCCCGAGGTGGTCGACGACGGCTCCGGCTTCGCCGGGCTGCTGCGGTTCGGTTTCGACGCGCTGACGCAGCCGCTGCTCGCCTCGGCCACCGACGGCGTGGGCTCCAAGCTCTCCATCGCCCAGCAGATGGACATCCACGACACGATCGGCATCGACCTCGTGGCGATGGTGGCCGACGACATCGTCACCTGCGGCGCCCGGCCCCTGTTCCTGACCTACTACCTGGCCTGTGGCGAGGTGGTGCCGGAACGGGTCAACGAGATCATCGCGGGGGTCAAGGACGGGTGCCGGGAGGCCGGGTGCGTCGTGCTCGGGGGCGAGACCGCCGAGCAGTCCTCGGTGCTGCGGGCCAACGAGTACGACCTCTCCGGCACGGCCATCGGCGTGGTGGAGGAGGAGAAGCTCCTGGGCCCGCACCGGGTCGAGGTCGGCGACGCGATCGTGGCCCTGGGCTCCTCCGGCCTGCACGCGAACGGCTACGCGCTGGTCAAGCACGCGCTGCTGGGCCTGTCCCGGATGCGCCTCGACACGGTCATCGAAGAGTTCGAGAACCAGCGGACGCTCGGCGAGGAGCTGCTGACGCCGTCCACGATCTACGCGCGTCACTGCCTTGATCTCATGGTCGAGGTCGAGGTCCACGCCCTGGCCCACGTCACCGGCGGTGGCGTCGCCGGCAACCTGGTGCGCGTGCTGCCCGAGCGGGTCGACGCGGTGGTGCGGCGCTCGTCCTGGCGACCTCAGCCCATCTTCGACCTGGTCGCCCGCAAGGGCCGCATCGACCAGGCCGAGATGGAGGCGACCTTCAACATGGGCATCGGCATGTTGGCCATCATCGCGCCCCCGGACGTCGAGCGGGCCCTGGCCTTCCTCAAGGGCCGCGGGCTCGACGCGTGGGTGGCGGGCGAGATCGTCGAGGGCACCGGGGTTGTCCAGATGGTGGGCGCCCACACCCGGGGGTAGATGTGTACACGGGGTTGCGCGGGCTGGCGAGCGTCCCGTCGTACGTGATCATGCAGCCCACGACCCTGTGCAACCTGGACTGTGTCTACTGCTACCTGCCGCACCGGGCCGCGAACCGGCGGATGGCCGTCGAGGTGGCCGAGGCGGTCGCGGCCACGGTCAACCGGTGGGCCGCGGCGGCCCCGCGGTTCTCGGTGGTGTGGCACGGCGGTGAACCCCTCGCGGCGGGTCGGGCCCACCTCGCCGCGCTGATGGCCCCGTTTCGCGGGGTCGAGCACCACATCCAGACCAACGCCACGCTCATCGACGACGCGTGGTGCGACTTCTTCCTCGAGCACGACGTCCACATCGGACTGAGCATCGACGGGCCCCGGAGCGCGACGGCGGGGCGGCGGCTGCGGTCCGGTGACGAGGCGTACGACCGCATCCTCGCGGGCATCGAGACGCTGCGCCGCCGGGGCATCCCGTTCGCGATCCTGGCCGTGGTCTCCGATCCCCGCCCCGGGCTGGCCGAGCCCCTGTACCGGTTCCTCGCCGACCTGGGACCCACGCTCATCGCGGTGAACCTGGAGGAGCAGGAGGGCGTGAACCGACGCCCGAACGCGTACGCCCCCGAGCGCGTCCGCGCGTTCTGGGCCGAGCTCACGGCGGCGTGGCGGCGCGACCCCCGGGTCGAGGTGCGCGAGGTGGAGTGGGCGCTGCGGTTCGTGGGTGCGGCACTCGCCGGCGACGCGGACGACCTGCTGCCGCGGCGACACGACCCGATCCCCACCATCGCCCACGACGGCCGGGTCGTGCTGCTCTCCCCCGAGCTGGCCGGGTTCACCTCGGAGCGGTACGGCGACTTCACCGCCGGGTCGGTGCTGGATTCGCCGCTGGACGAGATCGTGGCGCGGGCGGCGGCCCGGCCGACGGGCTGGTTGGCCGAGTACCTGGCCGGGGTCGAGGCGTGCCGGGCGTCGTGCGGGTACTTCGGCTTCTGCGGTGGCGCCCATGCCGCGAACCGATACTTCGAGCAGGGCCGATTCGACATCACCCGGACTCGGCACTGCCTCAACAGCCGGATCGCGCTGCTGGAGGGGGTGCTCGACCATGCCCAGGCTGCCTGACCGACCGGCCCGGCCGGTCAGGAGGGACTCAAACAGGAGGGACCCAGTCGTGACGGATCATGCGCCGCCGGGCGTCCGGCCCGACCCCGAGGACGTCCCCGGCACGCATACCGTCGGCGCTGGTCCCACCAGCGCCGGCCCCACGGCGGCTGATCCCGCCGGCGCCCTTCCCCGGGGCGCCGATCCCATCCGTGCCGATCCCATCGGCGCTGGTCCCACGGGCGCTGGTTTCGTCGGTGCTGGTCCCACCGCCGCCGATCCGCAGGCGGAGCTACTGAACCGGCTGCGCCGCACCCCCGGGCTGGAGGCGCTGGTGGCGGAGGCCGTGGCGACCTGGCGCGCCCGGGAGGGCACGCCGGACGACGGGCCCGGCTGGCGCGCGTTCTCGGACGCCTTCCCGACCTTCTGGGAGTTCAGCAACCGCCCGCGCTGAGTTCGAGGCATCGACGATCACGCCAAGCCCGAGGCGCACGCCGACCCCGAGGCGATCGGTCCGATGCTCTGGAACAGACCGGCGCTGGTTCGGGCCGGCCCCGGATCAGCCCGCCCTGAGCCAGGCGGGCGCCGGATCAGGCCGACACGGGTCAGGTCCGACTCGACCCGACACCGACCAGCCGACCCCGGCGCACGACCACCGGCCGGGCTCGGCCGCTGGTCATGCTCGCCGCCGCTGCGTAGTCCCACCGGGCGGGATCCACGACCGGATTCCGCGGTACCGCGCGGCCGTGACCGCGCCCCACGCGGGCGACCGCCACCCCGAGCGGACATGAGACGTCCGTCACCGCCCCGCTCGCGCGAGAGGCGTGGTCAGACGATCAGCTCCTCGGCCCCCGCCTGGCCGACCCCGATGCCGGGTGTGGGAAACGACCAAGACGCGACGACTGTGACGCTCAGCTCACGAGCGCCGGGCGGCCCACCGGCCGTCCGCCTCGTCGTCGGCGTCCTCGTCGTCGTAGTAGTCGGCGTACTCGTCGTACAGGTCGTTGTCGTCGGGATCCGAGTCTGGCCCGACCCCACCGGAGCGCGTACGACCGCTGAGCTCGCGCTGCAGGGCGGCGAGGTCGGTCTCGGGGGAATGGTACTTCAGCGCCCGGGCCACCTTCGTCTGCTTGGCCTTCGCACGGCCGCGCCCCATGGCTCGACCCCCTCGCACAGAAATTGCGGGGCACCCGGGTGGGTGGGCCCCGACGACGTCAGGCATCTCTCGTGCGTCATACGGTACATGCCTCGGGCGCCATTCGACACCTCGGTCGGGCCCGGCGCGCCGTCCGAGTACGGGGATGGGGGGTCCGGTGTGTCACGGGTCATCTTTCCCGTGGCCGTTACAGGGCAGCAACGGCCGGGTCCGGACGCCGCGCCAGGCGTCGGCCGATGATCGACGAACGGCCTTCCCGCCCGCGGCCGCGGGACGACCGGCGGTCGGCGACCGTTCGGTTGTCCGGCGGCTCGCGGGAGGGCGGTGCCGCCGGCCTACAGGCGGATCGTGGTGAGCCGGCCGACCTCGGCCATCCGGCGCTCCGCGATGCGGTCGGCGGCGACCGAGGGCGGTACGCCCTCCTCGGCGGCCAGTCGCAGCACCTGCCGGGTGGTGTCGAAGATCTTCTCGGCCCGGGCGCGGGCGCGCTCCATGTTGAACCCGTGAATCTCGTCGGCGACCTGGATCACCCCGCCGGCGTTGACCACGTAGTCGGGCGCGTAGAGGATGCCCCGGTCGACCAGGGTCTTCTCGATGCCCGGATGGGCGAGCTGGTTGTTCGCGCCGCCGCAGACGACCGAGGCCCGCAGGACCGGGACCGTCTCGTCCGACAGCGCGCCGCCGAGCGCGCACGGGGCGTAGACGTCGATGTCCGACGTGATGAGCGCCATGGTGTCGGGCACCTCGTCGACCTGGGGGTGAGCCGTCCGCACGGCCGCCACCGCCTCCGGGTTGACGTCGGTGACCACCACGTGGGCGCCGTCGGCGATCAGGTGCTCCACCAGGCGACGGCCCACCTTGCCGACGCCCGCGATGCCCACCCGCTTGCCGGCGAGGCTCGGCGTGCCCCACCGGTGCTCGGCCGCGGCGCGCATGCCCTGGAACACCCCGAACGCGGTCAGCACCGAGGAGTCGCCGGCTCCGCCGTAGGCCGTGCTGCGTCCGGTCACGAAGCGGCATTCGCGCGCCACGATGTCCATGTCGGCCGGGTAGGTGCCGACGTCGCAGGCGGTGTAGTAGCGGCCGCCCAGGGACTGCACGAAGCGGCCGTACGCCCGCAGCAGCGCCTCGCTCTTGTCGTGCTCGGGGTCGCCCCAGATGACGGCCTTACCGCCGCCGAGATCGAGCCCGGCCATCGCGTTCTTGTACGCCATCGCCCGCGACAGGTCGAGCACGTCGGCGAGCGCCTCGTCCTCGCTGGCGTACGGGTAGAACCGGGTGCCGCCCAGGGCGGGGCCGAGCGCCGTGGAGTAGATCGCGATGATCGCGCGCAGACCGGTAGTGGGGTCTGCGCAGAAGACCACCTGCTCGTGGCGGTGGTCGGAGGTGAAGACAGCCATGCTGCGAACCGTACGGCGCCCGGGCTGGGTGCGGGAAGTCCCCACCGCCGGGTCATCGGCCACCACGGCCCGCGATCCGGTTCCCTGATGCTGTGGGGGTTTTTGCCCCGCGATCCGTCGGCAGGGTGGGCGCTGGCCACGGATTCGTGCGACGATCGCGCCGTGCCGGCACTCTTCGCCTCGTATCTGCGCGTCTACGAGCCGCTCTCCGCCTTCGACAAGCAGAGCCAGAACTACTGGCGCGGATACGTGACCGACGGACGGGCGGTGACCCTCGCCGAGGGGCCCGTACGCCAGCGCACGGCCGTGCTGGAGGCCCTCGGGGCGCACTGGACCCGCTTGCCGGACCTGCCCGACGAGGCGTACGTGCTCGAGCACGGTGACCAGACGCTGATCTGCCCGTGGAACCTGCGGGTCCGGGTGGCCGAGGCCGCGCTGGCGGCCCGGGACGGCGTGCCGGCGGTCCTCGCCGACGCCTTCGTGCCGCCGGCGCTCGTGGGGGCCGCGCGCACCGTGGTCGCCGACTGGCACTCTGCGGCCCGCACGAGCCCCTCCGGCTCGGGACGCCAGCACGAGCAGGTGGCCACCTGGAGCGTGCCGCTGCGCTGGTTCGTGCTGGTCAGCCAGGAGGAGCGGGAGATCTCGCTCGAGCCGGGGCGGCGGGTGGTGCGCTTCCGGACGGAGATCTCCAAGGCCCGGCGGCGGGCCCACAAGGCGCTGTCCGTGCTGCGGCGCACCCTGGGGGACGTGCCGGTCGCGGAGGCGGTCGAGGAGAGCGCGCGGTGGCTGGAGGAGTTCCACTCCCGGTCGATCGTGGAGCTCGACTACGGCGGGCTGGCCGAGCTGCTCTCCGACGACCTGCTGCGTGAGGACGACTCGGCCGCGTTGGTGGCCGAAGGGCTGGCCGCGCTGGCGGCCGGCGAGGCGGCGCGGGCGACGACCGCCTACGAGCGCCTGGTCGAGCGATGGCGGAGGATCCAACTCCTGGAACGGAGCAACTGACGCCGGCCGGAGCACAAAAACCGACGTGACGTCGTCGTGATCCCGACAGACCAGGGAACCGCGCTATCTCGGCCAAAGCGGACAACCAGCGCGTAACTCGTCCGACCATCCACAACCCATCATCCGTTCGGCCCATGTCGGACATCGGGGACTAGCCGGACGATGGGGGGCGTTGGCGCGCTGGCGCCCTCCCCGCCACCGCCACGAGTACCTGGCAGAGGAGAGACCCGATGGCATCCCGTACGCACGAGCCCGAACCCCTACTCACCCCGGCCGAGGTCGCGTCGATGTTCCGTGTGGACCCCAAGACAGTGACTCGGTGGGCGAAGGCTGGCAAGCTGAGCGCCATCCGGACGCTCGGCGGCCACCGTCGTTACCGTGAGTCGGAGGTCCGTGCGCTGCTGCAGGGACAGATTCCGTCGCAGCGGCAGGGGGATTGACCTCCATCGTGCGTTGACGTGACCGGCCCGCTGGGCACCGTTCTCCGGTGAGCGCGGGCCGTTGTCATCGGCCCGCGTCGGGCCCTCGCCCCAGCAGCTCACCCAGGACGCGCTCGTGCAGCGCGTCGAGGGTGGTGTCGGGCGGCAGGGACGTGGGAGCGCCGGTCACCCGGTACCACTCGGCGGCGCCGAGGTACTGCACCAGTACCCGTACGGCGCCGTCGGGGGTCAGCTCCGTGCGCAACGTGAGCTCGCCGGTGACCGCGCCGACCTCGTCGGTCATCACGCCCCCGGGCGGGGCGACGAAGGTCGTCTCGCGCGCGGTCACGAGCAGGTGCCCAGCATCTCGGTGAGGGCGGCCTTCTCGTCCGCCGTGACGGACAGGCCCCAGTGGGCCTTGACCGCGATCCAGGACTGGGCGTAGGTGCACCAGTACTCCTGCCGCGGCGGCTTCCACTGCGACGGGTCCTGGTCGCCCTTGGACCGGTTGCTCGTCGAGCTGACCGCGATGAGCTGCGGTCGCTGCAGGTCGTTGGCGAACGCCCGGCGCTGCTCGTCGGTCCAGGCGGCGGCGCCGGTGCGCCACGCGTTGGCCAGCGGCACCACGTGGTCGATGTCCACCTCGCCGGGATCGGTCAGCGTCACCCCGTCGTAGACGCTGAACCAGGTGCCGGCGGTGACGCGACAGCCGTCGCCGACCACCACGCCCTGGCCGTCCCGCTGGAGGACGCGCTCGCGGGTGTCGCAGCTGTCGCCCTGGGACTGCCAGCCCTCGCCGAAGCGGTCCCGGCTGTAGCCGGTCATGGGCGCCCACTCGGCCACGGTCAGGCCGTCGAGCTGGGCACTGGCCTCCCCGGCCTCGACCGCCGGCGGCTGGGCCGACATGTCGCTCTCGAGCGGGTCGCAGGCGGTGAGCCCGCCGAGCGCGACGAGCAGACCCACCGCGGCCGCCGCGGAGCGGGCCAGGGAACGTCCGGTCACGCCGGACAGAATCCGCCACGGTAGCCGGGAAACCAAGGAGCCCCATATAGGCGTTTCATACCCATTTATGCCGGCCGCTGGGCCGGGTTCATCGGCCGTTCACAGCGTTTTGGACACGATCCGGTTGAAACCGGATGCGGGCCCGATCACCGGACACAAATCGCCCTTAGGGTCTGGCCAACGGTGACCACAGTCACCGGCATCGTTCCTCCTGGACCGAAGGAGTTTGCCCCAGATGCGTGGACGAAGGCTCGGCGCCGCGCTGGCGACAACGTTGGTCGCCAGCCTCGCTCTCGTGGCGTGTGCCGAGAGCGAGCGAGGGGAAGAGGGCACCCCTGACACCCTGATCTTCGGCGCCGCGGAAGACCCGAAGGTTCTCGATCCTGCGCTCGCCAGCGATGGCGAGACGTTCCGTGTTACCCGTCAGATATACGAGACCCTGGTGCAGCCCGAGCTCGGCGGGGCCGAGATCGTGCCCGGCCTGGCCACAAGTTGGGAGCCCGACGAGACCGGTACGGTCTGGACCTTCCACCTCAAGCAGGGGGTCAAGTTCCACGACGGCACCGACTTCAACGCCGAGGCGGTCTGCTTCAACTTCGACCGCTGGTACAACTTCAAGGGCCTCCTGCAGAACCCGGACATCTCGTACTACTGGCAGGCCGTCTTCGGTGGGTTCGCCCAGAACGAGCCGGAGTACGCCGACGCGCTCGGCGAGAGCCTCTACAAGTCCTGCGAGGCCACCGACGAATACACCGCGGTCATCACGACGACCCGGGTGACCAGCGCCTTCCCCGCGGCCCTGGCGCTCGCGGCGTTCTCGATCGCCAGCCCGACCGCGCTGCAGCAGTACGACGCGGACAACATCAGCGGCACCGCCGACAACGTGACGTACCCGGAGTACGCGATGAAGTACGCGGTCGGCACCGGGCCGTACAAGTTCGTCTCCTGGGACACGGTCAACCACACCGTGACGCTGGAGCGGTTCGAGGACTACCACGGCGAGAAGGCCAAGATCAAGACCCTGGTCTTCCGGGCCATCGGCGACCTCAACGCCCGCAAGCTCGCGCTGCGCAACGGCGAGATCCACGGCTAACGACTTCGTCGCGCCGGAGGACGTGGCGATCCTGCGCAACGAGGGCTTCAACGTCATCACCCGGCCGCCGTTCAACATCCTCTACCTGGCCATGAACCAGAGCAGCAACCCGGCGCTCCAGGACGTCCGGGTGCGGCAGGCCATCGCGCACGCCATCAACCGGGAGGCGATCGTCAGCTCGGTCTACCCGGAGGGCTCCGAGGTGGCGTCGAACTTCATGCCGCCGTCGCTGCCGGGCCACAACCCCAACGTCACGAAGTACGACTACGACCCCGACAAGGCGAAGGCGCTGCTCGCCGAGGCGGGCTACGCCGACGGCCTGACGCTGAAGTTCTACTACCCGACCAACGTGTCGCGGCCGTACATGCCGGACCCGGCGGCGATCTTCGAGCTGATGTCGGCGGACCTGCAGGCCGTGGGCATCACGATCGAGCCGGTCGCGCTGGAGTGGAACCCGGACTACCTCAACGCGGTGCAGAACCCGGGCGACCACGACCTGCACCTGCTGGGGTGGACCGGTGACTACGCCGACGTCTACAACTTCATCGGGACGTTCTTCGCCCGCCAGACGGGTGAGTGGGGCTTCGACAACCCCGAGCTGTTCGCGGCCTTCGCGGCGGCCGACGCCGAGCCCGACTACGACACCCGTAACCGGATGTACGAGGAAATCAACGCGATGCTCGCCGACTTCCTGCCCGGCGTGCCGGTCGTGCACTCGCCGCCGTCGCTGGTGCTCGCGAGCAACGTCACCGGCCTCGCGCCGAGCCCGCTGACCGACGAGCGGTTCTACACGGTGGAGTTCGTGGCGTCGTAAGGTCAGTCAACGTTTTTTTGGGGCCGGGCCGGTCGGTGACCCCGACGGCCCGGTCGGCCGGCTCTCATCCGTGCGAGGCATCGTTGATCCGGTTGATCGTCCGTCGGCTGCTACAGCTGATCCCGACGCTGTTCGGCCTTTCCCTGTTGCTGTTCATCTGGCTGCACCGGTTACCCGGTGGCCCCGAGACGGCGATCCTGGGCGAGCGCGGCACCCCCGAGCTGCGCGAGGCCGTGCGCCGGAGCCTGGGGCTCGACCAGCCCTTGTGGGTCCAGTACGGCCGGTTCCTCGGACGTCTGGTCACCGGCGACCTCGGCGTGTCGATCCAGACGCATCGGCCGGTCTGGACCGAGTTCGCCGAGCGCTTCCCCGGCACCGTCGAGCTGACCATCGTGGCGATGGCGATCGCGGTGTCCGTGGGCATTCCTCTGGGCTACCTGGCCGCCCGTCGCCGCGGCACGTGGTTGGACAATCTCGCCGTCGGCGGCGCGCTCTTCGGCATCTGTATTCCGATCTTCTTCCTGGCCTACATGCTGCGGCTGGTCTTCTCGGTCCACCTGGGGTGGTTCCCGACGACGGGCCGGCAGACGGTCGGGATCAACGCCACCCGGGTCACCGGCTTCTTCGTCCTGGACGGCCTGCTCACGCGCGAGTGGGACGCGGCCCGGGACGCGCTCTGGCACCTGATCCTGCCCGGCATCGCCCTGGCCTCGATTCCGCTCGCGATCATCACGCGCATGACCTGCGCCAGCGTGCTCGAGGTGCTCGGCGAGGACTACGTGCGCACGGCCGAGGCGAAGGGCCTCACCGCCCGGGTCATCCGGCAGCGCCACGTGCTGCGCAACGCGCTGCTGCCCGTGGTGACCACGATCGGCCTGCTCACCGGGGGCCTGCTCTCCGGTGCCGTGCTGACCGAGACGGTCTTCGCGTTCAACGGGATCGGGCACTTCGTCGCGGCCGCGATCCCGGCCCGGGACTATCCGGTGCTCATGACCTTCATCATGATCATCGCGCTGATCTATGTCCTGGTGAACCTCCTGGTCGACATTTCATATACTCTTATCGATCCTAGGGTCAGGGTCCGATGAGCGTGCTGACGCCGGGCCGCAAGGTCGAGAAACTGGACCGGCTGGCCGAGCTGGCGGCCGCCCCCGCCGACGGCCGGGGCGCCAGCCTCTGGCGCGAGGCGGCGCGACGCTTGCGGCACAATCCCAGCGCCATCGCGGGCGCGGTGATCCTCGGTGTGTTCGTGCTCGTCGCGGCCATCGGGCCGTTCTTCGTGCCCTACAGCCCGACCGACACGATCGGCGTGGCCAACGGGGAGGTCCGGCCGGCCGCCGGCATCATCCCCGGCCCCTCGGCCGAGCACTGGCTGGGCTACGACCACCTCGGGCGCGACGAGTTCAGCCGCATGGTGGTCGGGGCACGCCAGACCCTGCTGGTCGGCGTGGTCGCCACGTTCATCGGCATGAGCGTGGGGTGTCTCATCGGCGGCATCGCCGGGGCGGCCCACGGCCTCGGCGGGCCCTGGGGCCGGCGGCTCGACACCGTGCTCATGCGGATCGTCGACATGATGCTCGCGCTGCCGAGCCTGCTGCTCGCGATCAGCATCGCCGCCCTGCTCGGGCCGAGCCTGGCCACCGTGATGATCGCCGTCGGCGCGATCGCGGTGCCGATCTTCGCCCGACTGCTCCGCGGATCGATGATCGCCCAGGCCAATGCCGAGTACGTGCTGGCGGCGACCGCGCTGGGCGTGCGCAAGCACCGCATCGCCCTGAGCCACATCCTGCCGAACTCCCTGGCCCCGGTGCTGGTCCAGATGACCCTCACCCTGGCCACCGCGATCATCGAGGCGGCGGCGCTGTCCTTCCTCGGGCTGGGCAACCCGGATCCGTCCACGCCGGAGTGGGGCAAGATGCTCGCCGACGCCCAGCGGTACCTGGAGATCTCCCCCGGCCTGGCCATCTACCCGGCCGTCGCCATCATCATCACCGCGTTCGGCTTCACGCTCCTGGGTGAGGCCATGCGTGAGGCCCTGGACCCCAAGCTGAGGACGTGACGTGGCACTGCTCGACGTGACCGATCTGTCGGTCACCTTCGTTCATCGCGGCGCACCGCCCGTGCACGCCGTCGATGGTGTCTCCTTCACGGTCGACGAGGGCGAGGTCGTCGGCCTGGTCGGCGAGTCCGGCTGCGGCAAGAGCGTGACCTCACTGGCGATCATGGGCCTGCTCCCGCGCCGGGGCGTCCGGGTGGGCGGCCGTGCCGTCTTCGCCGGACGCGACCTGCTCACGCTCGACGACGATGCCCGACGGGACATCCGGGGCCGGGAGATCGCGATGATCTTCCAGGACCCGCTCTCGTCGCTGAACCCGGTCGTGCCGATCGGGGTGCAGGTGGCCGAGGTGCTGGTCCGCCACCGCAAGCTGGAGCGCGCCCAGGCCCGCCGCCAGGCGGCGGAGCTCCTGGAACGGGTGGGCATCCCGGACCCGCAGCGGCGGCTGCGCGAGTACCCCCACCAGCTCTCCGGCGGGATGCGGCAGCGGGCGCTGATCGCCATGGCGGTGGCCTGCCAGCCCCGCCTGCTCATCGCCGACGAGCCGACGACGGCGCTCGACGTGACGATTCAGGCCCAGATCCTGGACCTGCTCAAGGAACTGGTGCGCTCCTCGGGCACGGCACTGATCATGATCACCCACGACCTGGGCGTGGTGGCCGGCCTGTGCGACACGGTGAATGTCCTCTATGCCGGGCGGGTGGTGGAGACCGCGGCGCGGGTGCCGCTCTTCGCCGACCCGTACCACCCCTACACCGTGGGCCTGCTCGGCTCGATCCCCCGCCTGGACCGGGCCCGGGGCGAGCGGCTGACCCCGATCCCCGGGTCGGTGCGCGACCTGCTGCCCTGGGCCGAGGGGTGCGCCTTCGCGCCCCGGTGCGACCGGCGCACCGACGCCTGCCTGGACGGGTCACCGGAGCTGACGCGGGTGGTCGCCCCACCCCGTGCGTATCGATGCGTCAATCCGGTGCGATCGGCCCCCGCGACCGCTGGGGAGGTGTCGGGATGACCGGGACGCCCACCTCGCGGCCGAACGACGGGACGCCGCTGCTGGCGGTCCGCGATCTCACCGTGCACTTCCCGATCACCCGCGGCGTGCTCGTCGACCGGGTCGTGGGCCACGTCAAGGCGGTCGACGGGGTGGACCTGACGATCGCGCGTGGCAGCACGTACGGCCTGGTCGGCGAGTCCGGCTGCGGCAAGTCGACGCTCGGCCGGGCCATCCTCCAGCTGATCCCGCCGACGTCGGGCTCGGTGCAGTTCGACGGCGTGGAGCTCACGACGCTGGCGCCGGGTCCGCTGCGGTCGATGCGCCGGCGCATGCAGATGATCTTCCAGGATCCGATGTCCAGCCTGGACCCCCGGCAGAACATCGAATCGATCCTGACCGAGGGGTTGGTGGCCCACGGCATCGGCGCCTCGCGGGCGGAGCGGCGGGACATCATCGCCCGGACCCTGGACGCGGTCGGGCTGCCCCAGTGGGCCCTGTCGCGCTATCCGCACGAGTTCTCCGGCGGCCAGCGGCAGCGCATCGGCATCGCCCGGGCCCTGGTGCTGGGCCCGGAGTTCATCGTCGCCGACGAGCCGGTCTCCGCGCTCGACGTGTCGATCCAGGCCCAGGTGCTCAACCTGCTCGACGAGCTGCAGGCCAGCCTCGGCCTGACCTACCTCGTCATCGCCCACGACCTCGCCGTGGTCCGGCACATCGCCGACGTGGTCGGGGTCATGTACCTGGGCACGATCGTCGAGGAGGCGCCCAGCGACGACCTCTACGCGCAGCCGCTGCACCCCTACAGCCGGGCGCTCATGTCGGCCGTTCCCGTGCCGGACCCGGAGGTGGAGGACCGCCGCGAGCGGATCCTGCTCACCGGCGACCTGCCGTCACCGGCGGCGCCGCCCGCCGGGTGCCGGTTCCACACCCGGTGCCCGTGGGTGCAGCCGACCCGCTGCCGGGACGAGCGACCGCCGCTGGTCGAGCACCGCCCGGGGCACCGGGTCGCCTGCCACTTCGTCGACGACATCGCCAACGGCCGGCTGCAGCCGCGGCAGCGCGAGCCGGAGCTCGTCCGGCCGACCGCCGATGCCGCCGAGGTCGCGGTCGGCCCCGATGTGTTGGTCTGAGCGCGTCGCCGCCCGATCGGCCCGGCCACCGTACGCCCGCGACCCGTTGCCCGCCCGATGATCGGCGTGAGGCGGGTGGCCGGCCTATCAGCGATGATCGCCTCACCGCGATCACGACGCATGGCCGCGGTGAGGCGATCGGGCCCCGTCCGGCCCATCGCTGCTTCACGGTGATCAGCTGTACGCGTTGGCCCGCCGAGCCCGGTGTGGGCTCGGCGGGCCGGATGCGGACACCGTACGGCGCGGGGCGCCGGCCGCGGTGCTTCGGCGGCGGTTGCGCTGCTCGCTGCTCGTTCCTCACAGCTGCGCGGCTTCACCGCGGTGCTTCGGCGGCGGTTGCGCTGCTCGCTGCTCGTTCCTCACAGCTGCGCGGCTTCACCGCGGTGCTTGTGGCTGTTCCGCTGCTCGCTGCTCGTTCCTCACAGCTGCGCGGCTTCACCGCGGTGCTTCGGTGGCGGTTGCGCTGCTCGCTGCTCGTTCCTCGCAGCTGCGCGGCTTCACCGCGGACGGCGGCCGAGTTTCGGGGTCAGCGCCCGCCGCGGTTGACGGCGGCGACCACCGCGCGCAGGGAGGCGGTGACGATGTTCGCGTCGATGCCGACCCCCCAGACGACGGTGCCGTTGACATTCGCCTCGACGTAGGCGGCTGCCTGGGCGTCACCGCCCGACGAGAGCGCGTGCTCGGTGTAGTCGAGTACCCGTACGGCTACGTCCACATCGGTCAGCGCGTTGGCGAAGGCGTCGATCGGACCGGTGCCGGTGCCGACGAGACGACGCGGTGACCCGTCCAGGGTGACGTTCGCGGTGATCTCGACCTTGCCGTCCACAGTGGACAGCTCGTAGTCGGCCACGGTCAGGCGGGGCGAGGGCTGGTGCTCGACCAGGTACTCGCGGGAGAAGATCTCCCACATCTCGTGGGGCAGCACCTCGCCGCCCTCGCTGTCGGTGCGCCGCTGGATGACCCCGGAGAACTCGATCTGCAGCCGGCGCGGGAGGTCGAGGTGGTACTCGGTCTTCATGATGTAGGCCACCCCGCCCTTGCCGGACTGGGAGTTGACCCGGATCACCGCCTCGTACGTCCGCCCCACGTCCTTGGGGTCGATGGGCAGGTACGGCACGGCCCACGGGAACTGGTCGACCGGGACGCCGGCCTCGGCCGCGTCCCGCTCCAGCCACTCGAAGCCCTTCTTGATGGCGTCCTGGTGGGAGCCGGAGAAGGCGGTGTAGACGAGGTCCCCGGCGTACGGGTGGCGCTCGTGCACCGGCAGCTGGTTGCAGAACTCGACCGTCCGCTTGATCTCGTCGATGTTAGAGAAGTCGATCTCCGGGTCGATGCCCTGGGAGAACAGGTTCAGGCCCAGCGTCACCAGGTCGACGTTGCCGGTGCGCTCGCCGTTGCCGAACAGGCAGCCCTCGACCCGGTCGGCCCCGGCCAGCAGGCCCAGCTCGGCCGCGGCCACCGCGGTGCCGCGGTCGTTGTGCGGGTGCAGCGACAGCACCAGCGACTCCCGCCGGGGCAGGTGCCGGTTCATCCACTCGATGGAGTCGGCGTAGACGTTGGGCATGGCCATCTCCACCGTGGCCGGCAGGTTCACGATGAGCGGCCGGTCAGGGGTGGGGTCGATGACGTCGATGACCGCCGAGCAGATCTCCAGGGCGTACTCGAGCTCGGTGCCCGTGTACGACTCAGGGGAATATTCGTAGAAGATCTCGGTGTCGGGCGTGTGGATCTCGGCGTACTTCTGGCACCACCGGGCCCCGTCCAGGGCGATCCCGGTGATGCCGGCCTTGTCCAGGCCGAAGACGACCCGGCGTTGCAGGACCGAGGTCGAGTTGTAGAAGTGGACGATCGCCCGGCGCGCGCCCCGCAGCGACTCGAAGGTGCGCTCGATCAGCGGCTCCCGGCACTGGGTCAGTACCTGGATCGTGACGTCGTCCGGAATGAGGTCCTCTTCGATGAGGATGCGGACGAAGTCGTAGTCGGTCTGGCTCGCCGCCGGGAAGCCGACCTCGATCTCCTTGTAGCCCATCCGGACCAGCAGCTGGAACATCCGGCGCTTGCGGTCGGGCGACATCGGGTCGATCAGCGCCTGGTTGCCGTCCCGGAGGTCGACCGCGCACCAGCGCGGGGCCTTGGTCAGCACCCGCGACGGCCACTGCCGGTCGGGCAGGTCGATGCGGAACTGCTCGTGGTACGGCCGGTACCGGTGCACCGGCATCCGGCTGGGGGTCTGGCGGGCGATCGGATCGTTCGGCCGTACGGCCGGGGCGCTGGTAGCGGCCGGCTCAGCGTTCTGCGACATGGATGGTGGCTCCTCGTGAGGTCAGGGGAGCCGAGGACGAATCCGAAGAGATGGGCTTCCGGTGCTTTGGTGAGTCCTCGGCGGCTGGATGGAATCCGGCCGGCGCAGACTCACCACCGCGACGAGGTGCCGGCCGTCAGTGGGCCTCGTCGCGGCGGAGAAGGAGGAGCACCTGCCACATGGTGAGGCTCAGTGTACGCCGTCCCGGCGACTGCGGTCAGCCACCCCCGGAGGAAGGCGTCGACAGCTCCTCGAAGAGGGTGAGCTGCCGGCCGTCCAGCCATCCTCCCGCCACCGGCCCAGCGCGGGCCGGCTCAGAGCGTCTTGGCGACGAATCCGACGAACGACCGTGGGGCCGGCGGGCCGAGCAGGGGACTCAGCCGCTCGTCGATACCGGGCAGGAGCTGGTCCAGCGCGGCCACGACGTGCCGCCAGAACCGGACCGGATCGTTGTCCGCCTCCTCGAGCGACAGCCAGGCCGACGGCCGGCGCTTCTGGCGGACCCAGTCGGCGAGCAGGGCGGACTTGCCGAAGCCCGCCGGGGCACAGACGACGACGAGCCGCCCGGGCGCGCCGGCGTCGAGCAGATCCAGCAGGCGGGCGCGTGACACGAACGCCGCGGGCAGCGGGGGCACGTGCACCTTGGTCGCGAGCAGGGAGGCCTCCGAGCCCGAGCGCACCCGGGCGGTGTCAGCCGGCACTCCCAACGGCTCTCCCGTGCGGTCAGCGATGGTGCCCATGCCAGCCGTGACCCTCCCCGGACCCCTGCGAGCTTTTCGGGGCCTCGGGCCGCGTCGACCAGGACTGAGGGCGACGAAGGAAGGCCGGGGGTATGACCTATGTGGACAGACGCGTACGGTCAGGCCGGCGGCGGCGTGGTCGGCCCGGCGGGCGGCGGCGGAAGGGGCGGCGCGTCGGTGGGCAGGGGCGTACCGGGGACGACCGGCGCCGGGAGGGCGACGCTGGGGGGTGCGGGCTCGACCGGGCCGCGGAGCAGCAGCGTGCCGAAGCCGGTGCGGGCGCCGGTCAGCGTGCCGTCGTCGGCGTAGCAGTAGATCCCCGGGTCGACCGGCGGGGCCAGCGCGGCCGAGATCGATTCGACCGAGAAGCACGAGCCGGTCGCGCCGTCCAGCGTGGCCGACGCCACCGACAGCGCCGTCGCCCGGTCCACGAAGGCGTCGATCCAGTCGGTGAACACGTGGTGCACCCGCGGGTCCTCCGCCGGGGCGAGGGACTCGACGGGCACGCACGAGGGCGTGAGGGTCCCCAGGTCGGGGCGGGTGCCGGCGGTCCCCGGGGCCGGTCCGAGCAGGCACTGGTGCAGGGCCGAGCCGGAGTGGTACACGGCGACGTCGGCCAGGCCCCCGAGCGCGCCGCCGGGAATGGCGACCACCCAGCTGCCGTCGGCGGCGAAGGCGGCCGTGACCGTACGGTCGGGCCGGCCCGGGGCCGACCAGGTGTAGGTGGCCACGAACCGGTGGTCCTTCGCGGCCGCGGCGAGCGCGGCGAGCCGGTCCCGGTCCGCCGGTCGGGTGTCGATGGTCGGTGCCGGCTCGACCGGGGCGGGGGTGCCGCAGCCGACCAGGCCGAGCGCTGCGCCCAGCCCCACCGCGCTCAGCAGCACAGCCCGGCTCAGCCGCCCAGCCCGGCCCGGCATCCCAGCGCGGCCCGGCATCCCAGCGCGCAACGGTCGCACGTATGGATTCTCGACCACCATCCGGGTGGACCAGGGACGTTCGGTGGGAGTGTCGTGGGCCGGATCGTGGGACCGACTATCCCGGGCCCGGAACGCCGCAGGTACGCTGAGCCAAGCTGTCGGCGCCGACGGCCACCCCGGTCAGGGACCCGCCCTGAGGTTCGTGACGAACCCGCGGCCACGCATGGCGTCGGCGCGGGTACCGGGGGGCCTGGCGCCTGAAGGAACGTGAGGAGTAGGCGCGGTGGGTCTGATCGTCCAGAAGTACGGCGGATCATCGGTCGCCACCGCGGAGCGCATCAAGCGGGTCGCGGAGCGGATCGTGGCCACCCGCAAGGCCGGCGACGACGTGGTGGTCGTCGTCTCCGCGATGGGGGACACGACCGACGAGCTGCTCGACCTGGCCCACCAGGTCAGTCCGCTGCCGCCCGGCCGCGAGCTCGACATGCTGCTGACCGCGGGTGAGCGCATCTCGATGGCGTTGCTGGCCATGGCCATCCACAACCTCGGGTACGAGGCGCGCTCGTACACCGGCTCCCAGGCGGGTGTCATCACCACGAGCTCCCACGGCAAGGCGCGCATCATCGACGTGACGCCGGGCCGCATCAAGGGGGCGCTCGACGAGGGCGCGATCGCGATCGTGGCCGGGTTCCAGGGGGTCGCCCAGGACACCAAGGACATCACCACGCTCGGGCGGGGCGGTTCGGACACCACCGCGGTCGCGCTCGCCGCGGCGCTGCAGGCCGACGTCTGCGAGATCTACACCGACGTCGATGGTGTGTTCACCGCGGACCCGCGCATCGTGCCCAACGCCCGGCACATCGCGCAGATCACCTACGAGGAGATGCTGGAGCTGGCCGCGTGCGGGGCGAAGGTGCTCATGCTGCGGTGCGTGGAGTACGCCCGCCGCTTCGGCATCCCGATCCATGTCCGTTCGTCGTACTCGACCAAGCCCGGCACCATGGTGACCGGCTCGATGGAGGACCTTCCCGTGGAGCAAGCTCTCATCACCGGCGTGGCGCACGACCGCAGCGAGGCGAAGATCACGATTGTCGGGGTGCCCGACGAGCCGGGTGTGGCCGCCCGCATCTTCTCGACCGTCGCGGCGGCTGAGAGCAACATCGATATGATCGTTCAGAATGTCTCGACGGAGGGGACGGGCCGCACCGACATCTCCTTCACCCTGCCCAAGAGCGACGGGCCCACGGCGATGGCGGCCCTGGGCAAGGTCCAGGAGGAGATCGGCTTCAAGAGCCTGCTCTACGACGACCACATCGGCAAGGTGTCGCTGGTCGGCGCGGGCATGCGCTCGCACCCGGGCGTGGCGGCCAAGTTCTTCGCGGCCCTGGCGGGGGCCGGCATCAACATCGAGATGATCTCGACCTCGGAGATCCGGATCTCGGTCGTGTGCCGCGACACCGACCTCGACACCGCCGTCCGCGTGGTCCACGAGGCGTTCGACCTCGGCGGGGACGAGGAAGCCATCGTCTACGCGGGTACCGGGCGATAGCGATGGCCCTGCCGACGCTCGCTGTGGTCGGCGCCACCGGGGCGGTCGGTGGCGTGCTCTGCGAGCTGCTCACCTCGCGGAAGAACGTCTGGGGCGAGATCCGGCTGGTCGCCTCCGCCCGCTCGGCCGGCACCGTGCTCTCCGTCCGCGGCCAGCCCGTGACCGTGGTCGAGCTCACCCCCGAGGTGTTCGACGGGGTGGATGTCGCGATGTTCGACGTCCCCGACGACGTGGCGCGGGAGTGGGCCCCCATCGCGGCCGAGCGGGGCGCGATCGTCGTGGACAACTCGGGCGCGTTCCGCATGGAGCCGGACGTCCCGCTGGTCGTTCCCGAGATCAACCCCGAGCAGGTGCACCACCGGCCGCGCGGCATCATCAGCAGCCCCAACTGCACCACGCTCGCCATGATCGTGGCGATCGGGGCGCTGCACCGCGAGTACGAGCTCTGCGAGCTGGTGGTGGCCTCGTACCAGGCCGCCTCGGGCGCGGGGCAGCACGGCATCGAGACGCTGCTCAACCAGGTGCAGAAGGTGGCGGGCGACCGGGCCCTGGGCTCGCGGGCCGGCAACCTGCGCCAGGCGATCGGCGACGACCTCGGCCCCTTCCCGGCGCCGCTCGCCCTGAACGTGGTGCCCTGGGCCGGGTCGCTGCGGGAGGCCGGCTGGTCCAGCGAGGAGCTGAAGATCCGCAACGAGACTCGCAAGATCCTCGGGCTGCCGGACCTGAAGGTGTCGGCCACCTGTGTGCGGGTGCCGGTCGTCACCGGCCACTCGCTGGCGATCCACGCGGTCTTCCGGTCCGAAGTGGACGCCGACCACGCGCGGGACGTGCTGGCGCACACCCGGGGCGTGGTCGTGGTCGACGACCCCGGCGCGGGCGAGTACCCCATGCCGGCCGACGCGGTGGGGACCGACCCGACCTGGGTGGGGCGCATCCGGCGGGCCCTGGACGATCCGCAGGCCCTGGACCTCTTCGTCACCGGCGACAACCTGCGCAAGGGCGCCGCCCTCAACACCGTCCAGATCGGCGAGCTCGTCGCCGCCTCCCTGGACCGCTGACGCCTCTTCGATCGCTGGCGCCCCACTCGCTCGCGGACGCCTCACGGGATCGCGCACGCCGCGTCGGCTCGGCGGTGGACCGGGCCCCGGGCGGGCGGGTCAGGCGGCGAGGCGGATGGTGTTCCGCCCGGCGAGCTTGGCCTGGTAGAGAGCCCGGTCGGCGCGTAGCAGCGTCTCCCGGCCGGTCTCGTGGGGCGAGCGCAGGGCGGCGCCGATGGAGATCGGGTAGCCGGCGCGGCGGGCGGCCCGCAGCAGGCGCCGGCTGATCGCGGTCACCTCGGCGGCGGTGGCGACGTCGATGACGACCGCGAACTCGTCACCGCCGATGCGGTAGATGTGGTCGTCGCCGCGCAGCGCCCGGCTCAGCGCGCCGACGAGCGCCACCAGGGCGGCGTCGCCGGCCTGGTGCCCGTGGTTGTCGTTGATCTGTTTAAAGTTGTCAACATCGATGGCGATGATGGCCGTGCGGCCGGGCACACTCGTCGCGAGCCGTTCCTCGAACGGGCGGTAGTGACGGATCCCGGTCAGCGGATCGCTGTCGGCCCGCCGCGCGAGCAGGGCGAGCTCGCGTAACCGCTCCCGTCCCGCCTCCGCGTGGGCGACCACGAGCCCGAGCAGGCGCTGCGCCGCGGGCCCGAACCGGTCCGGCTGGGCGGAGGCGACCACCAGCGGTGCGCCGCCGACCCGGGTGTACAGCCCGTCCGGCAGGTCCAGGTGGGGAAACTCGATCCGCTGCGGCTCGGCCGGATCGACCGAGCGGCTCCGCCCGACCCGGCCGGTCGTGACCGCGTCGACCAGTCGTTGCGCGACGGTCGGGTCGCCCCAGGTGTGTGGGTGGCCGGCGTCCGGCACCGTGCAGGCGACGGTGGCGGCGGTGAGGCGTCCGGCGGCCTCGACCGTCCGGGCGATCAGCTCGTCCTCGGTGGTCGCGGTCGCGATCGACAGCGCGTGGTCCAGCGCCAGTTCCATGGCGACCGCCGGGTCACCCGCCTGGTTGTCACCCGCCTCGCTGGCCGGTGACCACGGCTGGCGTGGGTGCGGGGCGCGTCGGGGCGGCTGGGTGCCCGCCCCGGGCTCGGCCGTTGGATCCTGTCGGTCCTCCGGCCGAATCGTCGGCGCCGGCGGCGACGTTCGGGGACGAACCGGAGTCATTGCGCCCGTCCTCAGTCACGGCACCCGGTGGGTGCGCGGTTCGAACACCCCCGGGTGCGAACGAAGCTCGCGTTCCAGCGTACCCATCGCAAACATTTGCTCACGCAGAGTTACTGCTCGTGTACACCCCAGCGCCGCGCCGTCATCGACGGATTACTGGGGGTTACCGTCAGCATCGCCGCCGTCGTCAAGTCCCGGTCGCACCGTCGGTCCGTCTCGGCGGGCGGGCCGGCCGAGCGCCGGCGGGCGGACGAACGAGCACAGGCCGGCGAGCCAGCCGTCGGGGAACACAGTCCGCCGGGAACCAAGTCCGCCGGGAACACAGATGGCCAGCCGGCGGGGAACGCGGCGGGTCAGTCGGCGGGGAACAGGAACGCGACGAGGGCCATGGTGGCGAAGGCCAGGGCGGCGATCCCGAGGAGCGCGACGACGAAGCGTCGTTGGTGTCCCCATCCCGGCGGCTGGTGCCGTCCCATCCCCAGCACTCCGTTCGCTTGCCTGTCGATCACCCAGCGGCGTCGATCACCAGATAGTCGATCACCAAAATAGCGGCCCGCGCGTACGACGCGGATCACCGCAGCCGCAGCGCCTCACCGGTGAAGACGACGTTCACGGGTTCCAGGATGACGCGCCGGTCCCCGGTCTCGACCTGGCCGGCCACCCAGGCGCGGTGGCCGACCTCGGCGGCGGCCGCGACCACGGCGTCGCCCTGGCCCGGCCGGCAGTACACGGCGAACCCGGCGCCCATGTTGAAGGTCCCGTACGCCTCGGTGTCGGGCAGCTCGAGTGTGGTGCGGATCCAGTCGAGCACCGGCGGAACCGGGGGCAGGGTCCGGATGCGGTAGGTGAGCTCGCGGTCCGGGCGCATGATCTTGCGCAGCCCGTGCCCGGTGATGTGGGAGGCGTACGAGATGGTCAGGCCACGGTCGAGGAGGCGGGCCATCAGATCGACGTAGATCGCGCTCGGCTGGAGCAGGGCGTCACCGACCGTGGTGCCGTCGGGCAGGGTGGCGGTCAGGCCGCCGGCGCGGGCCGCGGCCGCGCGGGCGAGGGTGGCCCCGTTGGTGTGCAGGCCGGTGCTGGCCACCAGCACGATCTCGTCGCCGGGTTCGACTCCGCTGCTCAGCAACGGCTCCCGGCCCGCCGGCACCTGCCCCACCCCGCAGGCGGCCAGGTCGATCTCCGCCGCGTCGATGATGCCGGAGAGCGTGGGCGACTCGCCCCCGCCCCAGATCGCGCCGGCCCGCTCGCACCCCTCGCGAAAGCCCCGCGACAGCGCCTCGTGCCGGCCGGCGACGTGGTACCACGACGCGGCCCCGGTGGCGAAGTAGGCGTTGACCGCCAGCGGGAGGGCACCGACGCAGATGAGGTCGTTGACGACCGCGGCGACCGTGTCGATGCCGATCCAGTCGAATCGGTTGATCCCGGTGAGCTCCTGGTACTGGCGGGCGATCACCGACTTGGTGCCGAGGCACTCCAGCACCATCGCCAGGTGCGTGTCACCGAGCCGGAACAGGAACGCCGGCTCCCCCCGGGACTCGTCGACCGCCTGGGCGCCCCGGCTCGCGGCCAGGCCCGAGGTCAGCAGCGCCTGCGCCAGCGAGTGCCGCTTGCCGGCGTCGAGCAGCTCGTAGTCGACCCCCACCGATTCGTAGCTGACGCCCGTCCCGCCCGCGGGCTGCCCGCCGCTCGCCTCCGCCATGGCCATCACGCTAGCGGTGGCCTGCGTTGATCTAGGGCTTAGGGGGGTGAGTTGATCTCCAACGACCACTCTGTGCCCTAGATCAACGAGGTTGGGAAAGCTACACGCCCCGTGTATACGCGCGGTGTATACCCGTGGTGTATAGTCCCGGGGCATGTCGGTCGCACACACCTTCCTGGGGCTCCTGGAGAGCCAGCCGCGGCACGGGTACGACCTGAAGCGGACCTACGACGAGGCCTTCTCGCCCGAGCGCCCACTGGCGTACGGGCAGGTCTACGCCACCCTCGCCCGGCTGCTGAAGAACGGGCTGATCGTCGTCGACGGCGTCGAGCCGGGCGGCGGGCCGGAGCGCAAGCGGTACGCGATCACCGAGGCGGGCATCGCGGACGTGCAGGCCTGGCTCGCGCAGCCCGAGCGTCCGGAGCCGTACCTGCAGAACGTGCTCTACACCAAGGTGGTGCTCGCGCTGCTGACCGGGCGCTCGGCGACCGAGATCCTCGACGTGCAGCGCACCGAGCACCTGCGCCTCATGCGCGAGCTCACCCGGCGCAAGAGCTCCGGCGACCTGACCGACCAGCTCATCTGCGACCACGCCCTGTTCCACCTCGAGGCCGACCTGCGCTGGTTGGAGCTGACCGCGGTCCGCATCGACGACCTTCGGGACCGCCTGCAGCGCTCCGTCGCGCGTGATGACCACCGGCCCGCCTCACCCCGCTCAGCCACCCGGTCCACCCGCCGGGCCAACCCGTAGGGAGAGCCATGTCCAACGCGCTGCTGGTCGCCACCGACCTGCGCAAGTCGTACGGTCCCACCGCCGCGCTCGCCGGGGCCTCGGTGACCGTCCGCGCCGGGGAGATCCTCGCCGTCATGGGGCCGTCCGGCTCCGGTAAGTCGACCCTGCTGCACTGCCTGGCCGGCATCGTGCGACCGGACTCCGGCCGGATCACCTACGCCGACCGCGATCTCACCGGTATGTCCGATGTGGAGCGAAGCGCGCTGCGCCGGTCCGACTTCGGTTTCATCTTCCAGTTCGGCCAGCTCATCCCGGAGCTCACCTGCCTGGAGAACGTGGCGCTGCCGCTGCGCCTGGCCGGCGTACGGCGGCGGGAGGCCGAGCGGCGCGCCCGCGCCTGGCTCGCCCAGCTCGAGGTGGAGGACGTGGCGAACAAGCTGCCCGGCACCATCTCCGGCGGGCAGGGGCAGCGGGTCGCGGTCGCCCGGTCCCTGGTGACCGGGCCGCGGGTCGTCTTCGCCGACGAACCGACCGGGGCCCTGGACTCGCTCAACGGCGAGAAGGTCATGGTGCTGCTCACCCAGGCGGCCCGGGAGACCGGCGCCGCGGTCGTGCTCGTCACCCACGAACCCCGGGTCGCCGCCTACGCCGACCGCGAGATCGTCGTCCGGGACGGCGTGGTGCACGACCGCCTGGCGCAGGCGCTGGAGCGGGCGGCATGACACCTCAGGTCGGGCCACGGGCCTGGGTCCGGGAGCTGGCGCTCGGCGCGCGGATGGCGCTGGCCGGCGGGCCGTCGGGGTGGCTGCGGGCCGGGCTGACCGCCCTCGGGGTCGGTCTCGGGGTCGCCCTGCTGCTCTTCGCGGTGAGCGTGCCACACGCGGCCGCCGCCCGGCAGGAGCGCACCGCGGCTCGCGACGACCTGAGCTTCGAGGCGCCCCCGCCGCGGTCGGACACCACGATCCTCGTCGGCACCGCGGACACGCATTTCCGGGACAAGCCGGTCCGGGGCCGGCTGCTGCAGCCCGACGGCGCGCACCCCCCGGTGCCGCCCGGCCTGTCCGAGGTTCCCCGGCCCGGCGAGATGGCCGTGTCGCCGGCGCTGGCGCGCCTGCTCGCCTCCCCCGAGGGGGCCCTGCTGCGCGAGCGCCTGGACTACCCGATCGTCGCCACCATCGGTGACGAGGGCCTGGCCGGGCCGGCCGAGCTCGCCTTCTACCTCGGCGCCGACGACCTGGACGAGACCGGCGACCTGGTGACCCGGCGGGCCTCGTTCGGCGAGCCACGGGTCGACCGCGGGCTCGACCCGGTGCTGTCGCTGCTCGTGGTGGTCATGGTCGTGGTCATGCTGGTGCCGGTGGCTCTCTTCGTCGCCGCGGCGATCCGGTTCGGCGGGGAGGCCCGCGACCGCCGGCTCGCCGGCGTGCGCCTGCTCGGGGCCGATGCCCGCATGGCCCGCCGGATCGCGGCCGGCGAGGCGCTCGGCAGCTCGGTGCTCGGGCTGGTCGTGGGCGGCGTGATCTTCTTGGTGGCACGGTCCTTTGTGGACCGGGTCGAGCTGTTCCGCCTCTCCCTGTTCCCCTCGGACGTCCGGCCCGATCCGGTGCTCGCCCTGCTGCTGGTGGTGGCCGTGCCGGTGGCCTCGGTGGCGGTCACCATGCTCTCCCTGCGCACGGTGGTCATCGAGCCGCTCGCGGTGACCCGGCGGGGCGGCGACGTCCGGCGCCGCCTGTGGTGGCGGTTGCTGCTGCCGGTGCTCGGGGTGGCCCTGCTCGTGCCGATGCTCGGCTCGCTCAGCCAGTCCGGGGGCGAGTTCAGCGTCACCCAGGTGAGCATGGGCCTGGCCCTCGTGCTGGTGGGGGTCGCCGCGCTGCTGCCGTGGGCGGTCCAGGCGGCGGTGCGCCGCCTGCGCGGTGGCCCGGTGGCCTGGCAGCTGGCGATCCGTCGGCTGCAGCTCGACTCCAGCACCTCGGCCCGGGCCGTCATGGGCATCGCGGTCGCCGTGGCCGGGGCCATCGGGCTGCAGACCCTGTTCAGCTCGGTCGAGGCCAACCACACCATGCGGACCGGCGCCGACCCGGACCGGGCCGAGGTCTTCATCTCGCTTCCGGTCGAGGACGGCTGGGCTGGCGTGGCGCGGTTCGACCGCGCGGCGGCCGCGGTGCCCGGGGTGCTGACTGTCCACAGTAGAGCGTCTCAGTCGGCGGTGGTCGACCCGGTGCCGGGAGCGGACCCCGGCGACATGGTGCACACCCTGGTGACCGTCGGCCCCTGCGACACGTTGCGGCAGCTCGCCGAGCTCGACTCCTGCGCGGACGGGAGCCTCTTCCTCGTCGCCGCCGACGAGCAGAACCACTTCATCGCCCCGCCCGAGCCGGGGGCGACGCTCGGGTTCCTGGCCCCGCGGATTGACGCGGGCGAGGTGGTCCTCGAGCTGGTCGACGAGTGGACCATTCCGACGACCGCCCGGACGGTGGCCGGCCGGCTCGCCCCGAACGGAGAGCCGACCACCGGGGTGCTCGCCACCCCGGCCGCGGTGCCCGACGACCTGCTCGCCACCTGGCCGGGCTGGTCGATGTCCTACGTGGACATCGAGGCCGGCGATCCGGACGTGGTGGAACGGTTGCGCACCCTGGTCTGGGACACCGTCCCCGCTGGCTCCGTCAGCCTGACCAGTCCCACCGCCTGGACGGATGAGTTCGCGACGGTGCGGCGCGGGCTGCTCGCCGGGGCCACGGTGACCCTGGTGATGATCGGGGTCAGCCTGCTCGTGGGCGTGCTGGAGCAGCTGCGGGAGCGGCGGCGGGTGCTGGCCAGCCTCGTCGCCTTCGGGACCCGGCGGCGCACCCTGGCGTGGTCGATCGTGTGGCAGACGGTCGTGCCGGTCGCGCTCGGCCTCGTGCTCGCCGTGGTCGCCGGGCTCACGGTCGGGGCCGTGTTGTTGAAGATCGTCAACGAGCCCGTGACCGTCGACTGGTCGGTCATCGCGCTCGTCTCGGGACTCGCGGCGCTCGTGGTCCTCGCGGTCACGGCCCTCAGCCTCCCGCCGCTGTTCCGGTTCATGCGGGCCGACGGCCTGCGGACCGAGTGATTCGCCCCCAATAAACGCGTTGATCTAGGGCTTGGAGTGGTGGTTGGAGATCAACTCACCACTCTACGCCCTAGATCAACACGCGTAGTCGTATGGCGCCTGAGGCGTCGGCTCGTCAGGACCCGGACGGCGGCTTGATGCCGGGCACGATGCCCGACAGGCCCGACAGCATCGTGCCGAGCTGGGTGGTCACCGCGTCGCGCTGCCGGTTCAGCTCCTCGACCTCGCGCCGCAGCTTGCTGGTCGACAGCTCGGCGTCCGTGCGCGCATCGTGGACCAGCCGCTGCGCCTCCGCCTGGGCGTCGGCCAGCGTCTTCTCGGCCAGGGCGTTGGCCTTCTCGATGGTCTCCTGGGCGATCCGCTCGGACTCGAGACGGCGGTTCTCGGCGGCCCGCTCGGTGTCGCGCAGGTGCTCCGCGGCCGCGGCGGCGCGGTGCTCGGCGTCGGCCACGAGGCGGTTGGCCTCGGCGACCGCGGCCGCGTGCCGGGCGGCCTCCTCGCGCTCGGCCTTCTCCCGCCGCTCGGCCAGCTCCAGCGCCAGCGCCTGCAGCTCCTTCTCCCGGCGCTCCTTGGCCTCGGTGGTGAGCCGCGCCGCCTCCGCCCGCTGCTCCTCGGTGTCCCGGGCCGCCTTGGCGAGCAGCTGGGTGATCTCGCGCTCGGCGGTGGCCCGCATCTGGGCGACCTCCCGCTCAGCGGTGGCGCGGATCTCGGCGACCTGGTGGGCGGTCGTGGTCCGCAGGGCGCTGGTGTCCCGGTCGGCGGCCGACCGCATGGCCTCCGCCTCGCGCTGGGCCTGGTTGACCAGCCCGGCCGCTTCCTGGGCGGCGGCGGCCCGCAGGTTGTCCGCGTCGCGCTTGGCCGCGGCCCGCATGGCCTCGGCCTCCGCCCGGGCCCGCTCGGTGATGTCCCGCGCCTCCAGCCGCGCCGCCGACACGATGCCCTCGGCCTCGCGCTGCGCGGCCTGGCGGTTGGCGGTGGTCTCCTCCTCGGCCAGGCGCAGGATCTGCTCGACCCGCGTGCCCAGACCGGACAGCGTGGGTCGCTTGCTCTCCTCGAGGACCCGATCCTGTTCGCTCAGGTTCTTCTGCACCTCGGCCAGCGCGCGCTGCGACTGGGCGAGGCGCTGCTGTGCCTGGGCGAGCCGCTCCTCCGCCTCCGCCCGTGCGGTCTGCGACTGGTGCACGGCA
>Ga0310841_100285_pt1 | contig 35874 bp, 25 predicted proteins | sample SM_ome_9_FD_201311 | JGI IMG/M metagenome (GOLD analysis project Ga0310841, IMG submission 201311) | Sorghum-adapted microbial communities enriched on stacked mutant (SM) sorghum from Joint BioEnergy Institute, Emeryville, California... ...
CGGGCCACCGTGCACCGCTCGGCCTACCTGGACTACATCGGATTCAAGATTTTCAACGCCGAGGGCGAGGTGGTGGGTGAGCGCCGCTTCCTCGGCCTGCTCGCCACCGCGGCGTACCAGACCAGCGTCCGCGAGCTGCCCGTGGTGCGCCGCAAGGTCGCCGAGGTGTTGGAACGCTCCGGGCTCAGCCCGCGCAGCCACTCGGGTAAGGACCTGCTGCAGATCCTGGAGACCTACCCGCGGGACGAGCTGTTCCAGATCAAGACCGACGACCTCTACCAGGCCGTCATCGGGGTGCTCCGCATGGCCGGCCGCCGCCAGCTGCGGGTCTTCCTGCGCCGGGACGCCTACGGACGTTTCATCTCCTGCCTGATCTACCTGCCCCGGGACCGCTTCACCACCCAGAACCGGTTGCGGATGCAGGAGATCCTGCTCCGGGAGCTCAACGGGGTCGGCGTCGACTACACCACCCGGGTGACCGAGTCCACGCTCGCCCGGGTGCACTTCATCGTGCGCACCGACCCGACGAACCCGCCCGGTGAGGTCGACGCCGACCAGCTCGCCGAGCGGTTGGCCGACGCGACCCGGCTCTGGGACGACGACTACCGCCTGCTGCTGGAGCGCAAGCTCGGCGACGAGCAGGCCAAGCGTCTCTTCACCCGGTACGCGGACGCCTTCCCCGAGGGCTACAAGGACGGGCACACGCCGTACGAGGCGTTGAAGGACCTGGCCAAGCTGGAGCTGCTCGAGGAGCCGGGCCAGCTCGAGATGCACATGTACCGCAGGTTCGTCCCACCCCGCCCGTCCGCGGGGGCGGGCGGCGAGCCGGAGGACGAGACACCGGCGGCCGAGGAGGTCCGGTTCAAGGTCTACCGGTACGGCGAGCCGATGATGCTCTCCGCCGTTCTCCCGGTGCTGCACTCGCTCGGCGTACGGGTGATCGACGAGCACCCGTACGAGGTGGAGCGGATCGACGGCCGGATCTACCTCTACGACTTCGGCCTGGAGCTGCCGGACGGCGCCCGGGATCTCACCGAGGTACGCCCGCACGTCGAGAACGCCTTCTCGGCCACCTGGCGGGGTGAGGCCGAGGTCGACGGCTTCAACGAGCTGGTGCTGCGCGGCGGCCTGACCTGGCGGCAGGTGGTCGTGCTGCGGGCGTACGCGAAGTACCTGCGTCAGGCCGGCACGGTCTACTCCCAGGAGTACATGGAGTCGACCTTCATCTCGTACCCGGACATCGCCGTGGCGCTGGTGGACCTCTTCGAGACGCGGTTCTCCCCGACGCTCGGGCTGACCGCCGAGGAGCGCTCGTTGCGCGCCAAGGAGCTGATCACCTCGATCGGGCGGCAGCTCGACGAGGTGGGCAGCCTCGACCAGGACCGGATCCTGCGGTCGTACCTGGCGCTGATCCAGGCCACCCTCCGGACCAGCTTCTACCAGCGGCGCACCGACGGGCGGCCGAAGCCGTACGTGGCGTTCAAACTGGACCCGCAGGCGGTGCCGGACCTGCCGGAGCCCCGGCCGAAGTACGAGATCTTCGTCTACTCGCCTCGCTTCGAGGGGGTCCACCTGCGGTTCGGCCCGGTGGCCCGGGGCGGCATCCGTTGGTCCGACCGACGGGAGGACTTCCGGACCGAGGTGCTCGGCCTGGTGAAGGCCCAGATGGTGAAGAACGCCGTGATCGTGCCGGTCGGCGCCAAGGGCGGCTTCGTGCTCAAGCAGAAGCCCGGGGACCGGGACGAGGCGGTCGCCTGCTACCGGGAGTTCATCTCCGCGATGCTGGACGTGACCGACAACCTGGTCGGCGGGCAGGTCGTACCGCCGCAGGACGTGGTCCGGCACGACGGTGACGACCCGTACCTGGTGGTGGCGGCGGACAAGGGGACCGCGACCTTCTCCGACATCGCCAACGAGATCTCGGTGTCCCGGGGCTTCTGGCTCGCCGACGCGTTCGCCTCCGGCGGCTCGGCCGGCTACGACCACAAGAAGATGGGAATCACCGCCCGGGGCGCCTGGGAGTCGGTGAAGCGGCACTTCCGCGACATGGGCATCGACACCCAGACCCAGGACTTCACCGTGGTCGGGATCGGCGACATGTCCGGCGACGTCTTCGGCAACGGGATGCTGCTGTCCGAGCACATCAAGCTGGTCGCCGCCTTCGACCACCGGGACATCTTCCTGGACCCGAACCCGGATCCGGCCACCTCGTACCGGGAGCGGCGCCGGCTGTTCGACACCCCGCGCTCGTCGTGGGCGGACTACAACCCGGAGCTGATCTCCGAAGGGGGCGGGGTCTACCCGCGTACGGCGAAGTCGATCCCGATCAGCCCGCAGGTCCGCGAGGTGCTGGGTATCGAGGAGGGGGTCGAGTCGCTCTCCCCGCCCGAGCTGATGCGGGCGATCCTGACCGCACCGGTCGACCTGCTGTGGAACGGCGGCATCGGCACCTACGTCAAGGCGTCGTCGGAGTCGCACGCCGAGGTGGGGGACAAGTCCAACGACGCGATCCGGGTGGACGGAAGGGATCTGCGCTGCCGGGTGGTCGGCGAGGGCGGCAACCTGGGCTTCACCCAGGTCGGCCGGATCGAGTACGCCATGTCGGGCGGACGGATCTTCACCGACTTCATCGACAACTCGGCGGGCGTGGACACCTCGGACCACGAGGTGAACATCAAGATCCTGCTCGGCGCGGCCGTGGCCGACGGCGAGCTGAGCCGCGAGGACCGGGACGCGTTGCTGGCCGAGATGACCGACGAGGTCGCCGAGCTGGTGCTCCGGGACAACTACGACCAGGCCCGGGCCATCGGCAACGCGTTGGCGCAGGCGCCGTCGCTGCTGCCGGTGCACCGGCGGCTGATCAGTGATCTTGAGCGCGCCGGCCACCTGAAGCGCGAGCTGGAGGCGTTGCCGTCGGACGAGGAGCTGGCGGCCCGCACCGACACCGGACTGACCGCGCCGGAGCTGGCGGTGCTGCTCGCGTACGTCAAGATCGTGCTGCAACGGGAGATCCTGGCCGACGGTATCGCCGACGAGGAGTGGACCTCGGAGGTGCTCGCCGGGTACTTCCCGACCCCGCTGCGCGAGCGGTACGCCGACCGGATGGCCGAGCACCGGCTGCGCCGGGACATCGTCACCACGGTGCTGGTCAACGAGGTGGTCAACCGGGGCGGTATCACGTTCGTCTACCGGGTGGCCGAGGAGACCAGCGCCACGGCGGCCGACGTGATCCGGGCGTACGTGGTGGTACGGGACGTGTTCCGGCTCCGGGAGGTGTGGGCGGCGGTCGAGGCCCTGGACAACAAGGTTCCGACCGAGGTGCAGACCGGGGTCTACCTGGACACCCGCCGTCTGCTCGACCGCGCGGTCCGGTGGCTGGTCACCAACCGCCGCTCGCCGATCGACGTGCCGGCCGAGACCGCCCGGCTCCGCGACGGGGTGGCACGGCTCCTGCCCGAGCTCGGCAACCTCTTCGTCGGCAGCGAGCGGACCGCGTTGGAGGCCAACGTCGAGGCGTTGACGGGGCGTGGGCTGCCGCGCGAGCTGGCCGAGCAGGTGACCCGGCTGCTGTACGGCTTCGGGCTGCTCGACGTGGTGGAGACCGCGGCGAGGACGGGCCGGGACGTCGGCGAGGTGGCCGGTGTCTACTTCGTCCTGTCGGACCGCTTCCGGGTCGACTCCCTGCTGTCGAAGATCTCCCTGCTGCCGCGCGAGGACCGCTGGCAGACCCTGGCCCGGATGTCGCTGCGCTACGACCTGTACGCCGCCCTGGCCGCGCTCACCGAGGAGGTGCTCGGGGCGACGTCGGCCGAGCTCTCGCCGGAGGAGCGGGTGCAGGAGTGGGAGCGGTCGAACGCCGTGTCGCTCAGCCGCACCCGCAGGGCGATGGGTGAGTTCGACGAGTCGCGGGCCGACCTGGCGGCGCTCTCGGTGCTGCTGCGGCAGATCCGCACCCTGGTGCGGACCTCGGCGGCGGACTGAGCGCCGGCCCGGTGGTCCGGGCGGCCCGGATCCCGCCGGTCACGGGATCCGGGCCGCGGACACCACGATGTTGTTGGGATAGCTGCGCTTCTTCCGGTCGAAGGTGCCCCCGCAGGTGATGACCTGTAGCCGGGGGGTGTCGGCGGTGCCGTAGACCAGCTCCGCGGGGAGCTTCGTCTTGGGGTACGACCGGACGGACTCGACCCGGAACCTCACCACCGTGCCGTCGGCCCGGTTCACCTCGATCCGGTCTCCGGGTTTGAGCGCGCCGAGCCGGAAGAAGACGGCGGGCCCGATCGCCGCCGAGTCCACGTGCCCGACCACGACCGCGTTGCCGACCTCTCCGGGGCTGACGCCGAGCCTGTACCAGCCGGCGTGCCGCGCCTGTTTCAGCGAGGGCACCTGCACGGTGCCGTCCGCGTTCAGGCCGACCGGGATGACCTTGGCATCGACCTTGATCCTCGGGATCCTGATCCTCACCGGCTCGGACCGGGACAGCGGCGCGAGCGTGGGCTGACTGGACGGGCTGGCAGGCCGTGGTCCGGGCGTCGTGGTTCCCGGGCCCGGTGTCGTGCCACCGGCCTGCGCCGGCGGGTCCGCCGCCGTGTCGTCGGTCACGACCTCGGCGGGCTGCGGCGGCTGCGCCGGAGCCGGATTCAGCCCGGAGGTCAGCAGCGCGCTCCCGCCGACGGCGAGGGCCGTCACCAGGACGACGCCGGCGGCGCGCCACGGTCGCCCGTGCCGGCCGCCGGCGTTCGCCGGATGCGCGTCAGGCGACCGAACCATCGGTCCGACGCCGCCGCATCAGCAGGAAGCCACCGACCGCGGCCGCCCCCAGCATGCCGGCACCGGCCACGGCCCGGCCGGTGTCCCGGGTGATGCCGCCGTCACCGGCGGGGACTCCACCGTTCGGGATCACCACGACCTGGCCGATGCCGCAACTGCCGGTCATCTGGTACACCCCGGGAGTGGTGCCCTGCGGCACCGTCGCCCAGCCCCAGTACTCGATGCCGGTGAGGTAGTTGCCGATCCCACCCTCGCCGCCGGACAGCGGCGGCTGTCCGTCGCCGGGTAACGGCGGCTGGCCCGGCTGCGTCGGCTGGCCCGGCTGCGTCGGTTGGCCCGGCTGCGTCGGTTGGCCCGGCTGTGTGGGCTGGCCCGGCTGTGTGGGCTGGCCCGGCTGGGTGGGCTGGCCCGGCTGCGTCGGCTGGCTCGGGGATGGCTGGCCCGGGGACGGCTGGCCGTTGCCCCCGTCCGGTGGTTCCGGCTGTTCGTTGGCGGGCGTGAGCTGGACCCTGCCCGTGATCTCCGACCAGGCCCAGGGGTCCTCGACCGGGAAGACGCACCGCAAGATGATTTTGAATTCGTCTCCCGCCCGTACGCCCTTCGGCTCCGTGTAGACCAGACCCAGGTTGCCCGGCTCCGGCGTGGGTTGCGCCGCCACCGCGGCTCCAGGTGCGCAGATCAGCAGGGATGCGGCGCCGAGTGCGGCGCCCGCGATCACCTTCCCCAGCAACTTCCTACTCATGACTGGTAGTCACTCCTTCCCCGTTGGGTTGCCCGACAGCGGGTCGAGCCAGGTCCGACGCTAGCTATCTTTGTGAGGTTATGTCGCAATAATGAGTGTTTCGGTCGTTGGGAAGATGTGAGGTGGTAAAAGGGGCAGATGCTCCTGTCATGCCGGTAGGGGTGGCTTCGCCCCATGCCGGCACCGCCCGGGACGCGCTGTCCGGCTCCACGCGGGTTCACCGCTGTCGGCCCCGGTCACGGGGACCCCGGGCAGACCGGCGGTGATCCTCAGCCCGCTTCCGTCGGCGTCGTCGGTTCCGCGCCCTGCCGGCGCTGTCCCGCGAAGTGGTGACCGGCCCGCCCGCCGAAGTGGTGACCGGGTCGCTCGTGCCGAGCGCGACGGCGGCCGGTGGGGCGTCTACCGCGTCGTGATGCCGGTCGGGTGCCCGACCGTGGGATCCGCGGACCTGCTGCCGGAGGGGTTCGGACTCCCACCTCCGCCGCCTCCGCGTGCGGCTCCTCGCACCGCTGGCTGTCGGTGCCGGTCCCGCCGTCGTCCTCGCGTCCGTGGATCAGGGCCCCACCACCGTCTGCTCGGCTGGTCCGGTTGTCGTCCTCCGCGCACGTGCCGCCCTCGACTCCGGTCGCGCCGGCCGGGCATCCGGGCCACGCCGTCGATGCCGGGGACCGAGAGGGCGTGGCCGGGGAGGGACACCCCGCCGAAGGCTGCTCCGGCGACCGCGCTGGCGAGGAACTTCCTGGACATGACCCCCGTCATCCTTCCCTTTTGCTGGTGTTCGACGAGAAGAGCCGAACCTGTTCCGAGATTAGTGGTCTTGTGAGCTTTCATCGTGTTTTTCGGCCATCAGCCGCAACACACCGAGCTCACCGCTTCCGGCGTGTTAGCCGCCCTGCGGCACGTCCGCGCACTCGTGAACCGGCTGCGTCTGTCACCGGCTTTCCTTCCGGAATCCGCCGACCGCACCGTCTGTCGGGCTCCGGGTGGCGTCCGCGTCCCCGGTGTCTCTCGGCTCTCGCGCCGGGGTGCTCGGCGTCGGGCGCGGGTCCGGCCCGCTCCGCCCAGCCGGACGTGTGGGCTGGCCGGGCGGCCGAGGGGAGCCGAACGCATCCAGGTGTTGTGATGGAAGCGCTCCCATGCAAGAATTCATCCACTTGTTGCTGAGGGAGCCACACCGCGCCACAGACGCCGAGGGCAGCCGGATCTTCCGGACGGCGTCGTCACGGCCGCCTGCCGCGGCCGCTACTACCACCACCACGTGCGTCCGTCCGGGTCGGGCGAACCACAAGTCATCGGCGGCTACGGACGTCCCACCGAGAGCGTGTCCGTACGGTCCGCCGCGCCGGTTCCCGTGGACCGGCTGGCCCTAGGAGATCAGTGGCAATGAATTTGCGGAGTAGATTGTCCGTCCGGCAGAAGGCCGTGGCGGTGGCCGGCGCGAGCGCCCTGGTGGCAGCCGGCCTGGTCACCATCCCGGCATCGGCCGCATTCGCCGCCCCCGGTTGTAGCGTGACCTACACCAGCAACCAGTGGCCGGGCGGCTTCACCGCCAACATCACCATCCAGAACGTCGGTGACCCGATCAGCAGCTGGACGCTCCGGTTCACCTTCCCGGACAGCGGCCAGCGGGTGGACCATGGCTGGTCGGCCAACTGGAGCCAGTCCGGCAGCCAGGTGACCGCGACCAGCATGTCGTGGAACGGCAGCCTCGGCACCGGTGCCTCGACCACCATCGGCTTCAACGGCACGTGGACCAACAGCAACCCGACGCCGAACTCGTTCACCCTCAACGGGGTCACCTGCAACGGAGGCACCACGCCGACGACGCCTCCGACCACGCCTCCGACGACCCCGCCGACCACGCCTCCGACGACGCCTCCGACGACCCCGCCGACGACCCCGCCGACGACGCCGCCGACGACCCCGCCGACCGGCTCGCCGGGGCCGCGTGTCGACAACCCGTACGCCAACGGCCAGGGCAACGCCAAGGGCTACATCAACCCGGAGTGGAAGGCGAAGGCCGAGAGCGTCGAAGGTGGAGACCGGGTCTCCAACACCCCGACCGCGGTCTGGCTCGACCGGATCGCCGCGATCGAGGGCACCCCGAACAGCAGCTCGAACGGCCCGATGGGCGTCCGGGACCACCTGGACGAGGCGCTGGCGCAGGGTGCGGACTACATCCAGTTCGTCATCTACAACCTGCCCGGCCGGGACTGCGCGGCGCTGGCCTCCAACGGTGAGCTCGGCCCGGACGAGATCGACCGCTACAAGCACGAGTACATCGATCCGATCGCGGCCATCCAGGGCGACCCGAAGTACCGCAGCCTGCGGATCATCAACATCATCGAGATCGACTCGTTGCCGAACCTGGTCACCAACGTCGCGCCGCGCGAGACGCAGACCGAGATGTGCAACACCATGAAGGCCAACGGCAACTACGTGAAGGGTGTCGGCTACGCCCTGGCCAAGTTCGGCGCGATCCCGAACGTCTACAACTACATCGACGCCGGCCACCACGGCTGGCTCGGCTGGGACGACAACTTCCGGCCGTCGGCCCAGATCTTCGCCGAGGCCGCCCGCGCCGAGGGCAGCACCCTGGCGAACGTCCACGGCTTCATCGCCAACACCGCCAACTACTCGGCCACGCTGGAGCCCTACCTGAACGTGACCGACCAGAACCGGCAGTCCAAGTGGATCGACTGGAACCGGTACGTCGACGAGCAGCGGTTCGCGCAGGCACTGCGGACCGAGCTGATCAGCCTGGGCTTCTCCAGCGACATCGGCATGCTGATCGACACCTCCCGTAACGGCTGGGGCGGCCCGAACCGGCCCACCGGCCCGAAGACCACCGGCACCATCGACGAGCAGGTCGACGGCTCCCGCATCGACCGCCGGCTCCACCTCGGCAACTGGTGCAACCAGGCCGGAGCCGGCCTCGGTGAGCGGCCGCGGGCCAACCCCGCCCCGGGTATCGACGCGTACGTCTGGATCAAGCCGCCGGGCGAGTCGGACGGCTCCAGCGAGTACATCCCGAACCCCGACGGCAAGGGCTTCGACCGGATGTGCGACCCGACGTACGAGGGCAACATCCGCAACAACTACAACAGGACGGGCGCGCTTCCCAACGCCCCCATCTCCGGTGCCTGGTTCCCGGCCCAGTTCCGGGAGCTGATGGACAACGCCTACCCGCCGCTGTGACCGACGGCGACTGAGGCGACACCAGCACCAACCGGGCGGTCCCCGGCTCCGGCCCGAACGGGTCGGAGGCGGGGACCGCCGCTGTGAGGTCTGGTGCGACGGCGACGGTTCGGCACCGCCGTCCCGTCAGGGAACCGTCTTCTCCACCGCGGCCGGGCCGTCCCGGTCCAGATCCCGGCGGGCTCGCTCGACATTGCCGGGGGTGGGATCGCGGCCCTGCGCCACCGCGAGGTCCTCCGGATCCCACGGCTGTTCGGCACCGGTCCTGGCGCTCTCCGGGGCGCCGCCGGTGCCCCCGCCGTGCGGGTCGCCGAGCAGGTCGTCGGTCGGCGGGAAGTCGGCGGGCACGTCCCCGGTGTCGACAAACCGCGGGTTCTCCGTCCCGGGGCCGCCGTCGGTGGCGAACTGCGGCACCGCCGTGTCGTCGTCGATCGCGGCGGCCACCTCGGGAGTCTCCTCGAGCGGACGGTACGGCCGCGGGTCACGGTCGCTCATACTTCTGCCCTCCTGTCCGGTGCCCGGTCCGGCGCTCGACGTCCGCGCCGGCCACGGTGCCCACGCCGGCCGGTCACGCCCCGGGCCCGGGGTCCGACGCGGGGTCGACCCCGCCGGCGCCGTGGCACGGTCGCCGGCGGCTGCCACCTGCCGTCAGTTCGACTACCCCGCGCGGTCGGGCCCATGCCTGACCGCGCCACGGGGTCCGGCGGGCGGTCAGCCCTCGTCGATGCCGTCGACACGGTCCTCGGCCACGCCGTCGCCGGGCCGGACGGTCTCCTCCGTACGCGGGTCGCGGCGGTCTCCGGCGAGTGCGGACGCCGCGACGGCACCCCCGACGGTGGAGGCGCCGAACGCGGTGGGCGCCGGTGCCGGTTCGTGGAACTCCGGCTGGTCCGCCCGGTCGCCCCGGCGCCGTCTGTCGTCCGCGTCCGACGACGGGTCCTCCGACACGTTCCTGGGCCGGCCGGTTCCGTTCCGGTCGGTGGCGTCCCGCCCGTCCCCCGTCACCCCGTCGCGGTGCTCTTCCCGGACTCGCCGGTGCTGTCTGCGCATGGGTCCTCTCCTCACCGAGTCCTCGTCACGTCCTGTGGAGGGTTCCGGTCCGCATCACCCCGTTCCGTCGGGTACCGCCGTCGTCAGGCCACCGGCCGCCGTCCGGGTGGTGGCCGGCAGGCGGGGTGAGCGGCGCGCGCCGCGATCCGTGTTCCCGTGGTTCACGCTCGACGGCGGTGTGGCCGTGCCGCCGGGCGGGCGGCCGTGCGTACTCCGGGGTGGTGCTGTGGAGAGCCCGGCGTCGTGCGGCGACCCAGACAGCCGGCACCGCCGCCGTGACGACCAGGACGATGAGGACGACCAGGACGATCTGGGTGGACGACATGATCCCTCCTTCACCATTCGGTATTCCCGCCCGTACCTGGAACGCAATCCCGGTGCGCCGTACTTTCTCCGCACGCCGAGGGGCCGGCGGCTGACGACCGGCCGTACCGTCGGCGACTCTCCGCACCCCGCCCCGGCCGCGCGACACGCCGGATGCCGCCCGGACCCGTGCCGCCCGGGGCATCTAGACTCGCCGCCATGACCTGGCGACATTAGGTCCCCACCCGAGGCCGACGTGGCGTGGGCTGCCGCGCCCCGCCGGGACGTTCCGCGACCCATCACGTCCGAAACGTCCCGAGCGGAGCCCCATGTCCAATGCCGCCACATCCGCGCCCGAGCCCGCGGCGCGGCGCCTGGCCGTCAGTTACTACCTGTACGCATTCTCGGACGAGTTCGTCCTGCTCTATCCGGTCTACCCGCTGCTCTTCACCGACACCGGTCTCTCCGTTCCACAGATCTCGTCCCTCTTCCTCGTCTGGTCCCTGACCTGCCTGCTGCTGGAGGTCCCCTCCGGCGTACTCGCCGACGCGCTCTCCCGGCGGCTCCTGCTCGGGACGGCGCCACTGCTCGGCGCCGTCGGCTTCGGGCTGTGGGTGCTCGCCCCGTCGTACGGGGCCTTCGCGCTCGGGTTCGTGCTCTGGGGAGCCCGCGGCGCCCTCCAGTCCGGTGCCGCCGAGGCGCTGCTGTACGAGGAACTCGACCGGCTCGGCCTGGCCGCACGGTACGGGCGCGTCGTCGGCCGGGCCAAGACCGTCGGCCTGGTCGCCGCCCTGCTCGCCACCGCCGTCGCGGCGCCGGTCTTCGCCGCCGGTGGTTACCCGGCGGTGGGGCTGGCGAGCGTGCTCGCCAGCCTCGGCTGCGCCGTCGTCGGGTTCACGCTTCCGGAACACCGACGACCCGTAAGCGCGGCGGCGGAGCCGCCTTCGCGGCAGCCGGACGCGGAACCGCTCCCGGGGCGGCCGGATCCCGAGGCCTCCCCGGTGGCGCCGGACGCCGGGCCGGCCGGCTGGTGGGCGGTCCTGCGGGGCGGGCTCGCCGAGGCCCGGACCGACCGGTCGGTCCGGCGGGCGCTGCTCCTCCTGCCATTGATGCTGGGAATCTGGGGCGGACTGGAGGAGTACACGTCGCTGCTGGCCGGGGAGCTCGTGCCGGCGTCGCAGGTGCCGCTGCTGGTGTTCCTCGTCTCGGCCGGCGTCATGGTCGGCGGCCTGCTCACCCCGTACGGCCAGCGCCTGCCGGAGCGGTGGTTCGCCGTGACCGTCGCCCTCGCGGCCGTCCTGCTCGCCCTCGGCGCGCTCAGCGGCCGGCCGGCGGGATTCGCGCTGATCGCCGTGGCGTTCTGCGTCCTGCAGATGGCGAGCATCGTCATGAACGTACGGCTCCAGCAGAGCATCACCGGACCGAGCCGGGCCACGGTCACCTCGCTGGCGGGGCTTGGCACCGAGGTGGTCACCATCTCCCTCTACGGCGGGTACGCCCTCGCCTCCACGGTTGCCGGGCACGCGGTGGTCTTCGCCCTGTTCGCCCTGCCGTACCTGCCGGTGGCGGTCGCGCTGGCCCGGCGTACCCCGGCGGCGTCGACCGCGGCGACCGCCCCGGCCGTGGCCGGGGATGAGGAGGATCGGTGCGCGTGCCGCCACACCGCGGAGACCGATGCCCGCCGACCCGCGACCGGTAGTGCCGGACGGTCGTGATTACGTATCCTGCCGGAGGCACGCGCGCCCGCGACCCTCGACTCTGGCCGGAGCCGCGGGCCGCCGGTCCGGGTGTCGATCCCTGACACATCCCCTCCGGCGAGGTCTGATTGGAAACCCAGAACTGGCCGATCCGGTCGAAGATCGTCGCGCTGGTCGCCGTGCCGATCGCCGCCCTGACGGCACTGTGGATCTTCGCGACCACCCTCACCGTGGGACCGGCGTCCAGTCTGCTCGCGGCGCGCACGCTCCTCGACGAGATCGGGCGTCCCGGCGAGGCGCTCATCGCGGAGCTGCAGCAGGAACGACGGCTCTCCGTGATGCGCCTGGCCGACCCCGCCGTCGCGCCGGCCCTGGCCGACCAGCGCCTCCGTACCGACAACGCGCTCGCCGAGCTGCGCCGCCGGGTTTCCGACGAGGACCTGCGGGACCGCACCAGCGCCCTGGTCGACGCCCGGATCGACCAGCTGCTCGGCGCGGCCGACGCGCTGCCGTCCGGCCGCAGCTCCGTCGACCGGCGTGACATCGACACGATCGAGGCGTTGGGGCTCTACAGCGGCATCATCGACGCGGCGTTCCGGACCACCGCCGCCCTGCAGGTGCTTCCCGACGAGGACGTGTCCCGCGAGGCGGCCGCGCTGACCGACCTCGGTCGGGCCCGCGAGGTGCTCGCCCAGGCCGACGCCCTGCTCGCCGGGGTCTTCCGCGCCGGGCGTTTCGCGCCGGGGGAACACGCCCTGCTCGTTCAGATCATCGGTACCCAGCGGTTCCTCTTCGCCGCCGCCGTCGCCGAGCTGCCCGACGCCGAGCGGACCAGGTATCAGCGGCTCACCGAGGCCGAGCCGTTCGTCCGGCTCCGCGCGATGGAGGACGACCTGATCGGGCGAGGGCGCAGCGGTGCCGCCGCGCCGGTCGACTCCCAGGCCTGGCAGCACAACTACGATCTGGTGCAGCGGCAGCTGCGGGAGTTCGAGCTGCGCGGCGCGGAGGAGCTGGCCGAGCGTAGCCGCCCGGTGGCGGCCACCATCCTGATCCGGGTCGGCCTGGCGGGCCTGCTCGGTCTCGTGGCCGTTCTGACCTCCGGGATCATCGCGCTGCGCATCGGCCGGTCCCTGGTACGACGACTCAGCGACCTGCGCGCGGCGGCCCTGGCGATGGCGAACGACCGCCTGCCCGACGTGGTCGCACGGCTGCGCCGGGGTGAGCAGGTCGACGTCGCCACCGAGGCGCCACCGCTGGACCACGGGCGGGACGAGATCGGCCAGCTCGGGCAGGCGTTCAGTGAGATCCAGCGGACCGCCATCCGGTCCGCCATCGACGAGGCCGCGCTCCGCAGGAGCCTCCGGGAGGTCTTCCTCAACATCGCCCGACGCAGCCAGACCCTGCTGCATCGGCAGCTTGCCCTGCTGGACGAGATGGAGCGTCGGGTCACCGAGCCGACCGAGCTTGCGGACCTGTTCCGGCTCGACCACATGGCGACGCGGATGCGCCGGCACGCGGAGGACCTGGTGGTCCTCGCCGGCGCGGCACCGGGACGCGGCTGGCGCAATCCGGTCCCGATGGTCGACGTGATCCGGGGGGCGATCTCCGAGGTCGAGGACTACGCCCGGGTCGACCTGGGAAGGGTGCCGCCGGCGGCCCTCGTGGGTCCGGCGGTCGGTGACGTGATCCACCTGCTCGCCGAACTGATCGAGAACGCCACGTCGTTCTCGCCGCCACACACCCGGGTCCGGGTCAGCGGCCAGGTGGCTGCCAAGGGCTACGCGATCGAGATCGAGGACCGGGGTCTCGGCATGGACGCCGCGGCCATCGAGCAGGCCAACCAGCGGCTCGCCGAACCACCGGAGTTCGATCCGGCCAACAGCGCCCGGCTCGGGCTCTTCGTGGTCGCCCGGCTCAGCGCGCGGCACAACGTCCGGGTCCGGCTCCGACCGTCGCCGCACGGCGGCATCACCGCCGTGGCGCTCGTGCCGAGCGAGCTTGTGGTTCCGGAGAGCGCGGTTCCGGCCACGCGGGGCGGCGGTTCCGCCCTCCGCCGGTCACCGGTTGCGGGAGGCGTTCCACGGAGTCCGGAACAGACGCGGTCGTCCACCCCGGCGACGTCGGACGCCGGGCCGGGGCCGTCCGGTTCGGACGCCGGGTCGAGGCGGGATGTGGGCTCGGAGGCCGGGTCGGGATCGTCGGGCTCGGACGCCGGACCGGGGACGGGTCGCGATGTGGAAGCCGGCGCGGGGCCGGGCCCGGACCGGCGGACCGCCACGTCGGCGGAGGACTCCCGTCCACGGTCGGCCCTCGGGCCGCGCCGCCGGGCGGGCGAGGCGCTGAACGCGCTGATGGCCGCCGTGCCCGGCGGCCGCACCGAGACGCCGAAGCCGGACGGCGAGGCGCCGGCGGCCGGGAGCCGGCCGCGACCGGAGCGCGAGGCGCCGGCGGCCGAGGCCGGCGGTCCCGCACCCCGGCCCGGCCACGGTACGGAGAACGACGACACCGTCGTGCTGCCGGCCCTCCGGGAGGCGGGTCCGCCGGGTTCCGACCAGCCGGCCGCGGCTGGGTCGGTCGGGTCGGCCGCTGGCGCGGCTGGGTCGGTCGGGCCGGCCGCTGGCGCGGCTGGGTCGGTCGGGCAGGCCGGGCGGGCGGCGGAGTCGGTCCCGGCGCCCGGGGGGCCGGTCCGGCCCGCGGTGGCGCTGGCCGGACCGGACGGGCTGCCCCGTCGGATCCGGCAGACCAGTCTCGCCCCACAGCTGCGGACGACCGGCCCGAGGGTCGGCCCGTCCGTCCCGGGTCGGGCCGGCAGCGGCGCCGGTCGGGATCGCGAACCCGGTGGGTACGACCCGTCGGACGAACCGTCGCCCCGCTCCCCGGAACAGGTTCGGGCGGTGATGGCGGCGTTGCAGGCGGGTACGGCGCGGGGTCGCCGGGACTCGGGTGTGGCGCCGCCGTCCATCGGAGGCTTCGACGACACGGCCCGGGTCGCCGACCCGGGCGCCACCGATTCGGAAAAGGACGGGTGAGTGGTGCAGACGACGAGGCCGGGTACGGATCTCAGCTGGCTGCTCGATGATCTCGTGGAGCGGGTACCGCCCGCGCGGCAGGCCGTGGTCCTCTCCGCGGACGGGCTGCTGATGGCCGCGTCCCGGGGACTGGATCGGGAGGACGCCGAGCACATGGCCGCGATGGCGTCCGGCTTCCAGAGCCTGGCCAAGGGCGCGAGCCGACACTTCCGGGCAGGCCCGGTACGGCAGACGGTGGTCGAGATGGAGGAGGCGTTCCTCTTCGTCTCCGCCGCGGGCCAGGGAGCCTGTCTGGCCGTGTTGGCCGACGCCTCGGCCGACATCGGTGTGGTCGCCTACGAGATGGCCATGCTGGTGACCCGGGTGGGCCAGAACCTGAGCGCCCCGTCCCGGTCGCCCGGGGCGCCCTCCGATGCGGCCTGAACCGCCCGGCGCCCACCACGAGTGGCTGGACGACGACGCCGGGCCGATCGTCCGGCCGTACGCGGTGACGGGCGGCCGGGTCCAGCCGGCGTCCGGCAGGTTCGACCTGATGGCGTTCGTGGTGGCCGGCCCACCCGAGGAGGGACCGGAGCCCGCACAGCCGGAGCACCGGGCCATCATCGCGGCGGCGCAGCGACCGGTGGCGGTGGCCGACCTCGCCGCCGACCTGGACCTCCCCGTCGGCGTGGTACGCGTCCTGCTCGGCGACCTGCTCGCCACCGGGCGGATCTCGATGTACGAACCGCCCGCCTCACGCCAGTTCCCAGACGACGACATTCTCAAGGCGGTGGTCAATGGACTCCGGGCGCTCTGACCGGATCCCGGTCGCGCTGAAGATCCTCATCGCGGGCGGCTTCGGGGTCGGCAAGACGACCTTCGTCGGTGCCGTCAGCGAGATCCGGCCCCTGCAGACCGAGGAGGTGCTGACCGTCGCCGGGATCGACACCGACGACCTGTCCGGTGTGGAGGCCAAACAGACGACCACGGTGGCGATGGACTTCGGCCGGATCACCATCAACGAGGATCTCCAGGTCTACCTCTTCGGCACCCCGGGACAGGACCGGTTCTGGTTCCTCTGGGACGAGTTGGCGTACGGGGCGCTCGGCGCGGTGGTGCTCGCCGACACCCGCCGGCTCGCCGACTGTTTCCCGTCGGTGGACTACTTCGAGCGTCGGGGGATCCCGTTCGTCGTCGGGGTGAACTGCTTCGACGGCGCCCGTCGGTACAGCACCGAGGCGGTACGCAACGCGCTGGACCTGGACCCGGACGTGCCGGTGCTGCTCTGCGACGCCCGGAGCCGGCAGTCCGGCAAGGCGGTGCTGATCGCGCTGGTCGAGCACGTCGCCCAGCGCCAGGGCCACCCGGTGCCGGCGAGCTGAGGCGATCTCGCCGGGGCCGCGCCCCGGCGACCCTCAGCCGACCAGCAGGACGTCCAACCGGCGCGGCCCGTGCACGCCCTCGACCCGGTTCAGCTCGATGTCGCTGGTCGCCGAGGGCCCCGAGATCATGGTGATCGGCCGGGTCGGGTCGGCGAGCCGGGCGAGGCCCTCCGGCACCCCGGCGACCACCTGGTCGGCCCGGACCACGCACAGATGGTGGTCGGGAACCAGGCTCAGCAGCCGCCGGCCCTGCTCGGGCCCGCCGTCGAGGACGAGTGTCCCGGTCTGGGCGACCGCGACCGCACAGCCGGTCACCACCGCCAACCCCGGCTCGTCGAGGTCGGCCACGGTCAGCGGCACCGGGTCGCCGTCCCGCCGGATCCGGCCCGGGTACGCCGACAGCCAGTGCTCCGGTGCTCCGGCCGGCACCACGACGGTGGGGACCGCCCCCAGCAGGCCGGCCAGCGCCTCGGCGAGGTCGACCGGCGCGCAGCGCCGGACCGTGGCACGGTAGTCGACGAGCCGGTCGACCAGCAGGTCGAGCAGGTCCGCGTCCGCCGCGCCGGCGACGGCCGGGGCGGTGCGGTAGCGCCGCGGAACCGCCACGGAGGTGGTGGGCCGGGCGGCCCGGATCCGGGCCAGGATCTCCTCCCGGGCGGAGCCCCGTGCCTCGTCAGCCCTGGTCACGGCCGTCCTCCCGCCCGCCGTGTGCGGTTCGCTCCGCCCACCAGTCGCGGAAGGTCCGGGCGGCTGGCAGCGGCGCGTCGCGGCTCGACGTCCAGGCCGACAGCGGCCACGGCAGTCGGCGTACCTCGCCTCCTGCGGTGAGCAGCCGGAGCGGGGCGGCGCCGCGCCGCGCGGCCCGCAGCGCCGCCGCGTACCGGCGGCGGTCCCGCATCACCCACGACAGCGCCCGCATCGCCATCCGCTCCGGCGACGGCTGTCCGCGACGGGCATCCACGTCGCGCTGGCGCAGGTGAACCAGCACCTGCGGGATGTCGATGCGGACCGGGCAGACGTCGAAGCAGGCGCCGCAGAGCGTCGAGGCGTACGGCAGGCTCCGGTTGGCCCCGGCGTCCAGGCCGGTGAGCTGCGGCGACAGGATCGCCCCGATCGGACCCGGATACACCGAGCCGTACGCGTGCCCGCCGACCCGCTCGTAGACCGGGCAGACGTTCAGGCAGGCCGAGCAGCGGATGCAGCGCAGCGCCTGGCGGCCGACCGGGTCGGCGAGGGTGTCGGTACGCCCGTTGTCCAGCAGCACGACGTGCAGGGCCCGCGGTCCGTCCCCGGGGGTGACCCCGGTCCACATCGACGTGTACGGGTTCATCCGTTCGCCGGTCGCGGAGCGGGGCAGCAGCTGCAGGAAGACCTCCAGGTCGCGGAAGGTTGGCAGCAGCTTCTCCACCCCGACCACCGAGATCAGGGTCTCCGGCAGGGTGAGGCACATCCGGCCGTTGCCCTCGGACTCGACGACGACGAGGGTGCCGGTCTCGGCGACCGCGAAGTTGGCGCCCGAGATCGCCACCCTCGCGTTGAGGAACCTGTCCCGCAGGTACCGGCGGGCCGCCTCGGCGAGTGCGGCCGGCTCGTCGGTGAGCGCGTCGAGGTCGACCCCGGGCATCCGGTCGGCGAAGATCTCCCGGATCTGTCGTCGGTTGTAGTGGATCGCCGGCACCAGGATGTGCGAGGGGGTGTCGTCGGCGAGCTGCACGATCAGTTCGGCGAGGTCGGTCTCGACCACCGTGATCCCCGCCTCGGCCAGCGCCTCGTTGAGCCCGATCTCCTGGGTGGCCATCGACTTGACCTTGACGACCTCCGCGCTGCCGGTGCCGCGTACCAGGTCGGTGACCAGGGCGCGGGCCTCGGCGGCGTCCCGGGCCCAGTGCACGGTGGCCCCGGCGGCGGTGGCGGCGGCCTCGAACTGCTCCAGCAGCTCCGGCAGGCGGGCGAGGACGTCATCCTTGATCGCCGCACCGGCGGCGCGCAGGTGCGCCCAGTCCGGGGTCTCGCCGACCACCCGCGCCCGCCTGTCCCGGATGGTGTGGGTGGCGCGGCGCAGGTTGGCCCGTAGCTGCGGGTTGCCGAGTTCGCGTCGGGCCGCCGCCGGGAAGGGCAGCGGCGCCACGATGTTCCCGTGGCCGCGACGGTCGCCGCGCCGGCGCTGCGCACCCGTGCCGCCCGGTGCGCCGCCGCTCACGGCTGTACCTCGGGGCCGGCGAGGATCTCCGCGTAGTGCACGGCCCGCACCGGGGCGCCGGAGCCGAGGCGGGCCTGGCGGGACAGTCCACCCCCGATGTGCGCCAGGCAGGAGTTGTCCGCCGCCGCGACGTACGCGGCGCCGGTGTCGCGGATCGCCGCGCACTTGTCGGCGAGCATCGCGGACGACACGTCGGCGTTCCTCACCGCGAAGGTGCCGCCGAAGCCGCAGCACTCCTCGGCACCCGGCAGGTCGACCAGGTCGAGCCCGCGCACCGCGCGGAGCAGCCGCAGCGGCCGGTCGCCCAGCCGGAGCGTCCGCAGCCCGTGGCAGGTGGGGTGGTAGGTGACCCGGTGCGGGAACGAGGCCCCCACGTCGGTCACCCCCAGCACGTCGACCAGCAGTTCGGACAGTTCGTGAACCCGCGGCACGACCTCGTTCACGACCGCCGCGAGGTCGGGGTCCCCGGCCGCCAGCCGCGGGTACGCCTCGCGGACCATGGCCACGCAGGAGCCGGACGGGGCGACCACCGCCTCGTACCCGGCGAAGGTCTCGACGAAGTTGCGGACCAGCGGCAACGCCTCGGCGCGGTAGCCGCTGTTGGCGTGCATCTGCCCGCAGCAGCCCTGCGCCGCCGGGAACTCCACGGTGTGGCCGAGGCGCTCCAGCACCCGTACGACGGCCCGGCCGGTGGCCGGGAACATCAAATCGTTCACGCAGGTGACGAAGAGGGCTACGCGCACTCCGCGCCCCCGGTGACGTGGGGGTGCGCCGGTGGAGGCAGCCCGGTCATGGTCGGGGATCCTATCGGCCCACGGGGCGGGGGCAAGGTCGCACGCCGTCCGACGCCACCGGCGACCGGCCCGTCCCGGACGCCCGTTTCTGGTTTCATCGACCGTACGGCGGGATGTTTCATCGTCCGTACGGCGGGATCCTGTCGGTCCCCGGACGGAGACCAGGAGACGGAGGGCGGATGTCCGACGACGCGACCGGAATCATCCATCTCGGCTGCTACACGGCGGGCAGCCGGGGGCGGGGACGTGGGATCGTCGCCGCCCGGTGGGACGCGGCGACCGGCCGACTCGACCCCCGCGGGGTGGTGGCGGAGACGCCGTCGCCGTCGTTCCTGGCCCGGCATCCCCGGCTGCCCGTGCTGTACGCGGTCAACGAGGTCGCCGAGGGCACCGTGAGCGCCTGGACGGTCCATCCCGACGGCGGCCTCACCGCGCTCGGCGTCCGGTCCACCGGCGGCGACAGTCCGTGTCACCTCGCGGTCGACGCGGGGGGCCGGTTCCTGTACGTGGCGAACTACGGCAGCGGCAGCGTCGCCGTACACCCGTTGGACGCCGCCACCGGCGCGCCGGGGGAGCGGACCGACCTGGTGCGGCACGAGGGCTCGGGTCCTGTGACGGCGCGGCAGGAGGGGGCGCACGCGCACATGGTCTCGCCGGATCCGGACGGCGACGGGCTCTTCGCCGTGGACCTGGGCACCGACACGATCTACCGCTACCACCGGGACGAGTCCGGGCGGCTGCACCCGGCGGGTCGTACCGCGGCCCCGGCCGGTGCCGGCCCTCGCCACCTGGCCCGGCACCCGGACGGCCGGCGGTTCTTCGTCGCCGGTGAGCTTGACGGGTCGGTGCTCGCCTACGAGCGCGACGACGCCGACCCCGACGGCCTGGTCGCGCTGGGCCGGGTGCCGGCCAGCCACCGTTCGGGTCCGGTCCAGCCGTCGGAGATCACGGTCTCGCCGGACGGACGGTTTCTCTACGTGGCGAACCGGGGTGTCGGGACGGTGTCGGTGTTCACCCTGGACGACGTACTGCCCCGGTACGTCACCGAGGTGCCGACCACCGCGACGTGGCCCCGGCACATCGCGGTGCTCGGCGGGTACCTCTGTGTGGCCGAGGAGTGGGCCGACGCGGTGGTGGTGTTCGCGATCGATCCGGTGAGCGGGGTGCCGGGGCCGGTGACGGCGCGGGTCGCGCTGCCGAGTCCGACCTGCGTGCTCGGCACCCGTCTCGACATGTGAGACGCCCGGTCGGGGTGGCCGCGGGTGGACGCGGGTGGGATTTCTGACCTGGTGCGTGGATTACCGGACGGTGGGGAAGTGGTCCGCCACCCAGTGTGATGATCTTGGCGGTGCTCCCCGTCCCGGGCCCGGCGTTCCGTCCCGCGCGGTTGGCGTGACCAGCGAAAAGTCCGCAAGATGGTCGGGTGCCGGGCCGTCATCGCAGACGTTCGAGGACACGGGTGAGGAGCGCCATCGCCGCCGTGGTGGCGCTGGTCCTCGTCGCGGGTGGATGGGTCGGCTACCGGTGGTGGGCCGCCCCGCACTGCTCGGGAGAGCTGCGACTCGCCGTCGCCGCGGCACCGGAGATCGCGCCCGCGGTGCAGGCCGCCGCCGAGGCGTGGACGGCCGAGGGCGCCGCCGTGGACGGTACCTGCGTGGCCGTCGACGTCACCGCGAGCGAGCCGGTCGACGTGGCCGCCGCCGTCGCGGGCCACCACGGCGTCTCGCTCAACGGCGTCGGCCAGGCGGGCGCCAACACGGTGCTCCCCACCGTCTGGGTCCCGGACTCCTCCACCTGGCTGCTACGGCTGCGCCAGCAGGCCCCCAAGTTCGAGCCGGGCAACAATGCCTCGCTGGCGCGCAGCCCGGTCGTGGTGGCGATGCCCGAACCGGTCGCCACGCGGCTCGGGTGGCCGCAGAAGCGGCTCGGCTGGTCCGACCTGCTGGAGCCGATCACCACCGGTACGCGGCTGCGCACCGGCATCACCGAGCCGAGCCGTGACGCCACCGGGCTGGCGGGCCTGCTCTCCCTGGCCGCCGCCGTGCAGGTCGGCGGGACCGAAGGGGACGACGCCGAGGTGCAGCGGGTGACCACCGGGGTGCTGCGGGCGCTGGCCACCGGCCGGGCGGCGGTCCGCGAGGAGCTGGTCGCCCGGTTCCCCCGAGCCACCGACGCGGCCTCGATCGCCTCCGGCCTCGGCGCCGCCCCGCTCTCCGAACGGGACGTCGTCGCGTTCAACGCCGGGCAGCCGCCGGTCCCGCTCGCCGCCCTCTACCCGGACCCCGCGCCGCTGTCGCTCGACTACCCGTACGCCGTGATGCCCGGCGCCGAGCCGGCCCGGGCCGCCGCCGCCGAACGGTTCTTCGCCGTACTCGACCGGCCGGCCTTCCGGGCCCGGCTGGCCCGGCTCGGCCTGCGCGGCCCGGACGGCACCTGGGGCGAGGGATTCCCGGCTCCGCGGGGTGCGCCGAACCCGGCCGGCACCGAACCGGCCCCGACCTCCGGGGCCGGCTCCGGCGGTACGGTGGCCGGCGGTTCCGCGTCGGCCATCGAGCGCAGCCTCTCCAGTTGGTCGGTCGCCACCCAGTCCGGCCGGATGCTGGCGGTCATCGACGTCTCCGGCTCGATGCTCCGGACGGTGCCGACGGCGAACGGCGCCACCCGGATGCAGGTGACGCTGGAGGCGGCCCGGCGCGGCCTCGCCCTCCTCGACGACTCCTGGGCGCTCGGGCTCTGGATCTTCTCCACCGAGCTCTCCGGCAGCCGCGACTACCGGCAACTGGTGCCGATCGGGCCGCTGTCCACCCAGCGGAGCGGGCTGGAACGGGCACTGGCCGCAATCCGGCCGAAGCCGACCGGCGACACGGGCCTGTTCGACACGGTACTCGCCGCGTACCGGACCGTGCTGGAGGACTGGGAGCCGGGCCGGGTCAACTCGGTGGTCGTACTCACCGACGGCAAGAACGAGGACGCCAACGGGATCAGCGAGTCGGAGCTGGTCGACGAGTTGAGGCGGATCGCCGACCCGGACCGCCCGGTACAGGTCGTGATCATCGGCATCGGCGACGAGGTCGAACGGTCCGAACTGGATGCGATCACCGGGACGACCGGTGGCGGCGTCTTCGTCACCGAGGACCCCGCGAAGATCGGCGACATCTTCCTTCGGGCGATCGCGCTGCGCCCGGCCGCCGCGCCGCGCTGACCCCACTCCGGCCGGCCCGCGCACCCGGCCGGCGGGACGCTGGCGGCGCGACACGTGCCGGCGGGCGCAAGTGACGGCAATCTGTCGGAAGCACTGCGTAGCGACTCGGATACGCGAAGATGTCGAGGTGCCACAGGAGCCGGTGGCGGGGAGCGCCGACCGGCGGATCGGGTTGCCCCTGGGAGCGAGGGAGGACCGGTGACGTCGGCGACACTGCCGAGCCTCGCCACGACGCCTCCGGGCTCGGCGCGCGAGGCATCCGTACGGTCACGGGACCGCCGACGCGCCTACCTGCGGGCGATCCTCGCCCTCGACACGGTCGTCCTGGTCCTGGCGGTGGTCGGTGGCTACGTCGCCCGGTTCGGCGGCGACGAGGCGCGTGGCTCCGACATCCCGTACGCGATCGTCGGCCCCGCGCTGGTGCTCGCCTGGCTGGGCTCGCTGCGGGCGCAGCGCTGCTACGACCACCGGGTGCTCGGCTACGGCGCCGACGAGTACCGCCGGGTCGTCTCCGCCAGCCTGCGGCTGGCCGGTGGGGTCGCGATCGCCGGCTACCTGGCCGACGTCGGTGTCTCCCGGGGGTTCCTCGGCATCTCGTTCGCGGTCGGCACCGTCGCGCTGGTGGTGGTCCGATACGCGGCGCGCAAACACCTGCACCGGGCCCGCGCCCGGGGCGGCGGGTGGTCCCGCCGGGTGCTGGTGGTCGGAGACACCGCACACGTGATGGAGCTGGTGCACACGCTGCGGCGCGAGCCGTACGCCGGCTACCAGGTGGTCGGAGCCTGCATTCCCGACGCGCTGCTCGCCCCGGTGCCGCAGCGGCTCGGTGACGTCCCGGTGCTGGGCTCCTTCCGGGGGATCATCGACGCCGCCCGGGCGATCGACGCCGACACCGTGGCCGTCACCGCCTGCAGCGAGCTGACCGCCGCCCGGCTGCGCCGGCTCGGCTGGCAGTTGGAGGGCACCGGCATCGACCTGGTGCTGGCGCCGGCCCTCACCGACGTCGCCGGACCGCGGATCCACACCCAGCCGGTGGCCGGGCTGCCGCTCATCCACGTCGAGGCGCCCGAGTTCCGCGGGGTGCGCAAGCTCGTCAAGGGCTTCGTCGACCGCGCCCTGGCGGGCACCGCGCTGCTGCTCAGCCTGCCGCTGATGGCCGTGATCGCGATCGCCATCAAGCTCGACAGCCGAGGTCCGGTGATCTTCCGGCAGGTCCGGGTCGGCCTGGGTGGCCGGGAGTTCGACGTCTACAAGTTCCGGACCATGGTGGTGAACGCGGACGCGCTCCTGGCGGACCTGGCGGGCCTGAACGAGACCGACGGGCTGCTGTTCAAGATGCGGCGCGACCCCCGGGTCACCCGGGTCGGCCGGGTGCTGCGCAAGTGGTCGCTCGACGAGCTGCCCCAGCTCGCCAACGTCCTCCTCGGCCAGATGAGTCTGGTCGGGCCGCGTCCGCCGTTGCCCTCCGAGGTGGCGCGCTACGACGGCGACGTCGCCCGCCGGCTGCTGGTGAAGCCGGGCATGACCGGACTGTGGCAGGTCAGCGGCCGGTCCGACCTGAGCTGGGAGGACGGTATCCGGCTCGATCTGTACTACGTGGAGAACTGGTCGCTCACCGCCGACCTCACGATCCTCTGGAAGACCTTCGGCGCGGTGCTGCGCACCCGGGGCGCGTACTGACCCGGGCCGGTCCGCCCACCGCCTACCCGCCGGTCCGGACCCGCCCCGTCCCGGACCGTCCGCGCTCCCGCCCGCCGCCCGGGGTGGCGAGCCACCGGGCCGGCTGTTCCAGCACCGCGCGGACCACCGAGCCGGCGGCCCCGAGCGCGGCGGCGTCACCGCCGAGCAGCGCGGCCCGGACGGTCACCGGCGACCAGGCGGCGGTCAGCACCCGGCGGCGGATCTCCGCCTCGACCGGTGGGGCCAGCCAGCGGGCGAGCGGGGCGTAGACGCCGCCGAGGACCACCGTGTCCACGTCGAGCAGGTTGATCACTCCGGCGACCGCGACCCCGAGGGCGCTCGCCGCCTCGGCCAGGGCCCGGAGGGCGGCGGGGTCGTCCCGCTCGGCCGCCTCGACGAGCCGGGAGACCGGCGATCCCGCCAGCCCGGCGCCGGCCAGGATGGCCTCCTGGCCGGCGTACTGTTCGAGGCAGCCGCGACCGCCGCACCGGCACGGCCGCCCCTGCGGGTGTACCGGTACGTGGCCGAGCTCGCCGCTCCAGCCCCGTGCGCCCCGGAACAGGCTGCCGTGCAGCACGATCCCGGCCCCGATCCCCACCTCGCCGGAGATGTAGATGAAGGTGGCCGGATCGGGTGCCCAGGCCCGCAGCTCGCCGAGGGCGGCGAGGTTGGCCTCGTTGTCGACGGTGAAGCTGCCCGCGGCGAGGACCGGGTGTCCGCCGAGCAGGGCCGGTACGTCCACGTCCCGCCACCCGAGGTTCGGCGCGAGCCGGACCACGCCGTCGGCGGTGACCAGCCCGGGGACCGCCAGCGCCGTCCCGGCCAGCCGCAGGTCCTGCCGGTCCGCCTCGGCACCCGCCTCGGTGATCAGCTCGGCGACCATGGCCAGGACGTCGGCCGGCGGCACCGGCCGCAGGTCGAGCCGACGGGTCCTGCGGTGCCGGACCGCGCCGGTCGGATCGACGAGGCAGGCGGCGAGGTAGTCGACGTTGATCTCCAGCCCGAGCCCGACCGGGCCGTCGCCGGCCAGCGCCAGCCCGAGCGCGGGACGCCCGGCCCCGGACCGGGGGGTCGGGTCGACCTCGGTGAGCAGCCGGCCGGTGATCAGCTCGTCGACCAGGGTCGAGACGGTGGCCCGGGTCAGGCCGGTGGCGGCGGCGAGCTCGGCCCGCGACGGCGGCCGGGGGGCGGCGGCGACGTGTCGGAGTACCAGGGCCAGGTTGTGTTCGCGCAGGCTGGCCTGGCGGACGGGGGTGGCTGCCGCCGCGCCGACCGGCAGCGTGCTGGGTTCGGCCACCTATTGACAATGCCATACAGGGGTAAAATAATTCAACCGTTAAACAAATCGGCCGGGTTGCCGGCGTGTCAACCCGGGATGTCTCAGCGCCGAGTCCCCCTCCTGGAGGTCCCCATGGCAGTCCGTCCCACCCCTGCCGACAAGTTCTCCTTCGGTCTCTGGACCGTCGGCTGGACCGCCCGCGACCCCTTCGGCGACGCCACCCGGGCCCCCCTGGACCCGGTCGAGGCCGTGCACCGCCTCGCCGAGCTGGGGGCGTACGGCATCACCTTCCACGACGACGACCTGGTGCCGTTCGGCTCCGACGACGCCACCCGCGACCAGCACATCGCCCGGTTCCGCAAGGCCCTGGAGGAGACCGGTCTGGTCGTACCGATGGTCACGACCAACCTCTTCACCCACCCGGTCTTCAAGGACGGCGCGTTCACCAGCAACGACCGCGAGGTCCGGCGCTACGCGCTGCGCAAGACCCTGCGCAACATCGACCTCGCCGCCGAGCTCGGCGCGCACACCTTCGTCATGTGGGGCGGCCGGGAGGGCGCCGAGTACGACGTCGCCAAGGACGTGCGGGCCGCCCTCGACCGCTACCGCGAGGCGGTCAACCTCCTCACCCAGTACGTCGTCGACCGCGGCTACCAGCTGCGGTTCGCCCTCGAACCGAAGCCGAACGAGCCGCGCGGCGACATCCTGCTGCCGACCATCGGGCACGCGCTCGCCTTCATCAACACCCTCGACCACCCCGAACTGGTCGGGCTCAACCCCGAGGTCGGGCACGAGCAGATGGCGGGGCTCAACTTCATGCACGGCATCGCCCAGGCGCTGTGGGCCGGCAAGCTGTTCCACATCGACCTCAACGGGCAGCGGGGCATCAAGTACGACCAGGACCTGGTCTTCGGCCACGGCGACCTGCTCAACGCGTTCGCGCTGGTCGACCTGCTGGAGAACGGCGGCCCCCAGGGCGGGCCGGCCTACGACGGTCCGCGGCACTTCGACTACAAGCCGTCCCGGACCGAGGACTACGCCGGTGTCTGGGCCTCGGCCGAGGCCAACATGCGGACGTACCTGCTGCTCAAGGAGCGGGCCAAGGCGTTCCGGGCCGACCCGGAGGTGCAGGAGGCGCTGGCCGCGAGCAAGGTGGGTGAGCTGTCCGTGCCGACGCTGGGCGAGGGGGAGACGTACGCCGACCTGCTCGCCGACCGCAGCGCGTTCGAGGAGTTCGACGTGGACGCGGTGGCGGCCCGTGGCTTCGGGTTCGTCCGGCTGAACCAGCTCGCGGTCGAGCACCTGCTCGGCGCCCGCTGACCACCCGTCCAGATCGACCGAGGCGTCCCGAAGGAGACCGCAGAGATGACGCTGGTGGCCGGGGTCGACTCGTCGACCCAGTCGTGCAAGGTGGTGATCCGGGACGCGGAGACCGGGAAACTGGTCCGCAGCGGCCGCGCCGCACACCCGGACGGGACGGAGGTCGACCCGGCGGCGTGGTGGACCGCGCTGCAGCAGGCGATCGCCGAGGCCGGCGGCCTGGACGACGTGGCGGCGCTCGCGGTCGGGGCGCAGCAGCACGGGATGGTCTGCCTGGACGAGGCCGGGCAGGTCGTACGGCCGGCGCTGCTGTGGAACGACACCCGGTCGGCGGGGGCGGCGGCGGAGCTGGTCGAGGAGCTGGGCGGCGGTGAGGCCGGGCGACGGGCCTGGGCGGACGCGGTCGGAAGCGTCCCGGTGGCCAGCTTCACCGTCACCAAGCTGCGCTGGCTCGCCCGGCACGAGCCGGAGCACGCGGCGCGGGTGGCGGCGGTCTGCCTGCCACACGACTGGTTGACCTGGCGGCTGGGCGGGTCCGCCGACCTCGACGCGCTGCGTACCGATCGGGGGGACGCCAGCGGGACGGGATACTGGTCGCCGGCCACCGGACAGTACCGGTTCGACCTGCTGGAGCGGGCGTTCGGCCGTACCCTCGCGGTGCCGGCGGTGCTCGGGCCGGCGGAGCCGGCCGGGCAGACGCCGACCGGCGCGTCGCTCGGGCCGGGGACCGGCGACAACGCGGCGGCGGCCCTGGGGGTCGGCGCGCGGCCCGGCGACGTGGTCGTCTCCATCGGTACGTCGGGGACGGTGTTCAGCGTCGCCGACGCCCCGGCGGCCGACGCGTCCGGGACCGTCGCCGGGTTCGCGGACGCGACCGGGCGGTTCCTGCCGCTGGTCTGCACCCTGAACGCGGCGCGGGTGCTGGACGCGGCGGCGGCGATGCTCGGGGTCAGCCTGGACGAGCTGGCCCGGCTGGCGCTGTCGGCGCCGGCCGGGGCGGACGGGCTGGTCATGGTCCCCTACCTGGAGGGGGAGCGGACCCCGAACCGTCCACTCGCGACCGGCGCGGTACACGGCCTGACCCTGCGCACCGCGACCCCGGCGCACCTGGCCCGCGCGGCGGTGGAGGGGATGCTCTGCGCGCTCGCCGACGGGCTGGACGCGCTGCTGGCCCACGGGGCGACCGCGAACCGGATCATCCTGGTCGGTGGCGGGGCCCGCTCGGAGGCGGTACGCCGGATCGCGCCCGAGGTCTTCGGCTGCCCCGTGCTGGTGCCCGAGCCGGGGGAGTACGTCGCCGACGGCGCCGCCCGGCAGGCCGCCTGGGTGCTGGCGGGCGGGGAGCAGCCGCCGGCGTGGTCCGCCGGCCAGTCGCAGGAGTACGGCGCTGCCGGCGTGCCACGCATCCGTGAGCAGTACGCCGCCGCCCGGGAACTGATCCTGGAGCGCGCCGCCGGCTGAGTCGCGTGCGAGCGGCGACAGGTGGGCCGCCCGCGGGGACGGGGTCGGCCCACCTGTCGCCGCGGACCTGTCGCGGCGATCTCCTCTCGCGGCGATGTCCTCGCGCGGTGAACCTCCTATCGCAGCGGAACGGAGAACTCGTCCTCCCGCCCCTGCGCGTCGCACGCGCACACGGTGAGCGTCCGTGCCCACTCCGCCGGACCCGGCTCGAAGATGCGCGTCTCGACGAGGAACCCGCCGGAGTCGTGCGCGCCTCCGCCGCTGCCCCGGAGCTGCACGCCCGCGTCGTCGTAGGCGCGCCACGGGCGCCAGCGCCGCGGGATCTCGCCGCCGGGCAGGCCCGGACTCGGGTAGGCGAGGTGGAGCTTCGTCGACGTGGACCAGACCTCCAGGCTGACGAGCGTTGCCGGCGTACCACAGACGGTCAGGTCTCGGACCAGGGGGACGACACGGAGCAGCCGGGGAGCGAGGTGCCCGGCTTCGCCCGGCTCGGCCGGCGCGCCGGCGTCGAGCGGGTCCCGGCCCGCGAGACGGGCCGGGACCGTCCTGAATCGCCCGAGGGCCTCCAGGGACCGGTCGAGCTCGGCCAGGATCTCTTCCATCTCCTTCTGGCCCAGCGCGGATGCCGCCACCAGACCCAGCGCGACCCCTCTGATCTCTGAGCGGTCGATCGGCGCGTGCGGATCGCGGCGAGCCCGGTCCAACCGGTCGGCGATCAGTTTCTCCAGGTAGCGTCGCCCATCCATGGCCCACCTGCCGGTCGTCGCGTGCGTGCGGGCATCCTACAGCGACGACCGGTCGGGGCGGGTTCGCTACCGGCTGCCACACCGCGGTGACCGGCGGGCGGCGACGGGCGTCAGGTCACTACTCTGGGATGCCTGCCGCTGACTGGTGCGGTGCCGGCCCCGCGACGGTGCCGGCCCGCCCGGCGGCGCGGTGGCGGGGCAGGACGTGACAGGAGGCGTACGCCGATGCGGGACGGCCGGTGGACGACGGTGACGCCCTCGCAGTTCGACCACGAGCGGGCGGCGCTGGACCACATCCGCCGGCTCCTGCCCGACGCCGGGGTCTACCGGGCCTGGTCGAACTTCACCTTCACCGCCGACACCGGGCACGTCTACGAGATCGACCTGCTGGTCGCCGCCCCCTCCGGCCTCTACCTGATCGAGATCAAGAGTCTGCGCGGCCGGCTGACCAACAGCGGTCCGAACTGGATCGCCGACGACCAGGGACGGGTACGGGTCTTCGACAATCCGCTGCACCTGGCCGACCTGAAGGCGAAGCGGCTCCGTTCGTTGCTCAGCCGGCAGGTCGCCAAGCGTCGGCTGCGCGGGCTGGAGGTTCCGTTCATCCAGGGCGCGGTCTTCCTCTCCGTGCCGAACCTGGAGGTACGCCTCGACGAGCACCAGCTCCACTGGGTGTTCGGGCCGGAGCCGGCGCCGGGGCAACCGGCGGGCCCGCTGCCGGGGATCTGGTCCGGGCTGCTGGGCGCCCCGCCGCGTGACGCGCGGCGCGAGGTGTCGCGGGAGCTGTCGGACGCGCTGCCCGCGTTGCTCCGGGACGTGGGCATCGCCCGCAGCCGCCGGTACGAGCAGGTCGGTTCGTGGAAGCTGACGGCCCGGCCGTACGACGTGGGCCCGACCTGGCAGGACCACCTGGCCCACCACGTGCAGTTCCCGCACGAGCACCGACGGATCCGGATATACCTGCTGGAGCGCCACGCGGCGAAGGCGGAGCGGGCCAGCATCGAGCGGGCGGCCCGGCGCGAGATGATCGCCCTGCACGGGATCAGCCACCCGGGCATCGTGCAGGTCGACACGATGGAGCCGCACGAGGGCGGACCCGCGCTGATCTTCCGGCACGATCCCCGGGCGGTCCGGCTCGACCACTTCATGGCCCAGTACGGTGACCGGCTCGACGTCGGCACCCGGATCGGGATGGTCCGGCAGCTCGCCGAGGCGATCGCCTACGCCCACGGGCGCCGGCTCTACCACCGCAGCCTGTCGGCCCGGGGGGTGCTGGTCACCCCCGGGGAGCAACGTCGGGGTGAGCCCGAGGAGGCGGCCTGGCTGCGTCCGCGCCTCCAGATCAGCGACTGGCAGGCCGCCGCCCGGACCCCGGACTCGGTCGGCGGGAGCGCGGACGCGCTGCGGGTCTCCCCGTCGTCCCGGCTGGGCGCGCACCTGGAGCGGTCCGCAGAGGCGTACCTCGCCCCGGAGCTGAGCGCGCCGTCACCGGACCCGGTCGCGCTCGACGTCTTCGGCCTCGGCACCCTCGCCTACCTCCTGTTCTCCGGCCAGCCACCGGCGGCCAGCCGGGCCGAGCTGCTGGCCCGACTCGCCAGGGAGGACGGCCTGCGGCCGTCGGCGGTGGCCGACTCGGTCTCGGAGTTCATGGACGAGCTGGTGCAGCAGGCGACCCGGCCGGTACCGGCGCGCCGGGTCGCCTCGGTGGCCGAGTTGCTGGAGCTGCTCCAGCTCGTCGAGGAGGAGTTCACCGCCCCGCCGGCCGCCGCCGATGAGCAGATCGACGTCCTGGAGGCGAAGGTCGGGGACGTGGTCGCCGACTGGCGGATCAGGAAGAAGCTCGGCACCGGGTCGACGTCCCGGGCCTTCCTCGCGGAGAACATCCGGACCGGCGCGGCGGAGGTGCTGAAGGTCGCGCTCTCCGACGAGAAGGCGGCCCGGCTGGAGCACGAGGCGCGGGTGCTGCGGAGCCTGCACAAGGACTCCCGGGTGATCCGGCTGGCCCGGGAGGAGCCGATCCACGTCCCACCCCGGACGATGATCGTGCTGGAGCACGCCGGTGAGCTGACCCTGGCCCGCAAGCTCCGCGAGGACGGCCGCCTCACCGTCGACGAGCTGGAGACGTACTCGGACTACCTGTTCGGGGCGCTGGACCACCTCCAGGGTGAGGGCGTCTTCCACCGGGACATCAAGCCGGACAACATCGCGATCCGGGTTCGGCCGAACCGCACCCGGCAGCTCGTGCTCTTCGACTTCTCCCTGGCCGCGCTGCCGGTCGAGGACATCGAGGCGGGCACCCCGCGCTATCTCGACCCGTTCCTCGGCACGCCGGCCCGGCCCGTCTACGACGAGCACGCCGAGCGGTACGCGCTCGCGGTGACCCTGCACGAGATGGCCTCCGGCGAGCTGCCGACCTGGGGTGACGACTCCACCAACCCCCAGCACACCGAGGGGCCGCCGGTGTTGGCGGTGGAGGCGTTCGACCCGGCGATCCGCGGCGCCCTGGTCGGCTTCTTCCACAAGGCGTTGCACCGGGACGCCAGCCAGCGGCACGCCTCGCTGAAGGAGATGCGTGACGCCTGGCAGCAGGTGTTCCGCCAGTCGGACCTGACCGCCCCGGTCGGCTCGGAGCACCCCGACGCCGAGGCCGAGGTGACCGCCGCGGAACGGGACCGGGCGGCGGCTCGGGCGACCCGCACGACGGTGCTCGAAGCCTCCGGCCTCACCCCCCGGGCCGTCTCGGCGGCGCACCGGCTGGACGCGACCACGGTCGGGGATCTGCTCGCGCTGGGGTCGAAGCAGTTGCTCACGCTGCCCGGTCTGGGCGCGAAGACCCGGGGGGAGCTGCAGCAGCGGCTGCGGGAGTGGCGGGCGCGGCTCGGCGAGCAGGAGCCGTCACCGTTGTCCCGCCGCGAACGGGCCGTGGCGAAGGCCGAGATCGCCGCGGAGTCGGCGCGGGCGGAGGCGGAGCCGGGGCACGACGGCAGGTCGGCGGCGGATCTCGCCCGGATCGGGCTCGACGCGGTCGCCGCCTTCCTGGTGCCCCCGCCGCACCCGTCGGGCCGCAACCGCAACCACGTGGAGGCGGTACGGCTGCTGCTCGGCCTGCCGGACGAGGAGGGCCATCTGCCGGATCTGCCGCCGTGGCCGTCGCAGACGCAGGTGGCGAGGAGGGTGCAGGTCACCCCGGGCCGGGTGGCGCAGTACCTGATGGACGAGCGGAAACGCTGGCACGCCGATCCGGTGCTGGGCAGCATCCGGGAGGAGCTGGTCACGCTGCTCGCCGAGAGCGGGCGGGTGATGGAGGTGACCGAGCTGGCCACGGCGCTGCTGATGCGGCGCGGCTCGGCGAGGGAGGCCGAGCCGCTGCGGCGGGCGGTGGCGCTGGCGGCGGTCCGGGCGGCGGTCGAGATCGATCCACTGTCGCCGGAGCCGAGGTTCGCCGTACGGCGGCACGGCGACCCGGGCCGGGCCGCGACCGGCACCCCGGGACGGACTCCGGCCGGGAGCGCGGGGCACGAGCCGGGCGGTGCCCCGGGCCGGGACCGCCTGCTGATCGCCCTTGAGGTCGCCGCCGACGAGTCGCCGGACACGCCGTCGGCGCCGGCCCTGCTCGACCTCGCGGACGCCCTCGGCAGGGCGGCGGACCGGCTGGCCGGCCTGGAGGTGCTGCCGAGCCCGGCGACGGTGCTGCGGGAGCTGGCGGCGGTGGTCGACACCGTCGGACACGGGGGATTCAGGTTGGACGACCGGCGGATGGTGCAGCTCGCGGCGGCGGCCTCGACGCGGGCGGCGGCCTCGCCCCGCCTGGAGATCTATCCCCGTGACCTCGACCCGGTACGGGCGTTGCGCCTGACACAGGCCGGACTGGTGCCGCCGTCGACCGGTGACCGGCCGGCCGAGCTGACCGTGGAGCAGATCCAGGAGCGGGTCCGGGCCCGTTTCCCGGAGCTTCCGCCGCTGCCGGAGCACCCGCAGTTGGACCGGTTGCTCGCCGAGGCCGGGTTCCCGCTGGTGTACCGCGGCCGGGCGTACCACGCCCGGCCGGGGATCGGCTCGTCGACGCGGATGTCGTCGCACCAGCGGCGCCCGACGGCCACCCGGATGACGGTCTGGAACGCCGGCTCGCCCGAGCTGGCCGCCGCACTCCGTGCCGAGGGGCGGCTGGTCCGCGGCGGTACGGAGGGTGGGTTCCGGGCGTTGACGGTACGCACCGACCGGTATCCGCAGGCTCAGCGGGAGCTGGTGGACCGGCTGGACGTCCGGCCGTGCAACGTGGCGGCGCTGTTCCTGCGTCACCTTCGCGCCCTGGTGGAGGCGCGGCCGAAGCCGACCTGGGACAAGGTCCTCGCCGCCGACGCGGCGGACCCCAACTCGCGGGACGCGTTGAAGCTCGCCGAGTTCACCGCCCGGGCCTGGCGGCAGGCCCGGCCCGAGCTGTTGGCCCTGCCGGACCGGCGGCGGCCGGTGCTGCTCTTCGACGCCGCGCCGCTGGCCCGCTACCGGGCGATGGAGCTGTTGGAGGAGCTGGCGGACGTGGCCCGTGCCGGGGCGGGCGCGGTGTGGCTGCTCTGCCCGATGGAGGACCCGGGCCAGCTACCCCGCCTCGACGACACGGTGGTGCCGGTGGCCGAGGACGAGTGGATCACCCTTCCGGACGCCTGGGTGGCCAACGAGCACCGGCAGGGCGAGCCGGCGGACCCGGCGGCCGGGCCAGCTCCCGGCCGGGCCGGCGCCGGGAGCTAGCTCGGGTTGACGAGGCGTACGCCCTTCTCGACCACGACCCCGGTGCCGGCGGGCTGCCGGCCCGGCGTGAAGGTGAGCTCGGGAATGACCAGAGCCCGGACCACCTCACCACCCCTGGTGAACACGGCCAGGGCACCGGACACCATCAGCCGGCTGCCGGGTTTGAGGACGGTCGTGCCCACGGCACCGTTGACCTCGTCGGCGGTCGCGCCCTCGTAGTAGCAGTAGACGGCGTCCCAGTCGAACGAGGTCAGGGTGCGCAGCGGCGCGGAGCCGCCCGTGTCCCGCAGTTCGGCGATCCCGGCGTCGAGGTCCTTGTCGGACCGTAGAGCCATCGGCTGACCCTCCTCCTCACAGGCCGCCACGACGGGCAGCACCACCAGCGCCGCCAGCAGGGTCCTTCTGCGCATCACGAATCGGTCGGTTTCTTCGGCTGTGGGTGGCCGGGCAGGGTCACGTCCGCCGGCTCACCCGTGTCCTCGGGTCTGATCTGGTCGCTGAACCGCAACTGGCCGTCGCCGCCGATGACCACCGTACGCCCCTGCTGCACCGCCTCCTGCACCTTGTCGGCGAGTTCCTTCGGCGAGGCGTCCGGGTTGGCCAGCGCGATGGAGCGCCCGACCTCGTTGTTGTACAGGTCCATGGCCTCGCGTGCGGCCTGGTTGCCGGGGATGGACTCGTGTGCCGTGGTGAAGCGCCGCGTCCAGTCCTCGCCGAACTCCTGCGTCAGGCGTGCGTTCCAGTAGGCGTGGCGGAAGGCGTCGTTGTGGTCGTCGTTGCGGTCGTCGGACCCGAAGCGTTGGTCCGCCACCTCGAACGCCTCGTCGTGGATCTCCTGGAACTTCTTGAGCCCCAGCAGCCCGTACCTGTCCTGCAGCTCCCGCAACAGGGCCGCCTCGGAGGCCCGCACCTCGCGCCCGTCGACGAACCAGTTCAACGGCGCTCCCGGGAACACCTCCGAGTTGGGGTCGTCGGCGACCTGGTACTGCCGCAGGATCGTGTCGCCGGGTCGGCGGGCGTTCGGGTCGTTGGCCGCCTGGTAGATCTCCTCCTGCAGCGCCGGCACGCCGCCGATGATGGCCTGGGCCGCGCTGCTGTCGGCCAGGAAGTCGGGCAGGATGGCTCGGGCCGACTGGAGCATGCGTACGGCCACGTCGCGAGCCTCGGACTCGGTCCGCTTCGCCCGCTCGTAGGCGTCGCTCGCCTGGTTGAACAGGCGGTCGGCCTGGGCGCGTACCTTGTCGATGTCGTCACCCTTGCCGAGCTCGCCGAGCCAGTCGAAGAATCCCTGCGTACCGCGCAGGTCGTCCCACTTCTTCATCGGCTCGGAGCCCGGGTCCTCGATGTGCCGGATCAGGTCGCCCAGCGTGGCCTCGGTCCGCACGCCCTCGCCGACCAGGCGTTTGGCCTGGTGCTGCGCGGTCACGTAGTCGTCGAGCGCCGCGGCGGCCTTGTCGTAGCCGTTGCGGAGGGCCTCCAGGAGCATGTCCGCCTCCTTGAGACGGCGGTCGAGCAGCTCCCGGCCCTCGCCGGCCCACTCGACCCTGCCCCTGGCCTCCTCCAGGACGGGCAGGGCGGAGTCGATCAGACGCACCACCCGCCTGAAGTCCTCGGCCGCGGCGTCGACCAGGTGCGGCTGCATCTTCTCGATGTACGCGACGTCGCTGCGGTACGTCATGGCGTCACGCCGGTCGGAAGGTCGAGTTGGTCAGGAAGGAGTTCATCTTCTGCTGGGCCGCCGCGTCGACCCTGACGTACTGGTCGGATGCGACCTTGAGCTTGGTGGACAGCGCGGTCAGCAGTGCCACCACGTCCTGGTACTGGTCCTGCGCGAACCCGGCGAAGTCCTTGGTCTTGCTCGCCACCTCCTCGTGCGCGGCGGGCGCCGCGACCCAGCTCGCGAAGTGGGGCTCGGGCCGTCCCGCCTGGAGCAGGCCGGCGAGTTCCAGGAGTATGTTCGCGCTTCCATCCAGCGATGCGGGTCGGACGTTCGTCACGGCATCCTCCTTGCGCGATCGGAGCCCTCGACAACGTACGGTAGTGATCGACTGCAACAGGCACCCTGAACGGTCGTCGCCCTGATCGGCCAACGTGGATCAGATCCGCACGCCGACGTGCGCCGGCGGTGTGGTGGCGGGCGGGCGCGCCGGGAGGCGCTACGCCGATTCCCAGGCCAGCTCGGCGCCGGTCTCCTCGATGAACTCCCGTTCGAGCCGGACCAGGGTGGCGGTGCGCTCCCGGATGAAGCCGTCCCGGTCGTCGGCGACGAGGCGGGCCAGCGCGCTCGGTGGGATGGCGT
>Ga0310841_100289_pt1 | contig 35321 bp, 40 predicted proteins | sample SM_ome_9_FD_201311 | JGI IMG/M metagenome (GOLD analysis project Ga0310841, IMG submission 201311) | Sorghum-adapted microbial communities enriched on stacked mutant (SM) sorghum from Joint BioEnergy Institute, Emeryville, California... ...
GCACCTCCTGGGTTTGTTTGTGTCGCTACTCACATTCTACAGGAAAGGTGCTCTTTTTTCTATACCCTTTGGATTTTATTGGATAATCAACACGCCTGGTTTGGATATTATTTTTTTACCTTGCTTTAATAGCGGCTTTTTGGCCGCTTTTTATTATCCTGAACCGAGAAGACACCCGCTTCCACGTGTGAGCATTGGTGTGCGTGGAGGACTTGCGCGTTAGGAACATGCAAAAGAATCGCAAACTAGCCATGTCAAGACAAGGTGCGGTTGCGGTCGATAAGCATATATATATTTATCATGATGCCAGCGCCGAAGCTTTGTTGATTCAACGGGGGGATGGTCATGTTTATCCACATTGTTCAACCTGGAGATACGCTTTTTTCAATCAGCAGGCGATACGATTATCCGCTGGAAAGTCTGCGCCTTGTCAATGGCTTAGTTGAAACGAATATTGTTCCTGGTCAAGCTTTGCTTGTTCCTAGCTATACGTATACAGTGCAGCCAGGAGACACGCTAAGCGCCATTGCACAGAAAGCATTTGTGACGGTCGAACAGTTGCGGGCAGCCAATCCGGCGGTGGATCCGTACAGGATGTATCCGGGAATGAAAATTTATATTCCTGATATTTCCTGGTATCAAGCTATAACGTTAGCCTATTACATTCTCCGCGAACCGAACTTAGATCGGACGTTCGTGCGAGATTTTGCCCCGTATTCATCGTACATTGCCCTGTTCGAATATCACTTTGCCCCTAATGGCGACATTGTCACTACGCGGGATGACGCCGCAGCGATTGAAACAGCATGGCAAAACCGCGTCACACCCATTGCGGTAGTGACGAACCTAACATCAGAAGGATTTAGTGCGAGACTGGCAAGCCAAGTGCTGAACAATCCGGAAGCAAGGGCGAACTTGGTTGAGAACATCTTTTATTTAGTATCACGGAAAGGCTATGGTGGCGTCAATATTGACTTCGAGCAGGTTCGCGGAGAGGATCGTGATTTGTTTACGGGTTTTTTGCGCCAGTTGCGCGATCGGTTAAAACCGGCTGGGTATGTTTTGACGATCGCCGTTCCAGCGAAAACGAGCGAGGAGATCCCTTGGCTCAGGGGCTACGATTACGGCGGCATTGGTGCTGTCGTCGACTATATGTTTATTATGGCGTACGATTGGCACCATTTAACAAGTGAACCTGGTCCAGTCGCTCCTATTAGTGAGGTGAGATCGACGCTTCAGTTTGCCGTCGAGCGCGTCCCCCGAAAAAAAATCTTGCTCGGACTCCCTTTATATGGATACGATTGGATCATTCCGTACCAGCCTGGGACATTGGCGAAGGCCCTCTCCAACCAAGAGGCGGTTTTAACCGCCATGCGTTACCAATCGCCGATTCAATATTCGTTTCAATATGAATCCCCCTTTTTTCGATATACGGATGAACTTGGAAACATTCATGAGGTATGGTTTGAAGATGTCAGAAGCATAGGACAGAAAATGAAATTGGCCCGCCAATTTCAGATTGCGGGCATCGGTGCATGGGAGTTGGGGCTGCGATTTGCGCCAGGCCCATGGTTGGTGCGAAAGTTTTTTACTGTTCGGAAAGTATAAGAAACACCCATTTCTGTTGGTTGTCTAGTCAGCGGGGAAATCGGGAAAATGGATGCTTCTCGCTTCGTTTGAAGTGGGAAGCGTTTTTTGGAAGCTGGCTGAAAAGTCGTTGCATTGGATTTTGCGTTTTTTTGTTGACAAGAAAACAATGATGCGATAGTATGATTATTGTAATACATATACATGTATATGTATAATACAGCGTGTATATGTGTATAAAATATTATGAGGGTATCGAAATAGAATAGCGACATACGTGAAGGAGGTTGTTGTCATGAAAGTGGCGATTATTGCAGCAAACGGCGGGTTGTTTGATGCGTACAAGGTGTTCAACATCGCGACGGCCGCTGCGGCGGCAGACGCGGAGGTCGGGGTGTTCTTTACGTTTGAGGGGTTGAATCTCATCCATAAAGAAGCGCACAAACAATTGCCGATTCCGGAAGGGAAGGAACATTTTCAACAAGGGTTCCAAAAAGCGAACGTTCCATCGATTGCCGAATTGCTTCAAATGGCGCAAGAGATGGGGGTAAAGCTGATCGCTTGCCAAATGACGATGGATGTCATGGGGCTTGACAAAGACCAATTCGTCGATGGCATTGAAGTAGCGGGGGCGGCGACGTTCCTGCAGTTTGCGAAAGACGCCGATATTACATTGGCCTTCTAATAAGGGAGAGGAGGAAGGAGAATATGGCACAAGTCACTGTCTATACAACAACGACATGCCCGTATTGTGTCATGGCGAAAAACTTTTTGCGCGCTCAAGGGATTCCGTTTAAGGAAGTGAATGTCGAGCTCGATCCGGAAGCGGCGCGGAGGCTGGTGGAAACGACCGGGCAAATGGGCGTGCCGCAAATCGAGATTAACGGCCGCTGGGTGCTCGGGTATGATCCGGATGCCATTATGGCATTGTGGAATCAGGCGAATCATCGTTGAGAATAACGGACCATTGACGAAACTATGAGATCAGGAGGGGATATCGTTGGCAAAAACGATTTCGGTCAAAGAGATCGCCAATAAGATCATTCGCGGTGAGGAGCTGTTCATTGTGGACGCTCGCAACCCCGAAGATTTTGCTGACTGGCGGATTGAAGGGAGACATGTCGAGGTCGTCAATATTCCGTATTTTGAAGTGTTGGATGGCATTGAACCATATTTGGACCGTTTGCCAAAAGATAAAAGCAAAACGATTTATGCCGTTTGCGCGAAGGGCGGCTCGTCGGAGTTTGTGGCAGAACAGTTGGAAGCGGCGGGCTATACGGACGTTTATTCAATCGAAGGTGGCATGAAGGCATGGAGCGAACATTTGGAACCAGTGAAAATCGGCGAGCTGAAAAGCGGAGGAACGATTTACCAATTCGTCCGCCTCGGCAAAGGGTGTCTCTCGTATCTCGTCGAATCGAACGGCGAGGGGGCGTTGATCGATACGAACCGCATGACTGACGCATACGTCCGTTTTGCCAACGAACACGGCATTACAATCAAGCATGTGCTCGATACGCACTTGCATGCCGACCATATTTCTGGCGGGCGTAAGTTGGCGGAAGAACTGGGTGCAACGTATTACTTGCCGCCGAAAGACGCGGAAGAGGTGACGTTTACCTACACACCGATTCAAGATGGCGACCGCATCCGCGTCGGCCATGTCGTGATTGAAGCGTTGTATTCGCCGGGGCATACGATCGGCAGTACATCGTTTATTGTGGACGATCAATATTTGTTAACCGGTGATATTTTATTCATCGACTCGATTGGGCGCCCGGATCTTGCCGGGAAAGCGCAAGACTGGGTCGATGATCTGCGGGAGACGCTTTACCGGCGTTACAAACAGCTTGCAGATGATTTGATTGTATTGCCGGCGCACTATATGGGGCCGAATGAAATGAATAAGGATGGCAGCGTGGCGGAACGGTTGGGGGTTCTTTATGAAAAGAATCATGGTTTAAATATTTCCAGCGATGAAGAATTCCGCCGAACGGTCACGGAGAACTTGCCGCCGCAGCCGAATGCTTACAAGGAAATTCGGCAAACCAACATGGGGAAATTGCATCCGACGGAAGAGGAACAACGGGAGATGGAAATCGGTCCAAACCGTTGCGCCGTTCGGTAGGGAAAAGGAGCCGGCGTTTTCCAATGCCGGCTTTTTTCCTCTCTTTACGAGTATAATGAAATTGAAGTGAGGAATAGGAGGGAAAAGGATGACAGGGCATCGTTTTCATTACGAACATGCTGAACGATTATTGGATCCGAAGCGCAAGGAATGGATCGACCCGCAACAGGCAATTTCGATGTTGTCTGTGAAACCGAATGACACGATCGTGGATCTTGGCTCGGGGAATGGCTATTTTACGATTCCTCTCGCGCAGGCGACAAACGGAAAAGTGTACGCGATCGATGTGCAGCCGGAGATGATCCAGTTATTAAAAAAACGGGCGCAACAGTTTGCGATCACCAACATTGAATATCAGGTGGCGGATGTCGCCTCGACCGCCTTGCCTTCCCATTCGGTGGACAAAGGAATCATGGCGTTCGTCTTTCATGAAGTGGAACGAAAAGAAGCCGCCATTGACGAAATTCGCCGTGTGATGAGGCCAAACGGGCAGTTTCTGTTGATCGAATGGGAAGCGATTGAAAGCGAAATGGGGCCGCCGCTCCATGAGCGGATTCCGTCGGAGGAACTGTTTTCCTATGTGAAGCAAAAGGCGGGCAACGTGGAACTTGTCCGTTTTCACCCGGCTGTCTATGGTCTTTTGATTCGCTGGGAATAACCAATTGTTGAGGAAAATATTTCTTATTGTCATTATACCGTATAGGGTATATAATGATCGTGCATAGGGTGAATAGAGGGGGTGAACCGTTGATCGTTAGCAGTTTGTTATTCTTTCTCATTCTTTTGGGCGCAGCGTTGTATCGACGCTACTATCCTGTAAAACATATCCCATGCCTTCCGGTAGAAGAGGTGCCGGACGGCTTGCTTCTTCTTGACTTGCGCGATTATAATGAAAGCAACGGCTCCATATTTGGCCAAGCGTTGCATATTCCGGTGGCGTATTTGAAACGGCATGCGCGGGATATTCCGCCAAAGCCGCTTCATATCATCGTTCAGGATGACATCGAAAAAAACGTCGGCATCCGCCTGTTGCGCCGCTATGGCTATGAGGTGAACAGCTATTCGATCACGGCTTGCGATTGTCAAGAAAGGGGGCGAACGAGCCGATGGAATATAACAAAGAGATCAAAAACCGCTTAAAACGGATTGAAGGACAAATTAAAGGCGTCCTTGGCATGATGGAACAAGGGAAAGACTGCAAGAGCGTCGTTTCCCAGCTGTCGGCGGCGCGCAATGCCATTGACCGCGCCATTGCCGTCATCGTCAGCACCAATTTGGAACATTGTCTTCGTGAAAGCATGGAAAAAGGGGAAAGCACAGACAGTCTTGTCAAAGAAGCAGTGGAACTGCTTGTGAAAAGCCGTTAATGCGTTGCTCAACAAAAAGGTGTTGACAACGTTCTTTTTCTTGTAGTAATATACCCATAGGGGTAATGGTAATAAAAATCTGTTGTGAAGGAGGTCATCATCATGAACGTAGCGAAAGTATTGGATGCGAAAGGATTGGCTTGCCCGATGCCGGTGGTGAGAGCCAAAAAAGCGATGGACGAATTGCAATCGGGAGAAGTGCTGGAAGTGCAAACGACCGATAAAGGGGCGAAAAACGATTTGCCGGCATGGGCGAAAACAAGCGGCCATACGGTCATTGAGATGAAAGAGGAAAACGGTGTGTTGACGTTCTGGATTCAAAAAGGATAATTTTTTAGATTTTAATATACCCATATATGTATATTTAGAGAGGAGGCAGCCAGATGACACAGCCGAAGAAAAAGACGACGATCATTTTGTTCAGCGGCGACTACGATAAGGCGATGGCGGCTTACATCATCGCCAACGGCGCCGCTGCCTACGACCATGACGTGACGATCTTTCATACGTTCTGGGGGCTGAACGCCTTGCGGAAAGAGGCGCCGGTTCCCGTGCAAAAAGGGTTTCTTGAAAAGATGTTCGCGAAGATGATGCCGCGCGGCGCGGATCGCATGGGGCTGTCGCGCATGAATTTTGCCGGCATCGGCCCGAAGTTGATCAAAAAGGTCATCAAAAAACATAACGCCATGCCGCTTCCGCAGTTGATCGAGATGGCGAAAGAGCAAGGCGTGAAACTCGTCGCTTGCCAAATGACGGTCGATTTGCTTGGGCTGAAGCCGGAGGAATTGATCGACGGCGTTGAGTTTGCTGGCGTCGCCGCGTATTTGGCTGATGCGTCGGAAGGGAACGTGAACTTATTTATTTAACGAGGGAATCATATGTCGCAAACTATCATCAACATCATCCTGTTTGTTTTGCTTGTTTGGTTTTTTGCCAGCCGCTTCATCCCGCCGAAAGGGGTGCGGATGATGACGGCGGCGGAATTGAAACGCCGGTTGAAAGAACCCGGGGTACAGTATATTGATGTGCGCACCCCTTTGGAGTTTCAGTCTTACCATCTGCCAGGGTTTCGGAACATCCCGCTGCACGAATTGACAGCCCGTGCTCACGAACTATCCAAAGAAAAAGAAGTGATTGTCATTTGCCAAAGCGGGATGCGAAGCCAAAAAGCGAGCAAATTGTTAAAGAAAATGGGATTTCAGCACGTGACGAACGTCAAAGGCGGCCTAAACGCCTGGCAGTAGAGGAGGATGATGATGAAAACGATCACGCCAAAAGAGGTAGAAGAGCGGCTTCGCGCTGGAGAATCGCTTCATATCATCGATGTGCGCGAGCCGGAGGAAGTCGCTGCGGGCAAAATTCCAGGAGCGGTCAATATTCCGCTCGGTTTGATCGAGTTTCGCATGCATGAATTGGACAAAAATGAGGAATACATTCTCGTCTGCCGTTCCGGCGGCCGCAGCGGCCGTGCGGCGGAGTTTCTTGACAGCCGCGGTTACCGCGTCGTCAACATGACAGGGGGCATGCTGGCCTGGGAAGGGCCTGTCGAATAAGCCGTAAGGAGGGATTCGTTCATGATTAAAGTTGATATGACCGTTGATGCGAAAGGACTGTCCTGCCCGATGCCGATCGTTCGAACGAAAAAGGCGATCAATGAATTGCAGCCGGGGCAAGTGCTGGAAGTGCAGGCGACGGATAAGGGATCCAAAGCCGATATCAAAGCATGGGCGGAAAGCACAGGGCATCAATATGTAGGAACAATTGAAGAAAATGGGGTTTTGAAACATTATATCCGCAAGGCAGCAGAAAGTGAAACACGCAAAGAAACGACATTCCCTCATGTCGTATCGAATGAAGAATTGCAAGAAAAACTTCACGATCCTGATTCGTTTGTTTTGGATGTCCGCGAACCGGCGGAGTATGCGTTTGGCCATATTCCGGGCGCCGTTTCAATTCCGCTTGGGGAGCTTGAAAATCGGATGGCCGAACTTCCGAAAGACAAAACGATTTATGTCGTGTGCCGCACAGGGACACGGAGCGATTTGGCTGCGCAAAAGCTGGCTGAAAACGGATTTGACCGTGTGCGGAACGTCATTCCAGGCATGTCGCAGTGGAATGGGCCGCTTGATTCCGCTCAATCATAATTGAGCGGCCTTTTTTAACAAACTAATATACACTAGGGGGTATATAAACATGATGAAAGAAATGACCGTGCAACAAATGACGGAAAAGGTGTTAAACAAAGAATCGTTGTTTATCTTGGATGTTCGCAATGAAAGTGATTTTCGCGATTGGAAAATCGAAGGGGAAAACTTCGCGTATTTGAACGTACCGTATTTTGAGTTGGTTGACGGAGTTGACTCCATTGTCGACCGTCTTCCGAAAGACCAAGACATCGTCGTCGTGTGCGCGAAGGGTGGATCGGCGGCATTTGTCGCTGAGCAGCTGGCAGAAGCCGGGTTTGACAACGTGTATACGCTCGCCGGCGGGATGCAGGCGTGGAGCGAGCATCTCCATCAAGTCAACGTATACAAAGACGATCAATTGAAAGTGTACCAATTCATCCGCGTCGGCAAAGGATGCCTGTCGTATATGGTCATCTCTGGCGGCGAAGCGCTTGTCGTCGATCCGTTGCGGTTTATTGACGTGTACGAACAAGTGGCCCAACAAGAAGGAGTAACGATCACGCATATCGTGGACTCGCACTTGCATGCCGATCACTTATCCGGAGGCAAAGCGCTGGCCGAACGAACGGGAGCAGCATATTACTTGATGAAAAGCGAAGGGGCGGTGTTCGATTTTGAGCCGCTTGAGCAACATGAAACGATCGACTTTGAAAACGTCCATCTTGAAGTGCTGGCGGTGAAAACGCCGGGTCATACGCCAGGCAGCGTCTCGTTCTTCGTCAATGGCAAATGGTTGTTCTCAGGTGACACCATCTTTGTCGGTGGTCTCGGACGCCCGGACCTTGGCGGCAAAGTGGCCGAATGGGCGGAAGATTTGTATCACACCGTATATGAAAAAGTGGCGGCCATGGCTGATGATGTCATCGTCTTGCCGGCGCACTACGCGAACTTAGATGAAGAAATCAACGCGGAGGGGTATGTCGGTGATACGCTGGGCCGCATCCGTGCCCGCAATGAGATGATGCAAAACAAAGCGAAAGACGAATTCATCGATCTCGTCATCCAAGGCGCCAAGACGGAAACCCCGCCGAACTTTGAAGACATTGTTGCCATCAACCGCGGGCTCAAAACGGTGGATATCGAAACACAACGGGAGCTTGAGATCGGTCCGAACCGCTGCGCGCTGCATCATACTCATGCCTAATGGGCGGTTGCTTAGGTAGAGGGGGATGTGCTGAACAGATCCCCCTCGTTTTTCAATGAAGATCAAGAGAGGAGGCGTAAAAGGTGGACATATCGCTTCAGTTTATCATTGTCATCTTTTTGATCGGCTTTATCGGCTCCTTTATTTCCGGTATGGTCGGTATTGGTGGATCCATTATTAAATATCCAATGCTTTTATACCTCCCGCCGTTGTTTGGGCTCGCAGCATTCAGCGCCCATGAAGTATCCGGTATTAGCGCCGTGCAAGTGTTTTTCGCGACGATCGGCGGCGTATGGGCGTACCGGAAGGGCGGCTACTTGAATAAATCGCTCATTTTGTATATGGGGGCAAGCATTTTAATTGGCAGTTTCGTCGGCGGCTATGGCTCGAAGCTAATGAGTGAAGGAGCGATTAACGTTGTCTACGGCGTGCTGGCGGCGTTGGCAGCGATCATGATGTTTGTGCCGAAAAAAGGGATCGATGACATTCCGCTCGACCAAGTGACATTCAACAAATGGCTGGCGGCCGTCTTGGCGTTTCTCATTGGCATCGGGTCCGGCATCGTCGGGGCGGCGGGGGCATTTCTACTTGTACCCGTCATGCTCGTTGTCTTGAAAATTCCGACTCGAATGACGATCGCTACTTCTTTGGCGGTGACGTTCATTTCCTCGATCGGCTCGACGTTCGGGAAAATCGCTACGGGTCAAGTGGACTACATTCCAGCGTTGATTATGGTCATCGCAAGTTTGCTTGCTTCACCGCTCGGGGCGAAAGCCGGACAAAAGATGAATACGAAAGTGTTACAAGTGATCTTGGCAGTATTGATTTTGGCGACAGCAGTGAAAATTTGGGTGGATATTTTATGAGTGGATCGATGGACGACGGAAAACGATATGTGTGAAGGCGAAAACGGATCATGCTTCGCCTTTTATTTTTTACAAATCTGTTTGGGCATGATAAACAGTGGGAAACTATTCACGAAGGGAAGAATAAGCAATGTTTCATTACACGATTCACGTAACAACAGGTTTGAACGAAACGATCGAGCGTTTGGAAGAACACTTGAAACAAGAAGGGTTTGGCGTGCTCTGGCGGTTTAGCGTCACGGAGAAGCTGCAAGAAAAAGGACTTGATTTTTCTACGCCGATGGTCATTTTAGAAGTGTGCAATCCGCAAGAAGCGGCGCGGGTGTTAAGTGAAAATCTCTTAGTCGGTTATTTTTTGCCGTGTAAAATCGTCGTCTATGTGGAAAACGGAGTGACAAAAATCGGCATGCCGAAACCGACGATGCTTGTCGGCATGGTCAGTGAACCGACGCTTGAAAAGTTGGCGGCTGATATCGAAAAGCGGTTGATCGCTTGCATCGACCGGTGCCGTTGATGGAGCGAGAAAGGGAAAACGATGGCTTCCCTTGGCAAATGAACGCCGTAATGGTGATATTGAACGAAGAGAAGGTGTCCCGCCTGTTGGGGACACCTTTTTCTGTACAGATAGGCTTGAGATTGCTGCCGATTTCTTTTGCAGCGAGACTCCTTGCAAGGGGAATTGAACCAAGGATGGCAGGGCGTATTTACACTTTCTCCACTCCGGACGCTTTTTTCCATTCTTCCTGCCGCATCGTTGGCAGTGCTTGAGCGTCTTGTTTCAACTCGCGGTGCACAATCTCGTTTGGGTCGAGTCCGTTGCCGAGGGTGCCGTACACATGACCTTGCTTCGGCTCGATGAGCTCGCTATGTTCGTAGTAGACGCGCGGCGTTTTCCAAAGCGCGGCCAACGCTTTTTTCATCGGCATTTCATGGTAGCGGTCCGGCCACATTTGTTTGATATGTTCTTTCACGAGTGGATAATACTTCGAGCTCATCGCCGGAAAAAGATGATGCTCGGTATGATACGAGAAATTGAAGTGGAGAACATCCACCCACTTCGGTACGGTGACGGATAAGCTGTTCGCCAACGGGTCGTTGACCGGCACTAACGGATTGAGACGGTGATTGGTCGAGATGTAGCCCATGACGATCATGTTGGCGATCAGCAGCGGAAGTAAAAACGCGAACCACCACTTTTCCCAGCCGATCAGCCATAGCAACCCAAGCCAAGTCATCCACGGCAAGAAAAATTGAAGCAGGACAACGGCGCGGTTTTTCCAACGAAAATCTCGGAAAAAGGAAAACAACATCCGAATCGAGTGAACGGTAAACATTACCGACAAGGAGCTGAACGCGAAAAAGGCGCGGATCGGGAATGGAATGCGGTATACCCAGCGCAACAGACGGCTTTTCGCCAATTGTTCCATACTTGGCCAAGCGTCGGGGTCTTTTTCTTCATGTTGGGTATGCACATGGTGGGTGGCGTTATGCCATTTTCGCCATAGCTTCGGCCCGGTGCAGAGCGGCCAAAAGGCGATCGCCCCGAGCAGATCGCGCAACCACGGCGTTTTGACGACCGTGCCGTGCAATATTTCATGGCCTAAAAATCCTAATGCGGCAAAACTGAAACCGAGCACAACAGAAATGAGGAGGTTCCATATTGGATGAAGAGACAGAAGTGACACAGCGAGGATGCCGCCAGTAACCAATAAGAAATAAGCCAAACCTCCAAACAAACGGGACTTCACAGGTTGAAACGCTTTTTTCGGCAAATGCGGGGCCATTTTCGCCGCATACCAACCGAACGGGTGAAAATCATTCATTTATGAGTCTCCTTCCAAACTACTCTTCACGTGACACGCTGTGGTGAAAATCTGCCCGCGTTTTCGCCACGCGAAGATTGAATGAGGTGATCAAAAAAGCGGCTTTCGATCCCTCAATAAAATGGAAGGATCCAGGAAGCTTTTCGTCGTTATAAATTTCATTATACCACTTTTTGGTTTGTTTTGTCTATAAGGGAATAAAAAATGTAGTTGGGGAATCGGGCTAGCTACAACATCATAAACAACGTCCCCGCGGTGATGAGCAGCCCCCCGATCACGACTTTTGCTGACATCGCTTCGCCGAGAAACATGGCAAACAAAATCGTCAACACTAAGCTTGACTTGTCGATGGCCGAGACACGGGATACATCACTGATTTGGATCGCTTTGTAAAAACAAAGCCATGATAATCCCATTGCTACTCCAGACAATCATAAAAACCACCAGCTCTTGGTGGAAATGGCTTTGATGCCGTGATGAGCGCCTGTCATCCAAACGATGCCCCAGGCAAGCACAAGTACGACCGCGGTGCGAATGGCAGTTGCCAAGTTCGAATTGGCGTTTTCGATACCGATTTTCGCCAGCACCGATGTCAGCGCAGCAAATACCGCCGCTAGCAAGGCATAAACGATCCACATACACATCCCTTCGCTCTCATTGAGAATCTTTCTCATCTGTTATACTATGAAAAGCCGGAAGATTTCACGTTTTTCCATCGTTTTGTTATAATAGGGGAGCGGCCAAGAGGACGGTTGGAGCGGAAAGCAAGCTGCTATGGTTTGCGGGCAGCGACAGAGAATAGCGAAAGAGAGAGGGATGAATGGATGCTGATTGCTTTAGATATGGACGGAACGCTATTAAACGGGGAAGGAAAAATTAGCGAGCAAAACCGCAAGGCGATCATGGCTGCGCAAGCACAAGGGCATCTCGTCGCTGTCGTCACCGGACGGGCGCGCAAAGATGCGCTCGCCCCGCTTCGCGAGGCGGGGCTCGTCTGTCCGATTGCCAGCTTAAACGGAGCGATCGTGACGCTTGAAGACGGTACCGTCATCAGCCAAGCGCCGCTTGAGCGAACGGTGATCCGTCATGCGCTGGATTGGGTGCGTGAACAGTCTGATTTGTATTGCGAGACGTACGTAGGTGATGAGGTGTACGTCGGCTTGCACAACCGCGCCCAATGGGAGGCGCTCGCTTTGGAGAAGACCGAGGTGGCGCCAGAGGTGAAATGGATTGTGATGAAACAGTTTCAACAGGCGCGGGTGACGTACGTCGATGACATCCGCACGGTGTGGGACGACCCGAAGCGGGTGATCTATAAGCTGTTGATTTTCTCCCTTGACCGCGAACGTCTGCGCGATGCGGCGTCCCACTTTGACCCGCTGCCGGGCGTGACGGTCACGTCATCGCATCCGCACAACATTGAGGTGAACAACGAACGGGCGACGAAAGGGGAAGCGCTCAAGCAGCTTGCCTCTCATTACAGCATCGATTTGCGCGATACGGTCGTCTTTGGCGACAGCCATAACGATTTGTCAATGTTTGAGGTCGCAGGCTATCGCGTGGCGATGGACAATGCCGAGCCGGAGCTGAAAGCCATCTGCGACATGGTGACGTCCTCCCACGAAGAAGATGGGGTGGCGGCGGGGCTTGAGCGGCTGCTTGCGAAACGGGTGTAGCGGCACCCGTTTTTTTCGATTGGACGTTCACCACATCGCTTTGGATGTAGAGAGGCTCAGGTTTCCGGTGCTTGCCCCGTCTGCTGAAACGTGAATGTGTGCTGTCGGAGAGGGGAATCGTTTTCGCCGCTTATGGACAACAGTCGCATCATCATCTCAACGTATGGCAACGAAAGGGGAGAACAATGACGCACGATCGCATTCAAGACTGGATTGGAATGTGGCGGGTGCCGGTGTATACAGCGGCGGTGGCGCTGTATATGGTGGCCCAGTTTGTCGAGACGGCCCCCGTTCACTATGCTATGGGAGCTGCAGCGCTGTCAGCGTTTATTGTGTCCGCGTTTTTCGCCCGCGGGGTGTACCAGGTGTCGGGAGCTCTGTTTTTTGCATTTGGTGTTGGATTGTTTTTGTTCTATGGCGATGCATGGCCGACGTTTGTCTTGCATTTTGAACGGGTGTTGGGGCTGTTGGCGCTGTTTTTTGTGCTTCCGTTCATGAATACGCTTATTCGCGTCGGGCGGTATGATCAGAGTTTGAGCGAATGGCTGAAGCGGAACGTCGGGGGCGTTTCGTCGCTGTACCGCCGCAGTTTCAGCGTTTGTCATTTGCTTGGTTTGTTTTTGAACATTGCCACGATTCCGCTTCTTGTCAAATCGTTGCGCACCGCGCTGCGAAATGTAGGAGGACGGAAGGCCGAGTCGTTTTATGTTCGGAATTTGCTGCGGGCGTATGCGCTTTGTTTGACGTGGAGCCCGATGGAAGTGATGATCAGCACGACGATTGATTTCACCGGTGTGCACTATTATGAAGTGGCGCTGTTTTTGCTGCTTCTGGCTTTTACGATGGCGATGATCGACTGGGGAACGGCCGCTGTTTCGTATCGATCCATCCCATTGGACAACGGCGAGGAAGCGGGGCGGGAATCAGCGGTTTCGATCGGGAAAAAGGCCGCCCAGCTGCTAGTGGTGCTCGTCGTGTTTACGGTGCTCGTGTCGCTCGTTCAGCGTTGGCTTGGCAAAGGATTTTTGTTTTCGATCGTCTTATTGCTTGTCCCGTTTTGTTTCGGATGGGCGCTGCTTGTGCGCCGGGTGAAGCGGTATGCGGTGATGGCGCTCTGCCATTGGAAAGAGCGGACAGAGGGATTGGGAAACTACTTTTTCATGTTTTTAGGAGCCGGGTTGTTTGTCGAGATGCTGGCCCGGTCTCCGCTGCTCGCTGGGCTTGGAGGCTGGTTTCGCGTCGGGGCGGAACATTCCGTCTGGCTGTATGGAATGATTGCCGTTTATTTTTTCGCGACGTCGTTTGTTGGGTTTCATCCGTTGGTCAGCTTGACGCTGCTCATGCCGCTGCTTGAGCCGGTGCGGCTGCTTGTTCCGGCGGTGCCGTTGTCGATTGTGCTCATTTGTTGCAGTTTGGCGACAGTCATGTACAGCCCGTACAATATTTCTGTTTCTTTGCTGGCGGAGGAGCTGGGGGACAATCCGTATCGGATCGGCAAGCGGAATGTCCCGTTTGCGCTCGGTTATATGGCCGTGGGAATCGGCATTGCGCTGTTGGCGGAGCGGCTGTTTTTCGGCTGATATCTATGGCGTTGTGGGGTCGTTTCCTTCTTTATTTTCAAAGAAAGAAGATTTTTAGGTTGACAGCGTTTTCAGCAGAACGATATAATGAGATTGAATCGATTGAATTGTTTGTCATTTCTTTTTTAGATCGATCTAATAAATAGGCGTGCCTAGTTGGTGCGCTCGGGATCGTCTGCTTAAAAATGGAAACAAAGAAGATTTGTTCTGGAGGTTTTTAGATCGATCTAATCTTCATTCTTTTGTTTTAGATCGATCTACTAAAATTCCATTCTTTTAGATCGATCTACAAAGAGCGGCAAAGGGGGATCGACTCGGATGAAGCAGCGAAGTGCGCTCGATATGTACGCCGATGGAGGGGCGTGGTGGGAGACGTCGATCAGCGACGTCCGCAAAAATGAAATTCTCATTCGCGGATATCCGATTGAGGAATTAATCGGCAATGTGTCGTACACGCAAATGTTGTACCTCTTATTATGCGGGGAGATATTGAGCGAGAAAAAGGCGAAGTTATGGGAAAGCGTCCTTGTCGCCGGGGCGGATCACGGCCCGCGCGCCCCGTCGATTGCGGCGGCCCGCATGGCGGCGACATGCGGCATTTCGTTCAACTCGTGTGTGGCGACGGGCATCAACGTGCTTGGTGATGTGCACGGGGGAGCGGTGGAGAAGGCGATGGCGCTGTTTTACGAGACAAATGAGCAAATCGAAATCCGCGGCGGGGAAGGTGCGATGGCCGATGTGATCGGCGAGCGGTTTGAACAGTTTCGCCGTGAAGGGCGGAAGCTGCCGGGATTTGGCCATCAGCTTCATGATGACGACCCGCGCGTCAGACGGCTGTATGCATTGGCGGGCGAACTCGTGGAAGAAGGGGAGATCAGCGGGCGGTATTTAGCGATCGCCGAAGCGTATCGTTCCCATTTGGAGAAGACGAAAGGGAAGCGGATGACGATGAACATCGACGGGGTGGCGGCGGCGATCCAGTGCGAGCTCGGCGTGCCGGCGGCGGCGGCGAAAGGTGTGTTCGCTCTGTCGCGCGGGATGGGCATTGTCGCCCATGCGTTTGAAGAGTGGCAAAACGGCGTGCTGATCAAAGGACCGTGCCCGAACCGCGATGATTTAGTCCGCTATACCGGACCAGCCAAACGTCATTTGGAAAAGTAGGTGATCAAGATGAGAAAAGCACAGCTGTATATTAACGGGACATGGATCGAAGAACCGCGTGCGGCGGAGCCGGTGAAAAACCCGTATACCGGGGAAGTGATCGGCGAACAGCAGCTGGCGACGCCGGAAGATGTGGACAGGGCGCTCGCCTGTGCGTTTGAAGCAAAAAAAGAGATCGCGAGAATTCCGTCCTATGAGCGAGCGCGCATCTTAAAAAGGGCGTCGATGCTGCTGGAGGAGCGGAAAGAAACGTTTGCCCGCTGGATTTCGGAAGAGCTTGGAAAGCCGCTGAAAAACACGTTGGATGAAGTGTCCCGCTCCATTGAAACGCTTGAGCAGTCAGCTGAAGAAGCGAAGCGTCTGTTTGGGGAAACGATCCCGGGCGACGCCTCGGCGCGCGGGACGAAAGCGGTGGCAGTGACGTTTCGCGTGCCGGTCGGCGTCGTGGCGGCGATTACGCCGTTCAACGCTCCGCTCAATTTGATTTGCCATAAAGTCGGACCCGCGTTTGCGGCGGGCAACGCCGTTGTGTTGAAACCGGCGCCGCAGACGCCGCTCATTGCGGCAGAGCTGTTGAAGCTGCTGCTGGAGGCCGGTCTTCCGCCGCGCGCCATCAACATGGTGCTTGGCGGCGCCGAGGTCGGGCAGCAAATCGTCAAAGACGACCGCGTCAACGTCATTTCATTTACTGGCGGCGTCGTGGCGAGCCGCAACATTTGCGCGTTGGCCGGCATGAAAAAAGTGCTGCTGGAGCTTGGCGGCAATGCGGCGACGATCGTCCATGAAGACGCCGATTTGAAACGGGCGGCCGCCCTGTGCGCGAAAACCGGCTACAGCAACTCCGGGCAAAGCTGCATTTCCGTTCAGCGCATTTACGTGCATGAGTCGGTCGTTGGACCGTTCACCGAGTTGCTCAAACAGGAAGTGGAAGCGTTGAAAGTCGGCGACCCGCTCTTGCCCGATACGGATGTCGGCTGCATGGTCGATGAGCGGGCGGCGGATCGGGTGATGAGTTGGATTGATGAAGCCATCGCATCCGGCGCGACGCTGGTGTGCGGCGGAAAACGGCGCGGGGCGACGGTGGAGCCGACGGTGCTCTTCAACCCGCCGAAGCGAAGCAAAGTCGTTTGTGAAGAAGTGTTCGGCCCGGTCGTCAGCGTCATCCCGTACCGGACGATTGACGAAGCGATCGCCGAGACGAACGATTCCGCCTTTGGCCTGCAAGCCGGGCTGTTTACGAACCGGATGGACATCGTCTATCAAGTGGCGGAGGCGCTTGAGGTCGGTGGAGTTGTCATTAACGGCACCTCGAATTTCCGGTTGGATCATTGGCCGTACGGCGGTGTGAAAAACAGCGGCATCGGCCGTGAAGGTCCGCGGTATGCGATTGAGGAAATGACGGAAATGAAGATGATTGTATGGCAGTTTCCACAGTGATGATAGGTGGTGGCAACATGTTAGCGCTTTATGTGGCAAAGCCAAATGAATTAGAACTGCGGCGCCTCGAGACCGTCCGTTCTCCTCAAGGGGATGAGGTGAAGATCAAGCTCATCTATGGCGGAATTTGTGGGTCGGATCTTGGGGTGTTGAAAGGAAAACTTCCGCACGCGAACTATCCCGTTCGCGCTGGGCATGAGCTCGTCGGCGTCATCATTGAGAAGGGCGAACAAGCCGCCTACGACATCGGGACGCGGGTCGTTGTGCTGCCGAACACGTATTGCGGCGCGTGCGACTTGTGCCAAAAAGGGTTGACGAACATCTGCCGCCATAAACAATCGCTTGGCATCAACACGGACGGCGGGTTTTCGCAGGAATTCGTCATCTCATCCAAGTACGTGCTTCCTGTTCCGGATGATCTCTCGGATGAAAAGGCGGTGCTCGTCGAACCGTTCGCCGTTGTCGTGCATGCCTTGAGCAAAGCGCGGATCGAACCCACCATGCGCGTAGCGGTGATCGGATGTGGCAATGAAGGGATGATGGCGGCCGTCCTCGCCCGCCATTTCGGAGCGGATGTGACGGCGGTCGATGTGAATCCGTTGAAGCTTGAGACGGTGAAAGCGATGGCCGACATCCGTACGCTTGCGCCCGCTGCACTTTCGGGGGAAACGTTCGATGTCGTGATCGAGGCGGCGGGAACGCGTGAGGCAGTGGAGCAGGCGGTCGAGCTTGTCGCCCCAGGTGGTCACCTTGTGTTGATCGGTTTCGCGAATGAAGCGACGTTTCCGGTCGTGCGCCTCGTTCGCAATGAAGTGACTGTGCATGGCTCGATCATCTATCGCTTCCCGGATGACTATTTGCAAGCGATTCATTATTTGCGGACGATGCCGCATCCGATCGAACGGGTCATTTCCCGCATTTTCCCCGTCTGCGACTATGAGCAGGCGTATGAGTTGGCGTCATCCGGCAATGCCGGCAAAGTCGTCTTAAGCTTTCGAGAGGGGGAAGAACAATGAAAAAACAAGTGGCTGAACAACTCGTGCGGTATTTAGAAGACCGTGGCGTCACACATATTTTTGGGCTTTGCGGCCATACGAACATCGCCGTGTTGGCAGCGCTCGAGCATAGCTCGATCAAGTTCGTCAACGTCCGCCACGAACAAATTGCCGCCCATATGGCTGACGGCTATGCGCGGGCGAAAAAGGAAACGGCTGTCGTTCTCTGCCACGTTGGCCCGGGGCTGACGAACGCGGCGACAGGCGTCGCCAATGCGGCGCTCGACTCCATTCCGATGGTCGTCATCGCCGGCGATGTGCCGAGCCATTATTACGGGAAGCATCCGCATCAAGAGATCAACTTGCACGCCGATGCGTCGCAGTATGAAATTTATCGTCCGTTTGTGAAGCGGGCATGGCGAGTTGATCGGCCGGACTTGTTCCCAGAGATTTTAGAAAAAGCATTCCAGCTGGCGGAGAGCGGTCGCCCAGGGCCGGTGCTTGTCTCTGTGCCGATGGACATTTTCTCCAAAGAAGTGGATGTAGCGCTGTTTGAAAAGCAAAAGCGGCATACGAAAACGTTGCACAAACCGTCGATTGACGATGAAACGGCGAAACGGATCATTGAGAAGCTGATGCAGGCGGAACGTCCGCTTGTATACGTCGGCGGCGGGATTATGCTGGCGGATGCGGCGGAAGAATTGAAAACGTTTGTCGAACATTTCGATCTCCCCGTTGCGCACACGCTGATGGGCAAAGGGGCGCTGCCGGATGACCATCCGCTGACGCTGGGCATGAGCGGGTTTTGGGGGACGAAATTCGTCAATGACATGTGCCGCAACGCGGATGTTATTTTGGCGTTGGGAACGAGATTTTCCGAAGCCGATTGCAGTTCATGGGAATCGGAGTATACGTTCAACATTCCGGAAACGAAGCTCATTCATATTGATATCGATCCGAATGAAATCGGGCGCAACTACCCGACGGAGCTCGGCATCGTCGCTGATGTCAAGCAGGCGCTTACGGTTCTAAACCGTGTGGCGAGACAAACCGTGCCGCAGGGGCGGACGGATGAGGCGCTGAAAGAACGGATCGCGCATTATAAAGAGGAATTCCGGCGACAAAACGCACAGCATATTCACGATGACAGCTATCCAATGCGTCCGGAACGCATTTTGCATGAAGTGCGGGAAGTGCTGCCGAAAGATGCGATCATCACGACCGATGTCGGCTGGAACAAAAACGGGGTCGGCCAACAGTTTCCCGCGTATGGCGCAGGGACGATTTTGACGCCGGGCGGTTATGCGACGATGGGCTTTGGCGCTCCGGCTGCGCTTGGGGCGAAAATTGCCTGCCCCGACCGCGTCGTCGTGTCGCTCGTCGGCGATGGCGGATTCGGCCAAAACCCAGCGGTGCTGGCGACCGCCGCCGAGGAAAACATCGCTGTTGTGTGGGTCATTATGAACAACTACGCCTTTGGCACGATCGCCGGGCTCGAGAAGGCGCATTTCGGCACGACGCACGGGACGGTGTTCCAAAAGGACGGTAAGCCGTATTCGCCGGATTATGCAGCCATTGCCCGGGCATACGGCGTTGAAGGAGTGAAAATCCGCTCGGCGGAGGAGTTTAAACCAGCGCTCGAGCGAGCCATTCAAGCGAACAAACCGTTTGTCATCGATGTGGAAATGATCAACGTTCCGACGCCGACGTCCGGACACTGGAATATTATGGACATCTATTCCCCGGGCAAACGCGTCCACCATGTGGCCGTAGAGCGGTAAGGAGAAACCTTCAAGATCGGGGGGACGGATATGGCGAGAACGTTTTCCTTGGCCCATTTGACGGTACTCGGCTGCCCGCCGCCGGAGATGGCGCATATCGCTGCCCGGGCAGGGTATGATTACGTCAGCTTTCGGATCATCTACATGGGGCTTCCGGGCGAGCCGAACTATGCGTTGGCGGAAAATCCGCAGCTGTTGCGCGAGACGAAGGCGGCGCTGCGGGACACCGGCGTCAAGCTGCTCGACATCGAACTGGCCCGCATTGATGCTGATATTGACCCGAAACGATACGAATCGGCCTTGGAAGTGGCGGCTGAGCTCGGCGGCCGCCACGTCTTAAGCAGCATTTGGACGACCGACCGCAGCGCTTACATCGAGCGGTTTGCCGAGCTGTGCGAGCTGGCGAAGCCATACGGGCTGACCGTTGATTTGGAATACGTGCCGATTGCGGCAGTGACGAATTTGGCCGGAGTCATCGATGTGTTAAAGACGGTAAAGAAAGACAATGCTGGCGTTATGATTGATTTGCACCATTTCCACCGCGCCGGTGATTCGCCGGAAGCGTTGGAGGCCGTGCCGCGGGAGTGGTTCCATTTTCTCCATCTTTGCGACGCGCCGGGCGAAATTCCGGCGTCAAAAGAAGAGATGACGAGAATTCTCCGCGAAGAGCGGCTGTATGTCGGCGAAGGCGGGATCGACATTGCCGGCATTGTCCGCCGCATTCCAGAAGTTCCTTGCTCGATTGAGCTGCCGAACATCAAGCGTGTCAAGGAGCTCGGCTACGAAGAACATGCGCGCCGCTGCCTGCAGTCGGCGAAAGACTATTTTGCCCGCCATATTGCAACGCAAAGCGATCGATCGGCGTGACCGGTCAACAGAGAAATATGGCAGCGCTTCCGATACGGGAGGCTGCCTTATGGACATTCTTAATTATCAGAAAATTTTATATATTAATTCCATTGTTAGAAATAAATGGTTTGTTCATTTGGTTGTTTCCCGCATGGCTGACTGCGGCCGAGAGAAACAGGATGGTCTGCGGCAAAACGGGAATGCGGGTTCAACATACAACGATGCCAGCCGGTCGATCCGTTCGGCTGCATCAACCATTGCACTATGGAGGAAAGAAGGGGGAAAACGGAATGAAAAAGATGTTGGTGTTGTTGTTGGCCTGCCTGTTCGTAATTGCGGGGTGCTCATCGAAATCTGAACCGCAAGGGGGCGGAGCGGCGAAGAAGGTCGAACCGAAAGTGATGAAAATGGCCGTTGCGACATCGAAGGATCGTTCGCTGACGAAAGGATTGTACAAATTCGCGGAAATCGTGGAAAAAGAAACAAACGGCTCGATCAAAGTGGAAGTGTATCCGGATGGACAGCTCGGGGGAGACGTAGCCGTGTTTGAAGCGCTGAAGATGGGTACGATTCAAGGATCGACGATGTCGACCGGTCCGATCGCTTCATTCGCTCCGCGCATCGGGGTGCTAGACTTGCCATTTTTATTCAAAGACCGTGAAACCGCTTACAAAGTGCTGGATGGGAAAATCGGCCAAGACTTGCTCAACGATTTGCCGTCTGTCGGCGTGATCGGCTTGAACTATTGGGAAAACGGCTTCCGCCATTTGACGAACAATAAGCGGGAAGTCAAGAGCGTCGACGACATTAAAGGGTTGAAAATTCGGACGTTGGAAAATGACCTTCATATTGATTTGTGGAAAGAGTTGGGCGCCACACCGGTGCCGATGGCATTTACGGAGCTGTTTACCGCTTTGGAGCAGCACGTGGTCGACGGCCAAGAAAACCCGATCGGGAATGTGGCGATCAATAAGTTTTACGAAGTGCAAAAATATTTGACGAAAACCGGCCACGTCTACAACGCAAGTCCGTTGCTCATCAGCAAAAAGTTTTGGGACACGTTGACGGACAAGGAAAAAGACATCATCAAAAAAGCCGCGGAAGAAGCGAGAGACTATCAGCGCAAGCTCAACCAAGAAGAAGATGAGAAAATGTTCGACTATTTGAAACAGCAAGGCATGGTCATTACCGAACTCTCTCCGGAGGAGAGGCAAAAATTTGTCGAAAAAGTGCAGCCCATCTATCAAAAATACGCGCCGAAATTCGGCCAAGATCTCGTGAACGAATTGGTTAACGCAGGAAAATAACCGAATGGCAAAGCCGGCTCTTAAGGGGAGTCCACCCCTTAAGAGTTCTTCCATTCTTGCAGACTTGGAGGGGACAGCGATGAAAAGGATCGGAGCCGTACTGGAGAAGGCGCTGAACGCCTTAATGGCGTTCTGCCTCGCGTTTATGTCCATTCTTGTATTCGGCAACGTCGTGCTCCGCTACGCATTTAACTCCGGCATCACGTGGTCGGAAGAAATGTCGCGCTTTCTGTTCATTTGGATGTCGTTTTTAGGCGCGGTCGGTGCTTTGAAAGACCATGACCATCTAGGCGTCGATACATTGGTGCGGAAGCTGCCGACCGGCGCCAAGCGCGTCGTGTTTGTCATCAGCAATGCGATCGTGCTGTATGTTCTCTATTTGCTTTTGGATGGAAGCTGGAAGATGACAATGAGCGGATTGGAAAGCAAAGCCCCGGCCACCGGGCTGCCGATGGCGTTCATTTATGGGACCGGGCTTGTCGTGAGCATCGGCATGGGCCTCATTATTTTGTACCATTTGTATCAGGCGCTGTTTCGCCCCGGGGCGATTGAGGAGCTGACGAGAATGAAAGAATCGGAAGAAGAAATCATGACGGCCGCTCCCGTCGAGCACGAAGCGGCAGAATGGGCGCACGGGCGAACGCAAGGCGCCGCTGGAGGTGAGCGGTAAATGGCGTTGGTCGTTTTTATCGGGTCGCTGTTAGGGGTCATGGCGCTCGGGATGCCGATCGCGTTTGCGCTCTTGGTCAGCGGCGTCGCCTTGATGTTTTATTTGGACATTTTTGATACGCAAATCATCGCGCAAAACTTGATCAGCGGCGCAGACAGCTTTCCGCTGATGGCGATTCCGTTCTTTATGCTCGCCGGGGAGCTCATGAACGCCGGGGGCATTTCGAAGCGGATCATCCGCTTTGCGATGGCGCTTGTCGGCCATATCCGCGGCGGGCTCGGGTATGTGGCGATCATCGCGAGCGTGTTGTTCGCCGGGTTGTCGGGGTCGGCGGTGGCCGATACAGCGGCGCTTGGGGCGATTCTCATCCCGATGATGGTCAAAGCTGGGTACAACCGCAACCGGTCAGCCGGCCTCATCGCTGCCGGCGGCATCATCGCCCCGATCATCCCGCCGAGCATTCCGATGATCATTTTCGGGGTCACAAGCGGCGTGTCGATCACGAAGCTGTTTATGGCCGGCATTGTTCCCGGGATTTTGCTTGGCATTTCACTGGCCATCTGCTGGTGGTGGGTGACCCGAAGAGATCAAGTGGAAGTGCTTCCACGTCAGTCGGCGAAAGAGATTTGGCGGGCGACCCGCGAGGCGTTTTGGGCGCTGCTGCTGCCGGTGATCATTGTCGGCGGGCTGCGCGGAGGGGTGTTTACGCCGACCGAGGCGGCGGTCGTGGCCGCGTTTTACGCGTTGTTTGTCGGTCTATGCATTTACCGCGAGCTGAAAGTGAAAGACTTGTTCCACGTGCTCGTGGCCGCGGCGAAAACGACAAGCGTCGTCATGTTTTTGGTGGCCGCCGCCATGGTGTCGGCCTGGCTCATTACAGTCGCCAACATTCCGTCGATCGTGACAGATGTGCTCGCGCCGCTCATCGACCATCCGCTGGCGCTGCTTTTGGCCATTAACGCCTTGGTGCTGTTGGTCGGAACGGCGATGGACTTGACGCCGACAGTGCTCATTTTGACGCCGGTGCTGATGCCGATTATTGAAAAAGCGGGAATCGATCCGGTGTACTTCGGGGTATTGTTTATTTTAAACAACTGCATTGGGCTGCTCACGCCGCCGGTTGGCACGGTGCTGAACGTCGCCTGCGGGGTGGCGAAAATCAACATGGAGGACATCATGAAAGGAGTTTGGCCGTTTTTGCTGGTGGAGACGCTTCTGTTGCTTCTGTTGATTTTCTTCCCGTCCCTTGTGACTGTGCCGCTTGGGTGGTTTACGGGGCATTAAACGGATGGATGTTGCGTTGAGGCGGCGAGAAGCTTGATTCACCGCAAAGCCGCAGCATGGAAAGACGCCTTCGCCGCGTTGGACGAAGGCGCTTCTCTTTCACTATCGCACTTTTATGTGTCCGATGCTTGCGTTTTGCGTTGTGTCCGGCCGAGCCATCGGTTCGATCGGCTCTAAATCGGTCAGCAGGAACAAATAGCTGAAAATGCCGGCGAGCAAAATGAACGCCGCAACGAGAAACGCGTACATAAACGAGCCGGTCGCTTGAACGATAAAGCCGGTGACGATCGGGGCGACAATCGCCATCGAGTTGTTGCCGAACGTCAACAGGCCGGTCAACGTCCCGACCGTGCCTGGCGGTGCAATAAATGTCGGGATGCTGTAGGCGATCGAGGATGTGATGACTAGGCCGCCAAGGGCAATTGAAATGCAAAGGATCGCGATGTTCGGGTTTGTCGTGAAAGCGGCGCCGATGACGGACAGCCCAAGCAGCATGCCGATGACCAAAAACGTTTTTCGCACGCGCGTTGAATGGCCTCCTTTGTTGATGAGCCGGTCGACGAGCCATCCGCCGATCGCGATCTCCGAAATCGTGCCGACGATCCACGGAATCGAGGCGTACCAGCCTGATTTCAGCACCGACATGTGCATTTCCGTCGCCAAATAGCCGGGAAGCCACGTGAGAAACAAAAACCACGAGTAGCCGTAGGCGGCAAACCCGATCAATGTCGCCCACACTTTTTTCTTCGTCAGCAAATACCGAATCGTCTCCCAAACGTTTCCCGATGTTTCATCCGACTTTTGCGCTCCGCCTTGGACAATGTAGTCATATTCTTCTTTCGAAAGCTTCTTGTCCTCATGCGGATCGCGGTACGTTGCCCAAAAAATGATGGCATAAATCAAACTAAGTACAGCGGTCACGTAGAAGCCGGCCCGCCATCCCCATTCGGTGATGATCCACGCGATGATCGGGGTGCCGATGGCGTTTGACAGCTTCGACTGGGCGTCGTAAAGGGAAATCGCGGTCGCCCGCTCATGGCGCGGGAACCATTGCCCGACTGCTTTGGCGGCTGACGGGAAATGCGGCGCTTCCCCGATGCCCAACAAGACGCGTGACAACATGACGAGCCCTTGGCCGCTGGCGATGGCGGTCAAAAAGCATGCCACTGCCCAAATGATCGTCCCGATGCGCGTCACCCATTTGACGCCAATTTTATCCAAGATGACGCCGGCCGGGATTTGCAAAATGGCATAAGACCAGGCAAACGCAGACAACAAAATGCCGAGCTGCCCGGGCGTGAGGCCGAATTCTTCGGAAAGCGGCTGGATGCCGACGGACATGTTGATGCGGTCGAAATAGTTGATGATGACGCCTAACGCGATCAAAAACGCCATCGCCCAACGTCGTTTGTGCTTCATCTTTGTTCACCATCCTTGGTATTGATGTAAGAAAGCGTATGCAGTATGAGAACGAAAAAATAGCGAGTTCCCTTTCATTGGACATCGCGTTTTGATGTTCGATCATTCCATGAAGTGATCGGTTCTCAAATGTTCGCTGATCATCCCCCCTTTTTTTGTTCCATTGTATGTAACTTGTTTTCTTTAAATGGAATTCTTGAATGGATTATAACAAAGTTCGCTTTCGTTTGTCCATAACTTACTGAAAAATTTGAACTGTTTATGCAATCCGTTCAGACAATGGACGGGCAGGAAGACAGGCCTAACGCAGCATATGTCCCTTCACACAGACGTTTAAATGAAAAAAGGCTTCGCCGCCCTTTCTCTTGTTGAAAGCAAAAAGGAAAGAAACGCGAAAAAAAGCTTGAACGGCGGTGAATGAAGATGCTAAAATGGGAGTAAGGTTCCGCTGAAAGAAATGAAATTCCGTTGAACGGAACATAAGGAAGGGGGGGAGACAAACAGGTGCAGGAAGAAAAAAAACACGAAGCCGGCTTGCGCACGGTGCAGCGGGCCATTGACATCTTGTATTGTTTTACCCTCGAGGAACAAGAGCTATCACTCACGGAAATTGCGAAAAAGATTTCGCTCGCCAAATCGACGACGACGCGCCTGCTCGCCACGCTGGAGCAAAACCGCCTTATCGTCAAAGATCCGGAGACGTTAAAGTACCGTCTTGGACAAGGGGTGTACTATTTAGGATACATTGCCGGCAAATCGATGGAAGTGCGGGAAATCGCGCGGCCGGTGATGGAGCGGCTGCGCGACGAGACGCGGGAGACGGTGAACTTGTACGTGCTCGAACAAGACGCCCGCGTTTGCATCGAACAGTGCGAAGGGCTTCAAGCGCTGCGCCATATGGTGAGAATCGGCGAGCGGCTGCCGCTTTGGGCGGGGGCGGGGGGAAAAGTATTGTTGGCCTATCAATCGCCCGAAGTTCAAGAGCGGATTTTTGCGCAAGTGCCGACAAAGGAACGATTGGATCGTCTGACGGCGGAGCTTGAGGCGATTCGCGAGCGCGGTGTGGCATCCAGCGTCGATGAACGGGAAGTCGGCTCTGCGGCCGTTGCGGCGCCCATTTTCGACATCCGCGGGGAAGTGGGCGCCTGCTTGTCCGTCTCTGGGCCGGCGCATCGATTTACACGGGAAGTGATGGAACAATTCAAGAGGCTCGTAAAAGAAGGAGCACAAGCCATTTCCGAAAAACTAGGTTATCGACCATAAGGGGGAGAGCATATGGCGATTGCAAAGCGTGCTGTCCGTGTGCGCAATGTCTTGATCGGGGGAGACGAACCGTGCATTTGCGCCCCGGTCGTCGGAGCGGACGCGAAGCAAGTGTTGGAGGAAACAAGGCAAATCACGGAGAAAAAGCCGCATCTCATTGAATGGAGGGCGGACTTTTTCGAGGCGATTCGGGACGAACAGGAAGTGGCGGCCACATCGAGAAAGATGCGGGCGATTGCCGGAGACATCCCGATTTTGTTTACGGTTCGTTCCGAACAGGAAGGCGGGCAACCGATTTCGTTGACGGAAGAGGAAAAGATTCGGTTGTTTGAAACCGTCTGTGAAAGCGGGGCGATCGATTTGCTTGATTACGAGCTTGCCCATGGGCCGCGCATCCCGATCGTCCGGGAGCTGACGCGCCGCTATGGAGTGCGCCTTGTGTTGTCTTACCACAATTTTGATCATACGCCATCGAAGGAAGAGCTTGTCGCGAAAATGCGTCAAGCGGAACAATGCGGCGCCGACATCGCGAAAGCAGCTGTGATGCCGAAAACGCGGGGGGATGTGCTCACGCTGCTGCAGGCGACGGAAGAAGCGCGAAAAGAGGTGGACATCCCGCTGATCACGATGTCGATGGGGGCATTGGGCGCCATCACCCGCCTGGCAGGCGGATTGTTCGGCTCTGCCGTCACCTTTGCAGTCGGACGGCAAAGCTCGGCGCCGGGGCAAATTCCGATTGAAGACGTCCGGACCGCGTTGTCGGTCATCATGACATACGGACAATAAATCGAAATGGGGGAGGAGATTGTCATGGCGCGTTTGCCGCTGGAAGGCGTCAAAGTGCTCGATGTGTCGACAATGATCGCGGCGCCGTTTGGGGCGGTTTTGCTCGGTGATTTTGGCGCCGATGTCATCAAGGTGGAATTGCCAGGAAAAGGGGATACGCTCCGCCATGTCGGGCCATTCAAGGATGGGGAGCCGCTCCGCTGGCCCGGACTGGCGCGCAATAAACGGTCGCTCACGTTGGATTTGCGCAAAGAAGAAGGAATGAATATTTTTAAAGAGCTTGTCCGCCACGTCGATATTGTCATCGAAAATTTCCGCCCCGGCACGCTCGAAAAATGGGGCGGCGGATATGAAGAACTGAAGCGGATCAATCCGAAGCTGGTGATGATTCGCGTCTCGGGCTACGGGCAAACAGGTCCGTTTCGCGAGAAAGCCGGATTCGGCACGCCGGCGACGGCGTTCAGCGGGTTTACGTATTTGCAAGGGTATCCGGACCGTCCGCCGGTCAGCCCGTCGTTCTCCTTGACGGACTACATTACCGGCATTTATGTGGCGTTTGCGGCGGTGACGGCCATTTACCACCGCGATGTCCATCCGAACGGCGAAGGGCAGATGGTCGATATCGGCCTTTACGAATCGGTGTTCCGCATGATGGAGTTTTTGGTGGCGGAATATGACCAATTGGGCAAAGTGCGCGAGCGGTCGCCGGGATTGTCCGGCCATTCGAGCCCGGCGGGCACGTTTATGACGAAAGACGGGCATTGGGTCGTGCTTGTCACTAGCACCGATTCCACATTCGAGCGGCTGGCGAAGGCGATGGGGCGGGAAGATCTGTTGACGGATGAGAAATTTTGCACAAACGAACGGCGGCTCGCCCATCATGAAGAGACAAACGGCATCGTCGCCGACTGGATCCGCACGAAGACGCGCGATGAATTGCTTCACATTTTGGATGAGCATGGCGTGCCGGTCAGCCCGATTTTGAGCATTAAAGATATTTTTGAGCATCCGCATTACCAAGCAAGGGAAAACATCATCGAAGTCGCCCATCCGCGCCTTGGCAAAATTAAAATGCCCGGCATTGTGCCGAAATTCGAAAAAACACCAGGCGCCATCCGCCGCACTGCTCCGGATTTAGGCGAGCATACCGAAGAGATTTTGCAAACGATGCTTGGCATGTCCAAGGAAGACATTGAGCGGCTGCGAGAAAACGAGATCATATGAATGAACGAACGGCGGCTTGCCGCCTTCCCGGCTCCTTGCCTTGTGCGAGGCTGCCGGGTTTTTTTGTTTCGAAGTTTGTTTTCCCGGCAGCCCACGCCTTGCATTGACACTGCTTGCCGCCAGCCTTTATACTTTTGATAGGTGAAAGCGACGGTAAAGCAGGTGATTCGAACGGTGTCAGATAAAAAGCGTTCCCGCGTGACGCTCGAACAAGTCGCCAAACACGCCGGCGTGTCGCGGGCGACCGCCTCGCTTGTCGTCCGTGGGAGTCCGAATATTTCGAAAGAAACGCGAAAAAAAGTGCTCCAAGCGATGAAAGAGCTTGGCTACGTCTATGACCGCGTGGCGGCCAATTTGCGTTCGCAGCGTTCGTCGACAGTTGGTCTTATTATCACCGAACTTGACAACCCGTTTTTTTCCGAATTGCTCGTTGGCGTCCATGAGGCGCTCGATCAGGAAGGATATACGGTCATTTTAGGCACGACGTTTGACCGGCCGGAAAAACAAGACGCCTTATTGTCGACGATGCTGGAGCATCGGGTGGGCGGTGTGATCATGAGCCCGGTTCCCGGATGTTCGGCAGAGATGCTCGAGCAGCTGCGGCAGTGGGATATTCCTGTTGTATTGTTTGCCCGTGATGAACTTCCGGCCGGACAGTTTGATTATATTGGGATCGATAATATGGCCGGCGGGCGGATGGCGGTCGAGCATTTGCTCGAAGGCGGCCATCGGCGCATCGCCTTTATCGGTGGGTCTCCGCAATCGTCCGTATGGAAAGCGCGCCGGTCGGGGTACAGTGAAGCGTTGCGTGCGGCGGGCATCGAGATGGATGACACGCTGCTTGTGCCATCGGCGACGACAAGGCAAGGCGGGCGGATGGCGGTCAAACGCCTGTTGCAGCACCCGAACCCGCCGACAGCGCTCTTTTGTTACAACGATGTCGTCGCGTTTGGGGCGATGCTTGGCTTAAAAGAGGAAGGGATCGTTCCAGGGCGCGACATCGCGGTCGTCGGGTTTGACAACATTCAAGAATCGGCGCTGTTTCAGCCGCCGCTCACAACTGTCGCCGCATTTCCTGAGAAGATCGGCGCCTATGCGGCCAAGCAGCTGCATGAACGCATGAGAGGGGATGCGAGTGCACCGAAACGGACGATTTTGCAGCCGGAGCTTGTCATTCGCCAGTCTTCTGGGAAGAGAGAGGAAAAGAGGTGAAGCAGCGTGGAGAGGCAGACGGTCATCCCGCTTCGCGAGCGGAACATTATTTTGATCGGCTTTATGGGGGCGGGGAAAACAACGATCGGGCAGCTTGTCGCGAAGAAGCTGTACCGCGACTTCATCGATGTCGACGCGGAAATCGAGCGGCGGCACGGGATGACGATTCCGGAGATGTTCGCGCAAAAAGGGGAAGCGTATTTTCGGCAGGTTGAGCGCGAGCTGATCGTTGATTTGTGCACGAATACAAGGTTGAAAATTCTTTCGCTCGGCGGCGGCGCGTATTTGCAGGAAGACGTGCGGCGCGCCTGTTTGGCCCATGGCATCGTCTTTTTCCTTGACTTGTCGTGGGAGCATTGGAAGGAAGAGCGGCTGCCGCTTATTGTCGACAGCCGGCCGGTGTTGAAAAACAAAACGTTGGAAGAAGTGGAGCAGCTCTTTTTCCAGCGCCAATCAGCCTATGCGCTCCATCATTCCCGCGTCATTATCAATGAGCTCGAGGCTGAACAGGCGGCGGACCAAATTGTTCAGTCGATTAAATGGACGTGGGATGTGTACGAGCCGAACCGTTGAGAGGATTTAGCCAAGGTATATAAGGAAGATGGCAAGCTGCAGGACGCCGTTCAAACGGCGGAACAAAGCGGCGTCCGCTTGGCGGGAACGGTCGGGCGCGACTATCTTCAAGTATATCGCAATGGACGGTGGGAGCCGCTGCTTATTAAAGGCGTCAACCTCGGCATCAGCAAGCCCGGCGCGTTTCCGGGAGAGGCGAAGATTACGAAGGAAGAATATTTCCGCTGGCTGCAATACATCGGGGCGATGGGCGCAAACGCCATCCGCGTCTATACGATCCACCCGCCGGCGTTTTACGAAGCGCTTTACGAGTACAACCAAATAGCGAAGCAGCCGCTTTATTTGTTCCATGGCGTCTGGATCGATGAAGGGGCGATGCTGCGGACGAAGGATGTGTGGGCGCCCGAAGTGAACGAAGCGTTTCGCACCGACATTCGCCGCACGATTGACCTCGTTCATGGCAAGGCCCGCATTCCAAAACGGCCGGGTCATGCCGGCGGGGTGTACCGATACGACCTTTCCCCGTATGTTCTCGGCTGGATTTTCGGCGTCGAGTGGGATCCGGACGTTGTGGCGGCGACGAACGAAAAACACCCGAAGCAGGGCGACTACCGCGGCAAATACGTGTACACGAAAGGAGCGAGCCCGTTTGAGGCATGGCTGGCCCGCGTGATCGACGAAGCGGTGGCGTATGAAACGGAGACATACGGCTGGCAGCGGCCGGTCAGTTTTACGAATTGGGTGACGACCGACCTCCTCCGCCATCCGGCCGAACCGTTTGTGAAAGAAGATTTTGTTTCCGTCAACCCCAATGTCATGTACGCCACTCACGAGCTGCAGGCCGGGTTGTTTGCATCATATCACATTTATCCGTATTATCCGGATTTTTTCAACCGTGAGGAAAAATACGTCAGCTATGTTGACCAACGCGGCGAGTGCAACAGCTATGCCGCCTACTTGCATGACATGAAGGCGGCGCACCGGATGCCGATTTTGGTCGCTGAATTTGGCGTTCCTTCTTCGCGCGGCATGGCGCATCGAAATGTGCACGGGAAAAATCAGGGGTTTTTGTCGGAACAGGAGCAAGGAACGATCGACCGGGAGCTGTTTGAGGACATCGTCCATGAGCGGATGGCGGGAGGGCTGTTGTTTTCCTGGCAGGATGAATGGTTCAAGCGGACGTGGAACACGATGGATTATGACAACCCGGATCGTCGGCCGTTTTGGCTGAATGCGCAGACGAACGAACAACATTTTGGGCTGCTTCGGTTTGAGCCACGTTCAAGCGCGGCCGCGATGATCAAGGTCGACGGGCGGAAAGACGATTGGACGTTCAATGGAATCCGTCCGGTTTGGACAGAGGGCAAGCGAGCGCTGTACGTCACAAGCGATGAAGGGTATTTGTACGTGCGGCTTGACAGCAGGCGCATCACTGACCGGACGATGGTCTACATGGCGTTTGATACGATTCCACATCAAGGGCAATCGCGCCTGCCAGGCCTTTCTGGCGTCCGGACAGCGGGAATCGACTTTGCCTTGGTCATTCATGGAAAACAGAGCGCCCGTCTGCTTGTCGACAGCTATTACGACACGTTTTCCTTTCATTACGGAAAAGATCCATGGGCAGCACGCTTTGCCCTCCACCCAGGGATGAAAATCATGCGTCAGTCCTGCATTTTCACGGAAAAGAGCTGCATATGATGCCGGCGGCGCCGTACGCCAATCGGAAAGATAACGGCGTCTACCACCCGATTCGCCTGACATTGAACAAAAAATTGGAAGAAACCCGCGGCAAGGCCGTGCCGTTCGACTCATATGAAACCGGGGTGTTGCGGTTTGGCACGGCCAATCCCGACGATGCAGCGTACGATTCACTCGCGGATATTAGCGTCAGCCGCGATGGTGATATGTACGAAATCCGCCTGCCATGGGCGCTTTTGAACGTGACCGATCCGAGCCGGCGCGAGGTGATGGGCGACATGTGGTCGAAAGGCGGGCTCAAAAGCCGTGTCATGATTGAAGGCATTCGCCTTGGTTTGTACGTCAAGGATGAAGACGATTCGTTTTCTTTCCCGGCGATGAACGGGAATGTGCTGCCAGCGGAGCGATTTTACGAGTATGCATGGCCGGTGTGGGAAGCGCCGCGCTATCATGAGCGGCTGAAGCGGTCGTATGAGGTGATGAAAGAGGCGTTTTCACGCGTGAACATCGCAATACAGCAGGGAGCGGAATAAAAAGAAAAGCGCTTGCCTCCTCTCGACATCACGATCATTCATCAAAGCAGGCGCCTGTTCAAACAACAGAAGACAGAAGCCAAACCAGCCGTCAAGCAGGAAAGCGCGGGCGGCCGGTTTGGCTTTTTTCGTTTTTTAAGAGATTTCGTTTTGTCCAGCCCGGGAACGGAGTTTTCGTTCATGTTGGAGGGTTTTGCGGGCGAGGAAGTCGACGGTTTCCTGTGTTTCCGACCATTCAAGGCGCCAATAGTTCATTTTCGTTTCCAAGCGCTCAAACCGAGCGTCGGTGCGTTTTTCCAGATCCAAGAGTTTTTGGTGCAACCGGTCTTCCGTTTCGCGAATTTTGGCATACAGCCGATTTTCTGTATCTTGGATCTCCGCGCGCAGTCGGTTTTCCGTATCTTGGATCTCCGCGCGCAGTCGGTTTTCCGTGTCTTGAATTTCAGCACGCAGTCGGCTTTCTGTATCTTGGATTTCGGTGCGCAGCCGATCTTCCATTTCCTTCATTTGTTGTTGGATTTTTCCGGAATGCAAGTCGAGCGCCTTTAAAATTTGTTGCACGATGGTGGCTCCTTCCACACGATTCACCTCCTTTCGCCTTTTATCATAGCACACGTCTGCGGTCAGCGAAATGAAAACCTTGTCCATTCGCTCGATTTTTTCACCAAACTTTCACCAACACGGGGTAACGTAACGGCAGGAGACGAAGAACATGACGGAAAGGGAGAGTCGATGAAGAAAATACAATGGAAATGGGATGGATGGATTGCTGCGATCATGGCTTGGTCAGCTTTTTTGCACTTCTATCAAATTGGAAACAGCGGTTCCAATGTGTATTATACGGCGGCGGCGAAAAGCATGGCCGCAAGTTGGAAGGCGTTTTTCTTCGCCGCGCTTGATCCGGAGGGATTCATTACCGTTGATAAGCCGCCGGCGGCGCTTTGGCTGCAGGCGTTGAGCGTGAAAGTGTTCGGAGTGAGCGATTTTAGCGTGCTTCTTCCGGAAGCGTTGGCGGGGGTTGCCTCGACGTGGATGATGTACGTGATCGTCAAGCCGTGGGCGGGGCGGATAGCGGCGCGCTGGGCAAGCTTCGTGTTTTCCTGCTATTGACCGGAAAGTGTGCGATCAGTTACGCTATATGAGAGAGCGGAGCCGGTTTGTTCGGGGGCTGGTAAGCTGGGTCGGCTTCCGGCAGACGGCGGTTGAATACGAACGGGAGCCGCGTTTCGCCGGTGAGACGAAATACCCGCTCAAAAAGATGATTCGGTTTTCGCTTGATGGCATCACCTCGTTTTCATACAAGCCGTTGAAGCTAGCGAGTTGGCTTGGGTTCTTGATGTCGGCGGCCAGTGTGGTGGGGATGTTCGTTGTCCTTTATCTTAAATGGTTTGCTCATTCAACGGTCGCTGGCTGGGCGTCATTGTTGATGGTCATGCTGCTTGGCAACGGGGTGACACTGCTCATGCTCGGCGCGATTGGCGAATATATCGGCCGGATTTACGATGAAGTGAAAGAGCGTTCGCTCTATATTGTCAACGAAACGTGGGGAGTCGGAACGAAACATGAACGAAAGCCTTCGTATATTCCGTAAAGAAAAACAAGCCGTATGGCGGTTTGGCCTCGTTGGGGTGAGCAATACCGCGGTGGACTTCGCCGTCTTTTTTTTGTTGACTGCTGCAGGCGCTAAGGCGGCGGTTGCCCAAGCCGTTGCCTACGGCGCCGGGATGGCGAACAGCTACATTTGGAATCGGCGTTGGACGTTTCAAGTCAAACGGAAAGCCAATATAAAGGAAGTTTTGCGCTTTCTTGTCGTCAACGGGCTGTCGTTCGGTGCATCGCTTGCCGTTTTGCTGGCCGCGGAACGGCTCGCGCCGCTCTGGCTGGCGAAACTGGCGGCGACAATCGCCGGGATGGCGGTGAACTTTATCGGCAGCCGTTATTGGGTATTTGTGGAAATGGAAAAATAAGAAAACGATCCGGAAGCCATGGGTTGGGTCCGGATCGTTTTATGCTTTAGAAACTTAGTGAAAAAGGAAGCCGTCTTCGTTGCAGCCATCGTTATGACTCCCGAATTTGCCCCGTCCCGTATACGAGCGATTTCGTTGTGGTGATGGCAACAAGCCCCATCGGTCCGCGCGCGTGCAGCTTTTGCGTGCTGATTCCGATTTCCGCCCCGTAGCCGAACTGTTCACCATCGGTGAAGCGGGTGGATGCGTTATGGTATAACACCGCCGCGTCGACCGCTTGGAAAAAGCGGCGGACATGCGCTTCGTTTTCCGTGATGATCGCTTCGGAATGTTTCGTTCCGTAGCGGTGGATATGTTGAATCGCTTCATCGACATCAGTGACGAGTTTGATCGCTAAAATCGGCGCCAAATATTCTGTATGCCAGTCTTCTTCCGTCGCTTCGGTGACGAACGGATAGGCGGCGGCAAGGCGTCGGTCGCCGCGAAGCTCAACACCGCGAGCATGAAGCGCCTCAAGCAGTTCGCCGACGTACGGCCACCGCTCATGAATGAGCACGGTTTCGATGGCGTTGCAGACGGATGGACGCTGCAATTTAGCGTTTAAGACGATATCGATCGCCATCGATCGCTCGGCCGATTCATCAACGAAAATATGGCAGTTGCCAACACCGGTCTCAAGCACCGGTACGGTGGCGTTTTCGACGACCGAGCGAATGAGCCCCGCTCCGCCGCGCGGAATGAGGACATCGAGATAATCGTTTAGGCGGAACATGCGCTGGGCTGTTTCCCGGCTCGTGTCTTC
>Ga0310841_100298_pt1 | contig 34095 bp, 27 predicted proteins | sample SM_ome_9_FD_201311 | JGI IMG/M metagenome (GOLD analysis project Ga0310841, IMG submission 201311) | Sorghum-adapted microbial communities enriched on stacked mutant (SM) sorghum from Joint BioEnergy Institute, Emeryville, California... ...
CGATCTACAAGATCCCGGCCTACCGGTTCGAGTGCACCGGGGTCTTCACCAACACGACCAAGACCGACGCGTACCGCGGCGCCGGCCGGCCCGAGGCCACGTACGCCATCGAGCGCATGATGGACGAGCTCGCGGCCGAGCTGGGCCTGGACCCGATCGAGGTACGTCGACGCAACTGGATCAAGCACGAGGAGTTCCCGTACACGACGGTCGCCGGGCTGGTCTACGACTCGGGCAACTACGAGGCGGCCACCGACAAGGCGCTGGAGATCTTCGGCTACGACGAGCTGCGGGCGGAGCAGGCGGCCCGGCGGGCGTCGAACGACCCGGTCCAGCTCGGCATCGGCATCTCGACGTACACCGAGATGTGCGGCCTGGCCCCGTCACGGACGCTGGGTGCCCTGCGCTACGGCGCCGGCGGCTGGGAGTCGGTCTCGATCCGCGTGCTGCCCACCGGCAAGGTCGAGGTGATCAGCGGGTCGACCCCGCACGGGCAGGGCCACGACACGGCGTGGAGCCAGATCGTCGCCGACCAGCTCGGCGTGCCGTTCGAGGACGTGACCGTGCTGCACGGCGACACGCGGGTCGCGGTCAAGGGCATGGACACGTACGGGTCGCGGTCCCTGGCCGTGGGCGGCATCGCGATGGTGCAGGCGGCCGAGAAGGTCCGCGAGAAGGCCCGCCGGGTGGCGGCCCACCTGCTCGAGTGCTCGCCGGACGACCTCGAGTGGCGCGACGGCGCGTTCCGGGTCAAGGGCAACCCCGACCAGGCCAAGACGATCCCCGAGATCGCGCTGGCGGTCTTCGCCGCGCACGACCTGCCCGACGGCGTCGAGCCGAGCCTGGACGCGGAGGCCACCTACGATCCGTCCGCCTTCTCGTTCCCGCACGGCACGCACCTGTGCGCGGCCGAGGTCGACACCGAGACGGGCAGGGTCACGATCCGCAAGTACGTCTGCGTCGACGACGTGGGGAAGGTGATCAACCCGCTGATCGTCGAGGGCCAGATCCACGGCGGGGTGGCCCAGGGCATCGCGCAGGCGCTGTACGAGGAGGCGGTGTACGACGAGTCCGGCAACCTCGTCACCGGCTCGTTCGCCGAGTACCTGCTGCCGAGCGCGGCCGACCTTCCGTCCATTGTGGCCGACCGGACCGAGACGCCCGCGACCACGCACCCGCTGGGCGTCAAGGGCGTCGGCGAGGCGGGGACCATCGCCGCCACGCCGGCCGTCGTGAACGCCGTGGTGGACGCGCTGCGGCCGCGCGGTGTCACGGACATTCCCATGCCGATGACCCCGGAGCGGGTGTGGCGGGCCGCGAACGGGTCGAACGCTGGCTCGGGCCAGAACGAGGGAGGTGCCGCATGATCCCGGTGGCGTTCGACTACGTACGCCCGACCTCGGTGGCCGACGCGGTCGCGGCGCTGCGCGCGGCCGGCGAGGACGCCAAGGTGCTCGCCGGCGGGCAGAGCCTCATGCCGGTGCTCCGGCTGCGGCTCGCGGCACCGTCCACTGTGGTGGACATCGGCGGCATCGCCGCCCTGCGCAGCATCCGGCTGGAGGGCGACGAGCTCGTCATCGGGGCGACGGCCACTCACGCCGAGGTCGCGGGCTCGTCCCTGGTCGCCTCCGAGTCGCCGCTGCTCGCGGTGGTGGCCCGGACCGTCGGGGACCGGCAGGTGCGCCACCGGGGGACGCTGGGCGGCTCGCTCGCCCACGCCGACCCGGCCGGCGACCTGCCCGCCGCCGTGGTCGCCCTCGACGGCACCATCGTGGTCGCCGGCCCGGACGGGCAGCGGTCGATCCCGGCGCGGGAGTTCTTCATCGACGCCTTCACCACGGCGCTCGCCCCCGACGAGGTGCTGGTCGAGGTCCGCGTGCCGCGGATGCCCGGCTGGACGGCCCGGTACGAGAAGTTCCACCGCACCGCCCAGGCCTGGGCCATCGTCGGCGCGGCGGCGGCGGTCCGCCGGGAGAACGGCGCGATCGCCGAGGCCCGGGTGGCCCTGGTCAACGTGGGGCCGACGCCGGTGCGGGCCTCCGCGGTGGAGGCCGCGCTCACCGGCGCCGCCGACGTGACCGCCGTACGGGCCGCGGCCGCGCAGGCGGGCGAGGGCACCTCCCCTCCGTCGGACCTGAGCGGGTCGGCCGAGTATCGTCGGCACCTCGCCAGCGTGCTCACCGCCCGGGCGGTGGCCGGCGCGGCCGGCTGGTAGACGGCCGTACGCGGGCCGGGCGCCGCCGGGCGGTCGTCGGCGGACGTCGGGGGTGGCCGACGTTCGCCGACCCGTGGGCGCATGGCGGGGCGGCCGGCGGCCGTCGAAGCGGTCGACGGATGTCGGCTTGCGGACGGTCGCTGGTCCGGGACGGCGGTTTTCGCCGATCCGGACCGCGGCGCCCGGCCCGTGTAACACGCCGGACTCCTGGATGAGTCAGACTCGCCCGAACGCAGTGTCGCGCCGCGGGCCGTGGGTTGCTGAACTGGTACGGCCGTCCACGACGAACTGAAGGGAACTCGCCATGCGGTTGGAGCAGAGCTTCGAGGTGCCGGTGCCGGTCGCCCAGGCGTGGGCGGTGCTCCTCGACCTCGAGCTGGTCGCGCCGTGCATGCCCGGCGCCACGTTGACCAGCTTCGATGGCACGTCCTTCACCGGGACGGTGAAGGTGAAGCTCGGACCGATCTCGCTCACCTACCGTGGCCAGGGCCGCATCACCGAGCGCGATGAGACCGGACGGCGGGTCGCGTTCGTGGCCTCGGGCCAGGACATCCGGGGCGGTGGCGGGGCCTCCGCCCGCGTCAGCGCTGTCCTGCACTCCGCCGACGGCGGCGCGGCCACCCTCGTCAAGGTTCTGACGGATCTTGATATTTCCGGCAAGGTGGCCCAGTTCGGTCGTGGCATGATCGCCGACGTCGCCAACAAGGTGATCAAGCAGTTCGCGGACAACCTCGCCGCCACCATTGCGTCTGGTGCCGTGCCGGCAGCTGCCTCCGGTGCCGCACCCGCCGCCCCCACCCCGACTCCGGTCGCGGCCTCCGCGCCCGCCGCGGCCGGTGAGCCTGGGCCGGCCCCTGAGCCGGCCCCCTCAGCGTCCGTGTCCGCACCCGCGGCCCCGCCGCCGGCGGCCGCCGAACCGGTGGCCCCCGTGCCCGAGCCGTCCCCGGCGCCTGAGTTCGTGCCGATCCCGGAGCCGGAGCCGCTCGCCGTGGTCGATCCGGTCCCGACCCCGGAGGCGCCCGCGGTCGTGCCCCCGATTCCATCGCCCGCGGCACCCGTCGATGCCGCTCCATCCGTCGAGGCCACGCCGGTCGTCGAGGCCACGCCGGTCGTCGAGGCCACGCCGGTCGTCGAGGCCACGCCGTCGGTCGAGACTGCTCCAGCCGTCGATGTGGCCTCGTCCGCCGAGCCGGCGCTGTCGACGGCCGAGGTCGCCTACGAGCCGGCCGCCGCACCGGCGGCCGACGCCGCACCGGCCCCGTCGGTGACCGACCTGCCGCCCGTCACGCCGGTGTTCCCGCCCCCACCGCCGGGATGGGAGCCTCCGTCGGCCAGCCCGACGCCGACGGCCGAGCCGGCGTCGGAGGCTGCGGCCGAGTCGACGCCGGAGGCTGCGGCTGAGCCAGCGCCCGTCGAGCCCGTGGCGGTCGAGCCCGCGGCCCCGGCCGTGGTCGAGCCGAGCCCGGTGACGGGGCCCGAGCCGGTGTCCTTCACCCCGCCGGCTCCGGAGTCCACGATCACCGCGGCCCTGACGTCCGAAGCTCCGGCGGCGGAGCCAGCGTCGACTGCGGTCACTGAGACGGCGCCTGCTGAGCCAGCGTCGACTGCGGTCACTGAGGCGGCGCCTGCTGGGCCAGCGTCGACTGCGGTCACTGAGGCGGCGCCTGCTGGGCCAGCGTCGACTGCGGTCACTGAGGCGGCGCCTGCTGGGCCAGCGTCGACTGCGACCACCGAGACGGCGTCGACCGAGCCGGCGCCCTCCGAGCCAGCGTCGACCGAGGCGGCGCCGGTCGCGGCGGCTCCACCCGCCGGCACGGGCCTGCGTCGGCCACCCGTGGAGGCGGAGCCCCTCGACCTGCTCGCCGTCACCGGCGCCAAGGGGATGATGCGCAAGGCGGCGCCCGTGCTGGCCATCGTCGGCGTGGCCCTGGTCGGGCTCATCGTCTGGTTGGTGGCCTTCTAGGAAGGACAGTCGCGACCGGAGAGACGAACGGGGCCTACGGCCGGTGGCCGTAGGCCCCGTTACGCGTGCTCGTGGACGTCGGACGGGAGGACGTCGGACCCACGGTCGCCGCGTCGGCGTACGGAGTTGAGGCGTCAGCGTACGGAGTTGAGGCGTCAGCGTACGGAGTTGAGCCATTCGACGACCGTCGGGGCGGCGAGGCCGGCGATGGCGGCGAGACTGATGACGGTGAACGCGCCGCGCAGCAGCCGCGTCTCCACCGGCCCGCCGGTCTTGAGCGCGACCGCGTCCGGCAGGCCGATCATGCGCCACAGGCGTCGGCCGGTCGGCAGCGGCCAGAGGATGGGCACCCCGGCGTGCGTGATGATGTCGCCCAGCAGGTGCACGACACAGCCCACGCCCACGGCGATACCCAGCAGCGGGTAGCCGCGGTCGGCGGGCAGGTAGAGCCACGTGCCGTAGGCGGCCGCGGCCGAGATCAGCGTGATCGGAATCCAGCCCAGCTTCTGGGCGACCGTGTGGAACAGGCCGCGCAGCGCCAGCCCGAGCATCAGGAACAGCACCCCGATGACCGCCCACCGCCCGCCGGCCGTGCAGGCCCACGTGGTGAGCACCCCCATCGCGGCGGCGAACGGGAGCGTGTGGGTGAGCGTCCGGTGCCCGTTGTCGCGGTCGGGGTCGTCGCGCAGCCGGGTCAGCGTGTAGACCGCGAGCGATGCCTTCTCCACCACCTCGGCGACGAAGAGGCTCACCCGGCCGAAGGTCCGCGCGATGGTGGCCCCGCCCTGGCCGGAGATGACCCGGCCCGAGTGATCGATATCGGGCAGGAGCGCCGCCCCGGCGCAGACCGCCGTGCCGACCGCGAGCTCCAGCGGCGACTGGTGGTAGTCGGCGAAGTAGTCCAGGGCCCACGAGCCGCCGAGCCACACGGCCGCGCCGGACAGGGCGTGGGACGGTCCCATCATCGTCGCTGTTCCCCCTCGTCGCGTTCCACGGACGCCTCGCGGCGCTGTCCGGGTTCGGCGGCGCGTCGCGCCACCCTGCCCGAGTGTGTGGGCGCGACGCCGGGGAATCGAGCACCGACACGCCGCGGAGTGCCCGGGAACGACACGGCGCCGCCGGTGAGGCGGCGCCGGGTCAGCTCGGCGAGGGACCACCGCGTTTTGCCGTGGGACGCTCAGCGGCTGGGTGTTCAGCAGTTGGGAATGTTGCTGAGGTTGTCACCTCCGTCGAGGACGGCCCACGCGTGTGGGAAGTACGCGGTCTTACCCTGGTAGGTCAGGCGCAGCCAGGCCGAGGTGTTCTTGCCGCCCCACGGCGTGGCGTTGACGTTGCTGCCGCTGGTCCGGCACTCCGGAGTGAACGTGTTGCCACCCCGGAATCGGCCGACGGCGTTGCCCGGGTTCGCCTGGCTCGGCTCGTTGTAGATGTAGATGCCCGTGCCGCAGTAGCTCTGGTCGTCACAGACCACGGTCGCCCGCAGGGTGTTGGTCGCCAGCGACCCGCTCTTCGAGGCGGAGCCGGCCGGATTGGTGATGGTCACTGTGTAGGTGTAGGTGTTGTTCGGCCACAACCCGCCGACGGTGAGCGTGAGCGCCGACGTGTCACACTCCTTCTCGACCGAGCCGGCGCCGGCCACCTCGAGCCGGCAGGTCGCCTCGCCGCCCTTGGCGTTGGGCGTCACGGTGACGCCGATCGATCGGTAGTCGCGCCGTGTGCCGGTGACCGTGAGGGTCGGCTTGCCGATCGTGCGGGCCGAGGCGGTCGCCTCGGGTCCAGCGCCCGCCTCGTTGACGGCGCGCACCTTGACCCGGACGGAGGTGTCGTCGGGCAGGCCGGTGACCGTCGTGGAGGTACCGGTGACCGTCTCGACCGTCCCGTCGGGCAGCTCGATCTCGTACTCGGTGATTGGACGGCCGTTGCTGGCCGGGGCCTTCCAGCTCACCCGGATCGCGCCGCGCCGCGCGGGATCGGTGGCGGCGACGAGGTCGAGAGGGGCGCCGGGCACGGTGAAGGGGATCACCTTGTTGCTCGGCTTTGACTCCTCGCTGGCCGCGTTGATGTCGTTAATTGCGATGACAGTGAATCGGTACTGGGTGCCGTACTCGAGCACACCGGGCTCGATGTGCATGGACGTGTCGGTGACCGCGCCGAGCGAGCTGGTCGTGCCCGAGCCGCTGACCGAGGTCACGCGGTACTGCGTGATCTCGTGCCCCTGCCCGTTCGCCTCGGTCCACGTGATGTCCACCGACCCGTCGGGGTTGGCGACGGCCTCGACGTCGGTCGGCGGGTCGGGAATGTCCCGGGTCGGGACGACCGGGTTGGAGCTGGCGCGCGGACCCTCGCCCTCGGAGTTCACGGCGTAGACCGTGAAGACGTACGTCTCGCCGTTGGTCAGCCCGGTGATCTCCACCTGGAACTGCGACGCACCGACCTCGATCGGTTCGTCGATACCGTCCCCCTCCACGACGTAGCGGAGGATGGGGGCGCCGTTCTCGCTCGCCGGCCGCCAGGTCAGGGTCGCCGACTCGTCGCCCGCGGACGCGATCACGGCCTGCGGCGCCCCGGGCGGGTCGACCGGCGGCGGGGGCGGCGGCGGGGGAACCGGTGGCGGGGGCGGCGGGGGCGGCGGGTCACCGCCCAGGATCCCGTCCTGGTACTTGTTCACCTCGCGGACCGTGTGCTCGCCGTCCACCACCCGGGCATCCGGGCCATCCGGCGAGTTGATGAACAGGTAGTTCTCGCGGACCTCGAGCTCCACCTTTCCGGTCGGGCTCGGGACGGCGATCGTGTCGGCCACCTCGCCGCTCTGGGTCAGCCGGTACACGACGCGCGCGCCGGGGTCGGGCACGTACACGTGTCCCGCGTAGGCCACGGCGGGTCCGATCGGCCCGGCGCCGGGCACCGAGAGCGTGGTCACCGCATCCCCGTCGACGAGCACGACGAGCCGGTCGTCCGGCACGGTCACCGCGACCGGCCAGCCCGAGGTGTGGTCCGGCAGCGTGCCGGGCCGACGGAGCGGAAGATCGACGACGGTGACGTCCTCGACGACCGTCGCCAGGCGCTGCATGGTGTTGTCCAGCACGGCGACGCCGACGTCGAGCGACGAGAGGACGAGATCGTGCCCCGGGTCGGTCACGGTGACGGTCCGGGTCACCTGGGGACCCGCGCCATCCGGAGCGGGCTGGACCCCGACCACGGTGCCCTCGCTCGGGATCCCGATCCAGAGCGTGCCGGCCGTGTCGAAGCCGCCGGAGATGATGCCGGGGCGCAGGGCCAGCGGCTCGCCGGTCGGCGTGAGCGTACGGGGGTCGATCTGACGCACGACCCCTTCCACCCCGTCGACCACGAACGCCGCGTCGCCGTGGAGCTCGACGCTCACTCCTCGCCCGGCCGTCGTGGGGAGCACGGCGCTGATCTGCAGCGTGGTGAGATCGAGGGCGGTGATCTGCCCCGTCTCCAGGTCGCGCAGGATCAGGTAGCGGTCGTTCTGCGTGATCTGGATCTCGTGGTTCTGAGCATCGGTGACCTTCGCTCTGGTGTCGACCCGGGCGGTCACCCCGTTCACCCGGTCGACCTCGCCCTTGGCCGAGCTCCACAGCCACGAGGTCGCGTCCACGTTGGTCACCGCGCTGTCGGCCGCGCCCAGCCCCAGCACGGTCAGCGCGGTGGCGACGAGCAACACGATGACCACCGTCAACGTGACGATCGTGCCCCGGCTGCCGGACTGGGTACCCCCGGGCGGATCGACCGTTTCCGCATCGACGAACTGCGGTTCGTCCAGCTTCATGTCGGCCATCGCGTGACCCCGCCCCTCGCCCTACGCTTGCCACAGCCCGCCGCCCCCGCGATCACCGTCCCTGGGCGGGGCGGCCCAGCGCGGCTCATCTTAGGCCGTCAATCGAGGTCGACGCGACCCATGGTGTGCGCGGCCCATCGGCATGGGTTCGCGTTGTCGCGGCTCGGACGCCAACGTCGTCGCATTGATGACACTGTGGTTTACGCCCGCGAAACCACGTATTGCCAAACCCACAGATGGCCAAACGGAGATGGTCGAGCCAGGGCCGGCCGAGTCGGGGACGACCGGTCACACCGGGACCTGGTCAGGTCGGCCTGACCTCGCGCCGGGGATGGCCCGCTCACACCGCGAATGACCTGCTCATGCCGGGGATGATCGGCTCACGCCGGGGGCGGAGTGACGGTGGTGCGACGGGTGCACGTCCGTTCGCTCTCCGACAGCTGCTCGCTCGACCAGACCGCGGCGACGGTGAAGCAGTAGTCGTAATTGATGTTGAGGCCGTAGATCGTCGCCGTCGTCTCGCCGGCGGCCACGGTCGAGACCGCCATGAGCGCATCCCCCTGTCGCCCGGCCGAGATCACGAACGGCACCTGGCCGTCGCTCGGATCCGTCCAGGTGAGCGTCGCCGCGCCGCCGTCGTCCCGGACGATCCGCAGGCCGGTCGGTGCGGGGGGAGGCGTCGGGGTCGGGTCGACCGTGGCGGTGGGCGAGGGCGAGTCGGTGCCCTGGGCGGTCGGGGCCTCGGGGGTGGGCCGGAGCAGCGCCAGGGCGACGACGACGGCGATGACGACGACCATGGCGCACACCGAGGCGACGATCACCACCCCGCCGCCGTGGCCCGGGCGGGTGCGCACCGTGACTTCCTCGGACTCCCAGATGTCGCCCTCCAGCGGCCCAGGCGGCTCGCCGAGGGGCGACCCCGCCGGCGCGCCCGCGTACGGGGACTGAGGCGTCGCGTAGGGCACGGGCGGCTGGGGCGCCTGGTAGGTCAACGGGGATTGCGGGGGTGTGTACGGCGTGAGCGCCTGACCGATGGGTGCGGCGGGCCCCGCATGGTCGTGGGCCGGCGGTGGCGGGAACACCGGCGCGGCGGGGCCGGTGGATACCGGACCTGGGGGCACCGGACCCGCGGGCGTCCCGATCGAGGGTGCGCCGGCCGGTGGCGCCCCGGGTGGTGCGTCCGCGGGTGCCCAGGCGGCGGGTGCGCTCGGCGGCGCGACCGGTGGCCCGCCCGAGGGAGCGGCGGGTTGGGGCGCACCCGGGGGCGCGGCGGGTTGGGGCGCACCCGGGGGCGCGGCGGGTTGGGGCGCACCCGGGGGCGCGGCGGGTTGGGGCGCACCCGGGGGCGCGGCGGGTTGCGGTGCGCTCGGGGGCGGGGCGGCCGGCGGTGGGGCCGCCGGTGGTGGCGGGACCGTGGCCGGCGGGCCGGCCGCCTGGGCCAGCGCGGCGAGGCGTTGCCGGGCGCCCCGGACCGCGGGATGCTCCTCGCCGAGCACGCGTCGGCCGGCCTCGGCGAGGTGCAGGTCGTACGCCTCCGTCGACTCGCCCATGCGGTAGAGCACCGCGGCCAGCCGCCCCTCGATGGCGAGGGCGGTCGGATGCTGCGGCCCGTCGGTGGCGATCACGATGCCGTACGCCCGCCGGAGCTGGTTGCTCGCCTCGGTGAGGTTGCCCAGCCGCCGCGCCAGCGAGGCGAGGTCGACCATGAGCGGCACCAGGGCCGGGGCGTCGCGCCCCAGCCGAAGCTCGGCCGCCGCGAGCGTCTCCTCGATCATCGTGCGTGCGCCCGTGAGGTCGCCCGCCTCGGCCCGCGCCCGCGCCTGGGCCTGGGCGGCGGCGAGGTCGAGGTCGGGCGGGGTCTCGGGCCGGTGCGGCGACGGCTGTCCGGGGCCCGAACCCGGCGGCGGGGTCGGATCGCCGGCCGACGGCAGCCCGATCGCGTGCCCGAAGTCACTCATGGCCCACCGCGCTTTCGCGACGGATCTGTCGCGACGAACCCGTGCCGGCACCGGCGGACCCACCGGAACGGACCGCCGACAGCTTGGTCGACCTGACCGGCGGATGGCCCAGCGGAGCTGACCGGCGATGAGTCGTCGCAGCGGCTGGCATGCCCGTCATCATGCTGGCCGTTCGTCACCGCGCGCTACCCACCGTTACCGTACGTCACCTTCCCGACCGTCCGGCCCCGGTGTCCGGTCGCGTCACGATGCGCCACCCCCGCACGATTTCCGGGCGTGACGCCGGTCCGTCGGTAGGATCGCGCACAGCCGACGGCGAGGCGTTCAGCCAGACGGGCGTCGCCCAAACGGACGTCCCGCCGGGGCGAACGTACGAGCCGAAGGGTCCGGCGAACGTCCGAGCAGGGCCGAGGCGCAGCAGTCAGGGAGGAACGAGCCATGGGTCCCACCTCCGACCACCCTGGCGGTCCGACCCCATCCCGAGACTGGTCCGACGGCACCCCCGCCCGGCCCCCGCGGGGGCAGGCCCAGGTTCCCCCGGGCCGGGTGCCGGCACCGGAACCCACCTCCGCACCGCCGGTCCAGTACCCCCGCGGTCGGGCGCCGGTGCCCGCCGACCGGACGGACGGGCCGCGGCGGCCGTCCACGATCGGCCGGGCCAGCGTCCGGCCGGGCCGGCCACCGGTTCCGGCGACCGGGGTGGCCCGGGTCGGACCTTCGAGCGCGGCCGGACCAGCGGTCGGTCGGCCGGCGGGTCGCGGCCGGTCCGGCGGCACCCTGGGCCGGCGACTGCTGTCCATCGCGTTCGCCCTCGCGCTGGTGCTGGGCGGCTCCGGGGTCGTCGGCGCCTCGATGTACTTCGACAGCGTGCAGCTGACGACCCAGCTGGACTTTCCCGAGACCACCCAGGTCCTCTACTCGGACGGGACCGTGCTGGCCCGGCTGGGGGAGACCACCCGGTACGAGCTGCCGTACGACCGGATCATCCAGCCGGTCAAGGACGCGATCGTGGCCGCCGAGGACCAGACGTTCTGGACCAACGAGGGGGTCGACATCGGCGGCGTGCTGCGGGCGGCGTGGAACAACCTCACCGGCGGCTCGCTCCAGGGTGGATCGACGATCACCCAGCAGTACGCGCGGCTGGCGTACGAGCTGAAGGGCGTCACCTACCAGCGCAAGATCAAGGAAGCGATTCTTGCCTGGAAGATGAACGACGCCATGACGAAGGAGCAGATCCTCGAGGCGTACCTCAACGCGGTGCCCTTCGGCCGGTCGGCCTACGGCGTGGAGGCGGCCGCGCGGGCGTTCTTCAACAAGACCGCGGACAACACCGCCCCGCCGGAGCAGCAGCTCACCATGGCCGAGGCGATGGTGCTCGTGGCGATGGTGAAGCAGCCCTACCCGGACCCGGCCGACCCTGAGGGATCGCCGGGCTACGACCCGACGTACTCGGAGGCGGCCGCGAACAACGCCCGGGAACGGTTCGAGTACATCCGCGACCAGCTCGTCAAGACCGGGGTGATGAGCGCCGAGGAGGCCGCCCAGCTCACGTTCCCCGACACGGTGGTGCCGTACGAGCCCCAGGGCAACGGGTTGGAGGGGCCGGGCGGCCACATCGTCAACCAGGTGCTGAGCGAGCTCACGCACACGCCCGACTCGCCGTTCTACGGGGCGAAGGACTGGACGTTCATCTCCGAGGGCGGCTACCAGATCTACACGACGATCCATCCCGGCGCGCAGGCGGCGGCGGTGAACGCGGCCAGCCGCAGCGGCTCGATCATGGCCGGCGAGCCGGAGAACCTGCAGGCCGCCCTGGTGGCGGTCCAGCCCGGCACCGGGCGGGTGCTCGCCTACTACGGCGGCGACTCCGGTGTCGGCACCGACTACGCCGGGGTCTACCTGGACGAGAACGGCGACCTGATGGGCTCCGGTTACCACCCGCCCGGATCGTCGTTCAAGGTCTACACGCTCGCCGCCGCGCTGAAGGCGAACTTCTCGCTGCGCTCCTACTGGCGCTGGAACCCGTACACCATGCCGGACGGGCGCGACGACATCCGCAACGCGAGCACCTGCGGCAACCTGCCCGCCGGCGACGAGCGCCCGTGCAGCCTGCTGCAGTCGACGGTCTCGTCGCTGAACGTGCCCTTCTACCAGATCACGCTGTCCGTCGGCGCGGGCAACGTGCTGGCCCTGGCCCGGGACGCGGGCATCCGGTGGATGTGGAACGACGACCGGGAGCCGTTCGACCTCACGGCGCAGCCGGACATGGGCGCGGTCGTGCCGTCGCAGTTCGGGCCGCACCTCGGCATCGGTCAGTACCCGGTCACCGTGCTCGACCACGCCAACGGCATGGCCACCATGGCCGCGGCCGGGTTGCCGGCCACCGTCCACTTCGTGGAGCGGGTGACCAAGGGCGACGCGATCATTTACGGCGAGAAGCTCGATCCCGACCGGCCGCGGATCCTGACGCCGCAGCAGGCGAACGACCTCACCTACGCACTGTCCCAGGTGGACTCGGCCGACGTGAACATCGGCTGGGACACCGCCGGCAAGACCGGCACGTGGGAGTACAACAACACCAGCGAAAACGCGCATGCGTGGATGGTCGGGTTCTCCCGTCGCATCGCCGCCGCCGTCTGGGTCGGCAACCGGGACGCGGAGCAGCCGCTGCGCAACGCCAGGGGCGAGAAGGTGTGGGGCTCGGGCCTGCCGGCCACGATCTGGCGTCAGTTCATGACCGACGCCACGGCCGCGATGAACGAGCCCAAGGTCAACACCAAGTTCAATCCACCCAACTACGTCGGCAACACCATGCCGCCGGGTGCGGTGCCCAGTCCGCGGCCTACCGGCCGCGACCGGGACCGCGACCGTGACCGCGACCGCCCGACCACGCCTCCGGGGAGGGACAGTGACGACGCCGAGTGACCGGGCTGAGCCCACGCGGACAGTCGAGCAGCGCGGGCTGTGGTACGACGAGTTCGTCGAGGGCACGCGGTACCTGCACCGTCCCGGTCGGACGGTCACCGAGACCGACAACGTGCTCTTCTCGACGCTGACCATGAACCCGCAGGCGCTGCACCTGGACGCGGCCTGGTCGGCGCGGCAACCGTTCGGCCAGCGGCTGGTGAACTCGATGTTCACGCTCGCCACGATGGTCGGCATGTCGGTGGCCCAGCTGACCCAGGGCACGATCGTGGCGAACCTGGGGCTGACCGAGGTCAGCTTCCCGCACCCGCTCTACCACGGGGACACGCTCTACTGCGAGACCGTGGTCCTCAGCAAGCGACTCTCCAAGTCCCGGCCGGGGCAGGGCATCGTCACGCTGGAGCACATCGGGCGCAACCAGGACGGGGTCGTCGTCGGCCGGGCGGTCCGGTCGGTGCTCATGTGGCTGAAGGACCACGCCCCGGCGGACGTGTCCAGCACGGCGCCGACCGGCTTCTCCGGGGCGCCGTCGACGGCCGAGCCCGGGGCGCCGCCGGCCGGAGGGTCCGGGGCATGACGTCGTTCCCGCTCGGCCCGGCCCTGCTGTTCTGCCCGGCCGACCGCCCGGACCGCTACGCGAAGGCGGCGGAGCGGGCCGACGCCGTGATCCTCGACCTCGAGGACGCGGTGGCCCCGACCCGCAAGGCCGAGGCGCGGGAGGCGGTGCTGGCCCACCCGCTGGACCCGGACCGGACCATCGTGCGGATCAACGGGTACGGCACCGAGGAGTTCGCCGCCGACCTGGCGATGCTGCGCCAGACCGCCTACCGCTACGTGATGCTGCCCAAGGCGGACTCCACTGTGGACTACTCCGCGCTCCACGGCTACGCGGTCGTGGCCCTGTGCGAGACCGCGGCCGGGGTGGTGGCGGCGGCCGAGGTCGCGGCCGCCCCGCCGGTCGTGGCCCTCATGTTCGGCGCGGAGGACCTGGTCGTCTCGATGGGCGGCACGTCCAGCCGCGGGCCCGACGGTCGCTACCGGAGCGTGGTCGCGCACGCCCGCGCCACGGTGGCCCTCGCCGCCGCGGCGCGCGGGGTGGCGATGATCGACGCGGTGCACCTCGACATCAACGACCATGCGGGGTTGGCCGAGGAGGCCGCCGACGCCGCCGCGCTCGGCTTCGCCGCGACCGCCTGCATCCACCCGTCGCAGGTTCCGGTGATCCGCGCCGCCTACCGGCCCAGCGACGACGAGGTGGCGTGGGCGCGCGGCGTGCTGGACGCGGTCGCGGCGGCGGGCGGCGGGGTCGTGCAGTACCAGGGGCGCATGGTCGACGAGCCGATCCTGCGCCACGCCGAGGCGATCCTCCGCCGCGCCCAGACCTGAACCGGGTGACGTCGGCGGCCTGAGCCGTCCGGCCGGTCGGCGGTCCCGGTCAGGCGGCGGGGGTGTCGCGGCGCCGGCGGGCGGTGAGGATCGCGATCACCACGAGCGCCAGGCCGCCGACCACGAGGGAGAGGGCGGCCGGCAGGACACCGGGGACGTACTCCTCGACCGCGAACGGCAGCGCGATGAGCGTGGCGACACTGCCCACTCCGAGCACGGGCAGGTCGCGCCGCAGCACCGCGACGGCCACGAGCGCGACCGCGGTGCCGAGCGCCAGGAGCAGGCCCCAGTTCTCGTCGAACAACAGCCAGCCGCCGACCGTGGTGCCGAGGGCGCCGAGCACGCTGCCGCTGCGCCGGGGCAGGATGCCGGGCAGCGCCAGCACGAACCACACCACGCCCACGCCCCACACCGCGAGGCCGGACCAGACATCGGAGTCCGTGGCCAGCGAAGTGCCGTTCCAGGCCAGGACCAGAAGCGCGGTCAGCGTGACCAGGTGCTGCAGCACGTGCCGGCTCACCAGCCAGGCCACCGCCGACGCCACGGCGGTGCCGCCGCTGGCCAATGCGACCGTGGCCTCGGCGCTCTCCCAGCCCAGCAGCTCGTCAGCCACCAGGCCGAGCGTCGCGGCGAGGGCGACCGCCGCGCCGAGCCAGAGCACGCCGCGCAGCCGGGCCCCGGTCGAGCTGAGGCGGGCCGCGGGCACCAGGGCACCGCCCGCGGCGAAGGCCACCAGCACGGCGCCGGCGACCCCGACCTTGCCCTCGGCCGAGAGCGTCTCCCACGACAGGCTGAGCACGAGGAGGAGGCCGACGACGACGATGACCCCGCCGAGGTAGCCCAGACCCTCCGCGACCAGGGAGACCGGCCGCGCCGGCCCGGCGGCCGCCCCGGCGCCGGACGCCGCGAGGTCGGCCCGGATCCGCTCGGCCTGCTCGGCGGTGATGATCCCGTTGGCGACCCAGCGGTCGACCAGGGCTGACACGTCAGGACCGGTTGGCTGCATTCCCCGAGTGTCCCGCCTGCGGGCACGCCGGTACATAGCCCGTCCGTATTACCCAGCTTGCTGTCGCAGCTCGTTTCACCCGGCTTGTCATTACCCGGCTGGTTGGCATGGATCGCCCGGCAAGCGGGCGACGGTCTGGTAGACAGGCGGCATGGTCCGGTCGGCGGTGCGCGCGGCTGTGCTCCTGGCGGTCGCGGTGACCGTGGTGGGGTGCGGCGAGCCCGCAGCCCCGCCGACCCCGTCGGCGACCCCCGCGACGACCACGGCGCCGCCGACGCCCGAGCCGACCGCGACGCCGACCCCCTCGGTGAGCGTGGACAGTTACGCCCCGCCCGGGTGGGTGGATCTGTCCGCTGTGGACCCGACGATCCTGCTCGACATCCGGTACCACGGGTCGCACAACTTCCTGGGCCGGCCGGTGGCCGGGTATCTCGAGCCGCGGTGCATCCTGCCCGAGCCGACCGCGCAGGCCCTGCACCGGGTGCAGGTCGCCGCGCGGGCCGAGGGGTACTCCCTGAAAATGTACGACTGCTACCGCCCGGCGCGGGCCGGGGCCGACTTCGTGGCCTGGCGGGACACACCGGATCAGGCGACCAAGGCCGAGTTCTATCCGTCGTTGTCGAAGGCCGACCTGTTCCGCCTCGGCTTCGTGGGCGGGGCGGCCACCTCCCACAGCAGCGGGAGCGCGGTCGACCTGACCCTGGTGAAGCTGCCGGCCGCCCCGCAGCGCGCGTACGTTCCCGGCGAGCCGCTGGTCGCCTGCACCGCCCCGGTCGGGGAGCGGTTCCCCGACAACTCGGTCGACATGGGCACGGGGTACGACTGCTTCGACAGCCTGTCGCACACGCTCGACCCGCGGATCACCGGCGAGGCCCGGGAGAACCGACTGCGCCTGCGGCGCCTCATGGAGGCCGAGGGGTTCGTCAACTACTGGGCCGAGTGGTGGCACTACGACCTGGCGAATCCCCCGTATCCGGGCCAGTACTTCGACTTCCCGGTGGCCCGCGCCGCCCTCGGCTGAGGCCGGGTGTCGGAGGGCGTCCTTCCTGAGCCCGTGGGCCGGCGGCGACGCGCTAGATTACGGTCATACGCCCTGATCGATGGCTTCGGCTGCGGCTCGGCCGAAGTCGTACGCACGACCAGGTGGGGTGACGTACCCGTGGTGACGCGACGACTCGCCGCTGGGGTGGGCGCCGCCGCGACGGTCCTGGCTCTGCTGACGGGGTGTGCCGGGCAGGGGTCCCTGCCCGTCGGGCCGGGACCGGAGAGGTCGGCACCCGCCCCGCCATCGTCTCGAAGCAGTGACATCGACCTTTCGGCCGTCGAGAGGTACGCCCGGGAACACTTCCCTGGTGTCTTCGCGGGAATCGCCGTCGAGGCGGGCGGCGTCGTCGCGGTCTACCGCGTGCCGCCGGCGCCCGAGTTCGACCGGGCGGTCGGTCAGGAGCTTGGCCCGACGCCGTTCGTGCTGCGCGACGCCGCGCGCAGTGAACGGGAGCTGCAGTCGATCACGCGACAGGTCCTGGACGATGCCGGCTACTGGCGCTCGCAGGGTATCGAGATACATGGTGCCGGGCCGGATTTCGTCAACGGTGTCGTCCAGGTGATGACGCCGCGGCCGGATGCGGCGGCCGGGCCGTTGCGGGCCCGCTACGGCGACGTCATCGTCGTCCGCGAGGGGATCATGGCGTTCGTCGGCCCCGGTGGCTGAGGCGGGTCGTCGACGACACGGCGACCACTCGACCTGCGGGTGGGATCGGCGCTCACCGACGGGTCTATTGCTCGATCCCCGCCAGGGTCGTCCCGCCGAGTTCGGTCGCGGCCCGGCACGCCGCCACGCTCGGCGGGCGCGGCCCGGCTTCGGGGCCTCGGCGTCCGGGTGCCTGACCCCCGCGCGGGCGTCAGGAAGGACGCCTTCCTGACGCCGGCGACCAGCCCGACGCGGTGGCTCAGGCCCGGACCTCGACGAAGGTCTCCTCGGCGTTCATCGCGCGGAACATCTCCTCGCCGAGCGTGGCCAGGGACGGGGCGATCTGGGTGTGCATGGCGCAGAGCGCGGCGTGCTTGCGGTCGGCGAGCGGGCCCTGGGCCACGAGCCGTACGGCCAGCTCGTCCTCCGGCACCCCGACCGGGCGCTCGTCAGACATGTAGATGCCCCAGCGCTCGTACTCGGCCGCCCAGCGCCGCCGGTGGGGTTCGGACTCGGCCTGGTGGAGCAGGCGGGCGGGGCGGCCGGCCCGTCGCCACGCCTCGGTGACCCAGGCCGAGATCGCCCGGTGGTCAGGGTGGAAGGTGGCGCCCTCCGGGCCGAAGGTCAGGATCGTGTCGGGCTGGACCTCCTCGATGAGGTCGACGATGCGCGCCACCGGCCCGGCGGGGTCCAGGTCGGCGAGCCCACCGTCGGGCAGGTCGAGGAACCGGTGGTCGGTGACGCCGAGGATGGCCATGGCCGCGGCCGCCTCCCAGCGGCGGACCCGGCCGAGGCGCTCGGGCGGCCAGGCCACCGGGTCGCTGGTGCCGAGCTCGCCGGCGGTGGCGCTGACGCAGGTGACCCGGAAGCCCAGGTCGACCGCCGTCGCCATGAGGCCACCGGCCAGGAACGTCTCGTCGTCCGGATGGGCCGAGATGGACGGCAGCGATCCCAGTCGGTGGAGGTCGTCGGCGCCGATCGGGCCGGCCAGGGGTTAGGTCATGACGGGGAGCAAACCACGACCCCGGCCCCCACGCCTACCGGCTTTTTCGCACCGTCGGGTGGCGTCGCCGTACACCGGGTCCGGTCAGGGTGTGTTCGCCGCACACATGGTCCGGTCCTGATCGGGGGCATACGCTTTCGGTCCCGACACGGCAGAGGCGGAGGTTCGATGACCGGGGGATTGACGCTGCACGGACGGACCGCGCTGGTGACCGGCGGTGCGGCGGGCATCGGCCGGGCCTGCGCGCAGCGGTTGGCCCGAGCGGGCGCGGCGGTCACGATCGTGGACCGCGACGAGGAGGGCGTGCGGCAGGTGGCGGCGGAGATCGGCGGCCGCGGCGTGGTCGCCGACCTGCTCGACGTCGATGCGCTCGAATCGCTCGACCTCGCCGCGGACATCCTCGTCAACAACGCCGGATTCCAGTACGTCGCTCCGGTGGAGGAGTTCCCCCCGCAGACGTTCACCGACATCATCACGGTGATGCTGGTGGTGCCGTTCCGGCTGGCCCGGATCTGCCTGCCGCGGATGTACGCCAACGGGTGGGGCCGCATCATCAACATCTCCTCGGTGCACGGGGTGCGAGCCTCGCCGTACAAGTCGGCCTACGTCAGCGCCAAGCACGGGCTGGAGGGCCTGTCCAAGACGATCGCGCTGGAGGCGGCCGGCCGGGGCGTGACGTCGAACTGCATCAATCCCGCCTACGTGCGCACGGCGCTGGTGGAGAAGCAGATCGAGGCGCAGGCCCGCACCCACGGCATCCCGCCCGACGAGGTGGTGAGCCGGATCATGCTGGAGCCGGCGGCGATCAAGCGGCTGATCGAACCGGCCGAGGTCGCCGAGCTGGTGGCGTATCTTTGCTCGCCGGAGGCGTCGTTCATCACGGGCGCCTCGTTCATGATCGACGGCGGGTGGAGCGCGCACTAGTGAGGGCGACGATGCCGGGGCACCGGGCGGCGCGGACGCGGGCCGCCGGCTTGATCGCGGCGCGGACGCGGGCCGCGGCCACGACGCTGCGGTAGGCCCGGCATGAGCGGATCGGCAGTCATCGCGTTCCTGGAGCTGCTGGCCCGGGAGGCGTCGCCGGTCGAGTTCGAGGCGCCGGTCCTGGAGGCCCGGACGGCCGGGGCGCCGCCCGAGGTGATCGAGGAGCTCGAGCGGGCCCGGGCCACCGCCCTGCGGGTCCGCGCGTTGCTGGAGCGGCGCCGGCGCCGCGAGGCCGAGCTGAGCGCGCTGTTTGACACCGCCTCCGACCTGGCCCAGCTGCACGACCTCGACAGCGTGCTCGAGGCGATCGTCCGGCGGGCCCGCAAGCTGCTCGACGCCGACGTGGCCTACATGACGCTGGTCGACGAGGAGCGCGGCGACAGCTACATGCGGGTCACCGACGGCTCGGTGTCGGCGAAGTTCCAGCAGGTCCGGCTGGCCATGGGCACCGGGCTGGGCGGGCTCGTCGCCCAGACCGGTACGCCGTACGCCTCGGACAACTACCCGGCCGACTCCCGCTTCCAGCACGCCTCCGAGATCGACTCGGCCGTGGCCGAGGAGGGCCTCATCGCCATCCTCGGCGTGCCCATGCGGCTCGGCTCGCGCATCGTCGGCGTGCTCTTCGCGGCCAACCGCAGCGCGCGGCCGTTCGCCCGCGAGGACGTCGCCCTGCTCTCCTCGCTGGCCGCCCACGCCGCGGTGGCGATCGACAACGCGCGGCTGCTGGAGGAGACCCGGGCCGCGCTGGCCGAGCTGTCGGCGGCGAACAAGATCAGCCGGGAGCACGCCGAGGCGGTCGAGCGGGCGGCCGAGGCGCACGACCGCATGGCCGAGCTGGTGCTGCGCGGGGGCGACGTCCGCGACCTCGCGACGAGCGTGGCCGACCTGCTCGGGGGCGGGCTGGTGGTCTTCGACGCCGAGGGCCGCTGCCTGGCCACCGTGCGGACGGAGTCCACCCCGGCCGTGGAGGAGGCGGCGGCCGCCGCGCGGGCGCTGGGCCGCACGGTGCAGCGGGGGGAGCTGTGGGCCACCGCGGTCGGCCCGGCCGAGGCGACCCAGTGCTGCCTGGTCTTCGCGCCGACCAGCCCGCCCTCCGACGCCGAGGTGCGCATCTTCGAGCGGGCGGCCGTGGTCACCGCGCTGCTGCTGCTCTCCCGGCGCGCCGCCGCGGCGGCCGAGGACCGGGTCCGCGGGGAGCTGCTCGACGACCTGATCTCCGGGCGGATCGGGCGGGACGCGGCCGACCTCGACCTGGTGCACGAGCGGGCCCGGCGGCTGGGCGTGGACCTCACCCAACCGAACACCGTGCTCGTGCTGCGGCCGCCCGCCGGGGCGCGGCACCGGGTGGCGACCTGGGCCGCCGGGCAGGCCGCCGAGCACCGCGGGCTGGCCGCCGACCGGGACGGCGCCACCGTGCTGCTGCTCCCCGGCGACGACCCGGGCGCGCTGGCCCGCCGGGTGGGTCGGGAGGTCAAGGCGGTCCTCGGATCGGCGGCGGGCCCCGGCGTCACCGTCGGCGCGGGCGGCCCGGCGCTGGCCCCGGACCAGATCGCGACGGCCTACACCACCGCCCAGCGCTGCGCCGACGCCCTGGTCGCGCTCGGCCGCGTCGGGGGCAGCGCCGCGCCGGCCGACCTCGGCTTCGCCGGGCTCTTGCTCGGCGGCGGCACGGAGGACATCGACGCCTTCGTCACCGCCACCATCGGCCCGGTGATCGACTATGACCGCCGCCGCGGCACCGCGCTCCGCCAGACCCTCGAGTCGTACTTCGCCGCCGGCGCGAGCCCGGCCCGGGCGGCCGAGCTGCTGCACGTGCACGTCAACACCGTGACCCAGCGCCTGGAGCGGATCGCCACGCTGCTCGGCGACCAGTGGCAACGCCCCGACCGGGCCCTGGAGATCCAGCTCGCGCTCCGGCTGCACCGGCTGCGCACGGCCTGACGGACGCCGCCCACATAGCTCGCCCGACAAGTGTGGGCGGCGGACACATGTCGTACGTCACGGGCCGCCCCTAGCCTTCACCCACAAGACCATGACGGCCCGATTGCCGGTGTGTTCCGGCCGCGGGTCAGCCGTACGGCACCGGATAGAGACTTGTGACTGCGCCCTGTCCCCAAGGAGAACTTGGTATGCGTTTGACCATCCCGGCCCGCTTCGCGCGCCGGACCGACCGAGCCCCCGCGTTCCCACGACTCATCCCCGCCGTCGCCCTGGCGAGCGCGGCCGCCCTGGCCATCGCCGGGTGCAGCAGCCCGCAGGAGGCGGCGAACGGCCCGACCGGCGACGACACGCCCTACAAGGTCGGCCTCATCTACTCCCAGTCCGGGGCGCTCGCCTCGTACGGCGCCCAGTACATCGAGGGCTTCTGGGCCGGCCTCGACTACGCGACCAACGGCACCCGCAAGGTCGGCAACCACCCCATCGAGGTGACCGAGGTCGATGACGCCGGCGACCCGGAGAAGGCGGTCTCCGCGGCGCGGGACCTGATCGGTGAGGGATACAAGATCATCGCTGGGTCCACCGCCTCCGGGGTGGCCCTGCAGGTCGCCCCCATCGCCGAGCAGAACAAGGTGCTGTTCATCTCCGGCCCGGCCGCCACCGACGGCATCACCGGCGCCAACCGGTACACGTTCCGCTCGGGTCGGCAGACCTGGCAGGACGTGCTGACCGCGAGCTCCTTCATGGGCGACCCGTCCGGCAAGAAGGTCCTGGTCTTCGCCCAGGACACCGCCTTCGGCCAGGCCAACGCGGCCGCGGTCAGCGCGGTCATCGGCGGCCAGGGGGCCCAGGTGGAGTCGCTGCTCGTTCCGGCCGACGTGCAGGAGTTCACCACCTTCGCCGCCCAGGCGCTGGCCGCCAACGCCGACCTGATCTTCGTGGCCTGGGCCGGGACCACGGCGCCGGCCATGTGGCAGGCGCTCGACCAGCAGGGCGTGCTGGCCGCCACCACCGTGGTGACCGGCCTGGACATCCGCGTCACGTGGCCGACGTTCGGCGCGGCCGGGACGAACATCGACTTCCTGGCCCACTACTTCGACGGCGCCTCCGACACCCCGGCGTCGCGGGCCCTGGCCGACGCCCTGGACGGGCCGATCGACCTGTTCCACCCCGACGGCTTCACCGCCGCCCAGATGGTCGTGCGCGCGCTCGAGCAGGGTGGCGACGACGTGGAGGCGATGATCGCGGCGCTCGAAGGCTGGACCTTCGAGAGCGTCAAGGGCACGTACGAGGTGCGGGCCTCCGACCACGCGCTGCTGCAGCCGATGTTCCAGACCCGACTGACCGGCAGCGGAGACGACCTTGAGGCCGAGCTGGTCAAGGCGCTCGCGCCGGAGGACGTCGCGCCGCCGCCGACCCCGTTCGAGGACTAGCCGTGCGGACCCAGCTGTTCGGCAAGGCGGCGCGGTGACCGCACTGGCCCTGCGTGGACTCACCTGGCGCGTGGGTGGGGTCTCCATTGTGGACAATGTGGACCTCGACCTGGCGCCAGGTGAGTTCCTCGCCGTCATCGGACCCAACGGCGCCGGCAAGACGTCGTTGTTCAACCTGATCAGCGGGCTGCGCCGCCCCACCGCCGGCACGGTCAGCGTGTACGGACGGGACGTCACGCGGCTCACCCCGCACCAGCGGGCCCGGCTGGGGCTGGGGCGCACGTTCCAGACCTCGGCCGTGTTCGGGTCGCTCTCGGTGGCCGAGAACGTACGGCTGGCGGTGCAGGCGCGGCGCGGCGGCAGCATGCGCCTGTGGCGCTCGGCCCGCGACGAGCGCATCGTGGCCGAGCAGGCGGCGGAGGTGCTCGAGCAGGTGAACCTGGCCGGCCGGGACGACGTACCCGCCGGCGCGCTGTCGCACGGCGAGAAGCGCAAGCTCGAGATCGCCCTCCTGCTGGCGGCGCAGCCGAAGGTGATGCTGCTCGACGAGCCGATGGCCGGCATGAGCGCCGAGGAGGTACCGGCCCTGGTGGACGTGATCCGGGGCCTCACCCGGGACGGCCGGAGCGTGCTGATGGTCGAGCACCACATGGAGGTGGTGCTCGACCTGGCCGACCGGGTCGCGGTGATGCACCACGGCGCGCTGCTGGTCTGCGACACCCCCGATGTCGTCATGGCGAACCAGACCGTGCAGGACGCCTACCTCGGAGAGGAGCTGTAGTGTCGGCCGCCGCGCCCCTGTTGTCGGTCCGGGACCTTCGCGTCCGCATCGCCGGCTCGCAGATCCTGCAGGGCGTCAGCTTCGACGCGCCGGCCACCGGGGTGACCGTGCTGCTCGGTCGCAACGGGGTCGGCAAGAGCACGACGCTCAAGGCCATCCTCGGGCTGACCCCGGCCGGGTCGCAGGTCACCGGCGAGGTGCTCTTCGACGGAGCCCCGCTGCTGCGCGAGCCGACCCACCAGCTCGTCCGGCGGGGCCTGGGCTACGTGCCGGAGGACCGCGGCATCTTCGCCGGGCTCACGGTTGCCGAGAACCTCAAGCTGGCCGAGCGGGTGCCCGACCCGGACTACGACACGGCGTACGGCCTGTTCCCGGAGCTCAAGCAGCGCAGCCGGCAGCGGGCCGGCACGCTCTCCGGCGGGCAGCAGCAGATGCTCGCCCTCGCCCGGGTGCTGCTCAACCCCAACCGGCTGCTGCTGGTGGACGAGCCGACCAAGGGCCTGGCCCCGCGCCTGGTCACCGAGGTGGCCGACGTGGTGGCCCGCATCGCCGAGACCGTGCCGATCGTGCTGGTCGAGCAGAACCTCGGCCTGGTGCGGCGGGTCGGCCGGGACGCCGTGGTGCTGGCGGCCGGCACGGTCGCCTACCGCGGGCCCATCGGGCCGCTGCTGGACGACGAGCAGCTCACCCGGGCCCTGCTCGGGGTCGGCTCGCACGGCCGCGGCCGAGCGGTTCGGGACACCGGCGATGCTCGGGCCGCCGTCGACGCCCGGACGGCCGCGCCGGTCACCGGCGACGGCGGTGGGGGTGTGCGGCCGGAGGCGGCGAACGGACAAGGAACGGCGCAGTCATGAGTACGTTCATCCTGCTGTTGCTCACCGGGCTCGGCCTGGCCGGCCTGTACTACCTGGTCGCCTCCGGCCTGTCGTTGGTCTTCGGCCTGGCCGACGTGCTGAACTTCGCGCACGGGCTGTTCCTGTCCGTCGGCGCCTACGCGACCTGGTGGGCCGCCACCAGCCTGCCCGGGGCGGGGAGCGAGGGATTCGGCTTCGTCCTCGCCGTGGCGTTCGGGGTGGTGGCCGGCGCCGTGATCGCGTCCATTGTGGAGCTCGTGCTGATCCGGCCGCTCTACCGGCGCACGATCGCGCAGGTGCTGGTGACCGTGGGGTTGTCGTTGGCCGGCGTCGCGCTGCTGCAGGCGATCTGGGGAGCCGACCCGCGGCCGTTCCCGCGCCCGGCCTGGGCGTCTAAGGTCACGATGATCGGCGGGGCCGCGGTGCCGAACTCGTCGCTGCTGCTGGCGGCCTCGGCCGCGGTCGTGCTGGCCGGGCTGCTCGCGTTCCTGCGGTTCACCCGGGTCGGTCTGGTGATCCGGGCCGGGGTGGAGGACCGGGCCATGGTGACCGCGCTCGGCATCGACGTCCGTAAGGCGTTCACGCTCGTCTTCGCCATCGGCGGGGCGGCGGCCGCGCTGGCCGGCATCCTGGCCGGGGTGCAGTTCAGCGTCGTCTCGCCGGGGCAGGGCACCTCGCTGCTCATCTTCGGCTTCATCGTCGTGGTGATCGGTGGCATGGGGTCGGTCACCGGGACGGCGTGGGCCGCGGCGGCGGTCGGCCTGCTGCAGCAGTTCGTCAACTACTACGCCCCCGGGCTCGGCGACATCTGCGTGGTCGCCCTGCTCGCGGTGGTGCTGCTGGTCCGGCCGCAGGGACTGGCCGGCGTGGCGGGAGGTGCGCACGCATGAGTACCGAGCCGGTCGCCCGAGACCTCACCGGCGCCCCGGAGCGTCCCGACCCGGCCGTGTCACCGGGCGCGGCGGCGCCGCCCGTCGGCGACCAGCCCGACGTCGCGGCGAAGTCCGTCGTCGAGCAGCCCACCGGGGCGGGACGGTCCGGCGAAGCGGCGCCGGCGGGCGCCCCGCCAGGCGCGGGCGGGGCGCCCGGGTGGTCGGTGGTCCGGCGGTTCCTTCCGGTCGGGGTGCTGGTGCTGCTGGCCGCGCTGCCGTACACGAACCTGCACATCCCGGTGCTCTTCGACCGTCCGCTCAACGCGCCGGGCACCCTGCACCTGATCGCGATCTGTCTGGTCTTCGGCGGTCTCGCGCTCAGCTACGACCTCATGTTCGGCCGAACCGGCATGCTCTCCTTCGGGCACGCGCTCTACTTCGCCGCGGGCGGGTACGGCACGGCGATCCTGCTCGCCCAGACGACATGGCCACTGTGGACGGTCGCGCTGGTGGCGGTCGTCGGGGCCACGGTGCTCGCCGCGCTGCTGGGCTCGATCGCGCTGCGCACCAAGGGCATCGCCTTCGCCATGGTGACGCTGGCGTTCGCCCAGATCGGGGCGATCGCGGCCTCGCGCAACCCGGGTCGGCTGACCGGCGGCGAGGAGGGCCTGTCCCTGGACGGCCGCCGGTTGCCCGAGGCCCTGGTCGGCGTGGTCAACACGGTCAACCTGTACTGGCTCGCGCTGGCGTTCGTGGCGCTCGTGGCGTTCGTCGTGCACCGCATCGACGACGCCCCGGCCGGGCGCGTGCTCGCCGCGGTCCGCGACGACGACCGGCGGGTCGACGTGCTCGGGCTGTCGCCGTACCGGTACCGGCTGCTGGCCTTCGTCATCGCCGGGGCGCTGGCGTCGATCGGCGGCGTGGTCTACGTGCTGCTCATCGGCGGGGCCAACCCGGGGCTGACCGCCTCCGACCTGACCCTGTCCCTGCTGGTGATGGTGGTGCTCGGCGGACCCGGCACCCGGTGGGGACCGCTCGCCGGGGGCGTGGTCTTCGCCTACCTCGACCACCGGCTCACGGCCGTCGGCGCCTCCGAGGCAGTGGAGCGCCTGCCGAGCGTGCTCTCCGGCCCGCTGTCGGAGCCGCTGTTCATCCTCGGCACGGTCTTCATCCTCGCCGTGTACTTCTTCCCGGGCGGGCTCGCCGGCCTGGCCCACCGCCTCGGTCCGCTGCAGCGGCTGCTGCCGGCCCGGGTAGCTGGTGGTGGGTCAGGGGGTGCGTCCGGTGGCGCGTCGGGAAGGACGCCCTCGTGACGGTCGTGCCCAGGAAGGAGCCCTTCCTGACCCGAGAAAGGAACTGGCCATGACGCGTACCGTGCACGCCAACGGCATCGACCAGGCGTACCTCGAGTGGGGCCCGGCAGACGGCATCCCGGTGCTGCTGATCCACGGCAACTGCTCCTCGGGGGCGTACTGGGAGCCCTTCGTGCGCCGTCTGGTCGCCGCCCGCCCCGACCTGCGGATCGTGGCGCCGGACCTGCGGGGGTACGGCCACAGCCAGGCGGCCCCGGTTGACGCCACCCGCGGGCTGCGCGACTTCGCCGACGACGTCGCGGCGCTGGTCAACGTCGTCTTCGGGGCCGACGCGCGGCCGGTGGTGGCCGGGCACTCGATGGGCGGGGGAGTGGCGATGCACCTGACGATCGAGCACCCGTCCCGCGTCGCCGGGCTGCTGCTGGAGTCGACGGTCTCCCCGTACGGGTTCGGCGGCACCCGGGACGTGAACGGCACGCCGACCACGCCGGACTTCGCCGGCACCGGCGCCGGCACGGCGAACCCGACGTTCGTGGCCCGGCTCGGCGCCAAGGACCGCACCGACGAGGATCCGACGAGCCCGCGCCAGGTGCTGCGCACGACGTACGTGGCCGACCCCGCCTCGCTGGGCGACGACGAGGAGGCGCTGCTCGACAGCGTTCTGTCCACTGTGGTCGGTGAGGACAACTACCCGGGTGACTCGACGACGTCCCCGAGCTGGCCCGGAATGGCGCCGGGCACCCGCGGGGTGCTCAACGCCATGTCGCCCAAGTACTTCAACGTCGCCGACGATCTGGTCGCCCTACCGGTCAAGCCGCCGGTGGTGTGGGTGCACGGCAACCGCGACGCGATCGTGGGCGACGCCACCCTGTTCGACTTCGCCCAGCTCGGCAAGCTCGGGCTGGTGCCGGGGTGGCCGGGGGAGGAGGAGTGCCCGCCTCAGCCGATGATCGCGCAGATCCGGGCCGTGCTGGAGCGCTACGCCGCCAACGGCGGCTCGTTCACCGAGGTGATGCTCGACGGCTGCGGCCACTCGCCCCACATCGAGCGCCCGGCCGAGTTCCTCGACGCCCTCGTCTCCCTCATCGACCACCGCGCCTGAGCCCGGTCGCCCTCCTCTATCCCTGTTGATCTAGGGCATAGAGTGGTTGTTGGAGATCATTAAGCCACTCTATGCCCTAGATCAACGGCACGGGTGGGATTCTACTCGCGGAGGGCGGCGTCGATGATCTCGCAGGTGTCGCCGGAGTGGTCGCCCGGTCCGACGCCGCGGGCCGCCTTGACGAGCAGGCGGCGAAGCAGCGCGCGCTCGGTGTCGTCCAGGGCACCCAGCATCGCGTTCTCGGCCTCGGTGACCTGGTCGCACAGCGAGGCCAGGGCCTGCTCTCCCTTGGCCGTGGCGACGATCTGGCGTTGGCGCCGGTCGGCCGGGTTGGGGCGGCGTTCCACGAGCCCGGCGGCCACCAGGTCGTCGATGAGGTACGTCATCACCGTGCGGTCGATGCCCAGTCGGTTGGCCAGGGCCAGTTGGCTGGGCTGCTGGCCCCGGATCACCTCGGCCAGGGTCTGGTAGCCGCGCGGGCCGTGCGGGAAGTCGCCCAGCACCCGGGAGACGAGGTCACGGTGGGAGCGCAGCAGGACACCCAGGGCCCAGCCCAGGTCATGGTCTTGCGAGCCGGCCGGCTCCGGAGGCCGTGGTTCCGAGCCCGCCGGCTCCGGAGGCCGTAGCTCAGTGCCCGCCGGCTCCGGAGGGCGGGTGCCCGTACCCGTCGGCTGGGCCGGCCGTCGCGCCGTGCCGGCCCGCTTCGCCGGCCGTGGCTCCGATCTGACTGTCGCCCCACTCACAACCGCCATGCTACCCGACGCGTGTGGCTTGACAGATCGTCTGCACAACATACGATCTGTCATGCAGACGAATTGCGGGAGGAACCGGTGACCATCGAGGTGGGGATCGCGCTGGACCTGTCCGGGCTGGCGCCAGGCGACGTCGCGGCGCTCGCCCAGCGGGCCGAGGCGGGCGGGCTGAGCCTCGTCGTGCTGCGGCCCGGCGACCGCGCGCCGGAGCCCGGGACGCTGGACCCGTGGACGGTGGCCGTCTGGATCGCCGGTCGCACCCGGCGCATCGGAATCGGCGTCGCGGCGGCGCCACCGGTCGCGGCGGACCCGACCGATCCCGGGGCGCCGTATCCGACCGTGGTCGACAAGGCCCACCAGAGCCTGGAGATCCTGGCCGGCCCGCGGCTGATCACCACCGAGTCGGCCTGGGTCGTCGCCCCACCGGACGCGGGCGCGGACGAGCTGCGGGCCCGGGCGCAGGGCGGTACCCCGGTGGTGGTGCCCGTACGGTCCACGTCGGACATTGACCGCCTGGTCGCCCTCGTCGGGGAATCGGACCGTACGGGCCGGCCCCGGCGCTCCGCGGCGGCGCGGGCTCGCCGCCGCCCGGGCATCGACTACGACGGCGTGCCGGAGTCGTTGGCCGAGACCGCGATCGAGCCCGGTGATCCGCAGTACCGCAGCGTGGCCTCGACCTACCTTCGGGGCGGCTCGCCCGGCCTGGTCCTGCGGCCCCGCACCCCCGAGCAGGTGGCCGACGCGCTGGCCTTCGCTCGTCGCCACCGGCACCTGCCGCTGGGCCTGCGCAGCGGCGGCCACGGGATCAGCGGTCGATCGACCAACCACGGTGGCATCGTCATCGATGTCGGCGGGATCGATACCATCGAGGTCCTCGATCCGGAGCGGCGGCTCGTGCGCATCGGCCCGGGGGCCACGTGGAAGCGGGTCGCCGCGGCGCTGGACCCGTACGGCTGGGCGCTCGGCTCGGGCGACTACGGCGGCGTGGGGGTCGGCGGCCTGGCCACCGCGGGTGGCATCGGCCTCCTGTCCCGCCAGTACGGCCTGACCATCGACCATCTTCGCGCCGTCGAGCTGGTGCTCGCCGACGGTCGGATCGTGCGGGCGAGCCGGGACGAGAACCCCGACCTGTTCTGGGCGGTCCGGGGCGCCGGGGCGAACTTCGGCGTCGTGACCGCGTTCGAGTTCGAGGTGGACGAGGTGCGTGAGGTCGGTTTCGCCCAGCTCGTCCTCGTCAGCCCGGACATCGAGGACGCGCTGCGCCGCTACGGTCGGCTCGCCAGCACGGCTCCCCGGGACACCACGGTGTTCCTCGTGACCGGCCGCCCGCGCCAGGGACAGTCAATAATCCAGCTATATGGAGTGGTGGCCTCGCCGGACCCCGAGGTGATCGTGCAGCGGCTCACCCCGTTCACCGAACTCGGCCTGCTCGCCCAGCAGCAGGTCGTCCGCGCGCGGTATACCGACGTCATGGACCAGGCCGCCGACGTCGGCTCCGACGGCCACCACGGCGTCGGTGAACCCGCCTCCCGGTCCGCCTTCCTGCCGGCGATCACCGCTGAGCTCGCCCGCGACGCCGCGCGCCTGCTGCGCAGCGGCCGGGTGTACTTCTTCCAGCTGCGGGCCATGGGTGGGGCGATCGCCGACGTGCCGGCCGACGAGACCGCCTTCGCCCACCGGACCCCGGCGTTCCAGATCACCGCGATGGGCGCGGACCAGGAGGCGCTCAACGCGGCCTGGGACCCGCTCGCCCCGCACTTCGACGGCCTCTACCTCAGCTTCGACACCGACCTGCGTCCGCAACGGCTGCGCGACGCCTTCCCGCCGCCCGTGCTGGCCCGGCTGGTCGAGCTCAAGCGGCGGTACGACCCGGACAATCTGTTCCGGGACAACTTCGCCATCGACCCGCACCTGGACCTCACGGCCGACCTGGCCGCCGCCCAGAAGGAGACATCGACATGAGCGACTACGGGCACGACCTGCTGTTCGGGACCTTCGTGACGCCCCGGGTCCAGGACGCCGGAAACGTCATCGATCTGGCGGTCACCGCCGACCGGGCCGGACTGGACCTGGTCACGTTCCAGGACCACCCCTACCATCCGGGGCTGCTCGACACGTGGACGCTGCTGTCCTTCGTCGCCGCCCGTACCGAACGGATCCGGGTGGCCGGCAACGTCCTCAGCCTTCCATTGCGTCCGCCGGCGGTCCTCGCCCGCGCCACGGCCTCGCTGGACATCCTCAGCGGGGGCCGGTTCGAGCTCGGGATCGGGGCCGGGGCCTTCTGGGACGGCATCGCGTCGATGGGCGGGCGCCGGCTCACGCCGGGCCAGGCGGTGGTGGCCCTGCGTGAGGCGATCGCGATCATCCGTGACCTGTGGGACACCGAGGCCACGGGCATCGTGCGCCACGAGGGTCGCTACTACACGGCGGTCGGGACCAAGCGGGGACCTCGGCCGGCGCACGACATCAGCATCTGGGTCGGTTCCTACAAGCCGAAGATGCTGGAGCTGACCGGTGCGGTGGCCGACGGCTGGCTGCCCTCGCTCGAGTACCTGCCGCGCGGCGTCGACTCGCTGCCCGAGCTCAACGCCCGCATCGACGAGGCCGCGGCCGCGGCCGGCCGGTCCCCGACCGCGATCCGGCGGCTGCTGAACATCATGAATGTGCAGTTCTCGACCGCCAATCGCGGTGTGCTCAACGGCCCACCACAGCAGTGGGTGGAGCAGCTGGCGGACCTGGCGCTCACCCACGGCGTCTCCGCGGTCCTCATCGGCGGCGACGACCACACCATGACCGAGCGGTTCGCGGCCGAGGTCGTGCCCGCCGTCCGGGAGCTCGTGGCCCGGGAACGGGGAGGGGCGGCGGTGTCCGGAGCGACGTCCGCGTGACCCTGGCGCCCGGGAACGGCGTTCTGCTGCCCCTGGGCGAAGTCGTCCGGGCCCAGGCGGGTTCCTGGGGCGTTAGGGACCGGTGGTGTCGGCGGCGTTCGCCGAATGGCCGACGCTCGGCGCGGAGATCGACAAGGATGGTGGTATGACCACCACCTACACCGAGCAGGAACGGCAGACCCTGCGGACCGCGGCGTTCGGGGCCGTGTATCTGGTGTCCAGCGCCGAGCCCGGCTTCCTCGACATGGTCAAGGAGAGCTTCGCCGGCTCGAGGGCGTTCGCCAAGGCGCCCGAGTTGCGGGACGTGCTGCGCAGCGGCGGGATGCCGAAGATGCCGATGGGGTCGCGGCCGGAGATCGAGCGGGACGTCATCACCGCGCTGTCCGAGTCGCAGCAGATCCTGCAGTCGAAGGGGCAGGAGCAGCTCGAGGAGTTCCGTACCGCGGTCACCCAGGCGGTCGACGAGGTCGCCAGCGCCGCGGGTGGGGGCGCCAGCCCCAACGAACAGGAAGCCATCAGCAAGATCAAAGCTGCCCTCGGCACGACCTGACGGCCCGACCGCGGCCGTCGGGTCGTCAGGTCGCCCGACGGCCGGCCGGACCGTCCGGTACGTCGAGCCGGTGCCACCAAGCCGACTGGTCGGTACAACGCCGACCGGTCGCCAGTACGCCGACCCGTGCCATTACGGTGACCCGCGCCAGGACGCCGACCGGTGCGGGTCAGCGCGTCAGCACTCGCAGGTCGGTCCGCTCGCCGGTGCGGTGAGCGGGTCGGCCGGCCGCCTCACCCGACCCGTTGAGGTCTCGACGGGGAAGCCCTCGCGCACCCAGTACTCGTATCCGCCCAGCATCTCCCGCACCTCGTAGCCCTGCCGCGCGAACGCCAGCGCCGCCTTGGTCGCTCCGTTGCACCCCGGGCCCCAGCAGTAGGTCACCACCGGTGTGCCGGCCGGAATGAGCTGCGCCGCCCGGTCCGCGATCAGGGCCGTCGGCAGGTGCAGGGCACCGGGCAGGTGTCCCTGGTCCCAGGCGGCTTGGCTGCGCGCGTCGACCAGGATGAAGCCCGGCGCGCCGGACTCCATCCCGGCGTGTACATCGCTCACGTCGGTCTCGAACCGCAGCCGGCGCTCGAAGTGCGCCACCGCCTCGCTTGCCCACTCGCGGAGCGACCGCACCGTTCCCACGGCACCGCTGTCCATTAATGCGTTCCTTTCTGGTGGAGCTCTGTCTCTGGCAGGTCCACTGCTCCGTGGCACGGTCATCCTCGCTCGACCGGCCGTGGCCGGCGACTGGCGGGAACGACGTGGTTCGCTAATATCCCGCCATGTCCCAGCGCGCGCCGGCCCACCCAGTGGTCGTACGCCCGCGGCGCCGGAGCGGGCCTCGGGTGAGCGTGCTCGCCTACGCCGGGATGTCGGGATTCGAGCTCGGCATCGTGACCGAGGTCTTCGGGCTGCCCCGGCCCGAGCTTGAGGTCGAGTGGTACGACCTGACGATCTGCGCGATCTCGCCGAACGACCTGCCGATGCTCGGGCGGGCCACGCTGCGCACGCCCTACGGTCTGGACACCTTCGCGCGCGCGGACACGCTGATCGTGCCGGGGGTCAGCGACGTGCACGCCGAGGTGCCGCCGGAGCTGGTGGCGGCCCTGCGCCGGGCACACCGGCGGGGAGCGCGCATCGTGTCGATCTGTTCGGGCGCCTTCGCGCTCGCGGCGGCCGGGCTGCTCGACGGCCGGCGGGCCGCGACGCACTGGCGGTACGCCGAGCTGCTGGCCCGGCGGTATCCCGCGGTCACGGTCGACGCCAGTGTGCTCTATGTGGACGATGGCGACGTGCTCACCAGCGCCGGCAGTGCCGCCGGGCTGGACCTGTGCCTGCACATCGTGCGCAAGGACTACGGAGCCGCGATCGCCAACGCCGTGGCCCGGCGTCTGGTGATCCAGCCCCATCGATCGGGAGGGCAGGCCCAGTTCATCGAGGCGCCCGTCGCCCCGACGCCGGAGGACGACCGGGTGGCCGCCACGATGCAGTGGGCACTGTCCCATCTGGACCAGGAGATCACCGTGGCCGACCTGGCCCGGCGGGCCCACATGTCGACGCGGTCGTACCTACGGCACTTCCAACGGTGCAGCGGCACCAGCCCGATCCGGTGGCTCATCGAGCACCGGGTGCAGGCCAGCCTGGCGCTGCTGGAGACCAGCGATGCGTCGATCGAGGCGATCGCCTCGGCGGTCGGGTTCGCCACCGCCGCCACGTTCCGTCACCACTTCACCCGGCTGATGCGAACCTCGCCGAGCGCCTATCGCCGCGCCTTTCGCTCCGCGGCGCCAGCGTGACGGCCCGGCGCCGGTTGGTCGTGGGTGGCCCAGCGTCAGGAGCCCACCCTCAGCCGTTCAGCGTCGCCTCGATGTGGGCGCGCGCCTGCGGCCAGGTGAGCACGTGGATGGTGTACTCCGGCACCGGGCCGGGCTGCGGGCCGAAGAGGTACTGGTGGTCGACCACGCCGTGGATCGCCGCGTGCACCTCGAGACGGTCGTCCACGAAATGCGTGAGGTCGAGCTCCGCGCAGTGGCCCCGTTTCTCCGCCCGCTCCCGGCAGAAGCGCACATGGCCGGGATCGACACCCGCACGGTTGTAGAAGTCGTGCGCCTGCAGCCAGCGGAGCGTCCGCTCCTGGGTGCGCGGGCTGCACTTGGAGACCAGCCATACCCGGCCCTCGAACGCCTGCGTCAGCCGGGCGATCGAGGCCACCGCGTCGGGCACCTCGGGCGTGGCGAGCATCGTCGCCTCGTCGCCCTCGAAGAACGCGGTGTCGCCGCCATCGGGATGGGCGGCCCCGTCGATGATGACCCGTCCAATGTCGACGCCCAGGCGGGGCTGCCGGGGTGGTCTTGGTATCGATAGTTGTGCCATGTATCCATGATTCCGTGCCGGGCCAAGCCGTTATCGGGAGGCGCGCCCTTGACCGGCCCCGGTACCATCCGCCCAGCGCCAGTAGTCGTACGACACCGAGGGGCATTCGTACGACATCAGTCGGACGACAACGGTAATTCGTACGACATGACGGCGCGGACAGCGTGTAGCTCAGGAGGAGAGCGCCGGCCTGTCCCCGCGGCAGCGCGGGCTGCTGCAGCACGCCGTCGACGCCATGGTGGCGCGGCGCGGCGCGCCCGGCAGCGAGGCCCACGCGGCGCTGCGGCGCGCCCAGCAGCGGCAGGGCAACCTGCCGACC
>Ga0310841_100305_pt1 | contig 33631 bp, 34 predicted proteins | sample SM_ome_9_FD_201311 | JGI IMG/M metagenome (GOLD analysis project Ga0310841, IMG submission 201311) | Sorghum-adapted microbial communities enriched on stacked mutant (SM) sorghum from Joint BioEnergy Institute, Emeryville, California... ...
CGAAATCAAATGTTATCAGTCAATTAGACGCCATACTTGATGAAGGAAACCGTTTGACGGCCAACGGCGGGACGAACTACTCGGCTGCCTTGTCGTTGGCTCAGTCGTATTTTAACGATCCAGAGCGTAAAAAATATATCATTTTTCTGACTGACGGGATGCCGACAGTGCTCAATGTAACGGAACCGATCACATACTGGGAAGTGGAACGGCTTCTTTTGCTCTATTACTATACAGGGAAAAAAATAACGGAATCGCTGCCGTTAACGTATGAATTGTATGTAAGCGGAACGGCCGGTATTCGTTTTATTGATAATAACGGGTTCTCTCGCTTATTCAAAAGTGATGGATGGGATTATGTGGAGGATTCCATCATTCCTCTTGGCAAGAGTCGATATCCGTTTACTTACATTGATACAGAAACAAAAATTCGCAACCATGCTCTTACCATCGCCAAAACACTTGGTTTAAACAATATAACCCTTTACTCCATCGGTTTTGGCACAAATGATGACATTGATATGGGCTATTTGCAAAGCTTGTCGGCAACAGCTGGGGGCGAGGCGAAACGCGGGACAACGCAAAACTTGACCGAGCTGTTTCAAACATTTTCACAGCTGGCAACAACTCCAGCGCTCACTGGGACGGTGCGCATCCCGCTTTCCTCCTTCGCCGGCAAAGTTGAGATCAAAGAAAGCGGGCAAGTATGGCTGGACGAAAATAAACAAAACGCCTACATTTCCTTTTCGATTCCGTATCAAATCGGCCAGCCAGCGCCGCCTCCGATCACCATTCCGGTTTTCGCGTCATTTAAAGAAAAGGGGACGTATACGTTTACCGCCGAACTGACATATCGCGACGTATACGGGCAATTGCAGCCGACGGCCACCAAATCGGTCACCGTGGTGGTAAAAGATGAAGTACCGCCGTCGTTTACCGGAACAGTTGCGCTTCAAGGAGTGAGCCGCGATGTCGGCAGCTTAATTAAACACGGGGCATCGAACGGAGATGACAACCGGTTCCAGGCCGTCTATTCGTTGACGCCAACCGGCTATGTCGGCGGCGCTTCCGGCACGATCAGCGACATCGCGCTCATTCAGCCGCTTCCGGATGGCATCACTGTCCTGTCCGGGGACAACGTAACGACCTATAGCCAAGACGGCGTCCGCTATGCGAAGATTACGTTCCCGAATCGGACGATTGATTACTCGCAGCTTGGCCGCACAACGTTATCGGCGCGGCTGACGATGCAAGCCGATTGGGCGATGGATAGCGTGCAGCTGCTGCCAGCGGCCGTGGCGTTTACCGACAGCCGCTACGGCGAACGGATGTCGGCGTTAACGCCGCCTGCCGAGCGGATTGGCATGAAAGTGCGGCTTGACGATTTTCCTAATTTTTATTATGAGGGAGACCAGCGCGGATTAATATCCAAATGGGAAAGATTTGGAGAAACAACAAATGTCGTCGGGACGACGAAGCATCCGAACGACTACGGCTTGCTGATGATGCCCATCAAGGCGCTGCAGTACGATGCGGACGATGACGGGGTGCTGCTCGTCACGTACAGCGATGATCGGACAGTGCGCATCTATTTGAAACCGCATTTGTCGATTGAAACCGCAAACGGTCCGGCGGAAAACGGCGCCATGGTGAACGAGGCGCCAACGGTGAAGGTAATCGGGCTTGTCGCCGGCGAAGAGGTGGCGTACGACTACCAAATCGTGCGCAACGGTTCGACTTCGGACTGGCAGCCGCTCGCTTCGCCGTATGCGATTTCCATTTCCGATGATGGAGAGTATATCGTGTCCGTGCGCTCCGATGGCGGGTTGACGCGCGGAGACGGGACGGCGAGGGTGTCATTCCGCTACGTGAAGCTCGTTCGCGAACTGGCGCTTGGCGACTACGAAGAGACGATGAACGTCCACGACACGCAGACGATCCCAGTGACGGTCATCCCAAGCGATGCGACGAACAAAACGCTTGAGTGGACATCAAGCGATCCGGATGTCGCTTCCGTGGCCGATGATGGAACAGTGACAGCGCTCAGACCGGGAACGGTGACGATCACCGTTCGCTCGACCGATGGCGGCAACGCGTCGGCGACGGCGACGATCACCGTTCGCGATCCGTACATGCCGCTTGAAGGGATGGCGTTCCGCAGCACGGTGCTTTATATGACGGTAGGCGAGCGTCTTGAAGTGGTGCCGCAGCTTCGCTTTACACCGAGCAATGCGACCGATCAGCGCATTCGTTCGGTTGAATCGTCTGCTCCAGAGTATGTCAACGCCGTCAACAAAAACGGCACATGGTATTTAGAAGCAAACGATGTCGGCTATGCGACGGTGACAGCGACAGCCAATGCGGCAACCGCAGATGGGAAGCCGATTCGAGCAACGGTGACCGTCATCGTCCGTGACCGGACATCGGATAGCGGCGGAGGCGGAAGCGGCAGCAGAGGGCGCTGGTAAAAAGCAGAGTATTATAAAAAACGGCCTCCTAGCAATGGAGGCCGGAAAACTGGGCCGGACGGCAGGCCCGGTTTTTTATTGCACGACCAGCTCTTCAACGACGAGTGACAATGTATGGACAAATGGCAGCCCTTCCCCTTGGTCGACTAACACGTTTGGATTATACTTAACAATTAAGCGAGAGGCCCGTTGTTCATCGCTCCTCTCCAATTGACCAGGTTCATCGTTTTGTTCTTGCACTTGCCCGCGGAACGCGTTGATGACCAATCCACTGAGATCGGCATCTGGGGCGCAGCTGCTCCAATCGTTGTCTCGGGGGCAGATGCCGCCGCCGCGAGCGAACAGCCCGCCTTCAATATACAAATAAGAGCCGACGGCGTAAATGGTCGCATTGTTGTCTGTATAAAAATACCCTTTTAAATTCGGGGTTAAGTTGGCGGTATCCGGATTTTCAAATTCGTTAATGCGGGCGATATCCAGCATTCCTTTTGACAAGAGCACCAATTCTTTTTGGTCCGCTTCGCTAATTTTCGCATTGTAAATATACGTAGTGCCAAGGACGTAAACGGTTGAGTTAAACGAAATATTTCCATGCAGCTCCAAATTGCCGAACACAATGAGATTGCCACGCACTGTCGATGAGTCGGCTGACTTTGTTGATGGGCCATAAAGCCGAAGATTGCCGTTGACAATCAGCCATTGTTTTTCATCTCCGTTTGTTTTGATGGTTAAGCTGTCAAAATCGGCTATATCGATGTCACCCTCAAGCCAAAGCGGCCGGTCGGTCTGTTGGGTTGTGTCATTGATGATTTGGGCGATTGGCGTATCGTCGTTTTTCACGATGACGGTAAAAAACCCTTCTTTTTTTAATTGGTCAGCTAATTGTTGAGGGGTTTGATACGTTTCATTGTTGATCCAATTGACATATTCCTGTTGATCATTGACAGGCGAGATGCCAGCTGCATTCAACAATTTGTCTTTCACCGTCCAGTCGAAATCGACATCGATGAAATCTTCATTTTCTTTTTGTACCACTGGCCCGGCGGCATTTTCTGGCCAGCCAGCTGAAAAAAAATCCCGTTGCCGGATGAAGCGTCCTCCCTCTCTCTTGTAACATTGCTCTTGGTTGTTGCATGATAACAGTCCGCTGTTGACATACCAAATCGCACCGGGGGCAGAGGCGGCTAAACCGCCGTTGACATGGGCGGTTTCGAGTGTGCCGTCGCGGCGAATATAATTTGTCGCATTGCTCACGTACGCTTCGTTGCCAGCGTACACGTCCCCTTGCTCAATATAGGCGCCGCCGTTGATGATGACGTTTTCTTTCGACCCAAGCGCATATTTCAGAAAGCTCGGCGTGTTTGTTAAAAACACGCGCCGTTTGACCGTCCGCTGCCGGCTGCCGTCGGCAAACGTTTTGGAAAGATCCACCGCACGGATAAAGACTTTATTCGTCGGGATGTTGTACTCGTCATACGATATATCTTTCCAGGAGACGTCATACTGTTGTTTTAGTTCGTTTTGCACATCATTAAGAAACCGGTCCAAATCTGCTGGAGAAAAGATTTGATGTTCGGTAAAAAAGGACTGATTAGGCTCGGCCGATAATTTAGCTTTTAATGTCCCAATAGCCTCATCGAGAGCCGTTTTCGCTTCGTGCAGCGATTCGACATCTTCAACGCGCACCTCGGTAACGCGAGCCTGCTGGATGGCGACGGATAAAACGGTTAAGCCGAGCAAGAAGAAGATGGTGATGACAAGCATTGTAGTGATTAAACTGTAGCCGGCTTCCTTCGATCGCAGGCGGTTCATCATTGTTCCCCCTTAAAAGCCAAATTCGGTTTTTAATGTAAACGGGCGTATATACAGCCAGCTGTCCGGGTCGGCGTGGTTCGGGTCTTTTACGGAAAGCTCGATTGTGATGACGCCGCTGCGGCAAATCATTCCTTCTTGCCGCAAACAGCGGAATGATAATTGTGATTGGTCATCCAACAATAGGCGCGACGATGAGACGGCTTTGCCGTTGATCGCCAGCGCTCCATTTTGAAGCTCGATTGTCAGCTCCGTAGGAGCCGTCGTTTTTGGAGCGATAATTCCCGTTCCTACGTCGATCGTCGGCTCCTGATCATTAACGAAGGTGAGCTGGTGATGGTTGCTTTTGGCAGCATCAGTATCAATGCCGTCTGGAGCGAATTCGTACAGCTTGTTCATCACCATGGCAACGGCATAGTCCGCTTCGCTGCGCAGTTCGTTTTCAATGCCGATGCGTTGATAGGCGCGGATGCCGCTGAGAAAGACAGTGTGCACTGCGCCGATGATGAGCAGGGAAATGGCGATGGCGGCCAGCAGCTCCACAAGCGTCATCCCGGCTTGGCGGTCAGCGGATCGTCTCATCGGTGATCACCCCTTCAACCCATTCGGCTTCCTCGATCCGATCCCCCCAGCGGACAAGAACATACATTTTGAGCAAATACTGTCCCAATCTAGGGTCAGACTGTTTGATTTCGTCTGTTTCTTCATTGATACGATCGCGTAGCGAACGCGGAAACGATTCAGGCGGAGAAGATTTGAGCCGCTCCCAAACGGCCGGATCGTATGGGATGAGAAACACTGCGACCCGCCCTTGATCGTAATGAACATTGTTGATGGTAGGGGCTAGTTGGGCCTGACATAGTTGTCTATCGGGAAAAATCTTCTCCTGCCTTTCGCAATCGTCGCTAGTCAGTTGGACAAACTCGTTTTGCGACGTGACGTAGTTTTTTAGTTGCGAAAAATCAAGCCGCTCCATATAAGCGGCGACGCCGCGGGCGACGTTGACCGCCACTGTCCGCCCTTGGTTGTAGGACGTATATGCCATTGCGTTCGTAAAAAAGTAAAATAAACTGATCGCCACCGCGGATAAAAGGGTGAGCGCAAGCAGCGTTTCCACAAGCGTAAATCCTTCGGAATGGCTAGACGGCGAAAAATTGTTTCCGGTCATTTGCCACAACCTTCTTTCAAAATATGTAACTTTATTATACAATATGTTAGAGTCGAATGATGTAGATTTTTAGGATAAGAGGACGACGGATGGTGGGTCTATGGCCTCTTTGTAAAACATATGCCGGGAAGGAACGGGGTGGCATGTTGAAACAGGCGGTCATTTATTTCGTTGCGTTCGTGCCGGCGCTTTTCGCTGTTTGGCTGTTGCCGCTCGGCTTCAGCCGGATCGGGGGAGCGGCGGTCGTTGCGGCGGCGCTTCTGGCCGCGGCCCTGGCAAAGCTGGCCGAATCGGTTGTGCCGCTTTGGCAAGTCGCGCTGTTGCTTGTACTGCTGTTGCTCGCGGTTTCCTATTTGCTCGACCGCTGGTTTGGAACGGTCCTCTATCGATCGGCGGCGGAAAAGGAAGAGATGACTGGGCGGAAGGAACAACGGAAAGGAAGCACCGCGCGCCCAGTGGAGCCGGCGGTTGACGATGGCGGCAAAACGGCCCATCAGCATGAAGCGAACGGCCTAAACGATTGGTCTAGGCAAACAGCATCCGAACAGGAAGCCGAACTGGTCGCGTTTCAAGCAGCTTGGCCAGATGAGGAAGCGTCGCGGCATGGCGAACGAAAAGTCGGAGAACCCGCCTTGGATGAACCGGAATTGGCAGCGAAGGACGACGGAGCAGTCGAGCGCAAAGAAATGTATCCCGAATTTTTCAAAGCCCCGTTGCCGGAGCTGGCCGACGGTGCGGAGCAAAGCGCGCTTTTCCCTTTGGAACCGGCAACGGGTGAACGAACAGTTGAATATGAAGCGGGAGAGCAACAGGAAGAAGCGCCGATTGAACCGTTGCGCTGTCCGCACGACTGGCTTGATGAGCTGCCGGTCGCCGTGACGCCGGACATCGAAGCGGTAGTGCTGCAAGCCGGCGCGGCCGTCAGCGGCCCAGCCGGCGGCAGCGATGACCGGAGTCCGTTGTGGCTGCTTGACATTGACAGCGGGGAAAAGCGCGGGGCGGGCCTCGCGCCGGTGCGCCTTGAACCGGTGAGCGTTTCTGCCGATGAAAGCGGACCGTTTCCGGTTCTTGAACCGGAAACGCCGCCGGCATTGGCGCTTTTCGGGGAAGAACCGCTGGACATGGAGCGGGTTCCGCATTTGGAAATGAGTGATGTTGCCGGATATGGGAAAAATGCCAGCGCAACGGAAGAACAGCTGCACCGGCAAGGAGAAGGACAACAACTAGAACATCACTGGCAGGAGGAGGAGCAACTGCTCTATCGGCTGGAGGAGAGCCAACAACCAGAACAGCGAGGGCGGGAGGAAGAGCAGCAGGCTGTCCATCATCGCTGGGAAGAAGGAGAGCAACCAAAACGGAAAACGGTCCGCACGGAAGTCGTGCAGGCGGTCGCTCTTGAATTGCGCCTCAGCCGCGGACGCTTGAGCGCCGGTGACTACGAGCGCTGCCTCCGCCGCTGTTTGGCCGCGCCGCTTTCTGACCGTGATTATTACATATTGGCCCGTTTGTTAATGGAACATTATGTAATAGAAAAACAGTACAACAAACTAGCGATATGGCTTGATGAACTCGCTGATCAATTTCGTGCCTATCCGGCCGTGGCCGAAGAATTGGCGCTTTGGCGGCAGGTTGCCGCAATATTAGCAAACAGTTGGGGTGAAAACGATGAAAGCTAGCGCGCAAATCATTGGCTTGCCGATCATCAGCATCGCTGACGGCACGCAAATCGGCACGGTGAAAAGTTTAGTGATTAACCCGGATAAAGGGTCGATTGATTTTTTAACTGTCGAACAGGACGACGTTCAGCTCAGTTTAAAGGCGATCCCGTTTAAAAAAGTGATCGGGATCGGTGAATTTGCCGTTACGGTCGAAAAAGGACATGATGTCATCGACTTGGCGGAAATTCCGATCGCCAACCAGCTCGTTAATAAACAAATCCGCATTAAAAACACGAAAGCCATCACGCGCAAAGGGCAGCTGCTCGGCGAGGCCAGCGAGTTTTTTGTCGATGAAGAGTCGGGTGACATTATCGGCATCGCTCTACAGCTGGAAAATGGGGAAGCGGTGTTGCCGGCATCAGAAGTGTTAACGTATGGCAAAGACATTTTAATTGTCAGCGACGGGGCGAAGCAGTCGCTTTTTGAGGATGCTTCCTTGCTTTTAAGGGAGGAGCTGGCGCCTGAAACGGAAGAAGACGATCTTCCGGCGCGAATGGAAGCGATGGCTGATGAGGCGGAAAACGTTGAAGCGCTGCAAACGCTGCGCCAAAAACAAATCGCGCTTCTCGCCGGAAAACGGCTGACGAAAGATATTTATGACGCGGACGGCCGTCTGTTATTTGTTGCGGGCACGACGCTCAGCGAAGACGACGTGCGCAAAGCGCAGGAAGCCGGCCCGAGCGTCATCGTCGATGTGTCGATGAACGTCGAGGAGTAACAAAGGGGGGCTGGCGGTGAAAGGAGCTGCCGCAACCAAGCTGTTTGCCGTTTTGGCGATTTGCACCGTTTATTTTACCGTTTTTTCGCGTCTAGGCGCGTTTGCTTACGAAGCGTGGGCTCCGAATGATGGCCGCCTTGGCCCCGGCACGGCGGTTGGACCGGTTTCATTGGACGGCATGACGCCCGCTGAGGCCCGGCAGGTAGTCGCCGACCGGGTGAATGAATGGAAGGCCACCGCTTCGATTCCCATTCAATATCAGGAAAAAACGGCAGAACTGCCGGCGGATATGTTCCAGTTCCGGCTTGAGGAAAGCACGAAGCGGTTGGCAGACAGGAAGCGGATGCCGCTTTTCGTCATCGTCGATTTGGAAAAATGTTTGGAAGCAGCATCTGCCATCGTTCCGTCCGCGGTGCTGCCGTCGCTCGATGTGAAGCGGCTCGGGGCGGATTTAGAGGAGCTGGCCGCCGGGCTGCAAGCGCCGTCGTCGCCGCTGGATTTAGTTGCCTACGTATCGCTTTCAAACACGGAGATGCCGGTTGTGAGCCAGGCCGCCGTCGCCGCTGCCGACCCGGCGATCGCCCGCTGGCTGTCATCGGAGCGGCGGGTGACGATGAAAGCGAAACAGCTGTTTTCGTTTGGCGGTTATATAAAAAAAGCGGGGCCGGCGCTGTCCGATGAAGCGGCCGGCATCATCGCTTCGGCCGTGTACAAGGCGGTGCTGGCGACGAATTTTACGATTGCCGAACGGTATACGAGCCGAGCGCTCCCCGAAGGTGTGCCCCTCGGCTTTGAGGCGGCCATCGACGGCGGGCGCGATTTAGAATGGTTCAATCCGAACTCGACCGATTATACGCTTACGCTTCGGTATGATGGACGAAACGTGCGCGCCGCCATATCCGGCTTGCCGTTTTCCTATCAATATATCATCCGCGCTGACGAAGTGGAACAAATCGAACCGCGCACTGTCGTTCAGTACGATCCGCGTCTGGCGCCTGGGGAAACGAAAGTGAAGGAGGCCGGCCGCCCCGGGCTGTTTGTCAAAGTGGTGCGCGAAGTGCGCGACGGGGCGCGCCTCGTGCGCAAAGAGACGGTGAGCGAAGATTTTTATCCGCCGGCGTATACGATTGAAGTGCGCGGCCTCGAAATCGATGAAACCGGCGTTGGCCAAAACGGCGGCGACGAAAGCGAGAATAGCGAACCAACTGAACAGCCGGGTTCATCAACGGAGGAAAGCAACGAAGAGAACACAGAGAGCAAAGCCGTGCCAAAAGAAGACGATGGAGCCAGTGATGGCGGATCCGCACCATCTGATGGCGATGAAGGGGAGACGGAAACGAGTGGAGGGGATGGGGAAGGAAAATGAGCAAAAAACAAGAACGGAAACGGCTCGGCGATTTGCTTGTTGAAACGGGACTGATTACCGAAAGCCAGCTCGCGGAAGCGCTGCGCGAGAAGGCGCCCGGGCAAAAGCTCGGCGATGCCCTGCTGCAGCGCGGCTACATTACCGAGCAGCAGCTCATTGAGGCGCTCGAATTTCAACTCGGCATCCCCCATGTCAGTTTATACCGTTATCCGATCGATCCGAAAGCGACGAGTTTAGTGCCGAAAGAGTTTGCCCGCCGCCATATGGTCATGCCGCTGAAAATCGAAGGGGAGCGGCTTTTGGTCGCGATGGCCGACCCGCTGGATTTTTTTGTCATCGGCGATTTGCGCCTTTCGACCGGGTTTCAAATCGAGACGGCAATCGCATCGAAAGACGATATTTTGCGCGCCATTAACAAATATTACGACATTGACGAATCATTTGACGATTTTTTGCAGGCGGTGCCGGCGCCGGAGACGCGGGAAGAGGAACGGGCGGTGGACGACGATTCGCCGATTGTCCGGTTGGTGAACCAAATTTTGCAGCTTGCGGTCGAACAGCGGGCGAGCGACATCCACATTGACCCACAGGAAACAAAAGTGCTCGTCCGCTACCGGATCGACGGCCTTCTCCGCACCGAACGGGCGCTGCCGAAACATATGCAAAGCATGCTGACGGCGAGAATTAAAATTTTAGCGAACATGGACATTACCGAGCACCGCGTGCCGCAAGACGGGCGGATTAAAATGGATATCGATTTTCACCCGGTCGATTTGCGCGTTTCGACGCTGCCGACCGTATATGGCGAAAAAATTGTCATGCGCGTGCTTGATTTAGGCGCGGCGTTGAACGATATTCATAAGCTTGGCTTCAATCCGGTCAATTTGGATCGGTTTATCCGCCTGATCGAGCGGCCGACCGGCATCGTGTTGATCACTGGGCCGACCGGCTCCGGGAAATCGTCGACGCTGTATGCGGCACTCAACCATTTAAACAGCGAACAAGTGAACATCATCACGATCGAAGACCCGGTTGAGTACCAAATTGAGGGCGTGAACCAAATCCAAGTCAACCCGAACGTCGGCTTGACGTTCGCCCAAGGGCTGCGTTCCATTTTGCGCCAAGACCCGAACATTATTATGGTCGGGGAAATCCGCGACCGCGAGACGGCGGAAGTGGCGATCCGCGCCTCGCTCACCGGCCATTTAGTGCTAAGCACCCTTCATACGAACGATGCATTAAACACGATCACCCGCCTGATCGATATGGGCATCGAGCCGTTTTTAGTGGCGACGTCGCTCGCCGGCGTCGTCTCGCAGCGGCTCGTTCGCCGCGTTTGCCGCGACTGCCAGGAAGTGCAGGAACCGACGAAACGGGAGCGGGAAATTTTTGCCCGCCGAGGCATTGAGATTCGCGAAGTGATTCGTGGCCGCGGCTGCCCGATGTGCAATATGACCGGCTACCGCGGGCGGCTCGCCATTCACGAACTGCTTGTTGTCACCGATGACATGCGGCGCGTCATTTTAAACAATGAACCGTTTTCGAAATTGCGCGAGCTCGCCATTCAAAATAAAATGATTTTTTTGCTCGATGACGGGCTCTTGAAAGTGAAGCAAGGGCTGACGACGCTTGAAGAAGTGTTAAAAGTGGCGATTTTACATTAACAGGTGAGGCTGATGAAGGAAAAGCTTGAGGCGTTATTGCGCGCTGCCTTTGAATGCCGGGCGTCCGACGTGCACTTGACCGTCGGTGCGCCGCCGATTTTCCGCATGAACGGCGAGTTAAAAGCATATGGCCATGAGCGGCTGCGGCCGGAAGAGACCGAGCAAATGGCAAAAGCCATCATTCCGCCGCCGCTTTGGCAGCAGTTTGAACGGGACGGCGAACTGGACTTTTCATACGGCATTGCCGGCGTCTCCCGCTTCCGCCTGAATGTGTTTAAACAGCGGTCATGCGTATCGCTTGCCATTCGCCTCATCCCGGCGCGCATCCCGACGCTTGAGGAGCTCGGCATGCCAAGCGTGCTGAAGCGCATCGCCGAAAAGCCACACGGCTTAGTGCTCGTCACCGGGCCGACCGGCAGCGGCAAATCGACGACCTTGGCCGCCATGATCGATTATATGAACAAAACGATGTCGAAACATATTATTACGCTCGAAGACCCGATCGAATATTTGCATAAACACGGGCGGTCGATTATCGACCAGCGCGAGATCGGCTTTGACACGGGGAGCTTTGCCGCCGGGCTGCGTGCCGCGCTCCGCCAGGACCCGGACGTCATTTTAGTCGGGGAAATGCGCGATTTAGAGACGATCCAAACGGCGATCACCGCGGCGGAAACCGGCCATTTAGTGCTCGGTACGCTGCATACGGCAAGCGCGCCGGCGGCGATCGAGCGGATGATTGACGTCTTTCCGCCGGCCCAGCAGGCGCAAATCCGCCTTCAGCTCGCCTCTGTGCTCGTCGCCATCATCGCCCAGCGTCTGTTTCCAAACGGCCGCAAAACCGGACGGACGGCGGCGCTCGAAATTTTAATCAACAACGCGGCCGTCGCTAATCTCATCCGCAATGAAAAAGAGCATCAAATCGTCAACATTATGCAAACGAACCGGAGTGCGGGCATGCAGACGATGGAAATGAGCGTCAAGGAGCTCGTTGCGGACGGGCGCATCGACCGGCGGGCGGCTGAGGCGTATTTGATAGGGGAGCGTGGAGAAGATGGCGCAGTTTAAGTACGAAGGGCGCGACCGGAGCGGGCGGAAAAAAGCCGGGGTGATCGTCGCCGGTTCGAAACGCGAGGCGGCCGTCAAGCTGCGTGAAAAAGGCGTGCGCCCGACCGCGCTCACCGAGGTGCCCGAAACGTTATGGAATAAAGAAATTTCGCTCGGCCGCGCCGTCAAGCTCCAGCATTTCGTTATTTTTTTGCGCCAATTTGCCACTCTTGTTCGCGCTGGCGTGACGATCGTCGATTCGATTCGCATTTTGGCTGAACAGACGGAAAGCAAGCTGCTTGCCCGGACGCTTTTTGACGTCGAGCAATCGCTGCGCGGCGGCCATCCGCTCTCGGCGGCGGCGGCGAAACATCCGCGCGTGTTTCCGCCGTTGTTTGTCAATATGGTGCGCGCCGGCGAGGCGAGCGGAACGCTTGATGAGACGCTCGACCGGCTCGCCGACCATTTTGAAAAAGTGCACCGGACGCGGCAAAAAATCGTCTCGGCGCTCGCCTATCCGATCGCGGTCGCCATCATCGCCGCGGCGGTTGTTATCTTTTTGCTCGTCACCGTCGTCCCGACGTTTGTTGATATGTTTGCCGATTTTGGCGCCGAACTTCCGGCCATCACGAAGTTTGTTTTGCAAGCGAGCGAAACGATGCAGCGCTCCTGGTGGGTGGCCGTTTTGTTGCTTATTGGCCTTTACGCCTTGTTCGCGGCATTGCGGCGGCAAAAGACGGCGAAATATTATTTGGATTACGCCGCCATGCGGTTGCCGATTTTCGGCAAACTCGTGCAAAAGGCGGCGCTCGCCCGGATGACGCGCACGCTCAGCTCGCTTGTCTCAAGCTCGGTGCCGATTTTAGAGGCGCTGTCCATCGCCGAACGCGTCGTTGAAAACGAAGTGATTGCATCCGTGCTTGATGATGCGCGCGGCGCCCTTGAGCGCGGCCAGTCGCTCGCCGCCCCGCTCCGCCGCCATTGGGCGTTTCCGCCGCTTGTTTCGCAAATGATCGCCATCGGCGAACAAACCGGGGCGCTAGATGCCATGCTCGGCAAAGTCGCCGATTTTTACGAGGCGGAAGTCGACGCCGGCACCGACCGTCTCAAATCGCTCATCGAACCGCTCATGATCGTCCTGCTCGCCGGCGTCGTTGGGACGATCGTCACCTCGATTATCGTGCCGATGTACGACATTTTTAACCATATCCAACAATAAAACGTAGGAACAATGTATTTTAAGTTCATGTGGGATATTGTAAAATAATAGGGTAAAAGTCTTAAAAATTTGCATGAAAGGAAGGGGATTAGTTGATGCTGAAAAAAGTGCTCAAAAATGAGCGCGGCTTGACGCTCATCGAGCTGCTTGCTGTCATCGTCATTTTAGGGATTATTGCGGCGATTGCGGTTCCGGCAATTGGGGCGATTATGGACAATTCGAAAAAGGATGCCCATATTGCTAATGCGCAGCAAATTGTGAGTGCCGCTCGTTTAGCGGTGACTGCTGATAAAAACACGCAATCGGTGTATACGTTGCAACAATTGTATGACGAGGGTTACTTGGAAAATATTCCGAAATCACCCGGAAAGGTGTCGACCCAACAATATCATGCAACCGAAAGTAAAGTAGAAATTGTGCAAAAAACCGATTCGAATAATAACAATAAGGTAATAGGAATTGAATATCATGTTACACTCGTGGACAATGATGGCAAACATGTGTATATTGCAGGCAACAAAAAAGATGCTAGTAATTTGACAAGAAATGATGTAGATCTTGACTAATAGTATGATGGTCATCTTCGTCTTTATTATCGCTCTCCTCCTCGGCTCCTTCTTTAACGTCGTCGGGCTGCGGGTGCCGGCGGGGGAGTCGATCGTCCGGCCGCGGTCGCATTGTCCGGTTTGCGGGCGGACGTTGTCGGCGTTGGAGTTGATTCCGGTCGTGTCGTACGCGATGCAGCGGGGAAGATGCCGCGGCTGCGGTGGGCGCATTTCCCCGCTCTATCCGGCGATGGAATTGTTGACGGCCGTGCTGTTTACGGCCGCGCCGATGGCGGTTGGCTGGGGCGGGCGGCTTGTCGTCGCCTGGACGTTGATTTCGATGCTTGTCATTATCGTCGTGTCTGATATTCGCTACATGATCATCCCGGACCGGGTGCTGGCGGTGTTTGCCGCCTTGTTTCTCATCGAGCGGCTGTTTATTCCGTTTTTGCCGTGGATCGAGATGATTATCGGAGCGGCTGGTGGTTTTGCGCTTTTATGGCTCATTGCCGTGTTGTCCAAAGGCGGAATGGGCGGCGGTGATGTGAAGCTGTTTGCCGTGCTTGGTTTTGTGCTTGGCTGGAAAATGGTGCTGCTCGCCTTTTTCTTAGCGACGCTATACGGAACAGTGACTGGGCTTTTCGGCATGGCGCTTGGCAAAGTGCGGCGCGGCGTGCCGATGCCGTTTGCCCCGGCGATCGCTCTTGGGGCGCTGACGGCCTTTTTCTTCGGCGAAGTGATCGTGCGCTCGTATATACAGTTGATTACGTAAAGACGGCAGAAAGGGAGCAATCGAAGATGGCATTATGGCGGCGAAAGGCGAAACAGGCGAACATCGTGATTAAAGATCATATGATCCGTTATGTCGAAGCGAAGCCGGGCGATCCGCCGGCGGCGAAACGGTGGGGTGAGCGCGAACTACCGCCTGGCCTCATTCGCGACGGAAAAATCGTTGATGCGGAAACATTGGCGATGATTTTAGAGGAATGCGTCGACGAATGGAAGCTTGGCGGGCGGCGCGTCCGCTTTGTCGTCCCCGATCCGTTTGTCATGATCCGCACCGTGTCGCTTCCTCCTCATTTGCCGGACGATGACATTCGCGGATATTTGTTTATGGAACTTGGTGAATCGATCCCGCTTCCGTTTGCCGATCCGGTGTTCGACTACGCGGTGGTCGAACGGACGGAAGAGGCGCTAAACGTGCTATTGTTTGCTGCACCGGAGGAAGCGGTGGCGGAATATGCGGCGCTCCTTGAGGATGCTGATTTGCGTCCGGTGGCGGCCGATGTGTCGCCGCTTTGCGCCTATCGCCCGTTTTACGCCGCCGGACAGGCGGCTTGGGATGACCATATTTTGCTCGTCCAGTTTGATGAGTCGGATGTCAATTTGAGCGTGTTTCACCGCCATTTGCCGCTGTTTATGCACCATGTGCTGCTTGAGCCGCCCGAGGAGCGGTCGGTGCCGATCGTCAATCCGTTTGCCGACGTGTATAAGGAAATCGAACGGATGATGAGTTTTTATTCGTTTTCCCTCCAGCAAGGAAAGCAGCAAGTTACGCGCCTGTTTCTCACCGGCGACCATCCGCAGCTCGGCGACGTATTCGCCGCCTTAACGGAGCGGCTTGACTTGCCGGTCGAGCGGCTGGCCGCTTCGCTTGACCCGCTGCCGGAGCGGTATTATCTCGCCTGGGGATTGGCGCTTAAAGAGGGAATAGCTAATGATCGCTGATATTAATTTATTGCCGCGAAAAGAGCCGCGCCATGCGGCAGGCGCCGTGCTGGCGGTATTCGCCGTTCTTTTCCTTTTGGCGGGCGCTGCCGCATTTTACTGGCTGCTTGAGCGCGCCGACAGCCGCCAGGCGGCGCTTGAAGCCGAATTGAAGCAAGTGCGCGCCTTGCAGGCGGCGGCCGCGGCCAAACAGCAAAACGACGAACAGCAGCAAAGCCAACAAGAGCTGGCGAAAGCGGTCGAATGGGCGAATTCGTATCCGCTCAAAACGGTGCCGCTGCTGCGTGCTTTGACGAAACAGCTGCCAGAGCGCGGCTTTGTCATGAATTTTTCCTATGCCGACCGGCAGACGGTGACGATGACGGTCCAATTTGATACGGCGGAAGAAGCGGCATATTATTTCGCTCGGCTGGAGGAACTTGACATGGTCGAAGAAGCGAAACTGACGAACGTTTCAGCGAGCGGGGAGCAGGAAGAAGGGGCGGCAAATACGATCGTGCCGCGTTATATCGCGCAATATGAAATCCGTCTTCGCCAAACGGAAGAGAAAGAAAAGGGGAACGGGCCATGACCATTCACCTCGACAGGCGGCAACTAATGGCCGTCGCGCTGTTGTTGCTTATTGCCGCTGCTTTGTTTGCCGCTGCCTATTTTTTCGTGTTAGCGCCGCGCTATCAACAGATCGATCAGCTGGAAGACATGATTCAAAGCGAGAAAAAGGTGCTCGCCGCCATGGAACAAAACGTTTCGGCGCCAGCAGGGGATGTGGGTGAAAGCTTGGCCGGGCTGCAGCAAAAAGTGCCGGTCCGCCCACTTGCCGATCAGCTGCTGCTTGAGTTTCAAAAAGCGGAATATCTTTCCGATAGCCTGCTCGTCAATGTCAGTTTTTCCGATGGGGAAAAGGGAGCCGCCGGCGCCGCACAAGAAGGCGAAGCGGGAGAGGGCGGGGCGGAAACGCCGTTGGCGCCGCCAGAAGGCGTGCAAACGATAACAGCGCAGCTGACGGTCGAATCGCCTTCCTATTATCAGCTCGAGCGGTTTTTGCAAGTGTTGGAAAACGCGCCGCGCATTATTTCCATTGACTCGCTGACGTTTGCCGGACCACCTGAATTGACATCGACGGCGACAGACGTTCAGCCGCTCTCCTATTCGTTGACTGTAAGCGCCTTTTATGCTCCGCAGTTCGAAAAATGGAAACAATTTCTTCCTAAAAAGGACGTCCCTCCCCCAAGCGGCAAAGACAACCCGCTGACGGAAATGGCGCCGCCTATTGGCCCGTAAGCGTACGAATGGAGGAGCGGACATGTTGATTCGGACGAAGCGCGGAATGACGCTCATTGAACTGTTGGCGGTGTTAACGATTATCGGCATTGTCGCGGCGCTGGCTGTTGTTGCGGTGCTTGAACTGATCGAAAAAGCGCGCGAGCGGGCGTTTGTCGCTGATGCGTATGCCATGTATGAGGCTGCCCGCCTTTATGTCGGCGCCGAAAAGGTCGAATTTTTGCCGGCCCGTTCATCAGCGGTGCTGTCATATGGCGAGCTGGTGGAAAACGGGCTGCTGCACCCGCTCGATGATCCGTTTACCGGGCGCCGGCTGCCACCGGAGACGAATTCGTCGTACGTGCTTGTGACGAAACAAGATGATGGAACGTTAGCTTACGCTGTCTGTCTAAAAGGGGAGACGAAGCAGCTTTGCACATACGGAGGCCGCGAAGAGCCGATTCCTGTCGACGCGTTGGCGGTGGAAGCGATTCGTGGTCGATAATGTCAGAAAATGAAGAACAGAAGCAGGAACAAGGCGACAAATGTCTTGTTCTTTTTTTTGCCGTTTATGGTAAGATAGGCGAAAGAAATCGAAGCGCGAAGAAGGATGGTGGCAAAATGGACAAGCAGCGCCCGGACATTACGGTGAACATTAACGGAAAGCCGCGGCCGTTTACGGTCAGGCACCCATCCGAAGAGCGCCAGCCGGAGGAGCTCCTTCCCGGCGCGCACCAATCCGAACAGCGTCCATTCGAGGAGAAACGAACGGGCGGGCAGCCGGCCGGCGGCCGCCAAGCTGGCCTGTTTCAAACGGACGGACAGCAAACCGGAAAAGAGCGAATCGGAGCGCAACAAAGCGGAGAGCGCCCAACCGGGAGAAAACAAGCGGGAGAACAGCACCAAGAAGAGCAGCACGCCGAGAAACAGCCAACCGCAAAACAGCCATTTGCAGCGCCGACATTCGTTGGGCATCGGCCGAGTCAACACGACGCGGAAGAAGCCGCCGCCCTTGAAGAGGAGAGCGAACCGATTGCACCTGCATCGGCGGCCCAAAAGAAGAAAAGTGGCATAAAAAGGCGGAAGGGGTGGGGGATTCCCCCGCATGCCAAATCGCTCTTTGCGGCGGCGGTCATTGCCGCTTTGGTCGGCATGGCGTTTGGTATGACGATGCTTCGCCTGATTCCGAAGGAAAAAGCAGAGCCGTCGCCGGCAGCTGAAGCGATGACGGAACTCGCCGAAGCTGGAACAGCGACGGATGGAGAACGTGAGGAAAGTACGATACCTGCGCCATTTTCGATCGCAGTGATTCAAGCCGGGGTTTATTCCGACTCTAAGGCAGCCGCACGAGCAGCCAAATCGATTCAAGAAGCGGGCGTGCCGGTCGTCATTGCCGGCCAGAAGCCGGCGGCGCTCTATATTGCGGTCGGCACGGATAAGGAAGGGTTGCGGGCGGTCAACAACAAATATCGTGAGGCTGTGCCAAGCACGTACGTGAAGGAGCTGGCGTTTGCTGCCGAAACGAAGGCGCGGTCGGATATCGTACAAAAAGGAGAGAAATTGTACGGAAATATGGCAGCGCTCTCTGCCGCTTTGCTTGCCGGCAAGGATGCAAGCAAAGAGGAATGGCAAGCGTTGAGCAAGGCGTACGGTTCGTTGGAAAAAAGCAAAGTATCAAACGACAAAACGGTTCAAAACTATGTCGAAGCGCTAAAGCAGGCGTATTTGGCGCTTGCCGCCTACAAAGAAAATCAAGACGAAGCGCTGCTTAGCAAAGCCCAACAACAGCTGCTTGAGGCGCTAAGCACGTATATGGAACTCGTGCCGTTGCGGAGCTAAAAACAGGCTCCGTTTTTTCTTTTTTGCTTCTTGACTGTGGAAAATTGTCTTCCGGTGAAAAATTTGCTACGATACAAATGAATCTTCCGAACCGAAGCGAAGGAAAGGAGAATGGTTCATGCCCCCACGGTTAGTACTTGCTTCCCGCTCCCCGCGCCGCAAACAGCTCCTCGAGATGACCGGTTGGCCGTTCGATGTGCAAGAAAGCCAAGCCGATGAAACGATCGCTCCCGGAACACCTCCTGAAGAAGCTGTTCAAATGCTTGCCCGCCGGAAAGTCGAGGCGGTCATGCCGTCGATACCCGATGCTTACATTCTCGGGGCTGACACGATGGTTGTGTACGGTGATCGCTTTTTAGGGAAGCCGCATACCGCCGAAGAAGCATTTGATATATTGCGCCTTTTGTCTGGGCGGACGCATGATGTGTGGACTGGTGTCGCCATTGCAACGCCGAATGGAGAAGTGGTGTCGTTCGCTGAAAAAACGGCGGTGACGTTTTGGGAGTTAAGCGAAGAAGAGATCGCCGCCTACATTGCGACCGGGGAGCCGATGGACAAGGCAGGGGCGTACGGTATTCAAGGACAGGCCGCCCTGTTTGTCAAACGGATTGAAGGCGATTATTTCAATGTCGTTGGCCTGCCGCTGTCGCGGACGGTAAGAGAACTGCGCCGATTCGGGTGGCCGTCGTCGGGAGCGTAGGCGTGCAAAACGTGGGCGGCTGGCCGCTCTTTGGGCAGGCCCAAAAAGCGTCCCTAAGCGGTGTTTGCTCCTCAATTGAAGGGGAGACGATGATCACAAAAAAAGGGGAGATACGATGACGTGGATGATTCGTGACGTGCCGAAAGACAGCCGGCCGCGTGAACGGTTGCTGGCATCCGGGCCGGAAAGCTTATCCGATCATGAGTTATTGGCGATTTTGCTGCGCACCGGGACGAAAGACGAGTCAGTCGTGCAGCTCGCCCAGCGTGTTCTCCAGCATTTTGAAGGGCTGAGGCTGCTGAAAGACGCGACGGTTGAAGAAATGACCAGCATTAAAGGAATTGGCCCGACGAAAGCGGTGCAAATTTTAGCCGCGCTTGAGCTTGGCCGGCGCATTCACCAGTCCGGCTACAATGACCGCTATGTCATCCGTTGTCCGGAGGACGGAGCCAAATACGTGATGGAAGATATGCGCTTTTTATCGCAAGAACATTTTGTTGCCATTTATTTGAATACGAAAAACCAAGTCATCCACCGCAAAACGGTATTCATCGGAAGTTTAAACGCCTCAATTGTCCATCCACGCGAAGTGTTTAAAGAGGCGATCAAACGATCCGCCGCCTCGGTCATTTGCGTGCATAATCACCCCTCTGGCGATCCGACCCCAAGCCGTGAAGACATCGATGTCACAAAACGGCTCGCTGAATGCGGACGCATTATCGGCATCGAACTCTTGGATCATCTCATTATCGGCGACCAAAAATTCATCAGTTTGAAAGAAAAAGGATACGTCTAACGGTTCTCATTTTTTGTCGAATCAGGTATAATATCAATTATGAGTTTTTCTGAATCTGCTTGGGCGGTGCTGTACAACTTATAAATGACTGACATCCGACCAATTTTGCCAATATAAAGATGATACGCATTTCGTTTCGGAAAGGAAGATCGACAATATGCTTGGGTTTGGAACAAAAGATCTTGGAATCGACTTAGGGACAGCGAATACACTTGTTTACGTAAAAGGAAAGGGCATCGTGCTCAGAGAGCCGTCAGTCGTTGCTATTCAGCGCGATACAAAGCAAATTGTCGCCGTTGGCAATGAAGCGAAAAACATGATCGGGCGCACGCCGGGCAACATTGTGGCGCTGCGGCCGATGAAGGACGGCGTCATCGCTGATTATGAGACGACAGCGACCATGATGAAGTACTACATCCGCAAGGCCATCAAAACGAAAGGGATATTTGCGAGCAAGCCGTATGTGATGGTATGTGTACCGTATGGCATCACAGCGGTCGAAGAGCGGGCGGTCGTTGATGCGACACGCCAGGCTGGAGCGCGCGATGCGTATACGATTGAAGAACCGTTTGCGGCGGCAATCGGTGCCAACTTGCCGGTATGGGAGCCGACCGGCAGCATGGTTGTTGATATTGGCGGCGGCACGACCGAAGTGGCGGTTATTTCGCTCGGCGGCATCGTGACAAGCCAGTCGATTCGCGTTGCCGGTGATGAAATGGATGAGGCGATCATCCAATATATCCGCAAAATGTACAATTTGATGATCGGCGAGCGGACGGCGGAAGCGATCAAAATGGAAATCGGTTCAGCTGGAGATGTAGAAGGAATCGGCAAAATGGAAATTCGCGGCCGCGACTTATTGACTGGGTTGCCGAAAACGATTGAAATTAGCGCGGAAGAAGTAGCAGAGGCGTTGCATGATACCGTTTATGCGATCGTCGATTCGGTGAAAAATACGCTTGAAAAAACGCCGCCGGAGCTGGCTGCCGACATTATGGATCGCGGCATTGTATTGACGGGCGGTGGGGCTTTGTTGCGCAATTTGGACAAGGTCATCAGCAAGGAAACGGACATGCCGGTCATCGTGGCTGAGAATCCATTGGATTGCGTGGCGATAGGCACCGGCAAAGCGCTTGACCATATTGACTTGTTCAAAAACAAGGCGAGAGACCATCGCTGACAGTAAGAAGGTGCTGACGCATGTCACAGTTTTTTGGAAATAAGCGCCTCATTTTTTTGCTTGTCAGCATTGTCATTCTTGTCATGTTGATCGGTTTTTCGTTGCGCAACCGTGAGGAACTGACATGGCCAGAGCAGTTTATTAAAGACACTGCTGGGGGTATTCAGCTTCTGTTTGAGAAGCCCGCACAGTTTGTCGCGGGCTTCTTTGAAAATGTGAACGACCTCCGCCATACATATGAGGAAAACGAGGTATTGAAAGCAAGACTTGAGGAATATACGGCACTGCAGACAGAGGTCGAGGCGCTGCGCCAGGAAAATGAGCGGCTGCGCGAGCTGCTTGATAAAAAGGAGAGCTTGCGCGACTTTATTCCGATTCAGGCAACAGTGATCGGGAGAAACCCGGAGCGTTGGCGGGAGACGATCATTGTCAACAAAGGAATTCAGCATGGGGTCAAAAAAGATATGGCGGTCATTACCCCGGCCGGGCTTGTCGGCAAGGTGCAGCACGCTTCCCAATTTACGTCCACGGTGCAACTGTTAAGCGCGCTTGATCAAAACAACCGAATTTCCGCCTACGTCCAAGGGAATGAAAATGTATTTGGGTTAATCGAAGGGTACGATGAAAAGCGGCGTGAACTAGTGCTCGGCGAAATTCCGATTGATGCCGAAGTGAAAAAAAAGCAAAAAGTGTTGACTTCCGGCCTCGGTGGTGTGTTTCCGAAAGGATTGCCGATCGGCGAAGTGACCGAGGTCAAACCAGATCAGTACGGACTGACGCAAATCGTCTATGTCAAACCGTTTGCCAACTTGTATGATATTGACGATGTAATGATTGTGAAACGAAAAATCGATAAGACACTGCAAGAAGAGGAGGAGGCAAAGTGAAAAAGTGGCAGCTCCCTTTCCTTGCGGTGTTATGTTTTGTCAGCGAAAGCATTTTTGTTGATGTATGGCCGAAGGGTGACTTATATATTCGCTATTTTTTTGTGCCCCGTTTTTTTCTCGTTTTTTTAGTGCTAATGGCTGTTTACCTTGGCGGGACGCGGGCGATGGGCTACGGCTTCATTTTCGGGTTCCTATATGATTGCATCTATACGGAACTGCTCGGTGTTAACGCCTTTGCCTATACGCTCATCGCCTATATAGCGGGCAAAGCAACAAAATGGTTTCACCAGAGCTGGGCGGTTGCGTTTTTGTTATCGGTGTTGGCTATTGCCCTGCTTGACAGTTATGTGTACGGCATTCAGCTGTTGATCGGGCGGACAGATTGGTCGTTTTCTGTTTTTTGGGATCGCCGGTTATGGCCGACGCTGCTGTTAAACATCGCATTTTTGCTCATCTTCTCGTACCCGCTCGGACGGTGGCTGACCAAAATTCGCCGATTGGAGCAGGAAGAATAAAAGAGGAAAAACGGCCCGTTCTGTAGAATTATTCGTTGGGGTGAACGTTGTGGCAAAACAAAAGCAGCAGTACGTGACGATTAAAGGGACGAAAGATGGGCTGACGCTGTATCTTGATGACCGCTGCTCGTACGATGATTTAATGAAAGAAATTGAGGAGCGTCTCGTCAAACGCTCCAGCGTCGCGGCCAACAGCCCGCTCGTCTCCGTTCATCTGAAAGTTGGAAATCGCTACTTAACGCCCGCCCAAGAGGAGGAGTTGCGAGCGCTCATCCGCCGTTCGAAAAACTTGGTCGTCGATTCGATCGAGAGCAATGTGATATCGAAAGCAGAAGCGATCGAATGGGTACAGAAAACGGAAATCGTCACTGTCTCGCGCATTGTTCGTTCCGGGCAAGTGCTTCACGTCGAGGGGGATTTGCTGCTGCTCGGTGATGTGAACCCCGGTGGAACGGTGATTGCCGGAGGCAACATTTTCATCCTCGGCGCCTTGCGCGGCATCGCCCATGCTGGATACGCTGGGAATAAAGAGGCGATCATTGCCGCGTCAGTGATGAAGCCGATGCAGCTGCGCATCGGCGATGTCATGAATCGTGCTCCCGATTACAAAACGGACGAAAGAAATGAAATGGAATGTGCTTATATTAATGAACATAATCAAATTGTTGTTGACCGCCTGCAGCTGCTCATGCATTTGCGGCCGAATTTGACGCGCTTAGAAAGGAGAATGTAACCGTGGGAGAAGCGATCGTCATTACTTCCGGGAAGGGCGGTGTCGGCAAAACGACGACGACCGCGAACCTTGGGACGGCCCTCGCCATTTTGGGGAAGCGGGTGTGCCTCGTCGATACGGACATCGGGCTGCGCAACCTTGATGTCGTGTTGGGGCTTGAAAACCGAATTATTTATGATTTAGTGGATGTCGTTGAAGGACGCTGTACGGTACAAAAAGCGCTTGTCAAAGATAAGCGGTTCGATAACCATTTGTATTTGCTGCCGGCGGCGCAAACGAGCGATAAGTCGGCGGTCAATCCGGAACAGATGAAAGAGATGATCGAGCAGCTGAAGCAAGAATACGATTATGTGCTCATCGACTGTCCAGCCGGCATTGAGCAAGGCTACCGCAATGCCGTCGCCGGTGCGGATGAGGCGATCGTCGTCACGACACCGGAAGTATCGGCCGTTCGCGATGCGGATCGCATCATCGGCCTGCTTGAAGCGGAAGAGCACGTCAAGCCGCCACGCCTCATCATCAATCGCATTCGCAGCAATATGGTGAAAAACGGAGATATGTTGGATGTTGATGAAATTGTCATGCACTTATCGATTGAGCTGCTCGGCATTATCGTCGACGATGAAAACGTGATCAAAGCGTCTAACCGCGGCGAGCCGATCGTCCTTGACCCGAACAGCAAAGCGTCAATCGCTTACCGCAACATCGCGCGCCGTATTCTTGGCGAGTCAGTGCCGTTGCCGCCACTTGAGGAAGAAGAGAAAGGACTGTTCTCTAAGATTCGGAAAATCTTTAGTTTGAAATAGAGGAATGGGGCAATTCCGAGGGGAAATTGCCCTTTTTGTTTTGCTCATCGTTCGAGGAAGGCTCCGGCATACAGCGGCTCAGCATGAGAGAATATGGGGGTAAAAGGAAAACCCAAAAGGCCGTTTGCCCTCAACAAAACATCAGATATAGACTGACGGATTCGTTTGATATGTGTATATGGTGGTAGAAAGGGTGTCTCGTTGCTTTAGAGACGCCCTCTTTTTTATAATGCTGCAAGTATTTTAGTAAGGTGGATGGGGAACCTGATGCAAACAAGGCTTCTTAGAAAATAGTTAGGATGTAAACACGTCCGTCTTTGGAAGCGAGGAGCCTTGGCCATAGAGATGGGCTCGGTGAAAAACGCTTGTTCATATTCAATGAGGTTGTCTCATAAATTAGTACAAACGTTGTTAGAAAGGTGGAGGGGGGACATATGGACCGACGCATTCGAGAGATGAAAAAGCGAATTGAAAAGCGGCGAAAAGAGCGCCAATATCAATCAAAAAAGCGAAAGGAGCCGGTGTGGGGGATAGCGGACGAGGAACGGTACGGGCTGCCGGTCGTCACGTATGACCGCTATTCGTTTGAATCAGAGTCCCATCCGCTGTTCCGCAAAGAGTGGTTTCTTTTTAAAACGCTCATCGCCGCCTGTCTCGTGTTAGTGACCGCCATTTTGTTCAGGCATCCATCCGCTTCGCTTGAACCGGCACGGCAGTTTGTCGTGCGGACGATGGAAACAGAATTTCAGTTTGCGGCTGTTTCGGCTTGGTATGAAAACATGTTCGGCGAGCCGCTCGCCTTTTTTGCGCCAAAAAAAGGGACAAAAACGGAAATAGCGTCCTCATACGCGGTGCCAGTTTCCGGTCGAGTGCTTGAAAGCTTTGACGAAAATGGTCAAGGGGTGATGATCGAAACAGAGAGTGAGGCGAAAGTCGAAGCGATGAAAGAAGGGATCGTCACGTTTGCCGGCACGAAGGAGAAGCTCGGAAAAACGGTCATCATTCAGCATGCGGATGGCAGTGAGACGTGGTATGGCCATTTAGGCACCATTTCGGTGAAGCTGTACGATTTTATCGAGATGGGAAAAGAAGTCGGTACCGCCCAGGCGAGTGATAAAGAAAAACAGAAAGGGTTGTTTTATTTTGCCATTAAGCAAGGGGAGCAATTTATCGATCCGATCCAGGTGATCTCCTTTGAATAAGTATCTAGGGCTGCTTGGAAAGTTGCACGTTCATCCGTTATTATGGCTGATCGGCGGCATGGCGGTATTGACTGCCCATTTTAAGCAGCTTTGTTTGCTGTTTTTTATCGTTCTTGTCCATGAACTTGGCCATGCGGTGGCAGCGGCGTTTTTTTCTTGGCGGATAAAGAGGATTTTGTTGCTGCCGTTCGGCGGAGTGGCAGAAGTAGAAGAGCATGGAAACCGTCCATTCCGCGAAGAATGGATTGTCACGCTCGCCGGACCGGCACAGCATCTTTGGTTGACAACGGCTGCGTTTTTTTTGTGGAAGGCGGGCTGGATGGATGACGGGAGTTGGGAATTGTTTTTCCGTTATAACGTGGCTGTTTTTAGTTTAAATTTGCTGCCGATCTGGCCGCTTGACGGCGGTAAACTGCTGTTTTTGCTGTTGTCGTATCACCGTCCGTTCAGCGAGGCGCACCGGAAGATGGTTGCGATATCAGCGGCTGTGCTGGCGGCCAGTATCATCCTTTTGCTTGTATTCATGCCACGTCAGCTTGATTTATGGACGATTGCAGTCTTTTTGGCGTATGCGCTTTGGCAAGAGAAAAAACAACATCCATATATTGTTATGCGCTTTTTGCTTGAGCGGTATTACGGGAAAAAGGGGGATTACGCAAGGCTGCAGACGATCACCGCCCCAGCGGACGAGCGCATCTCTGCTGTGCTGCAACGCTTTTATCGCGGCCAAAAACATGCGATCGTCGTCGTCCGCAATGGACGCGAACGGACGGCGCTTGATGAAAACGAACTGTTGCACGCATTTTTTGCTGAAAAGCGGACTGATGCGCCGCTTGGCGCTCTCATTTATTGATGACGGCTGGCCGTTTGAACCGTTTCATTCCCCTCTGGGGAGAAGATTGCGGTTGACGGCCGGTCGTTTGTATGTTACTATAGTTAACGTTGTAGACTTTTTGTCCCTTAATAGCAGGGACAAAAGAGGGCGGCTGTCGCAAAAAGACGCACCCGTACTACAACCGCTCAGCGCGGGTTGTGAAGTGTTCCGGTTGGAACCGCCTTGACGCTGGCGAGTCTGAGTTCATAAAGGAGGTGCGAGGCATGTACGCAATTATCGAAACTGGCGGTAAACAATTGAAAGTACAAGAAGGCCAAGAAATTTACATTGAAAAATTGGATGCTAATGAAGGCGATACGGTGACGTTTGACAAAGTGCTGTTCGTCGGCGGGGAAACGGTGAAAATCGGAAATCCGACAGTCGAAGGTGCGACGGTTACGGCGAAAGTGCAAAAGCACGGCCGACAAAAGAAAATTATCGTCTTCAAATATAAAGCGAAAAAGAACTATCGCCGCAAACAAGGCCACCGTCAGCCATATACGAAAGTCGTCATCGAAAAAATCAACGCGTAAGCGATGATCCGCGTCACGATTGAACGGGAAGCGGACGGCCGCATTCGCGCGTTTACGATGGATGGGCACGCCGAGTTTGCCAAGCGCGGGCAAGATATCGTATGTGCCGGCGCTTCGGCCGTCTCGTTTGGCACCATCAATGCCATCGAGGCGCTCACCGGCGTTCGCCCGCACGTTTCGCTTGGCCAAGACGGAGGCTATCTTCGCTGTGAGCTTCCGAAGTTGGAAGAAGCAGCGACGGCAGAGAAAGTGCAATTATTGTTGGAAGCGATGGTCGTCTCGTTAAAGACGATCGAACGCGATTACGGGAAGTTTATCCGCGTGACATCTATCTAGCAGGAGGTGACTGCTATGCTGAGACTCGACTTGCAATTTTTCGCTTCGAAAAAAGGGGTCGGTTCGACAAAAAACGGCCGTGATTCGATCGCAAAACGTCTTGGTGCGAAACGCGCTGACGGTCAATTCGTCACTGGCGGCTCGATTTTGTACCGCCAACGCGGAACGAAAGTTCATCCGGGCTTGAACGTTGGCCGCGGCGGCGATGACACGCTGTACGCGAAAATCGACGGCATCGTTCGTTTCGAGCGGCTCGGCCGCGACCGGAAGCGTGTCAGCGTCTACCCGGTTAGCCAAGAAGCGTAATTTGTTTCGGAGAAAAACTCTAACCATTCCGGTTAGGGTTTTTCTTTTTGTCCTTGAAAAATCGTTCCCGTTTAATGTCAGAAAATGTTATAGTAAAAGTGAATGGCCTCTTGATGAAGAAGAGGCTGAAGAAAAGACGGTGTGGGAAACTGCGCCGCATGAATAGGGGAGCAGTGAATGGAAAAGCGATGGACGGTCGTTGAAGTGATGCGCCATGCCCGCCATGACTGGCTGAATAAAATTCAGCTCATTAAAGGTCATTTGGCGCTCAATAAAATCGAACGGGTGCAGGAAGTCATTAATGGCATTATCGGTGAGATGCAGCAGGAAACCCGGCTGACGAACTTGAAGGCCGAGCGATTCGCCGAACTTGTCATGACTTACAATTGGGAGCCGCGCCCGGTTAGTCTTGAGTATGAAATCACGGGCGGCGAAGCGGATTTGTCATTGTATGACAAACGGTTGACCGAATGGTGTCGCGAGTTTCTTCGCTTGCTTGAGATGCAGGCCGATAGACGGACGGAAAACCATGTGTGCTTGTCGATCGAGCTGTCTTACGGGCGGGCCTTGTTGTTTTTTGATTATCGTGGCGCATGGCAGGACGAGGAAGCGGTTCGTGCTTGGTTGGAACGATGCGAGCCGGCGCCGCCGCTTCGGCTTGTATCGTTTGCTGTCGGTGCGGAAGAGTTGACCGTGGAGCTTGAGCTGCTGATCCGCTCTGAAATGACTTATTCTTGAGCACATATTGACAGCATTGAATTGGCTCTGTATACAATAATAAGTATTAGTTACACTAATTTCGCCATGATGGAAGCGAATCGGAGGAACAGCTATGTTTGTCGATCAAGTGAAAATTTACGTCAAAGGTGGGGACGGCGGCAACGGTATGGTCGCGTTTCGCCGTGAAAAATATGTCCCAAAAGGCGGGCCGGCTGGCGGAGACGGCGGTAAAGGCGGCGACGTTGTGTTCGTCGTCGACGAAGGGCTGCGGACGTTAATGGATTTCCGCTACCAACGCCATTTTAAAGCGCCGCGCGGCGAAAACGGCATGTCGAAAAATCAGCACGGCAAAAATGCTGAAGACTTGCTTGTCAAAGTGCCGCCGGGGACGGTTGTCATCGATGCCGATACAAACGAAGTGCTCGCCGATTTGACCGAACAAGGACAGCGGTTTGTCGTCGCCAAAGGAGGGCGAGGCGGGCGAGGAAACACCCGGTTTGCGACCGCGGCTAATCCGGCGCCAGAGATCGCGGAAAACGGCGAGCCAGGCGAGGAGCGGAACGTCATTTTGGAATTAAAACTGCTCGCTGATGTTGGCCTTGTCGGGTTCCCAAGTGTCGGCAAATCGACGTTATTGTCCGTCGTTTCAGCAGCAAGACCGAAAATTGCTGAGTACCACTTTACGACACTCGTGCCGAATTTGGGCGTCGTCGAAACGGAAGACGGCCGCAGCTTTGTCATGGCTGACTTGCCGGGGCTCATCGAAGGCGCCCATGAGGGGGTCGGCTTAGGACATCAGTTTTTGCGGCATATTGAACGGACTCGCGTGATCGTCCATGTCATCGATATGGCCGCGGTGGAAGGGCGCGATCCGTATGACGACTATGTCGTCATCAACGAGGAGTTGAAGCAATACAATTTGCGCTTGACTGAACGGCCGCAAATTGTCGCAGCTAATAAAATGGACATGCCAAACGCCGAAGAAAATTTGCGCCGCTTTAAAGAGAAAGTCGGCGAGGCAGTGCCCGTCTTTCCGATTTCAGCAGCGACAAGGCAAGGGGTGCGCGAGTTGCTGTTTGCCATTGCTGATTTGCTCGAAACAACGCCGGAGTTTCCGCTCCATGAACTGGAAGAGCCGGCAGTGCAGCGCGTCGTGTACAAATACGAAAAAGAGGAGCTGCCGTTTACCATTACCCGCGGCAGCGATGGGGCGTTCATTTTGTCGGGTGAAAAAATTGAGAAACTGTTTAAAATGACCGACTTCTCGCGTGAAGAATCGGTGCGCCGCTTCGCCCGCCAACTGCGTGCCATGGGAGTCGACGACGCGTTGCGCGAGCGCGGAGCGAAAGACGGCGACACCGTCCGGCTGCTCGATTACGAATTTGAGTTTGTCGATGACTGGGATGAACGATAAAAGCGGAGGAAGGTGCGGTGGAGAAAAAATTTTATTTAGTGCGCGAAGACATCTTGCCGGAAGCGATGAAAAAAGTCGTGCTGGCGAAACAGCTGCTTGAGCGGAAAAAAGCCGCCTCGGTTGCCGAGGCGGCTCAGCTCGCCAACATTAGCCGCGGCGTCTTTTATAAATACCGCGATGCCATTTTTCCGTTTCAGGCGGTGACGAAAGAAAATATCGTCACGTTGTTTTTTCATTTGGAAGACCGCTCGGGCACGTTGTCACAGCTGCTTAGCGTCGTAGCAGCGGCAGGCTGCAATGTGCTGACGATCCACCAGACGATCCCACTGCAAGGACGGGCGAACGTGACGCTTTCCGTCAGCACAAACGATATGCATGAAGACATTGATGAACTGTTGGCAAAACTTAGGGGGCTTGAATTTGTCGAAAAAGTTGAAATTGTCGGCTCGGGAGTGTATTAAAGCAAGGGAGAGGCAAACGAGATGAGAATCGGCTATTTAGGACCGAAGGCGACGTTTACTGAAGCGGCCGTTGCGGCGCTATTTCCATCAGAGCCGCGACAGCCGTACGCCACGATTCCCGACTGCATCGATGCTGTCGCTGCTGGGGAAATTGAGGCAGCGGTTGTGCCGCTTGAGAATGCGTTGGAAGGGTCGGTCAATTTAACGCTCGATTATTTAATCCATGAACAGCCGTTGCCGATCATCGGTGAAATCGTTGTTCCGATTGAGCAGCATTTCATGGTGCATCCGTACTATGCACCGCATTGGCGGGAGATTAAAGAAGTGTATTCACATTCGCATGCCATTGCTCAGTGCCGCAAATTTTTACATACGGTGCTCAAAGGCGCAAAGCAAGTGCCCACGACGTCAACGAGCGCCGCTGCCAAATTTGTCAGCGAACATCCGCACTTGCCAGTGGCGGCGATTGCCAATCGGCTCGCAGCGAGCGAATACGGCTTGACGATTGTGCAGGAAAATATTCATGATTATGATTACAACCATACGCGCTTTATCGTCGTCAGCCGAAGCAGGCAGCCGCTTTCGCCTGATTCGCCGCTTTATGCCGGCGACAAAACGACCATTGTTGTCATGTTGCCGCAAGATCAGCCTGGTGCGCTCCACCAAGTGCTGTCGGCGTTTGCTTGGCGGCGGCTGAACTTGACGAAAATCGAGTCGCGCCCAGCGAAAACAGGGCTTGGCAACTACTTTTTTATCATTGATATTGACGCACCGATGGATGATGTCCTCATCCCGGGAGCGATCGCCGAAATCGAAGCGCTCGGCTGTACGGTGCAACTGTTAGGCAGCTATCCATATTACTTTGTCTAAAACACCAGGGTGTCCCAAAACTAGGAGGACACCCTTTCCTATCATGGCATATGTGTACTAGGTCATTTTATGAGAGACGAGATGTTATCTCCCTCGTAAAGAACGATACCTTTTGAATCAGCCTCTTTTGCCTTCCACCGCTGCTACACTTCTTTTTTTCATCGCTCTCTTATCTCCTATTGCCCGCTTTGCTTAGGTGAAAAATGCTGCACGTTCTGTTTAGCTGCTGTGGAACGCCCGTTTTGGTGGCGGGACAGGAGCGTGCAAATGAAGAGGGGTTAGGCCTCGATTAAAAATCCCGCTTGTTTTAAGGCACGGCAGGCGGCGTCGAGCTTTTCTGGTGAGTCAGCTTCGAGCGTATGCAAATGCGTCCCATCGGTCAGCTGCAATAAATATGCTGATTTTGTCGCTTCAATTTTGGCGATAAACTGGTCGACTTCGAAGCGGTTGCTGACCATGACCGATGCAATTAAATCGCCATAGACCGGATGTTCAATTTTGACATCTTTTACCGTTACACCACAGTCGACAAGCAAATACAGTTCTTCTTTTGTCTGTTCCGGTGTATGGGAGCAGGCGATGGTTCGCGTATACGTTTGCGTCGGTTCGGCCGGCTTTAAATACAAATATCCTTGGCTTGTCGCGATAATAGGTTCGTTGCGTGCCTTTAACAGCGAAATATCTTGGACGATTACTTGGCGGCTGACGTTCGTTTTTGCTGCCAATTCTGCCCCGGTGAGCGGTGTCTCGCTTTCTTTCAGCCATTGCAAAATGAGCTGGCGCCGCGCTTCTCCTAAAATTTTCTTTTCTTCTTTCACCTTGTCCATACCTCCTTTCGCGTTCGGATAAACTGTTCTAATGTGGAGATCAATTGATCGATCTCTATTTCCCGCGTGGACGTACCAAGTGATACACGGACGAACTGCTTTGCCTCCTCTGGGGTTTTGCCGACGGCAAGCATGGTGCGCGACGGCGCCTGCAATCCGACTTGGCAGGCGCTGCCAGTTGAAATGGCAATACCGGCACGGTTGCATTCCAGCATGACGAGCTGCCCTTCAAAACCGGTAACAGACAACCCGACAATATGGGCAAGTCGACAGCTAGGATGGCCTTCAACGGCAATCGGCAGCTGTTTGGCTGCTATGGCGTCAAGCAGCCGGCGGCGCAGCTGTTCAAATCGTGTCTGTTCACCTTCCATCCGTTCGTAAAGCTGCTTAGCGGCAGTGAGGAAGGCAACGATCCCCGGCACATTGACTGTTCCGGGTCGGAAGCCGGATTCGTGTGTCGTCCCTGGAAAAACGGGTTTCCAATGAAGGTGCGGGTCGATGTAGACGGCTCCGACGCCTTTTGGACCGTACACTTTATGAGCGGAAATCGATACGCTGTCAATCGCCATCGCCTTAACGTCTAGCTGTATTTTAGCAAAAGTTTGCACGCAGTCGCTATGAAAAAGGATGCCGCGCGCTCGCAACAGGCGACCGATGTCAGCAAGCGGCTGGATGGTGCCGATTTCCGAGTTGGCATGCTGGATGGAAGCGAGGATCGTCTGCGGTGTGATGGCCCGTTCCAAATCAGCGAGACGGATGCGACCGAATCGATCGACGGGCAAATACGTCACCGCATATCCTTCCGTTTCAAGCTGTTGAAACAAATGATAAAGTGAGGCGTGTTCGACTTCGGTAGTGATTAAATGATTCCCTTTGTGGCGGTGGGCGGCAATGAGCGACCGAATGGCAAGCACATTCGCCTCCGTGCCGCCGCTTGTGAAATAAATCCCTTCTGCTTCCCCGTTGATCATAGCGGCAAGCTCACGCCGACATAGCGTCAGCAATTGCTTCGCTTTCGTGCCGACGTCGTGCAGGCTACTTTCATTGCCAAAATAAACGGCCGCTGCCTCAGCATAAGCCTCGATGGCTTCTTTGCACATTGGTGTCGTCGCTGCGTAGTCCAAATAAATCATATTCTCCCGCCTTTTCTTTCACTTTTTTCAATCAACCTCTTGTCATTAGTTTAAATATGTGTAAATATAGATGTCAAGACATATGAAAAGAGAGGTGAGCGGTTGTGGGGGAAAACGGCATCATTATTGTTGGTAGCGGATTGGCCGCTTTAACAGTGGCTTATTATTTACAGGTGCAAGAAAATGTGATTGTTTTCACAAAAAAGAGGAAAACGGACTGCAACTCTTGGCGGGCGCAAGGTGGGGTGGCGGCAGCGTTAGCCCCCGACGATGATTGGCGCGTTCATTTCCACGACACGCTTACGGCCGGCTGCCATCATAACGATGTGCGAATGGTGGAGTTGCTCGTTCGTGAAGGGCCGAAGCGGCTGCAAGAATGGATGGACGCTGGGATGGCGTTCGATGCAGATGAACATGGACAGCTTTGCTTCGGCCTTGAAGGCGGGCATAGCCACCGCCGCATTTTACACGCTGGCGGCGACCAAACGGGCAAGGAGATCGTTACATTTTTGCTTCAGCAGGTGAAAGGGCGCGTATCAGTGGTGGAAGGTGAACAAGTCATCGAACTTTTGATGGAAGACGGCCGCTGTGTCGGGGTGAAAACGAAGCGAAAAGACGGTGCTGTCTCCGTTTGGCGGGCGGCGGCAGTCGTCCTAGCGACCGGCGGCTGCGCCGGGCTGTATACGTTCACTTCCAACGCGCCGACCGTGACTGGTGATGGCATTGCCATGGCGTATCGCGCCGGCGCGGCAGTCGCCGACATGGAATTTATCCAATTTCATCCGA
>Ga0310841_100313_pt1 | contig 32980 bp, 25 predicted proteins | sample SM_ome_9_FD_201311 | JGI IMG/M metagenome (GOLD analysis project Ga0310841, IMG submission 201311) | Sorghum-adapted microbial communities enriched on stacked mutant (SM) sorghum from Joint BioEnergy Institute, Emeryville, California... ...
GGATCATCCTCACGGTTTGGATTTTGAAGTCTTTGTCATACTTTTGACTCATCTTCGGACACCTCGATTTTGCTGAATTTATTGTCGCATTCTCGATTCTCGGTGTCCACTATTCAGTCTAGCATCAGGAAACGAGGTTTGCGGAACCAATTGTTGAACCCACAATCCTAAAACATACCGAAGCAAAGTGCCGATGATCCCCGCAATTCCGACCAAAAAATATGACATGCTGATTCCTCCCGAAATGCTGGATAAAAAAACAGACCCCTACCCATACACTCGTATCGGTAGGAGTCATCAGCCGTCAGGCGGTTATGGCGAACTCCATCGCCTATTTCGCGTTGACACTATCATATTCCCTATTTCATCGAAAATCAATCCCAACAGCCTGTATTCTGGTATCTATTCTCCCGTGTCGCGAAACCGCTTGATTCGTTCGCCAATCTCGTCCCGCACGCGGCGGAACACCGCCAGTTTTTCTTCCTCCGTCCCCGTTGCCTTGGCAGGATCGTCAAAGCCCCAATGCCAGCGTGTCACGTGCGGAGGTGTCATCGGGCATCGGTCGTTGGCATCGCCACAGAGCGTAATCACATAATCCGCTTTGTTTAACAGCTCGGGATCGATCACATCGGATGTCTGATTGGAGATGTCGATGCCCACCTCCCGCATGACCCGAACGGCATACGGATTGAGACCGTGAGCTTCTATTCCTGCACTGTACACGTCAAAACGGTCACCAAGATATTTTTTCCCGAACCCTTCCGCCATTTGACTGCGGCAGGAATTGCCTGTGCAAAGGAAATAGATGATCGGTTTCTCCGCCATTTCGTCAGCCTCCTTGCGTGGAAAAAAATTTGCGTTGGAAATAGAGCGACAGCTTCACCAAAGCCAGCATTACGGGCACTTCCACCAGCGGGCCGATGACCGCCACAAACGCCGCTCCCGAATGAATGCCGAACACGCCGACAGCCACCGCAATCGCCAGTTCAAAATTGTTGCTTGCGGCGGTAAAGGAAAGCGTCGTGCAGACGGGGTAGCCTGCTCCCGCTTTTTTGCTGAGCAGAAACGACACCACAAACATGACGACAAAGTAGATGAGAAGCGGGATCGCGACCCTGAGCACATCCATGGGCAACTCAAGGATGACCTCCCCTTTGAGGGAGAACATGACCACGATGGTGAACAGCAGGGCGACCAAGGTGAGCGGGCTGATCTTCGGAATGAACACCCGCTCGTACCATGCTTTCCCCTTGGTTTTCACCAGTGCATATCGGGTGATCATCCCCGCAAGGAAGGGAATGCCCAGGTAGATAAACACGCTTTTGGCGACCTCGGCCATCGTGATCTCGATGACCATGCTTTCCAATCCGAGCCACTGCGGCAAAATCGTGACGAACACGAACGCATAGAACGAATAAAACAAAACCTGAAAGATGGAATTGAACGCCACCAAGCCCGCTGCGTACTCAGTGTCCCCTTTGGAAAGATCGTTCCAGACGATGACCATGGCGATGCAACGGGCAAGACCGATCAGAATCAAGCCAACCATGTACTCGGGATAGCCCCGCAAGAAAATTAGTGCCAACACGAACATGAGGAGCGGCCCGATGACCCAGTTCTGCACCAGGGACAAGCCCAGCACTTTCACGTTGCGGAACACATGGCCCAGTTCCTCGTATCGCACTTTCGCCAGCGGCGGGTACATCATCAGGATCAAACCGATGGCAATGGGAATGGAGGTGGTGCCGACCTGTAAAGCATTCAAGTTGTCCACCATGTTGGGAAACAAATAACCGCAACCGATGCCAACGGCCATGGCCAGAAAAATCCACACCGTTAAATACCGATCCAGAAACGACAACCTTTTGATGTTTTGACTGCCCATGTGATACACTCCTTCTTATTCACAGCAAACATTAACCAATAGTCCCTGTTTTTCTAGCTCTTTCAATTCATCCGACATGTCGGGCAACTGCCTCAACGCCAATCCAACCTGTTCAAGAACTTCACGGTTCAGAGAGTAAAACACCCATTGCCCTTTGCGGCTCTCCTTGACTAGCCCCGCCGTTTTCAATCGGCTTAAATGTTTGGAAACCGCTGGCTGGGAGATCTTGAACACAGGAACGAATTCGCATACGCAACAATCCCGATGCTGGAGTATTGCGAGCATTTTCAAACGGGTGGGATCGGCCAACGCTTTCAGCATCTCCGCCAATTTTTCGATGTCCACATCCTTTCACCTTCCTTCATAATAAATTTACCATATAACTATATGGTTATGCAAAATAAATTTGATTCTGATTTGGAAATGCAAATTGTTCCCTTCGGATCAAGATCGCGGAGTCCACAACATGACGGAAACTCCCGCCAGGCAAATGGCCACCCCGATCCAGCCGTAAAGATCAGGCGTTTTCCTGTCCACGAACCATCCCCAGAAGGCCGCCAAAATAATAAAGACCCCGCCGTAGGCGGCATATACACGGCCAAAGTTCGGGAAGCTTTGCAGGGTGGGAATGATCCCATACAAAACCCTCCCAGCACGCCGATCCACATCGGTATGGATCCCGTCAGCCACAGCCAAACGAAATATCCGCCCCCGATTTCCGCCAACCCTGCCGCCAGAAACAAAACAATCGCCTTTGCCATGGTTCCCCCCCTTTTGCTATCACGACCGCTTAAATTTCAACAGGTCAGTTCCCGTTCACCTGTCGAATAAACGCCGCCACGTTCCCCATGCAACAAGCCCCCTGGGGGTTGTTCACTTCACAACCGCAACGCCCTGCCTGGACATGGGCTTTGATTTCCGCCAGCGGATCTCCGCCTTGTTCCACAGCTTCCATGATTCGTTCCCTCGTCCAGTCAAAACAGTAACAAACGGGGACATCCCTGTCCGAATCCTTTTGCAAGACGGGAACTTTCATGTCTCCTGCGGCAAAGGTCAGCGAACCGTCCAATGAAAAATAGACCGTCACACAGGACGGGTTCGGGCAAAAAGCGTAATCACGGTCGGGAGGAAGCGTGGCCAATGCCGCAGATTTCAGCAAAGACTTGAGCGTCATCAGCGGCACGCGTCGTCCGTTTTGCCCGCAGTTCGGGCAATTCGTTTTCATCGTTCCCTCACGGTTCGTCGGAGCACAACAGTCCATATTTTCCATCCCTTTAATGCAGGATACTGCCAGTAACCATGGTTATACCGACTTTCTGTCTTTTCAAATATTGTATCACATGCCAGGTGTGACAACTGAAATACTATTCCAAAATGTACCACTTTAAAAAAGATGAAAAAGCCCAGCATGAATCCAGGCAAAACCCTGGTCATACTCGGGCTTCCACGGACAGATTTTATAAAAACATCCCATTATTTCAGCTCAATCTAGCTAATTATTTGGGTAAAAATCGGAAATTCGGTTTTCTTTAACAATAACAATGTCTATTCAGGCAAAGTATTAACTAACCAAATTTCATCACTATCTTTTACGACATCAATGGAATAAGGTTCTGGTCGTTTCGTAGGTGGCGGTGCTTCCCCTGTATAATACTCGTATAGCCAAACATGGAACCTAATAGTATTATCGTCTACATATTTATTCCCAACGACCTCAAAGCCTTGATGATGTGGATTAGATAATCCCGAAAAAAACATTCTTAAATCAGCCTGTGTAACAGAACTTTTTACTTTCTCAGTTAACAACTCTGTACCTTTATCATAATCTCTATTAAGCCATGCTATCAGAAAGTTGTTAACTGTGTTTAGAGCGAGTAAATAATTCTTATCAACTGAAATTGTTTCTTCGTTATCTTGCTGATCTGCTGTTTTATTAGCAATGTTACATCCGCTTAATATAAGTGAAATGGAAATTATACAGCAAACAATCAAAAGTAATTTTTTCACAAATCTCACTCTCCACTACATTTTAAATTCTACTTGACGATAACGAACTGGGATAAGACCTAAATACTTATCAATAGTCTTACCAGGCTTTATTCGTTACATCTTTCAGACGTTGCAGGCTGGTTGTGAAATATGTACCACCTGAACTTTCAGGTTCCACTGCCACTCTCCACTGAAAGGCTAATTGTTCTGGTTTTTCGCCATACGGGGAAAAATAAGCCGTTAATTGATACTGGTTGGAATCAATGGGTGTGATATCGATATTTTTCAGTGGCGTAGATACGCCGATTACCTGCGGTTTGATTTCATGACGCAATTCAGGTGTTAAAAACAGACGGGCAACCGCACCGTTTCGTGCTTTTAATGCATCTGCGAAATTTTCCAGAAATTGCTCGGGACTGTCCGCTTGCCGCAAATAGCTACTGATCAAATCAATGCCGCCATCTTCGGTTTCTTCTGATTGCTGAACATTGGCCGAATGATTGACTTGTACACCTGGGATTTCCTCCGATGCACGTTCTGGTGACTGACTAGCGTTTACCTCTACGCAAGCCGTCGCCAGAACGAAAATTCCAAGGCAAACAACACCCCAAAACCATTGTCTTCTTTTCATTCGCATCCCTTCCTCTGGAACTGAAAACCGCTTATTTATAATATTAGACTGCGGCATCTTATTTTAAGTTGCATCTCTGATAAATCCTTTCCCCTGCCCACTTTGGCAATCCAACTGCATGATACCGATCACCCCATTTTAAATTCCCTACTATGTCAAGAGACAATAATTCATGTCCATCCCTCCCCTCCCCCCTCAAACTCTCTCTTCCCTAGAGCCGCAAGGTTTTTCAGGCTTTGAGGAACCAGTTGGTACAAAAAACCAGGAAAATAATAAGTGTCCGCAGAATTGGAAGAAATTAGTCGAAAAGGCGGCAGGGGGCACAAAAATGGAACGTTGGGAAATGTCCAGGGAAATCATTTGAGTGAACAAATGGAGAAGCTCAATCGGAACATAGCGGGAGGGGGTATATTGGGAAACTGCTTGATAAATCAATATCTTTTCCTGTCCCCTTTCCCCTGTACCTCTTTCAACAAAAGAAGAAGCCAAGCAAGGATCAGGGCAAAACCCTAACCACGCTCGGCTTCACGGACATTTTTTATTGTCCCTGGACATTTTTTATTTTCCCTGGACGGGATTTATTTTCTGTCTACAATCCCCCAGACGGGCTTTATTTCCTCACTCCACCGTCACGCTTTTCGCCAGGTTGCGCGGCTTGTCGACGTCGTTCCCCCGCGCCAGGGCCGCGTAGTAGGCCAACAGCTGCAGCGGCACGACGGACAGGGCCGGCGACAGGATCGGCAGCGTGTCCGGGATGACGAGCAGTTCGTCGACGGTTTTGGCGAGAACCCGGTTTTTCTCCGTCGCCACGCCCAGCACGTATGCGCCTCGCGCCTTCACCTCGACGATGTTGCTGACGGTTTTCTCGTACAGGTCCGGCTGCGTCGCCAGCGCGATGACCGGAACCCCCTCCTCGATCAGCGCCAGCGTGCCGTGCTTCAGCTCCCCGGCGGCGTAGGCTTCCGAGTGGATGTACGAGATTTCCTTCAGCTTGAGGGAGCCTTCCTGGGCCACCGCGTAATCGAGGCCGCGCCCGATGAAGAACACGCTCTGGTGGCGGCTGATCCGCTCCGCGATGTCCTTGATGCGGTCCTGCGCGTCAAGCAGCTGCTGCACGCGCTGCGGCAGGCCGCGAAGCGCGGCGATCACGTCCGCGACTTCGTGCTCCTCCATCGTTCCGCGTACCTGGGCCAGATACAGCGCCAGCAGATAGAAGGCGACCAGCTGGGACGTGTAGGCTTTCGTGGATGCCACGGCGATTTCCGGTCCGGCCCAGGTGAACAGCACGTCGTCGGCCTCGCGGGCGACGGAGCTGCCGACCACGTTGGTGATGGCCAGCACCTTCGCGCCCTTCCGCCTGGCTTCCCGCAGGGCGGCCAGCGTGTCCGCCGTTTCGCCCGACTGGCTCACCACGATGACCAGCGTGCCGGGCTCGAGGATCGGATCGCGGTACCGGTATTCCGACGCCACGTCGGTTTCCGCCGGCAGGCGGGCCAGCTTCTCGATGACCGCCTTGCCGACCATGCCGGCGTGCAGCGCCGTGCCGCAGGCGACGATGTGGATCCGCTTCAGGCCGCGCAGCCAGTCGTCCGCGAACTTGAAGCCGGGAAACACGACGCGCCGGCCGTCCGGGCTGATGCGGCCCGACATCGTATCGAGGTACGCTTTCGGCTGCTCGAAAATTTCCTTCAGCATGAAGTGGTCGAATCCGGCCTTCTCCGCCCGCGAAATGTCCCAGTCAACGCGGACGGCTTCGCGGCGGATCGGGTTGCCCTCGATGGTCATGAGGTCGACGGCATCCCGCGTCAGCACCGCCATCTCCCCGTCGTTGAGGATGAAGACGTCCCGCGTGTATTCCAGAATGGCCGGGATGTCGGAGCCGATGAAGTTTTCGCCCTTGCCGAGCCCGATGATGAGCGGGCTGGCCAGGCGCACGGCCACCAGTTTGTCCGGCTCCCACTCGCTGAGCACCGCGATGGCATAGGCGCCCCGCATTTGCCTGACCGCCCGCTGCACCGCCTTGACGATGTCGCCCCGGTAATGGTGGGCGATCAGATGGGAGATGACCTCCGTGTCCGTTTCCGACATGAACCGGTGGCCTTCGGCCTCCAGCTGTTCGCGAAGCTCCAGGTAGTTTTCGATGATGCCGTTGTGGACGACGGAGATTTTGCGCGAATCGTCCGTGTGGGGATGCGAGTTGATGTCCGACGGTTTGCCGTGGGTCGCCCAGCGGGTGTGGCCGATGCCGATGGTCCCCTTGAGCGGGGACCCCTTCAGACGCGACTCGAGGATGGAAATGCGGCCTTCGCTTTTGGCGATATGCAGCTTCCCGTCCTCCGTGCAGACGGCGACGCCCGCCGAATCATACCCCCGGTATTCCAGTTTTTTCAAACCGTTCAGCAAAATCTGCTGGGAATCCCTGTTCCCGATGTATCCAACAATTCCGCACATGGTGCTTCCTCCCGAGATGGAAAACTGGGCAGCAAGCTCGGATGCGTCCATGCCCAGTGGCTGAACATCCCGTTGGAATCTTGTTCGGCCGGTCGCCCGCGCCGGTTTCCCTTCCAACTCGCGGCAAGGATGTCGTTGCCGGGAGGTCCCCGCCGAAAACTCCGAACACCTCCACCTCGTCAACTCGGATGCGCGAACCGCGCCGCGTTCCCCATGCTGCGTCGATGGCAGGCCAGGATGGGCAAGCCGGGGACGAACCCCGCCGGGGCCGCGCGCCGCCGGCATCCGAGTTCAGGCGCTTAAAAACGTTTGCCCGCTGCCCTCCTTTCTGCTTCCGATTGAATATCATCATGATATGCTTTCCAAGCCCAGCGCGCAACCACATCCATCGGTTTTCCGGACGAGAAACGGCGAAAAAGCTGGTGCGGATGGTGAAAAACGCCAAAAAAAGCCAACCGGAACGCGTCCGGTTGGCCTGTTGTTCCCAAAACGCAAACCGCCGGCGGCCGGTTTCACGCCTCGGCCGACGCCGGCGTCGACAGTTCCGCCTGCACCACGTCCGCAATCTCGCGGGCGATCCGGTTGATGGCATCCCCGTCCGGTCCTTCCACCATGACGCGCACGAGGGCTTCCGTCCCCGACGGCCGCACCAGCACGCGCCCGTTGCCGGCCAGCGCCGCTTCCGCTTCCCGGACGGCCCGCCGGATGGCCTCGCTCTCCTTCAGCCGGCTTTTGTCGGCCACGCGCACGTTGACGAGCACCTGCGGAAACTTGCGCATGATCGACTTCAGCTCGGACAGCGTCTTGCCCGTCTTCCGCACCACCTGCGCAAGCTGCAGGCTCGTCAGGATGCCGTCGCCCGTCGTGCCGTGGTCAAGGAAAATGATGTGTCCGGACTGCTCGCCGCCCAGGTTGTAGCCGCCCGCCCGCATCGCTTCCATGACGTACCGGTCGCCGACGGCGGTTTGCAGCGACTTCATGCCGAGGCCTTCCAGCGCCTTGTGGAATCCGAGGTTGCTCATGACGGTGCTGACCACCGTGGAATGGTTCAGCTTGCCCTGCCGGTTCAGATAGTCGCCCAGGATGGCCATGACGTAGTCGCCGTCGGTCACTTCGCCCCGCTCGTCGACGGCGATCAGCCGGTCCGCATCGCCGTCGTAGGACAAGCCCAGATCGGCGCCGAGGCGCACCACTTCTTCCTGCAGCCGCTCCGGATGGGTGGAACCGCACCCATCGTTGATGTTCAGGCCGTCCGGCGACGCGCCGATCAAATGGACGTCCGCGCCGAGCTCCCGGAACACGCGGGGCGCCAGTTCATGGGCCGCCCCGTTGGCGCAGTCCAGCACGATGCGCATGCCGTCGAACCGTTCGTCCACCGTCGTTTTGAGGTATTCCACGTATTGCGACGCCGCTTCCGGGTGGTCGCTCACGACGCCGATGCCGCCGCCGGAAGGCCGCGGCAGCCGGTCCTCCGGCTCGTCGATCAGCCGCTCGATTTCCAGCTCCGTGTCATCCGACAGCTTGAACCCGTCTTCTCCGAAAAACTTGATGCCGTTGTCCTCCACCGGGTTGTGGGACGCGGAAATCATGACGCCCGCCTGGAGCCCGAGCGCCCGCGTCAGATAGGCCACGGCGGGCGTCGTCACCACGCCGAGCCGGATCACGTTGGCGCCGATGGACAAGAGGCCGGCCGTGATGGCCGCCTCCAGCATCGGACCGGAAATTCTCGTATCCATGCCGATGCAAACGGTCGGTTTTGCGCCGCGCGCCGCGCGGGTCAGCACCTGGCCGCCGCAGCGGCCGATTTTGAATGCCATCTCCGGCGTGAGTTCGGTGTTGGCCACACCCCGCACGCCGTCGGTTCCGAAATATTTCCCCATGCCGATTTCGACTCTCCCGCCTGCTCAAATTTCGTAGCTGCCGCCGTCGGACATCCGGTCCGGCTCCGGACCGTCTGCGCCGGCATCGCGGCCGGGTTGCTCCGCGACCGGACCGCCGCCGTTCCCGCCGCCGGCGCCGGTTCCTTCTCCGGCTCCGGGATGGCCGCCCGAATCGTTGCCGCCCGAACCGTTGCCGTCCGTTCCATCGCCGGCCGGCGGCGCCCCCGGATTGGCGCCCGTCTCGTCCGCCGCGGCCGGCCGGATCTCCACCGTCACGACCGGCGGCGCCCCGTCTTGGACGACGCGGACGAAAGCCGGCAGGCCGTAGGTCACGTCCACCTGGTGCACGCCTTCCGCCAGATTGCTGACGTCCACGATGAGGTCGATGTCGCCGGCGTCCAGCCCGTTCAGGATGTCCGGGGCGCCCTCCAGCGTGACCGCCATGACGCCTTCCCGCGGGTCGCGGACCGCGGCCGCAAACCCCGCCCGCACGCCGGACACGTTCAGCTTGACGCCGGTGAACGTCCGGCGTTCCGAGGGCACGATGCGCACCTTCACCTGGGCGGTGTCCGGCTCCAGCTTCGACACGCCGTCGATCTTCGGCAGCGGGATGCTGAAGGCGGCGTCCTCCGCCAATCCCGTGACGTCCACCGTGCCGCCGGCGTAAAACTCCAGCCGGCCGAGCACCCGCTCCTCGCCGTACACCGCCACTTCAAGCGGCTTCTGTTCGACGCCCGCCACGCTGTAGCCCGCGGCCGGCTCGCCGGCGATGCTGATCTGCAGCGGCAGCGTCACCGCCGGATGCGTGACGGGCACTTCCACATCCACCACGGACGGTTCGATGGCCGCTTCCATCCGTTCGCCCCTGGCATTATATGCGAAAAGACGGATTTGCTTCCGCACGGGCCCGCTGGCGCCGCCGACGTCCACCGTGCCGCGCACGGCGGCGATGTCGTCGATGCCGCTTTCCCGGTACGTGACGTACACCCGGTTCGGCGTCGCCGTCGGCGTGCCCGCCACGTACCCTTCCGCCGGCTCGCCGGTCACGTCGATGGTGACGGGCATTTCCCGCACCAGCTTCTCCTCGATGGTGACCGTCACGCTGGAGGGGAAAATTTCCACTTCCACCTGCTCGGGAAATCCCACCGGCATGAGCTGCATCTGCTGCACGCCGCTCACGGCCGCGCCCAGGTCCAGCCGGACCCGCGCCGTCTGGGTCGTCACCCGGTTCAGCACGTTGGGCAGGCCGCTGACCCGAACCCGCACGAGCGACGGTTCGATGGCCACGAGTTCGTACCGGCTTTCGTCCAGGCCGACCACCTCGATGCCGACCCCTTCGATTTCCTTGCTCGTGCTGCGGCCCGTCCAGCCGGTCTGCGCCGGCGCCTGCTGGCTCTCCATGTGGACGACGAACCAGAGCAGCACGCCCAGCGCCAGCGCGACAACCCTCACCACGTTGGGATTCCGGAGCCATCTATCCATCATCGCGCGACCTCCATTTTTTCCAGAACGGCCACGCCGGCTTGTCCTTCCCCCTGGTTTCCGGTCGCAATTCTTCGTACAGCTTGGCGATCAGCGATTCTTCCTTGATGTCCCGCACGATCTGTCCGTTCATGACGAGCGACACCTGCCCCGTCTCCTCGGACACGACGATGCAGATGGCGTCGGACACTTCGGACAGCCCGATCGCCGCCCGGTGCCGCGTGCCGAGTTCCCGGCTGATGAACGGGTTTTCCGACAGGGGCAAATAGCACCCGGCCGCCGCGATGGTGTTCCGCCGGATGATGACGGCGCCGTCATGGAGCGGGGTGTTCGGAACGAACAGGTTGATCAGCAGCTCCGCGCTGATGACGGCGCCGATCGCCGTGCCGGATTCCATGTAGTCCGTCAGCCCGGTCTTCCGCTCGAACACGATGAGCGCCCCGATCCGCTTCCGGGCCATGCTGTTGACCGCCCGGATCACGTCCGCCAGCTTCTCCGTATACGCGTCGGCGTCATCGACCGTCCGGGAAAACAGCTTGCCCCGGCCCAGCTGTTCCAGCATCCGCCTCAATTCCGGCTGGAAAATGATGATGAGCGCCAGCACGCCGAAGGTGAACGCCTGGTTCATCATCCACTGGAGCGTGTTCAGGTTGAACACGACGCTGAGGCCCCACGCGAGGAGAACGACAAAAATGCCCTTCAGAAGCTGCACCGCCCGGGTGCCGCGAATCAGCATGATTCCCTTGTAGATGACATAGCTGACGATCAGGATGTCGATGACGTCGGTCGGTTTGATCTGGGACAGCAAATCCAACACGGCGGCTTCCCCCATGTCCAATTAACACCATGATAACATAAATCGGGGGGCGGTTATACATGGGGCGAATTGCCCAAATTCGGAAAAATTCCCGTCTAACGACAAAAAAAGATTGCCCCGTCTATGCCAGGACAATCTTCGCGGACAATTGGCGGGCGCCGGCGAATCCCGCAAGAAACGACTTGATCCGGAACCAGAAATAGTCGATGGCCTCGTTGATGCTGGTCACCTGGCCGGCGATCCGGGCCGTGGAAGCCAGATTCAGGGAGCCGTCGATCACCGTCACATTGCCCCGGATCTCGCCTTCCACCTGCAGCCGGCCGTTTTCCACGATCAAATCCCCGTCCACGACGGCGCCTTCCGGGATGAGGACGAGATCGCCCTCGATCACCACGTCCTCCAGATCGGCGCCCCGGACCGCCAGGGTGGCGTCCTTCTCCCACAGCGTGGCCAGGCTCCACGACATGACGAGCAGGAAGAACGTCGCCACCGCAAGGGCGGGGTGCCGTTTCAGCCATTGCATGAACAGGATGCGCCGGCTCGGCTTCGGCAGCGACGCCATCACCCGTTCCGCCAATCCCGCCGGCGCGTCGGAAGCCGGCACGGCGAAAAGCATGGCTTCCGTCAGTTCCAGCCGGTCCAGATGGGATTCGCACGCGGAACAGGCGGACAGATGCCTTTTCAGCATGCGCAGACCGGCGGCATCCAGGGCGCCGTCCAGGTACTCGTGCATGAGTCGGCGCGCATCCCTGCAGTCCATGACCTTCCTGCTCCTTTCGTCACACTCGTTTCGCGGCATTCGGATTCTTACAGTTTCATACGCGCGATGCCGGCGGTGGTTTCAAAAAAGCGGATGCATCGTTCCGCTTTTGGCCATCTCCCGCTCCAGCTTCCGCCGCAAATACTCCCGTCCGCGGTGGATGCGGGTTTTCACGGTGGAGACCGGGACCTGCAGAATGTCGCTGATTTCCTGCAGGGAAAGATCCTGGTAATATTTCAGGGCCACGGCCGCCTTGTACTTGTCCGGCAGCGAGGCGACGGCTTCGATGATGATTCGCTGGCGCTCCGTCAGCATCAGCGTTTCCTCCGGCCCCGGGTCGCCGGCGCGGAGGACGGAGTGCCCGTCCATCCCTTCCCCTTCGGCAAACTCCGCATCCAGGGAATAGACCTGCCGCCGCCGGCGCAGCCGGTCGATGCACAGATTGGTGGCAATCCGGTACAGCCAGGTGGAAAACTTGCGCGAACTGTCGTAACTGGACAAATGCTCGTACATGCGCAGGAACGTTTCCTGCACCACGTCTTCCGCCTCCTGGACGTTGCCCAGCATGCGGCAGGCGAGGTGGAAAATCTTGTTTTTGTACAGTTCGACCAGTTCGGCAAACGCGCCGCGATGGCCTTCGCGGGCAAGGGCGACCAGCCTGGCCTCCATGATTTCCCCTCCACAGACATGAGCGCGGCGGGCGCATCCGCACCCGGCGCGTCAAAGCCTTGCGGCTTTCTCTTTGCTCAACCGTTCGCGTTCAACCGTTCCCGTTCAACCGTTCGCGCGCATCCGTTCGCGTTCATCCGTTCGCGCTCAGCCATCCGCGTCCATTCGTCCGCGCTCCGTCCAGGCTTGTCCGTCCCGCCCGGCGCCGTTCCTCAGCCCGTGTTGCGCAAGCCGGCGGCAATGCCGTTGACGGTGAGCAGCACTTCCCGGAGCAGTTCGGCATCGTCGCCGCCCCGTTCGCGAATCTCCCGCAATTCCTTGAGCAGTTTCACCTGCAGGTAGCTGAGCGGATCCACGTACGGGTTTCGGAGGCGCACCGACTCCTGGATGACCGGCGTGTTGTCGAGAATGTCCTGCTGCCCCGTGATTTTCAGGATGAGTTTCTCCGTCAGCGCGTATTCCCGTTCGATCTTGCCGAAAATGCGCTCCGCCGCCTCCCGGTTGCGGGCCATGTTGGCGTATTCCCGCGCGATCCTCAGGTCCGCCTTGGCCAGCGCCATCTGCAGGCTGTCGATCATCATGCGGAAGAACGTCCAGCGCTGGTACATCTGGCGGAGCACCTGGAGGCGGTCCTCCCGGTCCGCATAGTAGGCGTCAAGCCCGGTGCCCGCCGCATACCACGCCGGGAACAGGTACCGGCTCTGCGTCCAGGCGAACACCCAGGGAATGGCCCGCAAGTCTTCGAAGCGCTCGCTGTTTTTCCGTTTCGCCGGCCGGGAGCCGATGTTCAGCTCGCCGATCTCCGGCAGCGGCGTCGATTCCTTGAAAAATTCGAAGAAATCTTTGTCGCCGAACACGAGATCCTGGTACGTCCTGAGCGCCGTGGCGGAAATGTCGTCCATGACGGACTCGAACTTGTGCTCGTACAGATCGCTGTGCGGATTGAGCGACATCCATTCCGCGGTGATCAGGGCGCTCGTGGCCTGCTCCAGGCTGCGGTAGGCGATCCCTTTCATCGAATAGCGGCTCGACAGCACTTCGCCCTGCTCGGTGATCTTGATGCCCGCGCCCAGCGTGCGGGGCGGCTGGGCCAGAATGCTGCGGTTGAGCGGCATGCCGCCGCGCCCGAGGGCGCCGCCGCGGCCGTGGAAAAACTTCGGTTCGATGCCGTATTCGCCCAGCACGTCCGTCAGCCGGTGCAGGGCGTTGCGCAGCTCCCAGTTGGCGGTGATCATGCCGCCGTCCTTGTTGCTGTCGGAATAGCCGAGCATGATTTCGTGCACGTTCCCGAGGGCGGCGACGCTGGCGCGGTACACCGGCAATTCCAGCACCGTGCGCATGATGGAAGGCGCCGCGTGCAGGTCGTCGATCGTCTCGAACAGGGGAACGGGCTGGAACGTGCAGGTGACGCTGCCGTCTTCGCCGACGGCGAACAGCCCCGCTTCCTTGCCGAGCAGCAGCACCTCGAGAATGTCGGACGCCCCCTGCGTCATGCTGATCAGGTAGCTGTTGGTGCATTCACGGCCGAACTCGGTCTGCGCCCGCTTCATCGTCCGGTACACGTCGAGGCACTCCCGGGTGCCCTCGGACAGGCCGGCATCGTCCGTCACCAGCGGTTCCCGGCGCGACAGGAGGGACGCCAGCAGCTTCACCTTGTCTTCTTCCGGAAGCTGTTCGTAATGCGGTTCCACGCCCGCCCGGGCCAGAATCTCGGCGAGGGCCGTTTCATGTTCCTTGCTGTGCTGGCGGATGTCCAGCTGGGCCAGGTGGAAGCCGAACAGCTCCGCCTGGCGGATGAGCTTCTTCAGGTGGATTTCCGCCACGTAATCGGCGTAGTGCCCGCGCAGGCTGCGGTCGATGATTTTCAGGTCCCCGATGAACTCGTCGGGCGAATTGTATTTGGCCGGATGGGGGCCCGGCGGCAGCGTGCCGGTGTTGCGGATGCGCTGCCGCATGTAGGACAGCTTGATCCGGTACGGCTCCTTCTCGTTGTGCCAGACCATGTCTTCCGGCAGCTCCACCTGCTGCCGGTCGCGCTCGATCGAATCAAGCAGTTCCTGCGAGACGGTCACCACGTTTTTGCTGAAACTGAGGATCCGCATCAGGCCCGCCAGCGCTTCCTCGTACTTGCGCAGCGCCAGCGCGCGGTGCAGGCGGAACGTCTCCCAGGTGACGGCCGCCGTGCAGGACGGGTTGCCGTCCCGGTCGCCGCCGATCCACGATCCGAAGCGCAAAAAAAGAGGCACGTGCCACGATTCTTCCGGATAGTATTTCTCGAGGCACTTCTCCAGCACGTTGTAGACGTCGGGCAGCACGTCGAACAGGGTTTCGTCGAAATAGTAGAGCCCGTTGCGCACTTCGTCGAGCACCGTCGGTTTGCGGTCGCGCAGCTCGTCGGTCTGCCACAGGATCATCACTTCGCTGAGCAGGCCGTCCCGAAGCTGCTGGCGCTCCCGGTACGTCAGCGTCGGATCGTCCAGCTTCATCAGAAGGTCGCCGATCCGCTTGTGGATGTCGAGGATGGCCCGCCGGGTCGCCTCCGTCGGATGCGCCGTCATGACCAGCTCCAGCGACATCCCTTTCAGGATGACCTTCACGTCGTCCGGCGTCAGGTTTTTGGCCCTGAGTTCCTGGATGGCGCTTTCAATGGAACCGGGCTGGACGGACTCCCCGGCCGACCGCTCGTAATCCCGCTTCCGCCGGATCCGGTGGATCTGTTCGGCGATGTTGACCAGATGGAAATAGATCGAAAAGGCGCGGATGACCTGGTGGCGCAGGGCGGGATCCAGCGATCGGATCGTCTCCTTGAACGTTTCGAAAAGCCCGGCGTCGCTGTCGTCCATCCGGAGCGACTTGCTCATCTCGCGGATGCGTTCCACCGTTTCGAACAGTTTCGTTCCGCCCTGGTGGATCAGCACTTCGCCCAGAATATTTCCCAAAAAGCGGATGTCCCGCCTCAGCGGATTCATCGTGCTGTAAAGACCGGTGCTGCTGCTTTGCGCGGAATCCGGCATGATTCCTCTCACCCCAGACTGGCATGCACATGGACTGTCGCGAAATTTCTCATTTTTTTATCATACTACAAATCTGATCGAAAATCTTCCCTCGCGGACAAAAAAGAACGGGCCGGCGCACGGGATCGTTCCGCGCGGCGGCCCGTTCGCCGGCCCTGCATCCCGCAGCGCGCGCCGAACTTCAGGCTCCCGTTTCTTCCAGCGGCGTCCCGCCGATCCAGACCCGCAGAAGATTCAGTTCCCGGTCGACGAGCAGCACGTCGGCCCGGTGCCCGGGCACAAGCAAGCCCGTCTCGTGGTCGATGCCGAGCTGCCGGGCCGGATTGCCGCTGGCCATGCGGCTGGCATCGGCCACGGAAACCCCGACCTCCCGCACCATGAACCGGAACGCGCCGATCATGGTCAGGGTGCTGCCCGCCAGCGTGCCGTCATGCAGCCGGGCCGTTCCGTCCCGCATGACCACGGGCAGGCCGCCCAGCTCGTAGTCGCCGTCCGGCATGCCCGCCGCCGAAATGGCGTCGGTGATGAGGATGACGCGATCTTTCCCCTTGGCCCGGACGAGAAGGCCGATGGCGGCGGGATGGACGTGCTCGCCGTCGGCGATCACTTCCGCCGCGATCCGGTCGTCGGTCAGCACGGCGCCAAGCGTGCCGGGTTCCCGGTGATGGAGCGGGCGCATCGCGTTGAACGTGTGCACCGCGTGCCGGAGCCCGCGGTCCGCCGCCCGGCGGATGACGTGCCAGGCGGCGTCGGTGTGGCCGCAGGAAGGGATGATGCCGCCCGCCGCCAGTTGTTCGACAAACGCAAGCGCCCCTTCCATCTCCGGCGCCAGCGTCACGATGCGGATCAGGCCGGGGAACCGGTCCGTCCATGACGCCAGCCAGTCCGGCCGGGGCGGCACGATGGCATCCGGGTTTTGCGCCCCCTTCTTGGCCGGGTTGATGAACGGGCCTTCCAGATGCACGCCCAGCAGGCGGGCGGCCGGCCGGCCGAACCCGTCGCGGACGCAGCGGGAAGCGGTTTCGAGCACGGCGTCAATGTCTTCCTTCGCCGCCGTCACCGTCGTGGCGAGCAGGCCGGTGGTGCCGTGCCGGGCATGGAAGCGGGCAATCGCTTCCCACTTGCCGGCATCCGGCTCCATGAAGTCGCTTCCCGCGCCGCCGTGCACATGGACGTCGATGAAGCCCGGCAGGACCCAGCCGCCGCCCCCGTCGATCCGCTCCGCGCCGCCGGCACCCGGCGGAACGGGATCGCCCACGCCGCCCGTGGCTTCAATTCTGCCGTCCTTCAGCCAGATCCATCCCGGGCGCTCGCCGTCGCCGTCGAGCCCGGTCACGAGCCGCACGTTGCCGATCAGCCATTCCCGGTTCGTCACAGCCCTTCACCCGCTTCCCTGTCCAGCATGACGACGACCCGCGGATGAAGCTGCAGCAGGGATGCCGGGCATGCCGTCGTGACCGGCCCCTTCAGCGCCCGGCGGACGGCCTCCGCCTTGCTTCTGCCCTTGGCCACCAGGAGGATCGTCCGCGCCTTCAGGATGTTGCCGACGCCCATCGTCACCGCCCGCTTCGGCACGTCTTCCGGCCGGTCGAAGAAGCGGGCGTTCGCCTGCCGCGTCGCTTCCGCCAGCTCCACCACATGGACGCCGGACGCCAGTTCCGGAGCCGGCTCGTTGAAGGCGATGTGGCCGTTGTTGCCGATGCCGAGAATCTGCAGGTCAATGGGGCCCTTCGCTTCAAGCAGGGCTTCGTAGCGCCGGCATTCCTCCTCCAGATCGGCGGCGGCGCCGTTCGGAAGATGGGAGGCGTCCGGCGGCAGATCGACGCGGTCGAACAGTTGCTCCCGCATGAACGAATGGTAGCTGGCCGGATGGTCCGCCGGAAGGCCGACGTACTCGTCCAGATTGAAGGTGGTCGCGTGCCGGAAGCTGATGAGTCCCGCCTCATGGTCCCGGATAAGGCGCCGGTAGATGCCCACCGGCGTCGAACCGGTGGCAAGGCCGAGCACCGCCCGGGGGTTGCGGGTGAGGAGTCCGCGGATCAGGCCGGCCGCCGCTTCGTCCACAAGTTCTTCGTTGTCGAAAATGTGGATGGTCATGCTGCTGGTGCCCATGTCGAACGCTCCTTGTCTTCGCTCCTGTCTTTCGCTCTTTGACTTGCGCTCTCTGTCATTCCTTGTCAACTTTCGCGCTGTCACTAGAGTGCCACATCCGCCCGTTTCCCGCAAGGACGATTTTCCCCGTCCGGTGTCCATAAATCGCTGCGTCCGGCCAAGCGTTCGTCCGCACAAGCCCTCCGCAAATCGCAAAGCGACCGGTCATCCGGCGTACCGGCCGAGGATCCGGTCGACGGACGGGCCGTACGCTTCCCCGAACAGCACCAGATGCACGAGCAGATGATACAGCTGGTAGATCGGCTTTCGCTCGCCGTATTCCGGCGGCAGGGGATAGGCGTCCCGGTACGCGTCGTAAAAGCGGCCCGGGAACCCGCCGAACAGTTCCGAGAACGCCAGGTCGCACTCCCGGTCGCCGTAGCTGACCGCCGGATCGATCAGCCACGGCCGGCCGTCGGCGCCGGCCAGCCAGTTGCCGCCCCACAGGTCGCCGTGAAGCAGCGAAGCGGGCGGCGCTTCCGGCAGCCAGCGGTCCAGCCGGTCCATCAGCCTCGCGAGCCGTTCGCGCCGGCCGGCGGGCAGCCGCCCGCGCTCCGCCGCGAGCTTGGCCATCGGCATGAGCCGGCACTCCCGATAGAAGGAGACCCAGGAGTCGTGCCAGTCGTTTTTTTGCGGCAGCAGGCCGATGAAGTTGTCCGTCTGAAGCCCGTAGCGCCCGTCCGGGCTCGTGCGGCGGTGCAGCAAGGCCAATCCCCGGCCCAGCGCTTCCGCCGCCCCCGGACGGGACGGGCCGGTTTCGATCCATGTCAGCACGATCATGCCGCCCGGCCGCCCGGGGATCTCGCCCACATACAAAGGTTCGGGGACGGCCGGCGCCTCCGGCGCGCCCGTGCTCCCCAGCAGCCGGAGCCCCTCCGCTTCCCGCTCGAACAGCGCGGCGGGCGCATCCAGCCGGTATTTCACGAACAGCCGCCGCCTGTCGGTCTCGACGCGAAGCGACCGGCCGATGTCGCCGCCCGGCGTTTCCGCGACGGACACCACCCGCTCGCCTTCCAGGCCGGGAACGGTTCTTGTGACGGCTTCCGAAAGCCAATGCCGGTCCATTCGTTTCCCTCCTGCGGCAACATTTCCTTGATATGCCCGTTTGCCGGAACGGGCCGCCGCCGGGCCTGCCGAAAAACCGCCCGGCCTATTTCACCCGGAACGTGCGGATCCCGAGGCGGTGCACCAGAAAAAGCGCGGCGATCCCGTATGCCGCCGCCGCCACCGCCGATGCCGCGGCGAGGGCGGCGGCGGACGGCCGGATGAACACGCACGCCCAGCAAAGTCCGGTGACGGCCGCGGACGCGAGCACGAAGAACGGGTTTCTCACGTTCAGTTCCGTCGTATACGGCTGCAACAAATAGTACATCGCCAGGTGGTGGACGGAAAACAGCACCGACAGCATCAGCACCAGACCGGCCAGAAGCAGCATGTCCCTGGCCGGCACCCGGCCCGACGCCGCCTGCACGGCGGCCGCCGCCAGCGCCAGGGCGGCGCCGGCGGCCAGGTTGCATCCGGCCAGGCGGACCAGGCGGATCCGGAAATGGACGGCCGCCGCCCGCCGGTAAAAGCCGTACCGCATGAGCGGCCGGTCGCAATGATAGAACATTGCCCGGCACACCGCTTCGCCGATGGCATACAGGCTCATGAACACGGGCACATACGGCGCCAGGACATCCGTCTCCCACACCGCCAGCGCCCGCAGCCGGTCGCCGGAAAGGCCGAATGCGGCGAGTCCGGCCGCCGCCAGACCCGCCGACAGGGCAACCCGGCGCCAAACCGGGCGGGCCAGAAACTTGCGGTGCCGGGCGAAGAACAGCCGGTTCAAAAACGCATAGCCGGTGCCGCCCCCGGCCTCCGGTTCCCCGGGGGAGACGGCCGCCGCATCCAGCGGGATGCCGTGCGGCCGGACGTCGCTGCGCATGCCGGCTTCCCGGGCTTCCGCCATCATCCGGCCGAAATCCAGCATCGGATCGTCCCGCCTCGCGGCGGCGTCCACGGCTTCCCGGTACCGGGGGTAGCGGGCCAGTCCGAACGCCGCGGCCGCGCCGGCGGCCGCAAGGAACCCGGCCGCCGGCCACTTGAGGAGGACGCCGACAACCGGCGCCCAGCCGGCGCCGGTGAGCGGCAGATAGGCGGCGGCGCAGCTGATGCCGATCACCGTCCAGACGAGGACGTTGTCCCGAATGACGATTTTGCCCGTCCGGGCAAACAGCTGCAGATGCGCATACTCGCAGACGAGCCGCCAGCCCGTCGCCGCCGCGGCCAGAAGAACCCCCATGGGCGGCGGTCCTCCCATGACGCCGACAAACAACATGAGATTCGGAACGTAGGTCAGAAAATAGAGGGTGTATTTGAACGCGAAGTGCGTCCGCATATAGGCGCCCGGCGCCATGCGCATCAGTTTGACGGCGACCCATTTCTCCCGCTTCGGCTCCAGGGCCGTCGCCATGGCCACGCCCGCCGACACGAAGCTGAGCCACAGGAAAATGTGGACAAACAGCCGCAGACGGTCCTCCCCGGCTTCGGCGGCCGGCCAGGCCAGCGCCGGCAGGGCGGCGAACAGCCCCAGGTAGATGGCCTTGCCCAGCAGGTGCCCGGCGATGATCGCGATCCAGGCCAGGACGGTGAACGCTTTCTTCAAGTCCCGGTCGCCGTACAGCCATTCCGGCACCGCCCGGCCCACAAGGGGCAGCCGCCGGGCATAGTAGATGATCCGGTTCGCCGCCGACGACAGGCGGATGGACAGCAGGATGTCAGCCGTTCGCAGCATGCGGATCATCCTTCAGCATGTCGATGAGGCGGCTTTCGAATTCCGGGCTGCGCAAAAGATCGGACGATACGGGGGAAAGGACACCGTTGTGCAGGACGGTCAGCTCGTCGCACAGGTCGGAGGCCAGCTGCAGGATGTGGGTGGAAAAAATGAGGATGTGCCGCTCTTTCATGTCCCGCAGCAGCTGCTTCATCTCCAGCGCGACGACGACGTCGAAGGAGGTGAGCGGTTCGTCGAGCAGAATGACGGGCGGCTTGGTGATCAGAAACAGCAGCATCTGGATTTTGTTTTTCATGCCGTGGGAATAGTCCTTGATCAACCGGTGCCGGTCTTCCCGCGTCAACCGCATCCGGTCGAACCAGTCGTCGATCCGCTCGTCGCCGGCGAGCTTGTCCCGGTTGATGTCCATGAAAAATTTGACGAACTCGTATCCGGTCAGAAATTCCGGCAGGAGCGGCATGGAATGGACGTATCCGACGTCCTCCTCCATAAGCGGCCGCGCGCGGCCGTCTTCTTCCAGCATCGCGCGGCCGCCGTCCATCGGCAGCTCGCCGCTCAGGCAATTGAACAGGGTCGTCTTGCCCGCGCCGTTGCGCCCGAGCAGCCCGTAGATCCGGCCCTGCCGGAATTCGCCGTCCACGCCGGCCAGCACCGTCTTGTCGCCGAACCGTTTCGTGACCTTTTCCAGAATGAGCCGCAACCGAAACGCCACCTTTCCGGAACATGCTCAATCCTATCATACCCGTTCCAATTGCTGGAGGAAAGCCGCCCTGCCGCTCTCCGGATGGCGACGCGCGATGACGAAGCCGGCCGGCAAAGCGTGAAGATGAAGCCGGCTGGCAAGCGTGACGATGAATTCGGCGGACGATGCGCCCGAAAGAAAAACGGGTGAAAAAACGGCGCCCGGGCCGCCGCTTTCACCCGCATCTTGTCTTGTTATGGTCGGGACGACACGATTTGAACGTGCGACCTCCTGGTCCCAAGCCAGGCGCTCTGCCAAGCTGAGCTACGTCCCGGCAAATTGCAGACATCCATGGCCGGCAGAAAAGCGCGGACATGAAAAAACTCCCCGCATGCAGGGAGCTTCAAGCTGTTCATGGAGCGGGTGAAGGGAATCGAACCCTCGACAACAGCTTGGAAGGCTGTGGTTTTACCACTAAACTACACCCGCATTGCCGCAAGGGTCGGTCGGGACGGCGCAACGGCCCGGTTCCCGGTTTCGGCCCGGCCGATCCGTCGCCCGGCTCCCGACTTCCCGATCATGTTTTGAAAAGAATGGCGTGCCCTGAGAGATTCGAACTCCCGACCTTTTGATTCGTAGTCAAACGCTCTATCCAGCTGAGCTAAGGGCACGCGCGGGAAAAGCTTGCAAAAAAAGATGGAGCGGACGAAGGGATTCGAACCCTCGACCCTCGCCTTGGCAAGGCGATGCTCTACCCCTGAGCCACGTCCGCATGGTCAACGACTGTTACTATAGCAGAAAGTCAATCGATTTGCAACCGATGCCGGGTCGATCCGGGCCCGAAAATCGTTTGGCTTTCCGGCGGCTTCTTCCGAGCCGCAAAACTTATAATACCTCATCGCCGGACAAATATCAACTGGAAATGCGAAACAGGCGGCGGGCAGCCCGTTCGGGCCGCCCGCATGGCTTGTTTCACCGGCCCGGCCGTCCCGCCGCCGTTTCACCCGCCCACGCGGCCTCCATCATGCCCTGGCGGATCAGGCGGTGCGCCCGTTCCACATCTTTCTCGCCCGGCGGTTCCACGCCTTCCAGGGGGCACTTCAGGCCGAGCAGCTTCCACTTGTGCACGCCCATCCGATGGTAGGGCAGCACCTCGATGTTCTCCACGCCGCCGAGGCTTGCGACAAACCGGCCGAGAGACAGCAGTTCCTTCGCCGAGTCGTTGACGCCGGGAATGAGCACACGCCGGATCCACATGCGCCGGCCGCGTTCCGCCACGTGCCGGGCGAAGCGCAAAATCAGGTCCTGCGGCTTTCCGGTCAGCTCGAAGTGAAGCTTCGGATCCATCGCCTTCAAATCGAGCAGCACAAGGTCGGTGGCGTCGAGAAGTTCGTCCGCCTGTCCCGGTTCGCACATGCCGGACGTGTCCAGGGCGGTGGTCAATCCGTAGCGCTGCTTCACCTCCCGGAACAGCCGGGCGACGAATTTCGACTGGACGAGCGGTTCGCCGCCGGATGCGGTCACGCCGCCGCCGTTCGGGCGGTAGTACGGCACGTACGGCTCGATGTCCGCCAGCACCTCTTCCAGCGTCACCAGCCGGCCTGCCCGGATGTCCCAGGAATCCGGGTTGTGGCAAAACCGGCATCGGAGCGGACAGCCCTGCATGAACAGCACGTAACGGATGCCCGGTCCGTCCAGGGTGCCGAACGTCTCGCACGAGTGGATCCGTCCCACCATTGTCGCCATGGTCCCTCAACTCCCGTCTGCCGCGGACCGTCCGTGCCTGCCGCCGAACGCCGTCGCCCGTCCGGTTCACGGTTCATGCTTGCCGTCTGTCTTGCGTTCCCGCTTCTCCCCGCAGATGGTCCCGGTTCGGCGGATGCTCCGTTCCCGTTTCCGATCAGATGAACTGGTGGAACGTCCGGTGGATGACGTCCAGCTGCTGTTCGCGGGTCAGCTTGATGAAGTTGACGGCATAGCCGGACACCCGGATGGTCAGCTGCGGATATTTTTCCGGATGCTCCATCGCATCCAGAAGCTGCGCCACTTCGAACACGTTGACGTTCAGGTGATGGCCGCCGTGGGCGAAATAGCCGTCCAGGAGCGACACGAGGTTGCGGATCCGGACGCTCTCTTCCCGGCCGAGCGCCTTCGGCACGATCGAGAACGTGTTGGAGATGCCGTCCATCGCGCTTTCGTAGGGCAGCTTCGCCACGGAGGTGAGCGACGCCAGCGCGCCCTTGCGGTCGCGGCCGTGCATCGGGTTGGCCCCCGGCGCGAACGGTTCGCCCGCCTTGCGGCCGTCCGGCGTCGTGCCGGTTTTCTTGCCGTACACCACGTTGGACGTGATGGTCAGAATCGACAGCGTCGGCACGGCGCCGCGGTACGTGTGCTGTTTGCGCAGCTTCGCCATGAACGTTTCGACGACTTCCACGGCGATGCTGTCCACGCGCTCGTCATTGTTGCCGTATTGCGGGTATTCCCCTTCGATTTCGAAGTCGATGGCGATGCCCCGCTCGTCGCGGATCGGACGCACCTTCGCGTGCTTGATCGCCGACAGCGAGTCGGCCACGACGGACAGGCCGGCGATGCCGCATGCCATCGTGCGGAAGACGTCTTCGTCGTGCAGCGCCATTTCGAGCCGTTCATAGCAGTATTTGTCGTGCATGTAGTGGATGACGTTCAGCGTGTTGATGTACAGCCCGGCGAGCCAATCCATCATGTAGTCGAATTTTTTCATGACGTCGTCGTAGTCCAGCACGTCGCCCTCCGCCGGACGGCAGGCCGGCCCGACCTGGACGCCGAGCTTTTCGTCCACGCCGCCGTTGATGGCATACAGGAGCAGTTTGGCCAGATTGGCCCGGGCGCCGAAAAACTGCATCTGCTTGCCGATGCGCATGGCCGACACGCAGCAGGCGATGCCGTAGTCGTCGCCGTAGATCGGCCGCATCAGGTCGTCGTTTTCGTACTGGATGGAGCTCGTCTCGACGGACACCTTCGCGCAGTATTTCTTGAAGTTTTCCGGCAGGTTCGCCGACCAGAGCACGGTCAGGTTCGGTTCCGGCGCCGGCCCCAGGTTGTACAGCGTGTGCAGGAAACGGAAGGAATTGCGGGTGACGAGCGGCTCGCCGGTGAGGCTCATGCCGCCGATCGATTCCGTCACCCAGGTCGGATCGCCGCTGAACAGCTCGTTGTATTCCGGCGTGCGCAGGAATTTGACGATGCGCAGCTTCATGACGAAGTGGTCCACCAGTTCCTGCGCGTCCTTCTCGGTGATGGTGCCTTCCGCCAAATCCCGCTCCAGGTAGATGTCAAGGAACGTCGACACGCGGCCCAGGCTCATGGCCGCCCCGTTCTGCTCCTTGATGGCGGCCAGGTAGGCGAAATACAGCCACTGGAACGCCTCCCGGGCGTTGGCGGCGGGGCGGGAAATGTCGTAGCCGTAGGACGCCGCCATCTGCCCCAGTTCTTCCAGCGCGCGGATCTGCTCGGTCAGCTCTTCCCGCCGGCGGATGAGGTCTTCCGTCATGACGCCGGTCAGCTGCCGGAGCGCTTCCTTCTTGCGGCGGATGAGGCAGTCCAGTCCGTAGAGCGGCACCCGCCGGTAGTCGCCGATGATCCGGCCGCGGCCGTAGGCGTCGGGCAGGCCGGTGATGATCCCGGCTTTGCGGGCGAGCCGCATTTCGTCGGTGTAGGCGTCGAAAACGCCCTGATTGTGGGTTTTGCGATATTCGGTAAAAATCTTGATGATTTCCTTCGGCACTTCGAACCCGTAGGCCTTGCACGCCTGCTCCACCATGCGGATGCCGCCGAAGGGCTGGATCGCCCGCTTGAACGGTTTGTCGGTCTGCAGGCCGACGATTTTTTCCTTCGCCTTGTCGAGATATCCGGGGCCGAAGGCTGTGATCGTCGACACGGTGCTGACGTCGACGTCCAGCACGCCGCCCTTCCGGATCTCTTCCATGTTCAGCTGACGGATCTGGTCCCACAGCGCCTTCGTGGCTTCCGTCGGGCCGGCGAGAAACGATTCGTCGCCGTAGTACGGCGTGACATTTTGCACGATGAAATCCCGCACGTCGATTCCCTTTTTCCACTTGCTGCCGACGAACCCGCGCCAGGCGTACTTTTCCGCCGCCGCCCGCTTCATTTCCGCTTCGTGAATGGCCATCTTCATCCCACTCCTTCCGTTTTCCTGACCATGCCGGGATACCCCGTGCGCCAACTGTGTAGCCTCCATCATAGGCCGATGGATGGCAGTCAACAGTGAATTTTTTCACATACATTGTACCACACCCGGCGCATTTTGTGAAGCATTTCACAATATATTTTCAGTCCGTTTTCACAATTCTTTCGACAGCCCGTCTTTGTTTCGTTATAATGGACTGGACAGCAAACCGGAAAACTGCCGTTTTTTGGCCTTGACCGTGGAGGATGCCATGCAAGAGACGATCGGGGACCGCGCCGTCCGCCGCCGGGCGACCAGGCGCGGCTTTGTGCTTGCGGCCGTCATGCTCGCCATGTTCATGGGCGCCATCGAAGGCACCATCGTCTCCACCGCCATGCCGAGCATCGTGGCCGATCTGAGCGGGTTTTCGCTGTTCAGCTGGGTGTTTTCCTCGTATCTGCTCATCCAGACCGTCACCATTCCGCTGTACGGGAAGCTGGCCGACCTGATCGGGCGCAAGCCCGTGTTCGCCTTCGGCGTCGGCGTGTTTCTGCTCGGATCGCTGCTGTGCGGCCTGGCGGAATCGATGGGGTGGCTGATCGCGTTCCGCTTCATCCAGGGGCTGGGCGCCGGCGCCATCCAGCCGATCGCCACCACGATCATCGGGGATGTCTATACGGGGGAAGAGAGGGGCAAAATACAAGGGGTTCTCGCCAGCGTCTGGGGCGTTTCGTCGATCATCGGCCCGACCGCCGGCGGGCTCATCGTCCAGTATGCCGACTGGGCGTGGGTGTTCTGGTGCAACCTGCCGGTCGGCCTGGCGTCCATCGTGCTGATGCACCTGTATCTGCACGAGGCGGCCGAAAAGAAAAAGCGAAGCCTGGACCTCGCCGGGACGTGGATGCTGTTTGCCGGTACGACCGCGCTCATGGTGCTTCTCGTGTTCGGCGGCGTCGAATGGCCGTGGCGCTCGCCCGCGACGTTCCTGCTGGCGGCCGCCGCCGTGGTGCTGCTCGCCGCTTTCGCGCGATGGGAAACGCGGGCGGCGGAACCGGTCATGCCGCCGTTTCTGTGGACGCATCCCTTCATCGCCGTCAGCAATGCCGCTTCGCTGACGACGGGCATGGTGCTCATGGGCATTTCCGCCTTCCTGCCGACGTACGTGCAGGGGGTGATGGGCCTGTCCCCCACGGCGGCGGGGTTCACGCTGGCCGCCATGTCCGTCGGCTGGCCGCTCGCTTCCACCTTCGGCGGACGCCTGCTGCACCGCGTCGGGTTTCGCCGCATGGCGGTGACGGGGGGCGGCGTGCTGGTGGCCGGTTCGGCCGTGTTCCTGTTCCTGGCCGCGGTGCCATCGCCCTGGATCGGCGCCGCCGGCTCGTTTCTCGTCGGCGTCGGGATGGGCCTGACCACCACCACGTTCGTCGTCGGCATCCAGGAGAGCGTCGGCTGGCAGCACCGGGGCGCCGCCACGGCGTCCAACATGTTCATGCGCTCCCTCGGCACGAGCATCGGCACCGCCCTGCTCGCCGGCATCCTGAACGCCCGTCTGCTCGCCCGTTTTGCCCGGGAAGAAGCCGGTGCGCCGGACGGCGGACTGACGCTGGACATCACCAACCGATTGCTCGATCCGATCGAGCGCGACGCCATTCCCCGGGACGTGCTGGCCGTCGTGCAAAACGGCCTGTCCGACGCGCTGCATGCGGTCTACATCGTGGTGACCGTGCTGGCCGCCCTTTCCCTCGCGCTCATTCTCGTCCTGCCGAAGCGCAAAAACGCCTGACCACCCGGATCTGCGCCACTTCCGGCCGCACCGGACCGCGTGCGCCCGCAGCCGGTCCCGCAAGGCAGTCTGCAGCTAAATTCGGCCGCGTTCGGCTGCAGCCGGCCCGCCATTCGGGCATGGCCAATCCGCCGCCGGCTTCGGACCCCGGGTCCCCGGTCCAGGGCGGCGTTTTTTGACACGACTTGAAACCGCTTTACTTCATCCCGGCGAAAATCCCGCCCTCACGCGTCGGCCTGCCGGACGGCAAGCAGCAGCCGTTCGTAATCGTCCCGCGTCTTGATGGTCGAAATGAACGACGGCCCGATGCCGTGCACTTCGAACTGGTCCTCTTCCATGTCCGCCCACTTCAGGAAATGCAGCAGCTGTTCCGGCCGCTGGTCGCCGGTGTTCAGCAGGAGCCGGATGGAATCCGCCGCGTTCTTGCCGTAGATCGCATGAAGCATTTCCAGCCGGCCGCCGATGCGGGGCACCACCGCATCGAAGCCGAAATCGTCCTTGAACCGCTTCATGACCTCCGCCGCCCCGGCCGACAAAAACGGCATGTCGCAGGCGACGACCCAGGCCGTTTCGTTCACCATCAGGGACAAACCGGCGTGCATGCCGCCGAGCGGCCCTTTGCCGGAAATGAAATCCGTTATGATCCGCACCGACGCATCCACCGCCCGCAGGAACGGCTTCGGCTCGTTGGTCACGATGATGATCTCATCGCAGATTTTGCCCATCTCCCGAATCTGCCTGTGCACGAGCAGTTCCCCGCCGAGGGGAAGCAGCGCCCGGTTCTCGCCCCCCATGCGCCGGTGGTCTCCGCCGGCCAGAATGATGCCCGTCAGCAAGCGACCGTCCCTCCTTTGCCGATCTCCGTTTCTTCCACTATACACGCCAAAAAAAGCGAGGAAAGTTAGCAATGTCACTGTTTGGAGCGCGTGATGCCGTTCACCGTCCGCCGGGCGTTTTTGCCCCCGTATCGCCGCTCATGCCCGTTTTCCGAAAACGGACGTGTGATTTGTCACATTTTGATCACGGAATGAAAGCGCTTTAAGTGAATAAAATCACAAACGTTTTTTTCATCTTTCGATATGGTTGAAGTAACGGGAGGGATCGGCCATGATCACGGAGCCTTGCCAAAGCCGGGTCGGCAACACGGACTGCCTGTCGCCCGAACACATGACCAAGCTGAAACAGATCATGTATGACTACAACGCGCCCGCGGGCACGCGCCTTTACTGGGAAGGCGACCCGACGGACAAGCTGTTTTACGTCAAGCGCGGCCGCGTCAAGGTGACGAAGGCGACCGATGACGGCAAGCAGCTCATCATGTACATGTTTCAGGACGGCGACTTGTTCGGGGAGCTGGAGACGTTCCACACGTCCACCCACAACTTCAACGCGGAGACGGTGGAAGACAGCCTGATCGGCATCATCCAGCAGAAGGATCTGGAAGTGCTCCTGTGGCAGCACGGCGACTTCGCCATCGAGTTCATCAAATGGATGGGCCAGCTGCAGCGCATGACCCAGAACCGGATCCGCGACCTGATGATGTTCGGCAAGCCCGGCGCGCTCTGTTCCATGCTGATCCGCCTCTCCAACACGTACGGCAGGCCGTTCGGCGACGGCGTGCTCATCACGACGCGGCTGACGAACAACGAACTGGCGGAAATGATCGGCGCCACCCGCGAAAGCGTCAACCGCATGCTCAGCGAATTCCGGAAAAACGGCGTGATCGATTATCACCACAGCCTCATCGTCATCAAGGACCTGGACTATCTCCGGAATCTGTGCCATTGCGAAAACTGCCCCGGCACCATTTGCCGGGTCTGATCCGATATCGATTCTTGGCAACAAAGCCCTGACGGCAACCAGCCGTCAGGGCTTTGATTTTTCGCCGGCATGGTTCATTCCGCGTTCTTCCGGCGCGGAAGAAACTCCGGCTCCAGCCGCCCCGCGTGTTCCATCCTCACCGGCATGATCCTGCCGGACAGGCAGCGTGACGCGAAACACGGTGCGGACGCCCGGGGTCGACGCCACGTCGAGGGTGCCCCCGTGCTGCCGGACGATGGCGGCGGCGATCGTCAGCCCGACGCCGAGACCGTCGCCGCTCCGTCCCTGGTCCACCCGGTAGAACGGGTCAAAAATGAACGGCAGCTTGTGGGCCGGGATTCCTTTGCCCCGGTCTTCGACTTCGATCGCCGCCGCATCGGCCGTCCGCCCGAGCCGGACGGCCAAAAATCCGCCGTCGCCGCCGTGCAGGATGGCGTTGTCGATCAGGTTGCGCAGCGCCTGCGCGAGCGCGTCGCGGTCGAATTCGAGCACCACCGGTTCCGGCGGCAGGTCGAGGTGCCACTTGATCCCCCTGTCGTCCAACAGCAGCACATAGTCCGCCATAATGGTTTGCAGCAGGGCGTCGACGGCCCCTTCGCCGGTCCGGAACGTCTGCGACGGATCGTCCACCCGGGCCAGGCTGAACAGCTTGTTCAAGAGATCGTTCATGTAGTCCGCCTTCTGCAGAATGATCGTGGCGTGGCGAAGGCGGGTGTCCCGGTCCATGGCCGAACCGCGCTGCAGCGTTTCCGCATAGCCCTTGATGATGGCAAGCGGCGTCCTGAGATCGTGGGACAGCTGGGACACAAGGCGCGTCCGGTCCCGCTCCGCCTGCCGGAGGCGGCGGTACTGGTCATGCAGGTTGACATTCATTTCATTGAACAATCGCGTCAGTTCGCCGATCTCGTCCCGGTAACGGTCTTCGAGGGCGACCGGCTCCCCGGACAGGTCGATGCTCTGCATCGCCCGGGTGAGCCGCCGGAGCCTGCCCGCCATCCACAGGATGAACAGATGCGCAAACAAAGCGGGCAACACGATGATCAGCACAAGCGGCACGACCAGAAACGGCAAGACGGCCCAGTTTCGCAAATACAAAAAGAACTGCATGTCCTGGAACGCCTCGGTCGGAACGTCAAGGAGAACAAAATGGGGCTTGCCGCCGATGTCCACCTCGTACACCATGGACACGTCCCGGCCGAGAAACATCCGCTGCATCGGTTCGGCCAGCCGCCGGAGCGCGTCCTCCGGCAAACGGATCTCGTCTCCGGATCCCGAGGCGTACAGCCGCGTGCCGCCGCCGTCGTACAGTTCGATGCCGATCCGCGGATGTTCCGCGGCAAATGCCCCGGCAATCCCGGCGATTTCGGCCGGATCCGCCAAGTTCGCGCCCGCCAGCCGCCCGGCCAGCTCTTCGCTCATTGCCTGAAGTTTCAGGTGGTTGTAGCCGGTGAAAACCAGCGCGTTCACCACGTACAAGAGCACCGCCATCAGCACGAGGGTGGCCAGCACGGAGGCGGCGATCAGCCACATGACCTTCGTTTTCAGGTTCAATCCGCATCGCCCGCCAGCATGTATCCGATGCCCCGCACCGTTTGGATGTATTTCGGCTCGCGGGGGTTGTCCTCGATTTTTTTGCGCAGCAGCGTGATGTACACGTTGACGGAGTTGTCGTCCGCTTCGTCAAAGCCCCACGCCTCCCGGAACAGCCGGGCCCGCGAGATCGGCTGGTTCGGGTATTTCATGAACGCGGTCATCAGTTTTGTCTCCAGCAAGGAAAGCGGGATCGGCCGGTTTCGCTTGAACAGCACCTGCCGGGACGGATGAAGGGTCAGATCGCCGTATGTATAGGCGATGGACTGGTCGACGGATATCGCGCCGGTGGCCCGCCGGATGTGGGCGTGCACGCGGGCGGCCAGTTCCGCCGGGCTGAACGGCTTCGTGACGTAATCATCGGCGCCCAGCGTCAGCCCGTACACGATGTTTTCCGTATCCTGGAGGGCGCTGAGCAAAATGACCGGAATGTCCCGTCCTTCGTCCCGGATGTGCTTCAGGACCGAGTAGCCGTCCATGCCATCCATCAAAATGTCGAGGATGACCAGATCGAACCGCTGCGCGCCGAGCAGATCGAGGGCTTCATGCCCCGTTTCCGCCCTGGCCACGTGCACGCCGGATCGGGTCAGGTGCCATTCCACCAGATCCAGCAGGTCCTTCTCGTTGTCCACAACAAGAACGCGGAACACGGTCCTTCCCACCCCATCGAATGATTTCTACAATTATAGCACAAGCCGCCTTGCGGCGGCTCCGGCTACCGGCACCATTTTCCATTGTTCGACGACGGGAAAATCCGGCAATCCGGCTTCAGTATTTCGATGCCTGCACCGCGAATCCGCGCGTCCACGCCGAGTTCGCCCAGCACGTGCAGCCCGTTGCGCGCCACGTTCAGAAACAAGCCGGCGTAGTCATCGGGTGCCGCCTTCGCCTCGAAAAGGTGCGGTTCCACGCCCGCCCGCCGCAAAAACATCGCCACGGCGGGCCCGGCAATGCCGCAGCCGATCACCAGCGCTTTTTTCTTGCCCATGTTCGCTTCTCCTCCGATCTGCCTTTCACTTTTCATCTTAATCATTAAGATATTGGGCGGTGGGTGCCCTGCTGACTTGCCCTGGCGACTTGCCTTGCCGTCTTTCGAATTGTCATCTCTGTACAAAAAGGCACCCCGTCTGCGGACCGATTTCGTCCCGGACTTTGGTCGATGGGAGGCAGCGGGGGTCAAAGGAGGAGCATTCATGGACCGCAAACCGCCCGAAACCGCGGCTCTTTCCGCTTCCCTGCTGGACGCGTCCAAACGGCTGTCCACCCGGACCGTGTTTTTTCACCAGGCCGTGGCGCATCATCTGGGCCTGCACGTCACCGACCACAAATGCCTGGATCTCGTGCTGGAAGAAGGAAGGGTGACGGCCGGCCGGCTCGCCGAATGGACCGGGCTGACCACCGGCGCCATCACCAGCGTCATCAACCGGCTGGAGAAGGCGGGATTCGTCCGCCGGGTGAAAGATCCCCATGATTTGCGGATCGTTTACGTCGAACCCGTCTTCGACCGTCTGCAGCCCGTTCTGGACGTTTTTGCGCCGCTCGGCGAAGCGATGTCGGCACTTCACGCCCGGTATTCGGCCGGCGAGCTTCGTCTCATCCTCGACTATGTCGAACGGGCGGCCGAGGTGCTGGTTAACCAGGCGGAGCGGCTCAGGCGGTCGCCGCGACGGGGCGGCCGCCGCACATGACAGCCCGCAAGGGCAAGCGCCGCCCGTCCGCAAAAGCAAAAGGCCGCTGTTGCACCGCACCGTGCAACAACGGCCTTTATCCATATGTGAGCCATGAAGGACTCGAACCTTCGACACCCTGATTAAAAGTCAGGTGCTCTGCCAACTGAGCTAATGGCTCGAAACGATGGCTGGGGATCTAGGATTCGAACCTAGGAATGGCGGAGTCAAAGTCCGCTGCCTTACCGCTTGGCTAATCCCCAACGGTGTCCGACGATCGGCGATGGTGGAGGCTGACGGGATCGAACCGCCGACCCTCTGCTTGTAAGGCAGATGCTCTCCCAGCTGAGCTAAGCCTCCGCGATTCGCCTGATGCGGGAGTGGGTGGGATGGTGACCCGTAGGGGATTCGAACCCCTGTTACCTCCGTGAAAGGGAGGTGTCTTAACCCCTTGACCAACGGGCCACACAACCGGGAAAAGCTTCCAGCCGGGCTCGAACCGGCGACCTCATCCTTACCATGGATGCACTCTACCAACTGAGCTATGGAAGCATGGCTCCCCGAGCAGGACTCGAACCTGCGACAACTCGGTTAACAGCCGAGTGCTCTACCAGCTGAGCTATCAGGGAATATGGAAAAGCGATCCGGCTTGGCAACGACCTACTCTCCCGGGACCTGCCGGTCCAAGTACCATCGGCGCTGGAGGGCTTAACGGCCGTGTTCGGGATGGGAACGGGTGGATCCCCTCCGCCATGGTCACCAAACCG
>Ga0310841_100317_pt1 | contig 32505 bp, 41 predicted proteins | sample SM_ome_9_FD_201311 | JGI IMG/M metagenome (GOLD analysis project Ga0310841, IMG submission 201311) | Sorghum-adapted microbial communities enriched on stacked mutant (SM) sorghum from Joint BioEnergy Institute, Emeryville, California... ...
ACCCGTACACGCCGTTCGACCAGATCGACAAGGCGCCCGAGGAGAAGCAGCGCGGTATCACGATCTCGATCTCGCACGTCGAGTACCAGACCGAGAAGCGGCACTACGCGCACGTCGACTGCCCCGGTCACGCGGACTACATCAAGAACATGATCACCGGTGCCGCCCAGATGGACGGCGCGATCCTCGTGGTCGCCGCGACCGACGGTCCGATGCCGCAGACCCGCGAGCACGTGCTGCTGGCCCGCCAGGTCGGTGTGCCGTACATCGTCGTGGCGCTCAACAAGAGCGACATGGTCGAGGACGAGGAGCTGCTCGAGCTGGTCGAGCTCGAGGTGCGGGAGCTGCTGAGCAAGCAGGAGTACCCGGGTGACGAGCTGCCGGTGGTCCGCGTCTCGGCGCTGAAGGCCCTTGAGGGCGACCCGAAGTGGACCGAGGCCCTCCTGAAGCTGCTGGACGCGGTGGACGAGTCCATTCCGGAGCCGCAGCGGGAGATCGACAAGCCGTTCCTCATGCCGATCGAGGACGTCTTCACGATCACCGGTCGGGGCACCGTGGTCACGGGCCGGGTCGAGCGTGGCGTGCTCAAGCCGAACGAGGAGGTGGAGATCGTCGGTATCCGGGAGAAGTCCCAGAAGACGGTCGTCACCGGCATCGAGATGTTCCGCAAGGTCCTCGACGAGGCCCGGGCGGGTGAGAACGTCGGCCTGCTCCTGCGCGGTGTCAAGCGCGAGGAGGTCGAGCGTGGCATGGTCGTGATCAAGCCCGGCACGACCACCCCGCACACCGAGTTCGAGGCGACCGTGTACGTCCTGTCCAAGGAGGAGGGTGGCCGGCACACGCCGTTCTTCCAGAACTACCGGCCGCAGTTCTACTTCCGGACCACGGACGTGACCGGTGTGGTCACCCTGCCCGAGGGCACGGAGATGGTCATGCCGGGTGACAACACCACCATGACGGTCAAGCTGATCCAGCCGGTCGCGATGGAGGAGGGTCTCCGGTTCGCGATCCGTGAGGGCGGCCGTACCGTCGGTGCCGGTCGCGTTACCAAGATCATCAAGTAGGACCGGATCGGGGGGTCACCCGGACCCGGCCCGCGCGCCCCAGGGCGTGCCCGGCCGGCCGGTGACCCCCCGATTTTGTGTCCGGCGGGACATATGGCATAGTGGGGAGGTTGCGTCGTATGACGCGTCTCCCTGTGTGCGCGGAACGACCTCGGATCTCTCCGAGTGCGAGCGCCAGCAGGCCTCGGCGACGCTGACAGCGGAGCCCGTAGGCACCACTTCCCAGGACGGCTCAGCAGTGGGCGGAGCCTGGCCCCGGGACGCGACACGCCCGACCGCGGGGGTCGGGAGGGGCGCGGACAGACCACGGCAGCACGATGAAAGGTTGCCCCCCATGGCGGGACAGAAGATCCGGATCAGGCTGAAGGCCTATGACCACGAGGTGGTCGACTCCTCGGCGCGCAAGATCGTGGAGACCGTGACTCGCACCGGCGCTCAGGTCGCCGGTCCGGTGCCGCTGCCCACCGAGATCAACCGGTACTGCGTCATTCGGTCGCCGCACAAGTACAAGGACTCGCGCGAGCACTTCGAGATGCGCACCCACAAGCGCCTCATCGACATCATCGACCCGACGCCGAAGACGGTGGACTCGCTGATGCGGCTCGACCTGCCCGCTGGCGTCGACATCGAGATCAAGCTGTAGGGACCGCACTGATGGACAGGCAAGTCAAGGGAATCCTGGGCGCCAAGCTCGGCATGACCCAGCTCTGGGACAACAACCGCGTCGTCCCGGTCACTGTGGTCCAGGCCGGCCCGTGCGTGGTCACCCAGGTCCGCACCCCCGAGAAGGACGGGTACTCGGCCGTGCAGCTCGCCTTCGGTGCGGTTAGTCCGCGCAAGGTGAACAAGCCGGTCGCCGGCCACTTCGCGCGCGCCGGCGTGGCGCCGCGGCGCCACCTCGTGGAGCTGCGCACCACCGACGCGAGCGAGTACACGCTCGGGCAGGAGATCACGGTGGACACGTTCGCCCCCGGCGAGCGCGTGGACGTGACCGGCCGGACCAAGGGCAAGGGCTTCGCCGGTGTCATGAAGCGGCACGGCTTCGGCGGTCTGCGGGCCAGCCACGGTGTCGAGCGCAAGCACCGGTCGCCCGGCTCGATCGGCGCCTGCGCCACGCCGGGTCGCGTGTTCAAGGGCCTGCGGATGGCCGGCCGCATGGGCGGTGTGCGCTACACGGTGCAGGGCCTGACCGTCCAGGCGGTCGACCCGGAGCAGAACCTGATCCTGGTCCGCGGCGCGGTCCCCGGCCCCAAGGGTGGCCTGGTGCTCATCCGGACGGCGGCCAAGTCGACGCCGGCCAAGAAGGGCGGTGCGAAGTAATGTCCACTGTGGACGTACGGGCCGTTGGTGGCGAGGGAACGGTCGGGACGGTCGAGCTGCCCGACGAGATCTTCGACGCGCCGGCCAACATCCCCCTGATGCACCAGGTGGTCGTGGCGCAGCTCGCCGCGGCCCGGCAGGGTACCCACAAGACGAAGACCCGGGGCGAGGTCAGCGGCGGTGGCCGCAAGCCCTACAAGCAGAAGGGCACGGGTCGGGCCCGGCAGGGTTCGACGCGGGCGCCGCAGTTCACCGGCGGTGGCGTCGTGCACGGCCCGGTTCCCCGCAGCTACGCCCAGCGCACCCCCAAGAAGATGAAGGCGGCGGCGCTCCGCGGGGCGCTGTCGGACCGGGCCCGCGACGGGCGGGTGCACGTCGTTGAGTCCTTTGTGGAGGGCGAGACCCCGCGCACGAAGGACGCGCTGAAGACGCTGCGTGCGATCACCGAGGCGCCTCGGGTGCTCGTGGTGCTCACGCGCGACGACGAGGTCGGTTGGCTCTCGCTGCGCAACGTGCCGGAGGTGCACCTGATCGCGGCCGACCAGCTCAACACCTACGACGTGCTGGTCAGCGACGACGTGATCTTCACCCGGGCCGCCCTGGACGAGTTCCTCGGCCGGTCCGCGTCCACACAGGAGGGTGGGGCATGACGACGGTGGCCGACCCGCGGGACGTGATCCTGGCACCGGTGGTGTCGGAGAAGTCCTACGCGGAGCTGGAGAACAACAACTGGTACACGTTCCTGGTCCACCCGGACGCGAACAAGACGCAGATCAAGATCGCGATCCAGCAGATCTTCAACGTGCGCGTGGTCGCCGTGAACACGCTCAACCGGGAGGGCAAGCGGCGCCGCACCCGCTTCGGCATCGGCAAGCGCAAGAGCACCAAGCGGGCGATGGTGAAGCTGGCCGACGGTGACCGGATCGACGCCTTCGGCGGACCGGTGAGCAGCTGAGGGGTAGGGAACGATGGCTATCCGTAAGTACAAGCCCACCACGCCGGGACGCCGGGGCGCCAGCGTCGCCGACTTCGCCGAGATCACCCGGTCGAAGCCGGAGAAGTCGCTGCTGCGTCCGCTGCACAACAAGGGCGGCCGCAACGTCAACGGTCGGGTGACCGCCCGGCACCAGGGCGGCGGGCACAAGCGCCAGTACCGGCTGATCGACTTCAAGCGCGTGGACAAGGACGGCGTGCCGGCCAAGGTCGCGCACATCGAGTACGACCCGAACCGTACGGCGCGCATCGCCCTTCTCCACTACCTCGACGGCGAGAAGCGCTACATCCTCGCGCCGAAGGACCTCAAGCAGGGCGACCGGGTCGAGTCCGGGCCCACCGCGGACATCAAGCCGGGCAACAACCTGCCGCTGCGGAACATCCCCGTGGGTACCCAGATCCACGCGGTGGAGCTGCGGCCGGGCGGCGGGGCGAAGCTGGCCCGCTCGGCCGGGGTGAGCATCCAGCTGCTCGGCCGGGAGGGCAACTACGCCACCCTGCGCATGCCGTCGGGCGAGATCCGGCGGGTCGACGTGCGCTGCCGGGCCACCGTCGGCGAGATCGGCAACGCCGACCAGTCGAACATCAGCTGGGGCAAGGCGGGCCGGATGCGGTGGAAGGGCAAGCGGCCCTCGGTCCGCGGCGTCGCCATGAACCCGGTCGACCACCCGCACGGCGGTGGTGAGGGCAAGACCTCGGGTGGCCGTCACCCGGTCAACCCGAAGGGCAAGCCGGAGGGTCGTACCCGCCGGTCCAACCTGCCCAGCGACCGCCTGATCATCCGCCGTCGCTACGCCAGCCGGAAGCGGGGGTGAGCATGCGACCGCGTTCCACGAGCGCCGGCCAGCACCGCATTCGTGAGCGGAAGAGGTAGCAGCAGATGCCGCGCAGTCTGAAGAAGGGCCCGTTCGTCGACGACCACCTGCTCAAGAAGGTGGTGGCGCAGAACGAGCGCAACACCAAGAACGTGATCAAGACCTGGTCCCGCCGGTCGACGATCATCCCCGAGATGATCGGCCACACCATCGCCGTTCACGACGGGCGCAAGCACGTGCCGGTGTACATCACCGAGGCGATGATCGGCCACAAGCTCGGCGAGTTCGCGCCGACCCGCACCTTCAAGGGCCACGAGAAGGAAGACCGCAAGAGTCGCCGCCGCTAGGCGCCGCGCGCGTGGCGCCCGGGCTCGAGCAGCCCGCCGCTACGCCCAGGTGAGGAGAACATAAGGGGACTGTCGATGGCTACACCCACCGTCACGTTGCCGGGCGCACGAGCCGTCGCCCGCTACGTGCGCATCTCGCCGATGAAGGCGCGCCGCGTGGTCAACCTCGTGCGCGGTCTGCCGGCCCAGGAGGCGCTCACGGTGCTGAAGTTCGCGCCGCAGGCGGCGAGCCAGACCGTCTACAAGGTCCTCGCCAGCGCGATCGCGAACGCGGAGAACAACGAGCGGCTGGACCCGGACTCGCTGCTGGTGAAGGCGGCCTACGTCGACGAGGGCCCCACGCTGAAGCGGTACCGGCCGCGCGCGCAGGGCCGGGCGTACCGGATCCGTAAGCGGACGTGCCACATCACGATCGAGGTGGAGAGCGTGCTCGCGCCGGGCCTCGACCGTCGCCGCACGGCCGGCGCCAGCCGCCCGGCCACCAAGGCGGCCCCCGCGGGTGCCCGGGCGAAGGCCACCAAGGCGGCCCCCGCCAAGGCGGCCGCGCCCGCCGAGCCGGAGGCCGAGGAGACTCCGGCGACGGCCGAGACCGAGACGGCGCCGGCGAAGGCCACCAAGACCGCGGCGAAGAAGGCCACCAAGGCCGCGGCGAAGAAGGCGTCGGCGCGAGCGGGCGACGAGGCGTCGGCGTCGGCCGGGGAGGCGAAACCGGCGAAGAAGGCGAGAGCGAATGGGAAGCAGAAGGCCGCGCAGCCGGCTGAGGAGGAGACCGAGTAATGGGTCAGAAGGTTCACCCCACCGGGTTCCGGCTCGGGATCTCCAGTGAGTGGAAGTCGCGCTGGTACGCGGACAAGCTCTACAAGGACTACATCGCCGAGGACGTGAAGATCCGGCGGCAGATGGCCAAGGACCTGGAGCGGGCCGGCGTGTCCAAGGTGGACATCGAGCGGACCCGCGACCGGGTGCGCATCGACATCTTCACGGCCCGCCCCGGCATCGTCATCGGTCGCAAGGGCGCCGAGGCCGAGAAGCTGCGCACGAACCTCGAGAAGCTCACCGGCAAGCAGGTGCAGGTGAACATCCTCGAGGTGAAGGCACCCGAGTCGGACGCGCAGCTGGTCGCGCAGGCCGTGGCCGAGCAGCTCTCCAGCCGGGTGAGCTTCCGCCGGGCGATGCGCAAGTCGATGCAGTCGGCGCTGAAGAACCCCATCGTCAAGGGCATCCGGATCCAGGTCTCCGGCCGGCTCGGTGGGGCTGAGATGAGCCGGACCGAGTTCTACCGCGAGGGCCGGGTGCCGCTGCACACGCTGCGCGCCAACATTGACTACGGCTTCTTCGAGGCCCGGACCACGTTCGGGCGCATCGGAGTCAAGGTCTGGATCTACAAGGGGGACAGCACCGGCCCCGGGGCGGAGCCGGCGACGGTCGGCCGGCCTCGGCGCGAGGCCCGCGGCGACCGCCCGCGGCGGGTGCGCTCGGGTGCCGCCGGCACCACCCCCGGTGGCACCGAGGCCGGCCGGGCCAGCGCCCAGGCCGCCGAGTCGGCCGACGCTGCCGCTGCACAAGCGTCGCCGGAGGTTTCGGAGTCCGTGGTCGCGGACGCCGGAGCGTCGACCGAGAGCCAGGAGGGCTGAGAGATGTTGATGCCTCGCAAGCCGCCGGGCGGCTTTCGCAAGCCGCACCACCCCGACCGTCGCGGCGTCAGCAAGGGCGGTACCCGGGTGGTGTTCGGGGAGTACGGCATCCAGGCGCTCGAGCCGGCGTACGTCACGAACCGCCAGATCGAAGCGGCGCGTATCGCCATGACCCGCCACATCAAGCGGGGTGGCAAGGTGTGGATCAACGTCTTCCCGGACCGCGCGCTCACCAAGAAGCCGGCGGAGACCCGGATGGGCTCCGGGAAGGGCTCGCCCGAGTGGTGGGTCGCCAACATCAAGCCGGGCCGCGTGCTGTTCGAGATGTCGTTCCCGAACGAGGCGACGGCCCGGGAGGCGATGCGCCGGGCGATCCACAAGCTGCCCATGAAGTGCCGCATCATCACGCGGGCCGACGATCTGGGATCTGCTCCGCCAGCGTCGCGGAAGGCAGGTGAGTCCTGATGGCGGCGGGTACCAAGGCCAGTGAGCTGCGCCAGCTGACCCGCGAGCAGCTCGTGGAGCGGCTCAAGGAGGCCAAGGCCGAGCTGTTCAACCTGCGGGTGCAGTCCGCCACCGGCCAGCTCGACAACCACCGCCGGCTGAAGGTGGTTCGGCACGAGATTGCCCGGATCTACACGATCATGCGCGAGCGTGAGCTCGGGCTGTCGGTTGAACCGTCTGAGGTGAGTGCATGACTGAGAATGCCACCGCCACCGGTGCCCCGGCGCGCAATCGGCGCAAGGTTCGTGAGGGCATCGTGGTGAGCGACAAGATGGACAAGACGGTGGTGGTCCAGGTCGAGGACCGGGTCAAGCACCCGCTCTACGGCAAGGTCATGCGCCGGACCAGTCGGCTCAAGGCCCACGACGAGAACAACTCGGCCCACGTCGGTGACCGCGTGTCCATCATGGAGACCCGTCCGCTGTCGGCGACCAAGCGCTGGCGCATTGTGGAGATTCTGGAGCGGGCCAAATGATTCAGCAGGAGTCGCGACTGAAGGTCGCCGACAACACCGGTGCGCGGGAGATCCTGTGCATCCGGGTGCTCGGTGGCTCGGGCCGTCGCTACGCCGGCATCGGCGACGTCATCGTGGCCACGGTCAAGGACGCCATCCCGGGGGCCGGCGTCAAGAAGGGCGACGTGGTCAAGGCCGTGGTCGTCCGCACCGCGAAGGAGCTCCGGCGCCCGGACGGGTCCTACATCCGCTTCGACGAGAACGCGGCGGTCCTCATCAAGGACGGCGGAGACCCGCGGGGCACGCGCATCTTCGGCCCGGTCGGCCGTGAGCTGCGGGACAAGCGGTTCATGAAGATCATCAGCTTGGCCCCGGAGGTGTTGTAGCCGTGAAGATCAGAAAAGGGGACACCGTCGAGGTCATCGCCGGCAAGGACAAGGGCGCCCGGGGGACCGTCCTCGCCGCCCTGCCGCGTGAGGGCAAGGTGATCGTCGAGGGCGTCAACCGGGTCAAGCGGCACACCCGTATCCGGCAGACGCAGCGGGGGTCGAAGACCGGCGGCATCATCACGCAGGAGGCGCCGATCGATGTCTCCAACGTGATGGTCGTCGACTCGGACGGCAAGCCGACGCGTGTCGGCTACCGCATCGACGAGAACGGCAAGAAGATCCGCGTCGCGCGCACCAACGGTAAGGACCTGTGATGACGACCGTGACCGCTCCCCCTGTACCTCGGCTCAAGGAGCGCTATCGCAACGAGATCATCGATGCGATGAAGGCCGAGTTCGGGTACCGCAACCCCATGCAGGTACCGCGTCTGGTGAAGATCGTCGTCAACATGGGCGTGGGCGACGCGGCCCGTGACGCCAAGGTCATGGAGGGCGCGGTCCGCGACCTGGCCGCGATCACCGGCCAGAAGCCGCAGATCCGCCGGGCCAAGAAGTCCATCGCGCAGTTCAAGCTCCGCGAGGGCATGCCCATCGGCGCCAAGGTCACGCTGCGCGGCGACCGGATGTGGGAGTTCCTGGACCGGCTGCTGTCGATCGCGCTGCCGCGGATCCGCGACTTCCGCGGTCTGGACGGGCGCAAGCTCGACGGCCACGGGAACTACACCTTCGGGCTCACCGAGCAGTCGGTGTTCCACGAGGTCGACCAGGACCGCATCGATCGGGTCCGGGGCATGGACATCACGATCGTGACCACGGCCAAGACCGACGACGAGGGCCGGGCCCTGCTCAAGCACCTCGGCTTTCCCTTCAAGGAGCTTGCGAGTTGAAGCGGGAAGCCGAGTAAGGAGGCGTAATCCATGGCTAAGAAGGCGCTGATCCTCAAGGCCGCGCGGAAGCCGAAGTTCCAGGTGCGGGCCTACACCCGCTGCCAACGGTGCGGCCGGCCCAAGGCGGTGTACCGCAAGTTCGGCCTGTGCCGGATCTGCATCCGCGAGATGGCGCACCGGGGCGAGCTCCCCGGCGTCGCGAAGGCGTCCTGGTAGGACCACCGAGGCTGGGACCACCGAAGGCTTAGTAGTCCGAGAGGCTTAGTAGTCCGAGCATTGACCGCCATGCCTGTCGGCATGAACCGAGGATCTTCGCCGAAGGCCCGCTGGACGGGAACCGCGGCGAGAAGGGTGAACCTGTAACCATGACGATGACCGATCCGATCGCAGACATGCTCACCCGTCTGCGTAACGCCAACCAGGCGTACCACGACAAGGTGTCGATGCCCTACTCGAAGATCAAGGCGAGCATCGCCGAGGTCCTCAAGAACGAGGGCTACGTCGCGTCGTGGTCGGTCGAGGAGCCCAAGGACGGCTCCGTCGGCAAGACGTTGGTGGTGGAGCTCAAGTACGGCCCGAACCGCGAGCGCAGCCTCGCCGGCATCCGTCGGGTGTCGAAGCCGGGCCTGCGGGTCTACGCCAAGGCCAAGGAGATGCCGCGGGTGCTCGGCGGTCTCGGCATCGCCATCATCTCGACGTCGCAGGGGCTGCTGACCGACCGGCAGGCCCGCAAGCGCAACGTGGGCGGGGAAGTCCTCGCCTGGGTCTGGTAAGGGAAGACGAACATGTCGCGAATCGGGCGTAGGCCGATCCCCGTGCCGGCCGGGGTCGAGGTGACCATCGACGGCCAGACGGTCCGGGTCAAGGGCCCCAAGGGCGAGCTGTCGCACACGGTGGCTGAGCCGATCAAGGTCGAGCGCGCGGAGGACGGCTCGCTGGTGCTGACCCGCCCCGACGACGAGCGGCGGTCCAAGGAGCTGCACGGGCTGTCGCGCACGCTGGTGGCGAACATGGTCGTGGGCGTCACCGAGGGCTACCGCAAGTCGCTGGAGATCGCCGGCACTGGTTACCGGGTCACCCAGAAGGGACCGGACCTGGAGTTCGCGCTCGGCTTCTCCCACCCCGTCGTGGTCACGGCGCCCCCCGGCATCACCTTCCAGGTGGAGAAGCCGACCCTGTTCCACGTCAGCGGTATTGACAAGCAGCAGGTCGGCGAGGTCGCCGCGAACATCCGCAAGATCCGTCCGCCGGAGCCGTACAAGGGCAAGGGCGTGATGTACGTGGGCGAGGTCATCCGGCGCAAGGCCGGTAAGGCGGGCAAGAAGTAGTGGTCGGGCCAACGCCGTGGGAGGGACGTAACCAATGACTGCGAAGCTGCTCAAGCGGCGCTCCGGGGCGGCGGCCAACCGCGCCGTGGCGCGGGCCCGGCGGCACTTCCGGGTGCGCAAGCGCATCACCGGCACGCCCGCGCGTCCCCGGCTGGTGGTGACGCGGTCGCTGCGCCACATCGTCGCCCAGGTCGTCGACGACACCAAGGGACACACTCTCGTCTCCGCCTCGAGCATGGACCCGTCCATCCGGGGCACCGAGGGCGACAAGAAGGCCAAGGCGGCCAAGGTGGGTGCGCTCGTGGCCGAGCGGGCCAAGGCGGCGGGCATCACGAAGGTGGTCTTCGACCGTGGCGGCAACAAGTACGCGGGGCGGATCGCCTCGCTGGCCGATGCCGCCCGGGAAGCCGGACTCGAGTTCTAGCAGAGGGGAGTGGACAGTATGGCGGGTCCACAGCGTCGGGGCGGCGGGTCCGGCGAGCGCGAAGGCCGGGAGGGCCGCGAGGGGCGTAGCCGCACCCGTGGCGAGGGCCGCGGCGGGCGCGAGGGCGCGGAGAAGACCCCGCACCTCGAGCGGGTCGTGACCATCAACCGGGTGGCCAAGGTCGTCAAGGGTGGCCGCCGGTTCAGCTTCACCGCGCTGGTGGTGGTCGGCGACGGCGACGGCACGGTCGGCGTCGGCTACGGCAAGGCCAAGGAGGTGCCGGCGGCCATCGCCAAGGGCGTGGAGGAGGCCAAGAAGCACTTCTTCAAGGTCCCCCGGGTCGCGGCGACCATCCCGCACCCGGTGCTGGGTGAGGACGCGGCCGGCAAGGTGCTCCTGAAGCCGGCCAGCCCGGGTACCGGCGTGATCGCCGGCGGTCCGGTCCGGGCCGTGCTGGAGTGCGCGGGCATCCACGACGTGCTCTCCAAGAGCCTCGGCTCGTCCAACCCGATCAACATCGTGCACGCCACGGTGGCGGCGCTGCGCAAGCTGGAGTCGCCCGAGCAGATCGCGGCGCGCCGCGGCCTGCCGGTGGAGGACGTCGCCCCGGCGGCGATGCTGGCCGCCCGGGCCGGAGTGGGGGCCTAGTGCGAGCTGATCAGGCGAGCGCGGGCGTCGGCGGTGCGCGTGGCCAGGCCGTGAGCCCGGCGGTCGCGAGTGGAAGGAGGGCGCTGCCATGGCGAAGCTGAAGGTCACCCAGGTCCGGTCCCAGATCGGGGCGAAGCAGAACCAGCGGGACACGCTGCGGTCGCTGGGCCTGCGGCGGATCAACGATGTCGTGGTGAAGGAGGACCGCCCCGAGTTCCGGGGGATGATCTTCACGGTCCGGCACCTTGTCACCGTGGAGGAGGTCGAGTAATGGCGATCAAGGTCCATCACCTTCGCCCGGCGCCCGGTGCGCACACCCCCAAGACCCGGGTCGGTCGGGGTGAGGGCTCGAAGGGGAAGACCGCCGGCCGCGGTACCAAGGGCACCAAGGCGCGCCACCGGGTTCCGGCCTGGTTCGAGGGCGGTCAGATCCCGATCCACATGCAGCTGCCGAAGCTCAAGGGCTTCCGCAACAAGTTCAAGGTCACCTACCAGGTGGTGAACCTCGACCGGCTGGCGGAGCTGTTCCCCCAGGGCGGTCAGGTCGGCCCGGACGAGCTGGTGGCCGCGGGCGCGGTCCGCAAGGGCCAGCCGATCAAGGTGCTCGGCAACGGCGACCTCGGCGGCGTGCGCCTGCAGGTCTCCGCGCACGCGTTCAGCGAGTCCGCCGTCCAGAAGATCACCGCCGCCGGTGGCTCGACCACCACGCTGTGAGTGCCCGCCGTACGGTCAGTTCCGCGCCGCTTGCGGAGCGGAACCCGCGAGCCGCGCGCCACTGACCGTACGGCGTCGGCCACTCGGCGCTGCGATGAGGCAGCCCGACCTGACTGGACGACCCATCGACTGTTAGAGTCAGCCTTCCACAGCGTGCCGTAACCGGCGTGCCATGGCTGGCCGCGCCGTTACCGGCCGAACCACACCCTCACGGACCGATCCTCGGCCCCGCCCCGCGCAGGAGGAAGAACCTTGCTCTCCGCCTTTCTCAGTGCGTTCCGGACGCCTGACCTGCGCAAGAAGCTGCTGTTCACGCTGGGCATCATCGCGATCTACCGGCTCGGCGCGACGTTGCCGAGCCCGGGCGTGTCGTTCGACAACGTCCAGCGATGCATCGAGGAGGCTCAGGGTGCCGACAGCACCGGAGTCTTCACGCTGCTGAATCTCTTCTCGGGTGGGGCGCTGCTGCAGCTGTCGGTCTTCGCGCTCGGCATCATGCCGTACATCACCGCGAGCATCATCCTGCAGCTGCTCACCGTGGTGGTGCCGCGGCTCGAGCTCCTCAAGAAGGAGGGGCAGTCCGGGCAGGCGAAGATCACGCAGTACACCCGGTACCTGACGCTCGGCCTGGCCGTCCTGCAGTCGTCGGCCTTCGTGGCGCTGGCGCGGACGGGCCAGCTGTTCGGCGGCGCCTGCTCGGTGCCGGTGATCCCGGAGAACACCGAGCTCGGGCTTCCGCTCACCCTGGTCACGCTGGTGATCGTCATGACCGCCGGCACGGGCGTGGTCATGTGGCTGGGTGAGCTCATCACCGACCGGGGTGTCGGCAACGGCATGTCCGTGCTGATCTTCACCTCGATCATCGCCCGCCTCCCCAGCGAGGGCTGGCAGATCAAGGAGAACCGGGGCTGGGCGACCTTCCTGGGCATCGTGGCGATCGCGATTCTCGTGATCTTCTTCGTGGTCTTCATGGAGCAGGCCCAGCGGCGCATCCCGGTGCAGTACGCCAAGCGGATGATCGGCCGGCGGATGTACGGCGGGACCTCCACCTACATCCCGCTGAAGGTCAACCAGGCGGGTGTGATCCCGGTCATCTTCGCCTCGTCGCTGCTCTACCTGCCGCAGCTGATCGTGGGCTTCATGGACCCCAACAACCCGGGCCGGGTGGGTCGGTTCATCAGCGACTACATCATCAATCCGCAGCACCCGGTGAACATCACGCTGTTCTTCGTCCTGATCGTGGCGTTCACCTACTTCTACGTCGGGATCACCTTCAACCCGACGGACATCGCGGACAACATGAAGAAGTACGGCGGCTTCGTCCCGGGCATCCGGCCGGGCAAGCCGACGGCGGACTACCTCGGCTTCATCCTGAGCCGGATCACCCTGCCCGGCTCGCTCTACCTCGCCTTCATCTCCGTGCTGCCCAACCTGTTCATCAACATGGCCGGTGGAAACCTGCAGAACTTCCCGTTCGGCGGTACGGCCGTCCTGATCATGGTTGGCGTGGGGCTGGAGACGGTCAAACAGATCGAGAGCCAGCTCATGCAGCGCAACTACGAAGGCTTCCTGCGGTGATGGGAAGGCTTCCCGCGGTGACCGGCGCCCGGAGCCTCGCCGGCGAGGATCCGGGTACCGGGGCGTACCGGGACGGGATGAACTAGCTGGCGCCAAAGCGCGATCATTGCCACACCGGCCGCGACCGCACGCCACCATCGGGGGCAGGCGTGGCAGAGTGCGAGGCAATGAACGTGAGGCGCCGGAACGGAACGTACATGCATAGGAAGCCGTCGCGACGGAGCCCGGCGAGGTGGCGTCGGCGGCGGAGCGGACGGGTGGCGAGTCGGAGTGCGGCGGGTGTGCCGGGGCGTCGGGGAGGTGGTGGTCCCATGAGGCTGGTGCTGGTGGGACCGCCCGGCGCGGGCAAGGGCACCCAGGCCGAGTTCATCGCGGCCCACCTGTCGGTGCCGAAGATCTCGACCGGGGACATCTTCCGGGCGAACCTCGCCCAGGGCACGCCGTTGGGGCTCGAGGCCAAGCGCTACATGGAGTCGGGCCAGCTCGTGCCGGACGAGGTGACGATCAACATGGTGCGCGGCCGCCTGGCCGAGCCGGACGCCGCCCACGGGTTCCTGCTCGACGGGTTCCCGCGCACGGTGCCCCAGGCCATCGCCCTGGACAAGATGCTGGCCGACATGGGCGTGGCGCTGGACGTCGTGCTCGAGCTGATCGTCGACAACGACGAGGTGATCCGGCGCCTGTCGGGCCGACGGACCTGCCGCAGCTGCGGCAAGATCTGGCACGAGGCCTTCGACCCGCCGTCGCGGCCGGGCGTGTGTGACCGGTGCGGCGGCGAGCTCTACCAGCGCGACGACGACAAGCCCGAGACCGTGGCCGAGCGCCTGCGGGTGTACGCGCGGGACACCGCGCCGCTGATCGACTTCTACGGCGCCCAGGGCAAGCTCGTCGGCATTGACGCGACGGGCCCGGTCGAGGACGTGACCGAACGGGCCAAGGACGCCCTGCGCCCGTACGGAGGGTAGGGGCGGAGCGCGAGCGGGAGCGGGGCGACCGGCCGGCGTCGGGCGGTCGGCCTCGCCGTCGCGAGCGAGCCGCCAAGTCGCGAGCCAGGGACCAGCCGGAGCCAAGTCGCGAGTGAGCGTGACGTCGCGACCGGGAGAGAAGTAGGTCGCGACCAAGAGAGAAGCAAGCCGCGACCGAGAGAGAAGCAGTGGTGGGCCGCCGTCCGCAGCAGATTCAGTACAAGACGCCCGAGCAGATCGCGGGGATGCGCGCCGCCGGGCTCGTGGTCGCCGAGGTGCTCGAACGGGTCAGCGCCGCCGCGGTGCCCGGCGTCTCCACGGCCGACCTCGACCGGCTGGCCGAGGAGATCATCCGCTCCCACGGCGCGATCCCGTCGTTCCTGGGCTACCACGGGTACCCGGCGACGCTGTGCACCTCGGTGAACAACCAGGTCGTGCACGCGATCCCCAGCCCCCGGCAGGTGCTCCGCGAGGGTGACCTGATCTCGATCGACGCCGGCGCCATCCTCGACGGCTGGCACGGCGACGCCGCGGTGACCGTCGCGGTCGGTGAGGTGGCGCCGGAGGTCGCCGCGTTGACGCGGGCGGCCGAGGAGGCGCTGTGGGCGGGCATCGCGGCCGCGGCGGCCGGCGTCCGTTCCGGGCGGGGCCGGCTCACCGACATCTCCCACGCGGTCGAGCGGTCGGTGCGCGCCTCCGGCCGGTACGGCATCGTCGAGGGCTATGGCGGCCACGGGATCGGCACCGAGATGCACCAGGACCCGCACGTGCTCAACTACGGGCGGCCCGGGCGGGGCCCCCGCCTGGTTCCGGGCCTGTGCCTGGCCATCGAGCCGATGATCACGCTCGGGTCGCCGCGCACCGTCGAGCTGGACGACGGCTGGACCGTGGTGACGCAGGACGGGTCGATCGCCGCCCACGTCGAGCACACCGTGGCCCTCACCGAGGACGGGGCCTGGGTGCTCACCGCCCGCGACGGCGGGGCCGCGCGCCTCGGCGACCTGCTCAGCTCCGCCGCCACGGTGGCCTAGCTCGGGCGGGCCCGCTCGCGCGGGTCCGGCGCCGGCCGACCCGGATCACGGCTTGGCCCGGATCACGGCCCGGCTCCGGACGGGCGTACGGTCCCCCTCGGGAGGCCCACCTCGCCGACGGGTGGCCCGGTTTGCCGCCGATGAACGGGTGAGCGTATAGTGTTCTCTGGCGCACGGCGTCGAGTCCGGCGTGCCCGTCAACCGTTCAGGCCAGCGCTTCCCTGGCGGTATGCGGTGCCGGACCTGCGGCTGGCGCGGGCGGCCCCTCTCCCGCCTGCGAGAACGACGACGTGCACCAAGGGTGCGCCATAACGTCAGGTAGCGGAGGACATGCCCAAGAAGGACGGTGCCATCGAGATCGAGGGCCGCGTGATCGAGCCCCTGCCCAACGCCATGTTTCGGGTGGAGCTCGCGAACGGGCACAAGGTTCTGGCCCACATCAGCGGCAAGATGCGGCAGCACTACATCCGCATCCTGCCCGAGGACCGGGTGGTCGTCGAGCTGTCGCCCTACGACCTGACCCGGGGCCGGATCGTCTACCGCTACAAGTGACGCCCCTGTCTGACCAAGACCTGACGCCTACCCCACTCGCCGGCCTCCGGGGTGCGGGGTCGGCCCGAGCATGAAGTTAGGCAGCCCCGTGAAGGTCAAGCCGAGCGTCAAGAAGATCTGCAACAAGTGCCGGATCATCCGGCGCCACGGTCGGGTCATGGTGATCTGCACCGACCCGCGCCACAAGCAGCGCCAGGGCTGAGCCCCGGGGCCCGCAGCGCCCTCCGCGGGTGCGGTCGGGCCTTCGGCGCAGGCCGGTGCTGCATGACCCATACGCCCGCTCCAGCCGCGCGGACTCCCGGTAGCCGGGGATGCCGCGCGGGGACCCCCGGTCGGAGGCCGGGGCCTCACCTGGGCCGGTGAGGGCGGGGCGGGCGCCACACCTCCGCGAACAGGCAAGGAGCACGCCCACACATGGCACGTCTCGTCGGCGTCGACCTTCCCCGCGACAAGCGGTTGGAGATCGCGCTCACCTACATCTACGGCATCGGTCGCACGAGGGCGAAGCAGACGCTCGCCGCCACCGGGATCAGCCCGGACAAGCGCGCCCGGGACCTCACCGACGAAGAGGTCGTGGCGCTGCGCGACTTCATCGAGGCCAACTACAAGGTGGAGGGCGATCTGCGCCGCGAGGTGCAGGCCGACATCCGCCGCAAGATCGAGATCGGCTGCTACCAGGGCATCCGGCACCGCAAGGGCCTGCCCGTGCGCGGCCAGCGCACCCGCACCAACGCCCGCACCCGCAAGGGTCCCAAGCGGACGGTCGCCGGGAAGAAGAAGCCGGGCAAGAAGTAAGACCTGCGGGGGGCGGGCCCCCCGCAAACCCCCCAACACGGCAAGGCCGTACGGGTGCCGGCGGCTTTCCGGGTGGGGAGATGGACGAATACCTGCGGGGCGGGGCCCCCGCAACTCCCGGCGAGCCGGGTGGCCGGACGGTTTGCGTTGGCCGCCGCGCGACCCGGGGACAACAGACCAACCAGCCGCAGAGAAAGACATACGGAGCGCACAGACTTATGCCACCGAAGGCTCGTACCGGACCCGCGACCGCGGCGAAGAAGGTCCGCCGCAAGGAACGGAAGAACGTCGCGTACGGACAGGCGCACATCAAGAGCACCTTCAACAACACGATCGTCTCGATCACCGACCCGACCGGCGCCGTGATCTCGTGGGCCTCGGCCGGGCAGGTCGGCTTCAAGGGGTCGCGCAAGTCCACCCCGTTCGCGGCCCAGCTCGCCGCCGAGGCGGCCGCCCGCCGGGCCATGGAGCACGGCATGCGCAAGGTCGACGTCTTCGTCAAGGGTCCCGGGTCGGGTCGCGAGACGGCCATTCGGTCGCTCACCGCGGCCGGCTTGGAGGTCGGCACCATCTCCGACGTCACGCCGCAGCCGCACAACGGGTGCCGTCCGCCGAAGCGTCGCCGGGTCTGAGGGACAGGGATAGAAAGACATGGCTCGATACACTGGTGCCGACTGCCGCCGTTGCCGGCGCGAGAAGATGAAGCTCTTCCTCAAGGGCAGCAAGTGCGACGGGCCGAAGTGCCCGTTCGAGTCGCGGCCCTTCCCGCCCGGCCAGCACGGCCGGGGCCGGGCGAAGGAGAGCGAGTACATGCTGCAGCTGCGCGAGAAGCAGAAGGCCCGGCGGATCTACGGCGTGCTGGAGAAGCAGTTCCGGCGGTACTACGAGGAGGCCAACCGGCGCAGCGGTAAGACCGGTGAGGAGCTGCTCAAGATCCTGGAGTCCCGGCTGGACAACGTCGTGTACCGGGCCGGGTTCGCCCCGTCCCGTGACATGGCGCGTCAGCTCGTCAAGCACGGGCACTTCCTGGTGAACGGCCGCAAGGTGGACATCCCGTCGTACCTGGTCCGCGAGCACGACATCATCCAGGTCCGGGAGTCGTCGGCGCAGCTCACGCCCTTCCAGGTCGCCCGGGCGACGGCGGGGCAGCGCAACGTGCCGGGTTGGCTGGAGCCGATCCCCAGCCAGCTCAAGATCCTGATCCACTCGCTCCCGTCCCGGGCGGCGATCGACACCCAGGTGCAGGAGCAGCTGATCGTCGAGTTCTACTCGAAGTAGTAGCTGGGCCGTCTGGGGCGGCTTCTGGCTGCGGTGCTCGCCGGCCGTGCGGACGACGCGGTGCCGGCGAGCGCCGGACCGGGAACCACCTCAGACGGCCGAACGGGGTCGTGAGATCTCGTCGGGTCGTAAGACCCACACTCGGTCGCAAGACCTGATGCAGGTTGCGGGACCCACAGAAGGAACATTGGTCGGGCGTCATATGGCGGGCGCCCCGAACAAAGGAACACCGAAGTGCTCATCTCCCAGCGACCGACTCTGACGGAAGAGCCGATCAGCGAGACCCGGTCCCGGTTCACCATCGAGCCCCTGGAGCCGGGTTTCGGCTACACGCTCGGTAACTCGTTGCGGCGTACGCTGCTCAGCTCGATCCCCGGCGCCGCCGTCACCAGCATCAAGATCGACGGCGTGCTGCACGAGTTCACCACGATCCCGGGCGTCAAGGAGGACGTGGTCGAGCTGGTCCTGAACGTCAAGGAGCTGTGCGTCAGCTCGGAGCACGACGAGCCGGTCTCGCTCTACCTGCGCAAGCAGGGCCCGGGCGAAGTGACCGCGGGCGACATCCAGCCGCCGGCCGGCGTGACCATCCACAACCCGGAGCTCAAGCTCGCCACCCTGAACGCCAAGGGTCGGCTGGACATGGAGTTCACGGTCGAGCGCGGCCGGGGCTACGTGAGCGCGGCCCAGAACAAGCAGCCGGGCCAGGAGATCGGCCGCATCCCGGTCGACTCGATCTACTCCCCGGTGCTGCGGGTCACCTACCACGTAGAGGCCACCCGGGTCGAGCAGCGGACTGACTTCGACCGGCTGATCATCGACGTGGAGACCAAGCCGTCGATCACGCCGCGCACCGCCCTGGCCAGCGCCGGCTCGACCCTGGTCGAGCTCTTCGGCCTGGCCCGCGAGCTGGACGAGACCGCCGAGGGCATCGACATCGGCCCGTCGCCGCAGGACGCCCAGCTCGCCGCCGACCTGGCGCTGCCGATCGAGGAGCTGGACCTGACGGTCCGGTCGTACAACTGCCTGAAGCGGGAGGGCATCAACACCGTTGGTGAGCTGATCTCCCGCACCGAGGCGGATCTCCTCGACATCCGCAACTTCGGTCAGAAGTCCATTGACGAGGTCAAGATGAAGCTCGCGGGCATGGGTCTGGCGTTGAAGGACTCGGCACCGGTCTTCGACCCGTCGCAGGTGGTGGACACGTTCTCCGACGTGGACTACGACGCCGACGACTTCCGGGAGACCGAACAGCTGTGACCGAGCGGCGCGGACCGTCGCCGGAATCCGCTGCCGATCGCCCCGCCACTGCCTAGCCCGCCCGAAAGGACCACCAACGATGCCACAGCCGACCAAGGGGCCTCGCCTCGGTGGCAGCCCTGCCCACGAGAGGCTGATGCTGGCGAACCTCGCCACGGCGCTGTTCAAGCACGGGAAGATCACCACGACCGAGGCCAAGGCCCGGCGCCTGCGGCCGTTCGCCGAGCACCTCATCACTCGGGCGAAGCGGCGCGACCTCGCCTCGTTCCGGCGGGTGCTGCGGGTCATCCACGAGCGCGACGTGGCCTACAAGCTGCGCGACGAGATCGCCCCGCAGTACGCCACCCGCAACGGCGGATACACCCGCATCATCAAGGCCGGCATCCGGAAGGGCGACGCCGCGCCGCTGGCCGTGATCGAGCTGGTCGAGGAGCGCGAGGTTGCGCCGCCGACGCCGAGCAAGGCCAGCAAGGCGTCCGCCCGCCGGCGTGAGCGCACCGAGGCCGTGGCCGCGCTCGCGGGCGAGTCCGAAGAGAAGGCTGGCGCGGAGGCGAAGGCCGAGGAGCGCGCGGCCAGCGAGTCCGAAGCGGGCGAGACCAACGCGAGCGCCCGCTCCTGAGATACCTGCGGTCAAGACCTGTCTCTCGCCGGGAGGCAGGTCTTGACCACATCTGGTGCCGACATCGTGACGACTGCGGAAGCCGAAGCCGTACGGCCGGGCGCCGACGCCGAAGAGCCAGGTGCGCCGACCGTACGGCTTCGGCTCGACCTGTCCTACGACGGCACCGACTTCGCCGGGTGGGCGGTCCAGCCGGGCCGCCGGACGGTCGCCGGCGTGCTGATGCAGGCGCTGCACCAGCTCTGCGGTCCCGATGAGGTGGGCGGCCTGACCGTCGCCGGGCGCACCGACGCCGGTGTCCACGCGACCGGCCAGGTGTGTCATGTGGACATGGCGCAGCCGCGCTGGGCGGCGCTGCACGACTCGATCCTGCGCCGGCTGGCCGCCCTGTTGCCGGCCGACGTGCGGGTCCACGCGGTGACCCCGGTGCCGCGGGAGTTCGACGCCCGGTTCTCCGCCCTGTGGCGCCGCTACCAGTACCGGGTCAGCGACGCGCCCGAGGGCGCCCCGCCGCTGCGGCGCCGGGACACGCTGGGCTGGCGGCGGCCGCTCGATGTGGCGCTGCTCAACGCGGCCTCCCGGCCGCTCCTCGGCGAGCACGACTTCGCCGCCTACTGCCGTCGCAAGGAGAACGCCTCGACCATCCGGGCCCTCACCGACCTGACCTGGCGGCGCGACCCCGACGGCATCGTGGTCGCCACCGTGACCGCGGACGCGTTCTGCCAGGCGATGGTGCGCAGCCTCGTCGGGGCCCTGCTCGCGGTCGGGGACGGCCGGCGGCCGGTGGACTGGCCCGCCTCGCTGCTGAGCCGGCGGGAGCGAGCCGGCGAGGTCGCGGTGGCGCCGCCGCAGGGGCTCACGCTGGTCGCGGTCGGCTACCCCGACGATCCCGCCGAGTACGCGACCCGGGCGGCCTTCACCCGCCGACGGCGGGACCAGGCGGTCGCCTGAGCCACTACGCGCGCGGGCGGGTGACCCGCAGGACCCGGAAGCCCTGCTGGCTGGCGTGCCGGACCACGTCGTACCCCTCGTCGACCAGCCAGGCGGCGAGCGAGTCGCCGCCGAGGTGACGGGCCACGACGAGCCACGCCACGCCGTCGGGCGCCAGCCGCGGCAGCCATCGGCGCAGCAACGCGTGCAGCGCCGGCTTGCCGACGCGGATCGGCGGATTGGACCAGATCTGCGCGAACCTGACCTCGGCCGGAACGTCGTCGGGCTGGCGAACCTGGACGTCGAGCCCGAGTCGCTCGGCGTTGTCCCGGGTCAGCTCCAGCGCCCGGCGGTTGACGTCCACGGCGTAGACGGTGGCCCGGGGCGCGAGCGTCGCAAGCACACAGGCGATCGGCCCGTACCCGCAGCCCAGGTCGAGCAGGGCCCCCTCCGTGGCCGGGCCGGGCAGCGGCGCCTTGCGCAGCAGCACCGCGGTGCCCGGGTCGAGCCGCTCGGCGCTGAACACGCCCCCGGCGGCGCGCAGCCGGAACTCCCGACCCCCGGCCAGGAACGTGACGACCGAGGTCCGGGCCGGGGCGGCCGGGTCGGCCGTGAAGTAGTGCTCCGCGCCGTCGGCGCCCGACCGGCGGCCGGCTCGCCCGGGCGCCGGGTCGCTGCGCCCGCTCGCCTCCGCCGGCACATCCCTGGCCACGAGCACCGATTCTTCTCCACGCCTGGTGTGCTCGGCGGCTTCGGCTCGCCCTCGCTTCAGCGCGCCCTGGCTTCGGTTACCCCGCTGGCGGACAACTCGCCTCGGCCATCGGTGGTCCGCTTCGGTAGCCTGTAGGGCCATGACCCATGGGTACGGACCGCCCCGCCACTGGTCCGTGCCTGACGACGACCGGGCGGCCCCCGCCCGGGGCTGGTCGCCCGAGCCGTCGACCCCACCGGCCGGCTTCCCGCGCCCGGACCCGTCGGAGCCGGCCACCCCGGCCCGGGGCATGTCCGCCGGCCGTCCGCGGCGGGTCCCGCAGCCACCCCCGCCCGCCCGGCACGTCCCGCCCACCGGCGGCCTTCCGCCGACCTCGCCGGCGGTGTCGCCGGCGTCCCCGCCACTGTCCCCTGCCGGGCCGCGGCCGGTCTCCCCCCTGTCGCCCGCGCCGCCGCACCCGCTGTCGCCGTCACCGGTGCCGGCCGCGACTCCGATCGGACTGCGCCGGCCGCCGGCCCCACCGATCACGCCCCGCGGGCCCGGTCCGGCTCCCGGCCTGGCCCCGGCCGGACTCGGCGCCCCGCCATCCCCGACCAAGCCGTCGCCCGGCCCTATCCCGCCGCCCGTTCCGCCCGGTCCCGTGCCGCCGGGCGCCGCCGGGCCCCGGCGTTCGGCCGGGCCTCGCCCACCGGTCAGTGGCGCCCCGGGCGCGGGCCGGGATCGGGCCACACCCCCGCCGGGTCGTCCCCGACCCCCGACCGGCCCCCGGCGGCCGGTCCGGCGCGAGCTGCCGCCCCTGCCGCAGGCCAAGGGCATGAGCCTGCGGGACTTCCCCGACCTGATCAAGCACCTGCCTCAGCACAAGCCATGGGTCATCACGATCAGCGTGATCTCCGTGACCATGGTGCTGGCCGTGTGCGGGTTCAGCTCGTGGCAACTGCTGCGCGCGGACGCCCAGCCGATCGGGCTGCCCGACGAGACCCCCACGGTGGAGTACCGGGACATCGACAGCCGTGAGGCGGACCCCAACCCGTTGACGATCCAGGACGTGTTCCCGAGCGTCGAGATTCCGGCCGCCGAGCCGGACTGGCCGCCGTACACGATGATGGGCGAGCCGCACGTCTCGGAGGACTGCTCGGTCGTCGCCGACGGCGAGGTCAAGCGCGTGCTGGCGGCGAGTGGGTGCAGCCAGGTCCTGCGGGCCTCGTTCGCCTCGGGCGACAACCTCTACTTCGCCACCGCCGGCGTGCTCAACCTGCCGGACGCCACCGTGGCGAAGAACCTCTCCGCGGAGATCAAGGGTCTCGTCGAGAGCCGTCAGGGCCGGTTCCTCGGCTACGTCTCGGTGCCGGACGCCAACCGGCAGCTCTACACCGCGCCGCCGCACCTGGCGTGGGAGGTGCGCGGGCACTTCCTGCTGTACGCGGTCGTGGTGCGCCAGGACAGCGGCGAGATGACGCCGGGTGAGGCCGACTACGTCGTCGAGGACCTGGTCAAGGCGTACCTGCGCGGCACCGTGATCGAGCGGTGGGCGTTGGCGCCGGAGTCCACCGAGCCCGACCCGGCGGCGGCTGACCCGTCCGCGGCCGCCGAACCGTCCGAGGCCGCCTCCTGACGCCTGGCGGTTTCGCCGGCCCGCTTCTTCGTCGAAAGCTGCTTCTTCCTCGACAGCTGCTTCCTTCTCGAAACGCGGAGTTGTTCCTCGGAGCAGCGTCGCCCCCGGTCGCCCGGTCGGCGCCATAACTCGCGCGACCGCGGTGGCCGTTGCCCGCAGAATCGGCGGCTATGGGTCACGTAGAGGTGAGCGGCCTTCGGCACGTGCTCCCCGACGGGAGGGTGCTGTTCGCCGACGTCTCCTTCCGCGTCGGCGAGGGTCAGAAGGTCGCCCTGGTCGGCGCCAACGGCGCGGGCAAGACGACCCTGCTGCGCATGATCGCCGGCGACCTGCCGGTGGTCGAGGGCACGATCGTGCGCTCCGGCGGCCTGGGCGTGATGCGCCAGTTCCTCGGGCGGCCGGAGCCGGGGCGCGAGGGCGGGCTCACCCACGAGCCGACCCTGCAGGACCTGGCCCTGTCGCTGGCGCCCCCGGCGGTCCGGGCGGCGGGCGAGCGGCTCGCCGCGGCCGAGCGGGCGCTGGCGGCCGATCCGGCCTCGGAGCGGGCGCAGCTGCGCTACGCCGACGCGCTGGCCGCGTGGGGCGAGGCCGGCGGGTACGACGCCGAGGTCGCCTGCGACGTGGCGAGCACGGCGGCGCTCGGGCTGCCGTGGGACGAGGCGCGCGGCCGGCTCGTCCGCACGCTCTCCGGCGGCGAGCAGAAGCGGTTCGCGTTGGAGCTGCTGTTGCGTGGCCCGGACGAGGTGCTGCTGCTGGACGAGCCGGACAACTTCCTCGATGTCCCGGCGAAGCGCTGGCTGGAGGCGCGGCTGCGGGAGTCGGAGAAGTCGGTGCTCTACGTCTCCCACGACCGCGAGCTGCTCGCCCAGACGGCGACCCGCGTGGTCACCCTGGAGGGCGGCTCGGCCTGGACCCATCCCGTGGGCTTCGCCTCGTGGCACCAGGCGCGCACCGCCCGGCACGAACGCCTCGACGAGCGGCGCCGGCGGTGGGACGAGGAGCACCAGAAGCTCAAGGAGCTCGTGGCCATGTACAAGCAGAAGGCCAGCTACAACGACGGCATGGCCTCGCGCTACCAGGCCGCGCAGACCCGGCTGCGCAAGTTCGAGGAAGCCGGCCCGCCGCCGCTGCCACCCAAGGAACAAGACATAAAGATGCGTCTGGTCGGCGGGCGCACCGGCCGGCGGGCGGTGATCTGCGAGCAGCTCGAGCTGGAGGACCTGACGTTCCCGTTCGACCTGGAGGTCTGGTACGGCGACCGGGTCGCGGTGCTCGGCGCCAACGGCACCGGCAAGTCCCACTTCCTCCGGCTGCTCGCCCGCGGGGGGAGCGATCCGGACCCCGAACACTCCCCTGTGGACGGTGTGGCGCTGGCGCCGGTCGCCCACAACGGCGTCGCTCGACTGGGGGCGCGGGTGCGGCCGGGCCACTTCTCGCAGACGCACGACCGGCCGGACCTGGTCGACCGCACGTTGCTGGACATCCTGTGGCGGGGTGACGGGCATCGATCGGGGGTGCCCCGGCACGACGCCATGCACGCGCTGTCCCGCTACGGGCTCGCCGCGCAGGGCGAGCAGCGCTTCGGCACGCTGTCGGGCGGCCAGCAGGCCCGGTTCCTCGTGCTGCTGCTGGAGCTGTCGGGGGCGACGCTGCTGCTGCTCGACGAGCCGACCGACAACCTCGACCTCGCCTCGGCCCAGGCTCTGGAGGACGCGCTGCACGGGTTCGCGGGCACGGTCATCGCGGTCACCCACGACCGGTGGTTCGCCCGCTCGTTCGACCGGTTCCTGCTGTTCCGGGCCGACGGCGAGGTCGTCGAGACGCCGGAACCCGTGTGGGATGTGCGGTGACCGTACGGTCGCGGCCACCGATGGGCTGCGCCGAGCCGACGTCGCGGACCGGTCGCGACGAGGTGGCGACGCCTACTCGGCCGCGTGCCGTCCGGAGCGGAGGCCACCCACCCACGCCTCGTGCGGGTCGGCGCTCGGCTGGCCCATGACCGAGGTGCCGACGGTCGAGGGCCGCGCCGGCTCGGCGGACTGACCGCCCGCGCTGCGGTAGAGCCCGCTGCCCGGCTTGGCGTCGCCCGGCGCGGGGGTCGTCCCGGGCAGCGTGTCGGCGTCCCAGCCGGTGCCTTTGGCCGTTCGCCCCGTCGAGGTCGTCGACGAAGTGCTGCTGTACGCCCGGGCGACGGGTCCCGATCCCTCCGCCCAGGCCGGGCGGCTCGGGCTCGAGGTGGGCAGGCCTCCGGGCACCGGGAACCGGCCGCTGACCAGCACGTCGGACGACGGGTCCCGCGACTCGCCGGAGGTGCCGGGTTGGTCGTTCTCGGAGTCGGCCGGTCGGTCGCCGCCGGTGCCGGCCGCCGGACGGCCCGGGATGGCGACCACGGCGGAGGCGGCCAGGCCGGCGATGACGCCGAGGAGCGCAGAGACGTACGCCTCGCTCTGGTCCTCACCGGGCCCGGCGATGAGGTAGGCCGCGGCGACCAGGGCCGGGCCGCCGAATCCGGAGACGGCGGTGCCGAGGCGGGACGCTCCGCGTGCCCGCACGATCACGGCGACCACGAGGCCCAGCACGGCCGCCGCGATGACCATGACCCGGGGACCGGTCCACGCCGAGGGCGCGATCAGCGACGGCGCGTCGGGGACGCCGACCCGCGGCGCCGGGTACGGCTCGCCCGAGGTGAGACCGACGACGGCGGCACCGATGCCGAGGAGCCAGACCCAGGCGACGGTCGTGAGCACCCCGGCCGCCACGGGCCGGATCGACAACGCCAGCAGGGCGAGCACGAGACCCACCACCACCCCGGCCCCGGCCGTGATGGAGACGACGAGACCGGGATTGACGTTGACCGGTGGCTGCAGGTCCCAGGCCGGCAGCCAGGCGAGGCCGATCACGGCGGCCGCCCCGAGACCGGCGGTGGCGCTCGCCGCGAGACGTGGCCCCACGCCGTCGCGCCCGCGGATCCGCCGGAAGGCGGCGCGGCCGGAGAGGGCGCCCACGAGGACCGCTCCGGCGAAGGCGAAGGCGAGCCAGGTCAGCAGCGTGATCCACGCCCGGTCGTCGTGCGGGCCGTCCCAGGGAAGGATGCCGAGCGCGTCGGCCGCGCCGAGCTGGGCCGCGCCGACCACGGCCGCCATCGCCGCCGAGTTCACTATCAGTCTGACCCAGGCACCGACCACGGCCGACAGCCTACGGCCCGACCCGCCTCACCGCGACTGTGGCATCGGAACCGAATCATCGAGCGTGTTCTCTGCGGCCCGGCCGCCGTGGTCGAGCGTTGCATCAAAACGGGTCAACGTTACATATCGCAACGGCTGACGGCTGCCATCAAAACCGATCAAACCGCAATAATTGCCGATAATCAATCGACCCGTAGTCGGTAGCCGCGTTTGACCACCGTCTCGATGAAGGACGGGCGGCCCAACGCCGCCCGAAGGCGCGCCACGGCCATCTCCACGGCATGCTCGTCGGCCCCCCGCGGCAGCGCCTCGAGCAGCTGCGACCGGGGGAGCACCTTGCCCGGGGCGGCGGCCAGGCTGCGCAGGATCGCCATCTGGGCCGGCGGCAGTGGCTTGAGGACCCCGTCGACCACGGCGGCGTGGCCGCGCAGGACGACCTCGCATCCGGCGACGCGCAGGGTGTGGGTCCGCCGCGGCAGCTCATCGGCGAGGGCCGCGACGAGAGCGCTCGCCCGGGCTCGGGGCGGGACGAGCACGGGCACCTGGACCCGGCGCAGGGGGTCGGCCGCCTGGGGGCCGAGGCAGCCCACCAGGACCGGGCCCCGGAGGGCCGTGAGCACCGCCTCGGCGTCCGCGCCGGCCGTGCGCAGCAGCGAGCCGACCGCGACCGCCGAGCTGAACGTGACCGCGTCGACCAGGTGGCTGGTGATCAGGTCGACGAGCCGCTGCAGCGGCGTCGGGTCGACCGGTGGGGCCCACCGGTGGACCGGCACCTCGACCACCTCGGCGCCCGCCGCGACGAGCGCGGCGCACAGCTCGTCCTCCGGTACGCCGTGCAGCTGCACCGCGACGCGGCGGCCCGCCAAGGGGCCGCGCCGGGAACCGCGGCCCCGGGCCGGATCGGGGGAATCGCCGGGGCGAGTCGGGCGACGGCCGCGGGTCCGGGACCGACGCGGGGGGAACCGGGCGACCAGGTGCTCGACGATCTCGGCCACGCTCTCGGTCTCCGGGGACCAGGCGTGGGCCAGCCCGGCGGACGGCAGCTCACTCCCCGGCCGGGGCCAGCGGGCCACCACGTGGGCCGCGGCCAGCCGGGCCCGCAGCGCATCGCCGAGGCCCCAGCCGTCGGCCGCCTCGATCCATCCGAACATGCCGATCACCGTGGTCGCCACGACGGCGTCCGGCGGCGACTCCAGCAGGCGCCGGGTCGTCTCGTGGAGCTGGGTGTCGTCGGCGACCGGGACCAGGCGCAGGGCCGGGGCGAGAACGACGCGGGCCCCGTGCTCCTCCAGTTGTACGGCGACCTCGTCACGGCGGCGATCGGAGGTCACCGCGACCGTGAACCCGGCGAGCACGTCGGAGCGAGCCGGGTGGCGGCCAGAGCCGTCCTGACCCGGCCCGACCGGGGCGTGGCCGGACCGGGGGACCGGGGCCGAGTCGGCGGAGGTGGCGGTCATCGACGCGCCCGAACCCCGACCGTTCGCATGGGCAGGGCGCTCATGCCTGGATGGTCCAAGCCGGTCGTTTCGCCGCGATACGGACTGTGTTTCCAGCGTGCTAACTGTGCCTCGCGCCCGCGCGAAACGGAGACCGGAGTACAGGACGACGGCGCACCGATGATCTGGTGGAAGGCGGGGAAACGCGAGAGGATGTGCCGCACTCAGGATGGGTAGGACACAGATTGGGCAGGACACAGATTGGGCAGGACACAGATTGGGCAGGACACAGCGCGGGCTCACCAGAGGTGAGCCACGCGCCGCGTCCGCTCCCGGGTGACCAGCACCCGCGCACCGAACAGGTCCGTCCCAACCCCTGTCGGTGCTCTTCCTGTAAGCGAGGGGGCTACCCCTCGCCGATCACCCCGCCGGGCCGGTCGTGCGCCCATCCCCGGCCCTGGCGGGGTGACCCAGGGCGGCCGGCTTAGCCCATCGCGCCGCGGCGGGTGGTGCCGTCCCTTCACCACCGGCCCGGTTCCTGCGTCGGCGGGGCGGCCCTCAGGCTCGCCATCGCCGGCCTGGTAGATAGGCTGCCGGCCCGGAGTTTCGCTCCGGTGCAATCGGTGTTTCGTCTCAGCAAATCATCCCCGAGCAACCTGTGAGCCCGCTGACCCTCCAGCGAAGTTGTGATGTGGGTAATGCTCGTCGGCGCGGACGCCGGCCCCGCGGTACGCCGGCCGACGGGACGACGGGCCGATCCGGTTGACCGGGCCGCCTGATGGAACGGACCAGACCGTCCAACGGCTCAAGGCCAGCCGGGGAAGCCAGGCCGTCGAACGGGTCGGGCCCAGCTGAACGGGTCAGGCCCAGCTGAACGGGTCAGGCCCAGCTGAACGGGTCAGGTCAGCCGGACGGCCCAGCCGGACGGGTCAGGGCCGGGGGGGCGTTTTGACCCGCCCCGGTTGCGCCCGGTATGCTCAGACGCTGTTGTGTGAGGTGCGCCGAGCGCTGCCTTGCCGCCGGCACCCCGAGCTTCGGCCTTGTGGCCGGATCCCGTCGACCAAGGAACAAAAGGGTCATCCTGTGCGTACGTACAGCCCCAAGCCGGGCGAGATCGAGCGTCAGTGGCACGTCATCGACGCCACCGACGTCGTGCTGGGCCGCCTCGCGAGCCAGGCCGCCACGCTGCTGCGTGGGAAGCACAAGCCGGTCTTCGCGCCGCATGTGGACACCGGTGACTTCGTCATCATCGTCAACGCGGCGAAGGTGGCGCTGACCGGAAACAAGCGCCAGACGAAGCAGGCCATTCGTCACTCGGGCTACCCGGGTGGTCTGACCAGGGTCGGGTACGAGGAGCTGCTCGCCAAGCGCCCCGAGCGCGCGGTGGAGCTCGCCGTGAAGGGCATGCTGCCCCACAACCGACTGGGTCGGGCGATGATCAAGAAGCTGAAGGTGTACGCGGGTCCCGATCACCCGCACGCCGCCCAGCAGCCGAAGCCGTTTGAGATCAAGCAGCTGGCGCAGTAGCGCGGAGGGACATCAGTGACCGTGAGCATCGCCGAGGCCGAGGCCTCCCTGACCTCGCCCACCGACCCGTCCACCGCCGCCCCGGCGGCCGCCCTGCGCAGCCTGGCCCGCGCCGACCGGCCCATCCAGACCGTCGGTCGCCGTAAGGAGGCGATCGTCCGGGTCCGCTTGGTGCCCGGCAACGGCAACTTCGTTCTCAACGGCCGCACGCTCGAGTCCTACTTCCCGAGCCGGGTTCACCAGCAGCTCGTCCGGGAGCCGCTGAACCTGGTCAACCGGGCCGGCACGCTCGACGTGATCGCCAACCTGCGTGGTGGCGGGGTGACCGGGCAGGCCGGGGCGCTGCGCCTGGCCATCGCCCGGGCCCTGTGCGAGCTCAACCCCGACGACCGCCCCGCGCTGAAGAAGGCGGGCTTCCTCACGCGCGACGCCCGGGTCAAGGAGCGCAAGAAGTACGGCCTCAAGAAGGCCCGCAAGGCTCCGCAGTACTCGAAGCGGTAACGAGGCCAGCGGCCCCGAGGTGGGCCCGAAACCGGACGTGGTGAACCGGCGCGGCCGCCATGTCGTGTGGCGTGACCACACACCGAGGCGGCCGCGCTGGTTTTGTCGGTGCGGCCCGGCCCGGCGAATCGTGGGCGAGCACCCCGGGTGGTCGAGGGTGTCCAGGACCGGGCTGGACCGTTTACCGTGACGTAACCGATGGGTGCATGGGTGCTTCGACCCGATGGTGTCGCCAGTCGGCCGACCCCGACGAGCGGGGCGGCCGCGGCCTGACGGGGATCTCCGTGGTCCGGCGGGCCACGGGGCAGACGAGGCCACGGTACGGGCGAGGCCCGGTACACAGAGAAGGGCACGGCATGGGGCGGCTTTTCGGTACGGACGGAGTCCGTGGCGTAGCGAACGCGGAACTCACCCCGGAGCTCGCGATGGCGGTCGCCTCGGCCGCCGTCCGGGTGCTCGGTAACGGCGGTTCCGCCGGCTCGGATTCCGAATCGCCCGCCCCGACGGTCGTGGTCGGCCGGGATCCGCGGGCGAGCGGCGAGATGCTCGAGGCCGCGGTGGTCGCGGGCCTGGCCAGCGCGGGGGCCACCGTGGTGCGGGTCGGGGTGCTGCCGACCCCGGGCGTCGCGTTCCTCACCGCCGACACCGGGGCCGATCTGGGCGTCATGCTCTCCGCCTCGCACAACCCGATGGAGGACAACGGGATCAAGCTCTTCGCGGCGGGCGGCCACAAGCTTCCGGACGAGGTCGAGGACCGCATCGAGGCGGAGATGGGCCGGCCGTGGCCGCGACCGGTGGGCCCCCGGGTCGGCCGCGTGCACGACCTCGCCGACGGGGCGGAGCGGTACATGACCCACCTGGTCAAGGCCACGCCCCACCGGCTCGACGGGCTGACCGTCGTGGTGGACTGCGCCAACGGCGCCGCCTCGCGGGTGGCCGACGTCTACCGCCGCGCCGGGGCGAACACCATCGTCATCAATGCGTCGCCGGACGGCAACAACATCAACCACGAGTGCGGCTCGACCCATCTCGACGCCGTCCGCGCCGCGGTGCTCGACTACGGCGCCGACCTCGGCCTGGCCCATGACGGCGACGCCGACCGATGCCTGGCGGTGGATGCCCAGGGCGAGGTCGTCGACGGGGACCAGATCATGGCCATCCTGGCCCTGGCCATGCGCGAGGCCGGCACGCTGACCAACGACACGCTGGTCGCCACCGTGATGAGCAACCTCGGGCTGCGCCTGGCGATGCAGCGGGAGGGGATCACTCTCCTGGAGACCGCGGTCGGCGACCGGTACGTGCTGGAGACGTTGCGGGAGAAGGGCCTGGCGCTGGGCGGTGAGCAGAGCGGTCACGTGATCCTGCCCGCGTACGCCACCACCGGGGACGGCCTGCTCACCGGCCTGAACCTCATGGCTCGCATGGCCGCGACGGGTCGCCCCCTGGCCGACCTCGCCACGGTGGTGACCAAGCTGCCGCAGGTGATGATCAATGTGCGGGTGGCCGACCGGCACGCGGCGGTTCAGTCGTCCACAGTGGCCGAAGCCGTGGCTGGGGCCGAACGGGAGCTGGCCGGGACCGGCCGCGTGCTGCTGCGCCCGTCCGGGACCGAGCCGCTGGTGCGGGTCATGGTGGAAGCGTCCACTGTGGAGCAGGCCCAGGCGGTCGCCGAGCGCCTCGCCGAGGCCGTGCGGTCGGCCTGAGACACCCCGCCGTCGGCCGACGATCCCCGATCCGGCCCGGCGACCACGCGCCGGCTACACCCAGTGCCGGCCCAGCAGCATGCGCCGGTACCAGTGTTCGTAGGGGATGGAGTCGCCGACGTAGATGGGGTAGTAGATCCAGAAGCAGATGGCGACGAGGACGACGAATGTCGCTGCGGCGATGGTGCCGTAGCGGCGCCGGTCGTCGGGCGCGAGGTCCAGCCGGAGCCGCCCGCCGCCGGGTGAGCGGGCGGCTGGGCCGGAGATGAGGCAGCCGAGGACGTACGCGACGGCCAGTACGAGGAAGGGTTCGGCTGGCAGTGCGTAGAAGTAGTACATGGTTCGGTGGTCGGCGATGTCGTAGTAGAACCAGGGGAGGATGCCGGCGGCGGCGCCGGCGCCGATGGCCAGGGGGCGCCAGTCGCGGCGGCTGATGCCGAACCAGGTCATGGCGACGAGGGCGGGGAGGAACGCCCACCACAGCAGCGGCGTGCCCAGCAACAGGATGTGGGCGGCACAGTTCGGCGCCCCGCAGTTCGGATCGCTGTTCCAGTAGAAGTTGACCGGGCGGCCGAGCAGCAGCCACTGCCAGGGCGAGGACTGGTAGTCGTGGGGGGAGGTCAGTCCAGTGTGGAAGCTCAGCACCTCCCGGTGGTAGGCCAGCAGGTTGTAGAGGGCGCCGAGGATGGGCCATTCGGTGTGGCCTTGGTCGGCGAGGTAGTGGCGTTTCCAGCCGGTGTCGGTGGCGAACCAGCCGGTCCAGGTGGCCAGGTAGGCGGGGATGACGAGGGCGGTCATGGTGAGGATCCAGGTGCCTTCGTCGAGGAGGGCGTCGCGCCAGGGGTGGGGGACGCCGAGGGTGCGGCGGAGGTTGGCTTCCCACAGGTAGATGAGGGCGGCGAAGACGGGGACGAAGAAGATGGCGCTCCATTTGACGCCGCAGCCCAGGCCGAGGAGGACGCCGGCGGCCAGGCGCCACCAGGGGATGGTGGTCCAGGTGAGGGGGAGGCGGGCGGCCTTGCCGCCGCTGGCGGGGTTGCGTCCGTTGTCGAGTTCGCGCAGCCAGTGGGCGCGGCGGTGGTCGCGGTCGATGACCAGGCAGGCGAAGGCGGCGAGGACGAAGAACATCACGAAGATGTCGAGGATGGCGGTGCGGGAGAGCACGAAGTGCATGCCGTCCAGCGCCATGAGCAGGCCGGCGGCGGCGCCGAGGATGGTGGAGCGGAACATGCGGCGGGCGGTGCGGGTCAGGATGAGCACCGACAGCACGCCGAACACCGCCGGCATCAGCCGCCAGCCGA
>Ga0310841_100319_pt1 | contig 32275 bp, 27 predicted proteins | sample SM_ome_9_FD_201311 | JGI IMG/M metagenome (GOLD analysis project Ga0310841, IMG submission 201311) | Sorghum-adapted microbial communities enriched on stacked mutant (SM) sorghum from Joint BioEnergy Institute, Emeryville, California... ...
CCCCCGCGCCTATCCAGACCCCGGGAAGGAACTCTCCCCGATGCGCTTCAAGTACGTCCTCAACGAGGTCATGGTCGGCCTCTGGCGGAACGTGACGATGACCATCGCCATGATCATCACGATGGCGGTCTCGCTCACGCTCCTCGGCGCCAGCCTCCTGCTCTACCGACAGGTCGAGCGCATGCAGGACGTGTACAGCCAGGATCTGTCCGTCATCCTGTTCTTCCGCGTGGGGGATACGCCGGAGACCAAGTACGCCACGGAGGAGCAGAAGCAGGCGATCGAGGCCGCGCTCCGCGCCGACCAGACCGGCCCGAACCCCCTGGTGGAGAGGTTCCAGTTCGAGACCAAGGAGCAGGCGCACCAGAACTTCGCCGTGCTCTTCGCCTCCACCCCCGACCTCGTGCGGTTGACCCCGACCGAGGAGATGCCGGAGTCCTACCGCGTCCGGCTCACGGACCCGAACCGGTTCGAGGAGTTCGAGGCGAAGTACCAGCGCTTCGTCAGCGAGGAAGGCGGGCTGGACATGATCCTCGACCAGCGCCGCCTGCTGCAGCGGGTCTTCGACGTCCTGGGGTCCCTGCAGAATCTCGGGTTCATCATCGCGATCGTGCAGGGCGTGGCGGCGCTCATGCTGGTGATCAACACGATTCAGGTCGCCGCCTACAGCAAGCGCCGTGAGGTGGCGGTCATGAAGCTCGTGGGTGCCTCGAACTGGTTCATCCAGGCCCCGTTCGTGCTGGAGGCGGTCGCGGCCGGGCTCATCGGCGCGATCATCGCCTACATCACGCTCGTGTTGGCGAAGATCTACGTCTTCGACGGCGCGTTGGCGCCGTTGGCTCAGGTGATCACGCCGATCCCGTGGAGCAACGTGCACCTGATGCTGCCGGTCCTGTCCTTCGCCGGTGCCCTGGTGAGCTCGATCACCGGCTGGTTCGCCCTCCGGTTCTACATCCGGGTCTAGCCGGACCCCGCCGGATCCGGGTCTTCGCGGACGAGGGGCTCGCGCGGTGCGCGCGGGCCCCTCGCCGCATGGTGCCCCGGTCGTCCCGCGCGGGGAACTGGCCGCGGTTGGCGGGCGACCAACCTGGTCGGTGGGCGACCACTCCGGCGTCCCCCCTGTCGGCCCATGAGCCCCGTGAAGGAGAGACCATGCACGTCATCCGCGTCGCCCGTGGTGGGTCGAGCGGAGCCTCGCCCCGTTCCCGTCTGCTCACCCGGGCCGCCGTCGTCGTCGCGGTCGCGGCGCTGGCGGTGTTCGGCCTGGCCAGCCCGGCCGCTGCCCACGTGACGGTCAACCCGGGCACCGCGACCCAGGGTGGTTACGCGAAGCTGACGTTCCGGGTGCCGAACGAGAAGGCGACGGCGAGCACGGTCAAGCTGGAGATCCAGCTGCCCCAGGACGCCCCGCTCGCCTCGGTGTCGACCCGACCGGTGCCCGGCTGGAGCGTCGAGGTGCAGCGCCGCACGCTGGACGAGCCGGTCACCGCTCACGGGGCCCAGATCACCGAGGTGGTCGACGTCATCACCTGGACCGCGTCGCCCGGGGCCGAGATCGGACCCGGCCAGTTCCAGGAGTTCGACGTCTCGGTCGGTCCGCTGCCCGAGGTGGACCAGATGGTCTTCAAGGCGCTGCAGCACTACTCCGACGGCGACATCGTCCGGTGGATCGACGAGCCGAACCCGGGTGTCGAGCTGGATCGGCCGGCTCCGGTGCTGCGGCTGACCCCGGCCGGCGGCGAGGACGCGGCGGCCGCCGACAACGGGGGCGGCGGGAGCGGGGTCGCGATCGGCTTCGGGGTGGCCGGCGCGGTGCTGGGTCTGGCCGGCCTGGTCCTCGGCCTGCTCGCCTACCGTCGCTCCACCACGGCCTGACCCCGGCGGGACACCCCGCCGCCGGTCACGATCTTCGTCGGGAAGGACGCCCTCCTGGTGCGTTGCCGCCGGAGGGCGTCCTTCCTGGTTTCGGGGGTACCGGCCCCGGCGTTGCCACCGGCGTGCGGCGGGCCGGCCGCCGGCGGTCCGGGTCCGTGGGTGCCGGTCGTTGGGGTGCCGGCCGTGGGTGCGGGCCTGACCGCTGGAGCGCCGCGAGGGTGGTGGCGGGAAAAACACTGGACGAGTGAGTACTCACTCAGTTAGCGTTGCCGCCCGTGAACACCGCGCACTCCGGGACCCGGCGGCAGCGGGTACCGGCCCTGTCGCCCGAGCAGCGCCGGGCCGCGCTCATCGCGGCCACGATCCCGCTGCTGCGCGAGCACGGCGCCGACGTGAGCACCCGGCAGATCGCCGAGGCCGCCGGCGTCGCCGAAGGAACGATCTTCGGGGTCTTCAAGGACAAGGTTTCGCTACTGCGCGCGGCCGTGCTGGCGGCGCTGGACCCGACCCCGCTGCTGCGTGACCTGAGGTCCATCGACCCCGCGCTGCCGCTGCGGCAGCGCCTGATCGCCGCGGCCCGCCTGGTCCGGGCCCACGCCGCCGACCAGGGCGCGCTGTTCCTCCTGGTCCGGGGCCCGCTGTTCGCCGATGACCGGCGCAGCCTGGGCGAGCTGATGGCCGGGCGGTACCTGGTCCTCAACGAGCTGACCAGCCTCATCGAGCCCGACGCCCGGCTGCTGCGGCGCAGCCCGGCCGTCGCCGCCCGGCTGCTGCTCTCCCTCGTCGGCTCGCCGCCGGGCGCCTTCCGGGGGCTCGACGAGCACCTGACCGAGGAGGAGGCGGTCTCGATCATCCTGGACGGCCTGCTCGTCCGCCCGGGCGCCGACGAGCTGCCGACCGAGGACGACGTCGTCTCGGCCGTTGGCGACAACCTGCCAGCCCAGCCGCCGGCGGCTGACCGGCCAACCTGACCGACCACCCGCCCACGAACCGTCCACAGCCAAACTGTCCACAAGCGACCGATCATCTTCCGACGACCGATTCTCCGGTGGAGGCCTTGTGCTGATCCGACTCCTGCGCACGTACCTGCGACCGTACGGGCGGGACATCACCTACGTCGTGGTGCTCACCTTCGTGGGCACGCTCGCGACGCTCTATCTGCCGACCCTCAACGCGGACATCATCGACCACGGCGTGGTGACCGGCGACACCGGCACGATCCTGCGGATCGGCGCGATCATGCTCGGGGTCACGCTGGTACAGATCGCCTGCTCCATCGCGGCCGTGTACCGCGGAGCCCGGACGGCCGCCGCCCTCGGCCGCGACGTGCGGGCCGCGCTCTTCGCCCGGGTGCAGGAGTTCTCCGCCCGCGAGGTCGGTCAGTTCGGCGCCCCGTCGCTGATCACGCGCACCACCAACGACGTGCAGCAGGTCCAGATGGTGGTCCTGATGACGTTCACGGTCATGTTCTCGGCCCCCATCATGGGCGTGGGCGGGGTGATCATGGCCCTGCGTCAGGACGTGCCGCTGTCCGGGCTGCTGCTGGTGATCGTGCCGCTGCTCATCGGCGCGGTCGGGCTGATCATCGTGAAGATGCGCCCGCTGTTCCGCACGCTGCAGGAACGCATCGACGCGGTGAACCGGATCATCCGTGAGCAGATCACCGGCATCCGCGTCATCCGGGCCTTCGTCCGCGACGAGCACGAGCGGAAGCGGTTCGGCGTAGCCAACACCGAGCTCACCGGGGTGTCGCTGGCCGTCGGGCGGCTGATGGCCTTCATGTTCCCGGTCGTGATCCTCGTCGTCAATCTCTCCAGCATCGCCGTGCTGTGGTTCGGCGCCGGCCGGATCGACAGCGGCGCGATGCAGGTCGGCGCACTGACCGCGTTCATCGCCTACCTCACGCAGATCCTCATGTCGGTCATGATGGCCACGTTCATGTTCGTCATGATCCCCCGGGCCGAGGTCTGCGCCGACCGGATCCAGGAGGTGCTCGACACGCCGTCGAGCGTGGTTCCGCCGGCCGAGCCAGTGTCCACTGTGGTCGAACACGGCACGCTCGAGCTGCGGGGCGTGGAGTTCCGCTACCCCGGGGCCGAGGAGCCGGTGCTTCGCGACGTCAACCTGATCGCGCGCCCGGGCCAGACCACGGCGATCATCGGCGGCACGGGCAGCGGAAAGACGACGTTGGTCAACCTGATCCCCCGGTTGTTCGATGTGACCGCGGGCGCGGTGCTCGTCGACGGGGTGGACGTTCGCCACCTCGACCCCGACCTGCTGTCGGCCATGGTGGCGATCGTGCCGCAGCGGCCGTACCTGTTCAGCGGCACCGTCGCCTCGAACCTGCGGTACGGGCGGGCCGACGCGACCGACGAGGAGCTGTGGCACGCCCTGGAGGTGGCGCAGGCCCGGGAGTTCGTCGAGCAGATGCCGGGCGGGCTGGCGGCGCCGATCGCCCAGGGCGGCACCAACGTCTCGGGTGGACAGCGCCAGCGGCTGGCGATCGCCCGGGCCCTGGTCCGCCGGCCCGAGATCTACATCTTCGACGACTCGTTCTCGGCCCTGGACTACGCGACGGACGCGGCGCTGCGCCGCGCCCTGGCCCGCGAGACCGCGGGTGCCACGGTGGTGATCGTGTCCCAGCGGGTGGCGACCGTCCGGGACGCGGACCAGATCGTCGTGCTCGACGAGGGCACGGTGGTCGGCACCGGAACCCACGAGGAGCTCATGGCCAGCAACGAGACCTATCGGGAGATCGTGCTGTCCCAGCTGACCGAGAGCGAAGCGTTGTCGCCGGCGAGCACTGCTGGCTCCGCGAGCCCGTCCAGCCGTACCGGCGCGCCCACCGTGGTGCAGCCGCGAGCGAAAGGAGACGCATGACCAGCGCACAGACCTCGGCCCGGCCCGCGCCGTCTCGGCCGCCCGGGCCGCCGGCCGGGCCCATGCGCTTCCTCGGCGCGGGAATGCCGGCTGAGAAGTCATTGAACTTCGTCGCGTCGAGCAAGCGGCTGCTGGGCATGATGCGGCCGGAGCGGGCGGCGATCGGGCTGCTGCTCGGCGCCGGGGTGGCCAGCGTGGTGCTCGGCGTGCTGACGCCGAAGCTGCTCGGCCGGGCCACGGACATCATCTTCACCGGCATCGTCGGCAAGCAGTTCCCGGCCGGCGTGAACAAGGAGCAGGTGGTCGACCAGCTGCGGGCGTCCAACTCCCGGCTCGCCGACCTGGTCGCGGCGCTGCCGATCGTGCCCGGCCAGGGCATCGACACCGGCGCATTGGTGCGGACCCTGCTGCTGGCGCTCGCCGTCGCCGGGGCCTCAGCGCTGTTCGGCCTGATGCAGGGCCGGCTCACCGCCTACGTCGTGCAGCGGCTGATGTACCGCCTGCGTGAGCAGATCGAGGCGAAGCTGTCGCGGTTGCCCCTGCGGTACTTCGACCAGCAGCAGCGGGGCGAGGTACTGTCCCGGGCGACGAACGACACCGACAACATCGCGCAGACGCTGCAGCAGACGATGAGCCAGATCGTCAACTCGCTGCTCATGATCGTCGGCGTGCTCGCGATGATGTTCTGGATCTCCCCGCTGCTCGCCGTGATCGCCCTGGTGACCGTGCCGGTGTCGGTGTACGTGGCGGCCCGCATCGGCAAGAAGGCCCAGCCCCAGTTCGTCCAGCAGTGGGCCGCCACCGGCCGGCTGAACGGCCACATCGAGGAGATGTACACGGGTCACAGCCTGGTGAAGACCTTCGGCCAGCAGCGCGCGGCGGCGGAGACGTTCCGGCAGCACAACGAGGAGCTGTTCCGGGCCGGCTTCCGGGCCCAGTTCATCTCGGGGATCATCCAGCCGGCGATGTTCTTCATCGGGAACCTCAACTACGTTCTCGTGGCGGTGATCGGCGGGCTGCGGGTCGCCTCCGGGGCGATCTCCCTGGGTGATGTGCAGGCGTTCATCCAGTACTCCCGGCAGTTCACCCAACCGATCACCACGATGGCGAGCATGGCCAACCTGCTGCAGTCCGGCGTCGCCTCGGCCGAGCGGGTCTTCGCGCTGCTCGACGCGCCCGAACAGGAGCCCGACCCGGTGCCCGCCGCGCGTCCGGCCACGGTGCGCGGGGCCGTACGGTTCGAGAACGTCTCGTTCCGGTACGAGCCCGACCGCCCGCTGATCGAGAACCTCTCGCTGTCGGCGGAGCCCGGCCAGACGGTGGCGATCGTCGGTCCCACCGGCGCCGGCAAGACGACGCTGGTCAACCTGTTGATGCGCTTCTACGAGGTGACGGGCGGGCGGATCACCCTGGACGGGGTGGACATCGCCACCATGAGCCGGGACGAGCTGCGGTCGCAGATCGGCATGGTGCTGCAGGACACCTGGCTCTTCGGCGGCACCATCGCCGAGAACATCGCCTACGGCAAGCCCGATGCGACGCGGGAGGAGATCGTGGCGGCGGCCCAGGCGGCGCACGCCGACCGGTTCATTCGGACGCTGCCCGACGGGTACGACACGGTCATCGACGAGGAGGCGTCGAACATCAGCGCGGGGGAGAAGCAGCTGCTGACCATCGCCCGCGCCTTCCTCGCCCGCCCGGCGATCCTGGTGCTGGACGAGGCGACCAGCTCGGTCGACACCCGCACCGAGGTCCTGATCCAGCGCGCGATGACCTCGCTGCGGGCGGGCCGGACGTCCTTCGTGATCGCCCACCGGCTCTCCACGATCCGCGACGCCGACACCATCCTGGTGATGGAGGGCGGGCGCATCGTCGAGCAGGGCCGCCACGACGAGCTGCTGGCCGCGGGGGGCGCCTACGCCCGCCTCTACCAGTCCCAGTTCGCCGCGGCCGAGGCCGAGGTACCGGCCTGACCGCCGTCTGTCGAGTGTGGAGGATCATCGGTGGATGAGCGACTGCGGGCCGCCGCGGAGTCGACGCCGGGATTCATGCCGGCCGACGAAGGGCTGGCGCTCTATGCGGCGGCTCGGCAGGCGGTGCCGTACGGCCCGCTGCTGGAGATCGGCACCTACTGCGGCAAGTCGACCCTGTACCTGGCGGCGGCCGCGATCGAGGGCGGCGGCGTGGTCGTCACGGTCGACCACCACCGGGGGTCGGAGGAGCACCAGCCGGGGTGGGAGTACCACGACCCGTCCCTGGTGGACCCGGCCACGGGTCTGATCGACACCCTGCCGGTGCTGCGCCGGACCCTCCACGCCGCGGGGGTGGAGCACGTCGTGATCCCGATCGTCGGCGACTCGGCCCGGGTGGCCGGCGTGTGGTCCACCCCGCTGGGCCTGGTGTTCATCGATGGCAGCCACACCGAGGAGGCGGCGCAGCGGGACTACCACTGCTGGGCCCCGAAGGTGGTGCCGGGCGGGCTGCTGGTCATCCACGACGTCTTCCCCGACCCGGCCGACGGCGGCCAGGCCCCCTACCACATCTACCGGAGGGCCCTCCAGAGTGGACAGTTCAGCGAGGTGTCGGTGACGGGCTCGCTGCGGGTGCTGCGGCGGGCCCCGGAGCCGTCAGTTCCAACCGCACGCTGAGCCCGATGTGGTCGGAGAAATAGCGGGGTTCGCCGTCGATGGTTACCGGTTCGGTGAACAGCGTGGTGGCGTCGAGGGCCGTGGCGGTGCCGGACAGCAGGACGTCATCGATGCGGTGGGCCGGTTCGCCGGGCGGCAGAAACGTGGCGTGGAAGGTGACGGGGTTGGTGGCGGCGAACGGGTCGTGGCGGGCGCCGCCCGCAACGATCAGTGGATACGCGACGTACGGGTACGAGGGCAGGCACTCGCGCAGCAGCCGTACGGATTCGTAGAAGTAGACCTCCTGCAGATCGAGTACGTCGATCGGGGCCGTGTCCAGGCGCTCACCGAGCGCCCGGGGCCGCCGGGGCCAGCGGGAGCAGCGGCGGGCGCGGCCGGCGCAGGCCGTTGACGTTGAGCGTGGCGACCGTGAGAGTTGTCATCGCATCGTTTCGGGGACCGAGCACTCCTCGCAGGCGGCCGCGGTCTGGTCCGGGCCCACCGGGAGGTCGGCCCCGCCGAAGACGGCCGTAGTGGCGGGGTCGCCCGCAAGCATCGCCGAGGCGAGCAGCACGGCGCCGGCCGTCCAGGTGGTGCGCTCCACCGGCCAGAACGCGTCGTCGCGGTAGACGTACCCGGTCCAGTAGCCGCCGTCGGCGTGACGCAGGTGCTGGATGTCGGTGAAGAGCGCCGCCGCCCGGGCGTGGTCGCCGAGCGCGCACAGCGCGAGCACGAGCTCGCAGGTCTCGGCGCCGGTGACCCACGGATGGTCGCTGACACAGCGCACACCGAGCCCGGGCACCACGAAGGTGGACCATCCCTCCTCGAGCCGGGCCAGCGCCGCCTCGCCCCGCAGGGCCCCGCCGAGCACCGGGTAGTACCAGTCCATCGAGTAGCGCTCCCGGGGCGAGAACCGCTCCGGATGGGCCGCGATCGCGTGTCCCAGCAGCGCCGCCGCGAGCTCCCAGTCCGGCTGTGCCTCGTTGCGCAGCCGGGCCAGGGCCAGGGCGCACCGGAGGCTGTGGAACATGCTGGCGCACCCGGTGAGCAGCGCCTCGTCGGCCGGCCTCCCGTCCGGGGAGCGGGCCCAGATGATCTCGCCGCCGGGGCGTTGCAGCCCGAGCACGAAGTCCAGCGCCGACACCAGCGTGGGCCACAGCTCGTCGAGCAGGGAGTCGTCCTCAGTGGACAGCGTGTGGTGCAGCAGGCCGACGGCGAGGTAGGCGGTGAAGTTCGCCTCGGTGACATAATCGTCCACCGTGGACCCGCCGTCCACGGTGGACCCCCGGTACCCCCGGTACCACGAGCCGTCGGCGTTCTGGACCGTCCGCAGCCAGCGGTAGGCCGCGCGGGCCGCGTCGTGTCGCCCGGCGACGTCCAGGCCCATCGCGGCCTCGACATGATCCCATGGATCGATCTGTCCACCCGGGAACCAGGGGATCGCTCCGGTCGGCAGTTGCGCGGCCGCGATCGACGCGCCCGTGGCGGCGAGGTCCTCGGGGCTCAGCGCCGCGTCTGCCCCGCTCGTTCCGGTTTGCTGAGGCCCGCTCATTCCGGCTTGACGAGATACAGGACGAGGCTCTTGCCGAGCACCGGGTTGAGCGCTCGCTCGGTCCATCTGGTCCACCATGGTCCCCGCATGATGTCGTGTACGAGCAGCCGGTGGTACAGCCGCACGGGCAGCACCTGGTCATTGTCGACGCCGAACAGACACTTGAGCCACCAGTAGGGCGAGTGCAGGGCGTGGGCGTGGTGCCGGCCCACCGGCACCAGTCCGGCCGCGGTCAGCCGCTCGAGCAGCTCGTGACCGCGGTAGATGCGGACGTGCCCGCCCTCGACCTCGTGGTAGGCGTCCGAGAGCGCCCAGCAGATGCGCTCCGGCCACCATCGGGGGACGGTGACCGCCAGGCGACCGCCGGGGCGCAGCACCCGCACCGCTTCGGCGATCGCGGCGCGGTCGTCGGGTAGGTGCTCGAGGATCTCGGCGGCGATCACGGCGTCGAACACGCCGTCGTCGAAGGGCAGCCGGTAGGCGTCGGCCCGGACGGCCACGGCGGCCGCCGGCGGGCGCGCCTCACCCTCCTGCGCCATCGCGCCGAACATCCCGGCGACGCCGGCGAGGTCGGCGGCGTTGAGGTCGAGCGCCACCACCTTCGCCCCACGCCGGTAGCACTCGAACGCGTGCCGGCCGCCCCCGGTCCCGAGATCCAGCACGCGGTCCCCCGGGGAGATGGGGAACCGGGTGAAGTCCACGGTCAGCATGGCCTCAGCGCTCCGCCCCGCCGCGAGCACTCCGCCGGGCGTGGTCGGCGATGGCCCGCCGGTACACCTCGGCGGTCTGGTCGGCCGCCGCCCGCCAGGTGAACCGGCTGACCACCCGCGCGCGGCCCGCCGCCCCCAGCCGGGCCCCCAGGTCGGGGTCGTCCAGGATCCGGCCGATCGCGACGGCGAGGGCCTGGGCGTCGCCGGGTGGGACGAGCAGCGCGGCGTGGCCGTCGGGCCCGACCACCTCGGGCAGCGCCCCGCCGGTCGTGGCGACCAGCGGCGTCGCGCAGGCCATGGCCTCGACCGCGGGCAGCGAGAAGCCCTCGAAGAGCGACGGCACGACGGCGAGCTGGGCGCGGCGGAGGTGGCCTACCAGCTCGGCCTCGGAGACCCGTCCGGTGAACCGGACCGCGTCGGCCAGCCCGTACCGGTCGATGAGCTCGGCCGCCGCGCCGCCGGACCTGGCGGAGCCGATGACGACCAGCTCCACCGGCCGCTCCGTGCGGAGCTTGGCGATCGCCTCGACCAGGACGGCGAGCCCCTTCAGCGGCACGTCGGCGCTGGCCGTAGTCACCACCCGCCCGGGTACGCGCGGCACGGACGGGTCGGGCGAGAAGAGGTCCGTGTCGGTGCCGACCGGGATCACCGTCTGGCGTTCCGGGGGCACGCCCAGGTGCTCGGTGACCTGGGCCGCCGATGCCTGGGAGACGGTGATGACGTGGCGGAGTCGCCGGGCCACCCGGCGCTGCATGGTGGTGAAGCCGTACCACCGGCGCAGCGAGACGCGGCGGAACCCGGTGGCGGCGGCCAGCTCGATGTCCCGGTCGACCTGGATCGGATGGTGCACGGTCGCCACCAGCGGCTGGCGGATCCCGAGCAGCCCGTAGCCGAGGCACTGGTTGTCGTGCACGACGTCGAAGTGCCCGCAATCCGGCGGGCAGGTGGCCGGCGCGTGCTGCCCCGCCCGGGCGAGCCAGCGGCGCGCCCGCAGCGAGAAGGTGAGCGGCTCCGGGAAGCCCGCGGTCATCATCACGCCGACCTCAAGCAGGTCGATCCAGTCGCGGTACTCCTCCCGGCGGGGCACGCGGAACGGGTCGGGCTCGCGGTAGAGGTCCAGGCTGGGCAGCCGGACCAGGCGCACGCCCTCGTCGAGCACCGGGTACGGCGGCCCCGCCAGGACGGTGACCTGGTGCCCGGCGCGCGCCAGCTCCCGGCTCAGGTTGCGCACGTAGATGCCCTGGCCGCCGCTGAACGGGTTTCCTCGGTAGGTCAGCAGCCCCACCCGCAGCCCGTCCACCCGTAACCTCCGTTGCTCGGCCAGTCTGCCCATTGTCCGGTGGGCATGATCGCGGCCGGACGGCCGGGGTACTCGCCAGTAGCGTGATCTTGGTAACACGGCGCCGACGTTTCGGTGGGCGCGGTCGGTGCCAGGACCGTGACCGGGGCGATCGGCGAAGAATGGCGTCGATTTACTTCGACGGAATGTATTCGCGCAGCTACCCACCGTCGAAGTCGACCCTGATTCCCGGAGGTCTGAGTTGATCATGTATAGGCATGCATCGGCCAGTGTCGACTTGTGTTTTCCCAGGTCAGGGGCATGTCGGGAAAACCCTTGTAGCGTATCGGGGGCGTGCCGACCCGATATCGGCTTGATAACGGTTGCTGTACGTGCTTACGGCCGGGTGTAACAGTGTTGGGACCTCACACCCCCGCGTGCCTTGAGGAGGCTAACTTCATGCGTGGGAGAACCCCATTGACCTTGGCGGTTGGCGTTGGCGCCATCGCTCTTGTCGCTGCGGGTTGCACGTCGACCCCTTCGGGGGAAGGCGGCACCGACAGCATCGCCATCACTGTCCACTGGTCTGAGCCAGAGAACCCGCTGATCCCGTCGAACACGACGGAGACGCAGGGCGGCGTCGTCGTCGACGCCCTGTTCACCGGGCTGATTGACTACGACACGGAGACCGGCGAGCCCGTCATGGCGAACGCCGAGTCGATCGAGCCGGACGAGACGTCCACCACCTACACCATCAAGCTCAAGCCGGGCTGGAAGTGGCACGACGGCACCGACGTCGTGGCCCAGGACTACGTGGACGCCTGGAACCACGCGGCCTACGCCCCCAACGGCATGGCCAACGCCTCGTTCTTCGCGGACATCCTGGGCTACGACGAGGTCAACCCGGCGGACCCGGACGGCGACGGGCCGCAGGAGGCCCCGGAGCCGAGCGCCGAGACGATGCGCGGCCTCAAGGTCGTCGACGACCTGACCTTCGAGGTGACCCTGCGCGGCCCGTCGAACCTGTGGCCGATCAAGCTGGGCTACTCGGCCTTCTCGCCGCTGCCCAAGGCGTTCTTCGAGGACGAGGACGCCTTCGTCAAGAACCCGATCGGCAACGGCCCGTTCAAGTTCGTGAGCCGGCAGGAGAACGTCGAGCTCCGGCTCACCCGCTTCGACGAGTACCAGGGCGAGAAGCCGCAGATCACGGACATCATCTTCAAGGTCTACGAAGAGGACACGGCCGCCTACGCCGACGTGCTGGCCGGCACGCTGGACTTCATGCAGCAGGTTCCGGCCGCCGCCCTGCAGGGCAACAAGTACGCCACCGACTTCCCGAACACCTCGGCGAACGTCCCGGTGGCGGTCTCGGAGCTGGTGGCGATCCCGTTCTACCGGCCTGAGTACCAGAACGTGAAGCTGCGTCAGGCGCTCTCCGTCGCCATCGACCGGGAGACCATCACCCAGCGCATCTTCAACGGCACCCGTATCCCGATGAAGGGCTGGGTCAACCCGAAGGTGTCCGGCTTCCAGGAGGGCGCGTGCGGTAAGTACTGCGAGTACGACCCCGAGTTCGCCAAGCAGCTGCTCGAGGAGGGCAACGTCACGGTGAACCCGGACGGGTCGTTCGTGAGCAACGGCGTGACCGTGCCGATGATCACCATTCAGTACAACGCCGACGCGTCGCACAAGGACTGGGTCGACGCCACGTGCGTCAGCATCACGCAGGCCACGGGCATCAAGTGCGAGGGCAAGCCGATCCCGACCTTCGCGGAGAGCCGGACCATCATCGACAACCGCGAGGCGACGAGCCTGTTCCGGTCCGGCTGGCAGGCTGACTACCCGAGCATCGAGAACTGGCTCAACCCGTTGCTGCGCACCGGCGCGTCGTCCAACGATGGCCTGTTCAGCGACGCCGCCTTCGACGCCAAGCTGGCCGAGGCGGACGCCACCCAGGACATCAAGGAGGCGGAGGCCCTCTACCGCGAGGCCGAGGCCATGCTGCCGGAGCTGATGCCGACGATCCCCATGTGGCACCGGGCCCAGCAGTCGGTCTGGAGCGAGCGTATGGAGGTCGTTCCGATCAACATCTTCGGTGAGCTGGACTTCGTCGGGGTCCGGGTCAAGGTCTGACAAGGATGCTGATTCGCCGGCCCGGGCTACGGCCCGGGCCGGCGCCGGCCACGCGCAGAATGACAAGGGATCTCCCCGGTCCGGGCACCTTGTGCCCGGACCGATTTGTAGGTCAAGGTCTGCGCAGGGAGGTATGGCATGGGCAGGTACGTGCTGCGACGCCTGCTGCAGGCGATTCCAGTCTTCATTGGAACCACGTTTTTGATCTATCTGATGGTGTGGGGCCTGCCCGGCAACCCGTTCGCTGGGCGTTGCGGTAACCGACCGTGCCCCGATGCCTACATCCAGCGCATGACCGAGAAGTACCACTTGGACGAGAACATCTTCGCCCAGTACTTCTGGTACATGAGCCACCTCGTTCGGGGCGACTTCGGCGAGACCTTTACCGGCACCAGCGTCAACACGCTGTTGGCGCAGGCGTTTCCGGTGACGCTGAGGCTGGCGATAGTCGCCATCGCGTTCGAGGCGCTGATCGGGGTCACCGCGGGCGTGGTCACCGGCCTGCGCAAGGGCCGGTTCATCGACAACCTGGTGCTCGTCTCGACGCTGTTCCTCATCGCCATCCCGACCTTCGTGACCGGTGCGCTGTTGCAGTGGGTGCTCGGCGTGGAGTGGGGGATCATCAAGCCCACCGTCTCGTCCGAGGCCCGGTGGAGCGAGCTGATCGTTCCGGGCTTCGTGCTCGCCGCCGTCACGATGGCGTTCGTCACCCGCCTGACGCGGGTGAGTGTTGTCGAGAACCGTCGGGCCGACTACGTGCGCACCGCCGTGGCCAAGGGCTTGAGCGACTCCCGGGTCACCGGCGTCCACCTGTTGCGCAACTCGCTCATTCCCGCCGTGACCCAACTTGGCCTCGACCTGGGCGGACTGATGGCCGGGGCGATCGTGACGGAGGGCATCTTCAACATCCGGGGCATCGGGGGCATGCTCTTCAACGCGATCAATCGCCAGGACTCGGCGCTCGTGGTGAGCATCGTGGCGCTGCTGGTGCTGGTCTACCTGGTGGTGAACCTGATCGTCGACGTGCTCTACGCCGTGTTGGACCCGAGGATTCGCTATGAGTAACTCGATGATGAGTGACACGCAGGCCAAGGCTCTGCCCCACGCCACCGAGACCGGTGCGGCGACAGTCGTCGATGCCGCGAAGTCTGACCGCCCCCGCAGCCTCGGGTCGGACGCGTGGCGGGAGCTGCGGCGCCGGCCGCTGTTCATCGCGTCCCTCGTGCTGATCCTGCTGTTCGTGGTGATGGCGGCGTTCCCGCAGCTGTTTACCTCGGTCGATCCGACCTATGCCGACCTGAACCGAAACCTCCAGCCACCGAAGTGGGAGAACTGGTTCAAGTTCGGCGTCGACGGCCAGTTCGGCTACGACATTCTCGGGCGCGACGTCTACGCGCGCACGATCTACGGTGCGCGGGCGTCGATCATCGTCGGTCTCGTGACGGTCCTGGGCACCACCGTCCTCGGCGGGTTCGTTGGCCTCGTGGCGGGTTACTTCGGCGGGTGGCTCGACTCCCTCATGTCCCGGTTCGCCGACATCTTCCTCGGCGTGCCCCTCGTCCTGGGCTCGCTGTTGATCCTGTCGACCTTCGCCAGCCGGGCGCACGACAACCCGTCCGCCTTCAAGATCGCTTCTTTGGTCATCATCGCGCTGGTGGCGTTGGGCTGGCCGGTGTTCGCGCGGATCATGCGATCGTCGGTGATCTCCACCAAGCAGCTCGACTACGTGGCGGCCGCCCGGGCCCTCGGGGCCCGACCGAGCCGGATCATCTTCCGGCACGTGCTGCCCAACGCCGTGGCGCCGCTGATCGTGGTGGCGACGATCTCGATCGGCTCCTACATCGGCGCTGAGGCCACGCTGTCGTTCCTCGGCGTCGGGCTGCAGGACCCGGTCGTCTCCTGGGGCGTCATGATCAGCGGCGGCATCACCTACCGCGAGGTCGCGCCGCACATGATGCTGTTTCCGGGCGCCTTCCTGACCATCGCCGTGCTCAGCTTCGTCATGCTCGGCGACGCCGTGCGTGACGCGCTCGACCCGAAGCTCCGCTAGGAGGAGTGATATGACCGACCTGCTGGTGACTGGGGAACCGGCATCGCAAGCCGCGGGCGCGTCGTACGCGCACCTGCTCGAGGTCGAGGACCTCCGGGTCGAGTTCCGCACGCTCGACGGCGTGGCCAAGGTGATCAACGGTGTCTCGTTGCACCTGGACGCCGGTGAGACGCTCGCCGTGCTGGGCGAGTCCGGCTCGGGCAAGAGCGTCACGGCCCAGGCGATCATGGGGATCCTCGACAGTCCTCCCGCGTTCATCACCGGTGGCGCGATCCGGTTCAAAGGCAGCGATCTGCTGAAGATGAACCGCGAGGAACGCCGGCTGGTACGCGGCGAGGGCATCGCGATGATCTTCCAGGACGCTCTCTCCGCGCTGAACCCGGTCTTCACCGTGGGTTTCCAGATCGCCGAGCTGTTCCGGAAGCGGCGCGGAATGAGCCGGGCCGACGGGATGCGACGCGCGGCCGAGCTGCTCGACCAGGTGCGCATCCCCAACGCCAAGGGGCGGGTGAAGGCGTACCCCCACGAGTTCTCCGGAGGTATGCGCCAGCGGGTGATGATCGCCATGGCGCTGGCCCTCGACCCGGAGGTGCTCATCGCCGACGAGCCGACCACCGCGCTCGATGTGACGGTCCAGGCGCAGATCATGGAGCTGCTCGCCGAGCTGCGCCGGGAGCGGAACATGGGCCTGATCCTGATCACCCACGACCTGGGCGTCGTGGCCGACGTCGCGGACCGGATCTCGGTCATGTACGCCGGGCGGATCGTCGAGGAGGCCGGTGTCTACGACCTCTACCGCAAGCCGAGCCACCCGTACACCCTGGCGTTGCTGAACTCGATCCCCCGGCTGGACCTCAAGGGACAACGGCTCAACACCATCAAGGGCCTGCCGCCCAATCTCCTGCGCATCCCGCCGGGCTGCGCGTTCCATCCCCGGTGCTCAATGGCCCAGGAGATCTGTCAGCGGGAGCTGCCGCCGCTGCGGGAGCTGCCCGGCGGGCGCACCAGCGCCTGCCACTTCGCCGAGGAGCTGAACCGTGAGTGAGGTCATTCTCGAGGTCCGCGACCTGGTCAAGTACTTCCCGATCCGCACCGGGGTGGTCTTCAAGCGCACCGTCGGTCACATCAAGGCGGTGGACAAGGTCTCGTTCGACCTGCACAAGCGGGAGACGCTCGGCGTGGTCGGGGAATCCGGCTGCGGGAAGTCGACGCTGGCCAAGGTGCTGATGAACCTGGAGCCCGCCACCTCGGGCTCGGTGCGCTACCGCGGCAAGGATGTCCTCAAGATGTCCGCGGCCGAGCAGCGCCGACTGCGCCGCAACATCCAGCTCGTCATGCAGGACCCGTACACCTCGCTCAACCCCCGCATGACGGTCGGCGACATCGTCGGGGAGCCGTTCGAGATCCACCCGGAGGTGGCGCCCAAGGGCGACCGGCGGAAGAAGGTGCGTGAACTGTTGGACGTGGTCGGGCTCAACCCCGAGCACATCAACCGGTACCCGCACCAGTTCTCGGGTGGCCAGCGCCAGCGCATCGGCATCGCCCGCGCCCTGGCCCTGCGGCCCGAGATCATCATTTGTGACGAGCCGGTGAGCGCGCTGGACGTGTCGATCCAGGCGCAGGTGATCAACCTGCTGGAGGAGCTGCAGGACGAGTTCGGCCTGTCCTACATCTTCATCGCCCACGACCTGTCCGTGGTCCGGCACATCGCCGACCGGGTGGCCGTGATGTACCTCGGCAAGATCGTCGAGATCGGCACCGACAGCGAGATCTACGACCGGCCCACCCACCCGTACACCCAGGCGCTGCTGTCGGCCGTGCCGGTGCCGGACCCGACGCTGCGGGGCCAGCGCGACCAGATCGTCCTTGAGGGGGACGTGCCCTCGCCGGCCAACCCGCCGAGTGGGTGCCGGTTCCGCACCCGGTGCTGGAAGGCCAAGGACATCTGCGCCACCGAGGAGCCGGCGCTCGTCGTCCGCGAGAAGTCGGAGCACCCCAGCGCCTGCCACTTCGCGGAGGTCCGCGACGTCGTCCACGCGACCAGCACCAACTGATCCGTCGCGGGCGCGACGGGTCACCCCGGCGGTCGCTGACGCGACGGGTCACCCCGGAGTCGGGCGGCACCAAAGTAGGTGGTTCGCCGCCTGATCGATGGCCCGGCCGGCGCCGCCGTTGTACGGTGCCAGAGTGGCAGATGGTGGGCCAGGTGGTCGGTGGGGCGGGGACCCGCGGCATACGCGGGCCGTACGCCTCCTCCAGCGGGCGTACGACGCCCTACCGCCTGGCTCACCGGTGCGGCTGGCCAAGCGCACGTCCAACCTGTTCCGGTTCGGCGCGCGGGAGACGCAGCCCGGGCTGGACGTCAGCGGGCTGAACCGGGTGCTCTCGGTCGACCGGGTCACGCGGACCGCCGTGGTCCAAGGGATGGCCACGTACGAGCACATCGTCGACGCGACGCTGGCCTACGGGTTGATGCCGCTCGTGGTGCCCCAGCTCAAGACGATCACCCTGGGCGGGGCGGTGGCCGGGCTGGGCATCGAGTCGAGCTCGTTCCGCAACGGGTTGCCGCACGAGTCGGTGCGGGAGATCGAGGTGCTGACCGGCGACGGTCGGGTGGTCGTGGCGACGCCGGAGGGCGAGCACGCCGACCTGTTCCACGCCTTCCCGAACTCCTACGGAACGCTCGGATACCTGCTGCGCCTGGTCATCGAGCTGGAGCCGGTGAAGCCCTTCGTCCGGCTGCGTCACCTGCGCTTCGCCACGGCCGAGCGGTGCCTGGAGGTCATGGCGAGCATCTGCACCGACCGGCGGTACGAGGGCGAGCCGGTGGACTTCGTCGACGGGACGGTCTTCTCGCCGGACGAGCAGTACATCACCATAGGCACATTCGCCGACGAAGCGCCGGGCGTGAGCGACTACACCGGCATGGACATCTACTACCGGTCGATCCAGCGGCGGGCTGAGGACTGGCTGTCCGTGCGCGGCTATCTGTGGCGCTGGGACACCGACTGGTTCTGGTGCTCGCGGGCGTTCGGCGTGCAGCGACCGGCGGTGCGCCGGCTCTGGCCCCGGCGGTACCGACGCTCGGATGTGTACCGACGGATCGTGGCGTTCGACCGGCGCCACCGGATCACCGCGCGGCTGGCGCAGGCCCAGGGTCGGCGCCCGCCCGAGCCGGTGGTGCAGGACGTCGAGATCCCGATCGAGGCGACCGCGAAGTTCCTCGACATCTTCCACCGGGAGGTGGGCATCACGCCGATCTGGCTCTGCCCCCTGCGCCTGCGCTCCGACCGGCCGTGGCCGCTGTATCCGCTGGCGCCCGGGACGCTCTACGTGAACGTGGGGTTCTGGTCGAGCGTGCCGCTCGCACCCGGCCAGGCGGACGACCACCACAACCGGCTCGTGGAGGAGGTGGTGCACGACCTCGGCGGCCATAAGTCCCTCTATTCGACCGTGCACTACCCCGAGGAGGAGTTCTGGGAGCGCTACAACGGCGCGGCTTACCACGCGGTGAAGGCGACCTACGACCCCGACCGGCGCCTGCCTGACCTCTACCAGAAGGTCCGCGGATGAGAGGGGGAGACGATGGGGACGCGTGCCGATGCCATCGCCCGGGTGATCGCCCGGAACACCGACCAGGTGCAGGTGACGGTCTTCGACGGTAGCCGGGCCGGGCCGCCCGACGCCCCGGTGCGCATCGAGTTCCGCTCGCCGCGCGCGTTCTCCTATCTGGCCACGGCCCCGAGCCAGCTCGGCCTCGCCCGCGCGTTCGTCTCCGGGGACATCGACGTGGATGGCGACCTCTACACGGCACTGTCCACGTTGGCCGGTCAAAAGTTCACCGTACCGCTGGCCGAGCAGGTGCGCCTGCTCCGCGAGCTGGGCGGGGTACGACTGCTGCGGCGACCGCCCGTGCCGCCGCAGGAGGCCCGGCTGCGGGGGCGGGTGCACAGCAAGGCCCGCGACCGTCAGGCGATCTCGCATCACTACGACGTATCCAACAAGTTCTACGAGTGGCTGCTCGGGCCGTCGATGACGTACACCTGCGCGGTCTACCCGACGCCGACCGCCACGCTCGAGGAGGCCCAGTTCGCCAAGCACGATCTCGTGGCGCGCAAGCTCGCCCTGCAGCCGGGCATGCGCCTGCTCGACGTGGGCTGCGGCTGGGGCGGCATGGTGATGCACGCGGCCCGGCACTACGGCGTCAAGGCGCTGGGGGTCACGCTGTCGCGGCGGCAGGCCGAGTGGGCGCAGAAGGCCATCGCCGAGGCGGGCCTGAGCGACCTCGCCGAGGTGCGCCACCTGGACTACCGCGACCTCCCCGACGAGCAGTTCGACGCGATCTCGTCGATCGGCCTCACCGAGCACGTCGGGGTCCGGCAGATGCCGGCCTACTTCGCCTTCCTCTACCGGCGGCTGCGGCCCGGCGGGCGCCTGCTCAACCACTGCATCACCGAGCCGGACAACCGCACCCCGGTGGCGCGCAACGGGTTCATCCGGCGCTACATCTTCCCCGACGGGGAGCTGACCGGGGTTGGGCGCATCATCTCCGACATGCACGACGCCGGGTTCGAGGTGCGGCACGAGGAGAACCTGCGCGAGCACTACGCCATGACCACGGCCGCCTGGGCGGCCAACCTCGACGCCCACTGGGAGGAGTCGGTCGCCGAGGTCGGCCTGGCCAAGGCGCGCGCGTGGCGGCTCTACCTCGCCGGCGTCCGGCTGGGCTTCGAGCGCAACCAGATCCAGCTGCACCAGGTGCTCGGCGTGCGGTTGCACGCCAACGGCCGGTCCGACATGCCGTTGCGCCCCGACTGGGGCGGGGTCTAACCGCCCGTCGCGTCACCGCGCCCGAGATCCGGTGCCCCGCCTCCGGCCCGGGTCACTTCGCCTCGGGCTCGCCGAGACGGGGGAATGGTTCGATAGAGAAGATCACCTCGACCGGAACCCCGAAGAACCGGGCCAGGCGCAGCGCCAGGTGCAGGCTGGGCGCGAACTCGCCCCGCTCGAGGTACCCCACCGTCTGGTAGTGCACCCCGAGCGCCTCGGCGAGCTGCCGGCGGGAGATGCCCCGCTCCACCCGCAACATGGCGATGCGGTTGTACACCTCACCCGCTGCGCCGCGCTGGCCGTCGACCGGGGCCGACTCCGCGCCGCCGCGCGCCGGCGCGGGCGTCGGAGCGGTGTCGGCCCCGCCGCGTGTCTGCGCGGGCGTGGGCGTTGCTTCCGCCCCGCGGCGAGCCGGCGCGTGGCCCGGGGCTGACTCGGCCCCGGCGCGGGCCCGGGCGTCGCTCGGTGCTGAGTCCGCCATGATCACACCCTAGAACGGGGCCCGCTGCAGGGCCTTCTGGCGGCGCCGCTCGACGGCCGAGCCCGACTCCCGCCGGGCCATCCGGCGCAGCACGATCGGCGCGACGATCAGGCCGACCACCGCCCACAGGCCGAGCACGGTCAGGGTCTCCGCGTGCCGCCACGAGCCGCCGATCTCGACCGCGGCCATCTCGGCCGGCAGCAGCGCCGACCGCATACCCAGGCCCAGCCAGTACATGGGGAAGATCTGCCCCACCACCTGCAGCCAGCCGGGCAGGGCGGTGATCGGGTAGAAGATGCCGGAGATGGCGGCGAGCCCCATCACCAGCAGCATCATGAAGCCGAGGGTGCGGGGGTCGTCGAACAGCGAGCCGAGGACGGCCCCGATCGGCATGGTGGCGACCAGGCCGATCACCAGCACCCAGGCGAGGGTGAACCAGGCGCTGGCCGAGGTGAGGACGAGCCCGTCGATGATGAGCAGGCCGGCGACGAGCTGGATGACCAGGCCCACGATCGTGGTGGCCGCGATCAGAACGATCTTGCCGATCAGGTAGCCCACCATGCCGTGGGGCGTCGCCTTGGCCCGCAGCAACGTGCCGTCCTCGCGCTCGACGGTCAACTGCTGGGCGATGGTGGCCACTCCGCTGAATGCGACGCCCATCCCCAGCAGGCTCGGCAGGGTGACCGATCCCAGCGAGAAGGTGGTGCCGGGCACGGTCGCGTTGCGCATGAAGTAGAGCACCGCCACGAAGATCGCGGTGGGAAAGACGTAACCCAGGATCTCCTGCGTCGTGGTGAGGCTCTGCCGGAGCTCGATCAGGCCGCGCCGGAGTCCGGCCCGCGCGGCGTGCAGCGTCGCGTTCATCGGATCGCCTCCCCGAAGGTCTTCACAGCCTGCTCGCCGCGGCCCGATTCGACCGCCATCACCATGGCCATGTACGTGTCCTCCAAGGTCGCCCGGCGCACCTCCAGGTCGGTCAGCCGGTCCCCGTGCTGGGCGAACAGATCCCGGACGAACGCGGTGGCGTCTCCGGTGGCGTGGACGAAGCGCTGCCCGTCGAGGCTCCACCGCACCTCGGCCTCGGCCGCCACCCGCCGGGACAGCTCGTCGGCCGAGCCGTCGGCGATGATCGTGCCGCCGGCGAGGATGAGGATCCGGTCGGCGAGCTTCTCCGCCTCGTCGAGGTCGTGTGTCGTCAGCAGGATCGTCGTGTCATCCACATCGGACAGACGGTGGATCAGGTCGTGGAACTCGCGGCGGGCCTGCGGGTCGAAGCCCGCGGTGGGCTCGTCGAGGAAGAGCACCTCGGGCCGGCCGACGATGCCGATGGCGACGTCCATCCGTCGGCGCTGGCCGCCGGAGAGCTGGCTCAGCCGCTTGGTGGCGTGCGAGGTCAGCCCCACCACCTCGATGAGGTCGTCGACGTCCCACGGCCGCGGTCGCTGCGGGGTGGAGTACGGCGCGTAGTACGAGCCGAGGTGGTCGAGCAGCTCGCGCACCCGCCACCGCGAATGGTCGCGCCAGGACTGCAGCACCACGCCCAGGCGGGCCCGCCACGCCTCGTCGCCGTGGGCCGGGTCGACCCCGAGGACGCGCACGTGCCCGGCGGAGCGCATGCGGAAGCCTTCGAGGATCTCGATGGTCGTCGTCTTGCCCGCGCCGTTGGGGCCGAGCAGGGCCAGCACCTCACCGCGCCGGGCCGTGAACGAGACGCCGGTCAGGACGTCGTGGTTCCCGTATCGCATCCGTAGGTCGACGACCTCGATGGCCGGGGCGGGTTCTGCCGGCCCGCCGGCCTGCATCCGGGGTCGTGTCGTCGGCACCGCAGCCACGCGCCGCACCTCCGCATGTTTAGTACGTCCCGTTGTACAGGTGCTGCCGACGATAGCATGTGTACTACACATCGGGCCATGGCCCGTCGTCGGTCCGTCTCGACCGGTCAGCGACGGTCGGCGCGCAGCGGCGGGTGGGACAGGCGCGACACGCGCAACGGGCCGAACTCGTAGGCGTCGCTGCGCGCCACGAAGTTCGCGTGGTGGCGGCTTTCGATGCGGGCGGGCCCGTGCGCCTTCGTCGGGAACTCGGTCCAGGCGTCGAACCGGTGCTCGACCGGTAGGTCGGCCGCGTCCAGCCGAACGTGGGCCATCGGCTCCGTGTCGTGCGCGGAGGATGGCGCGATCGTCGGCGGGTGGCCGACCTACCGTCGGTGCCCGGCAGCGGGCTCGCGCCGGGCCGTCAGGGAAGCGACGCGGCGAGCCGGTCGGCGAGCAGGCGGGCGAAACGCGCGGGGTCGGGCAGGTCACCGCCCTCCGCCAGCACGGCGGTCCCGTAGAGGAGCTCGACGACGGCGGCCAGTGACTCGTCGTCCGGCCGCTGGGCGTGCGCCTCGCGCAGCTTCTGCACGAGCGCGTGGTCCGGGTTGAGCTCCAGGATCAGCTTGGTGGGCGGCACCTCCTGGCCCATGGCCCGCAGCATCCGCTGCAACGCCGGGGTCATGTCCGCCGCGTCCGTCACGACGCAGGCCGGCGACGTGGTCAGCCGGGTGGAGAGCCGGACCTCCTTCACGTGCTCGTCGAGCTTGCCGGCCATCCACTTGAGCAGGCCGGAGAACTCCTCGCTGCGCTGCTCGTGCTGCTGTTTGGCCGCCTGTTCGCCCGGCAGGTCGATCTGGCCGCGGGCCACCGACTGGAACGGCTTGTCGTCGAAGGACAGCCCGAGGTCCACCCAGACCTCGTCGACCGGGTCGGTGAGCAGCAGCACCTCGTACCCCTTGGCCTTGAACGCCTCCAAATGGGGAGAGTTCTCGATGGCGGTCCGGGACTCGCCGGTGAGCACGTAGATGCTCTTCTGGCCTTCCTTCATCCGGCTGATGTACTCGGGCAGGGTGACCAGCGCGGAACTGTCGTGAGTGGACGCGAACGAGCAGCACTCGAAGATCGCCTGCCGGTTGTCGGGATCGTTGATCAGGCCCTCCTTGAGCGCCCGGCCGAACTGCGTCCAGAAGGTGCGGTAGTTCTCCGGCCGCTGCGTCATCATCTCCTTGATCGTGCCGAGCACCTTGCGCACCAGGCGCTTGCGGATGACCTGTACCTGGCGGTCCTGCTGCAGGATCTCCCGCGAGACGTTCAGCGACAGGTCGTGCGCGTCGACGACCCCCTTGACGAAGCGCAGGTAAGGCGGGATGAGCTCCTCGCAGTCGTCCATGATGAAGACGCGCTTGACGTACAGCTGCACGCCCCGCTTGGCGTCGGCGTGGTACAGGTCGAACGGCGCCCGCGCGGGCAGGAACAGCAGCGCCTCGTACTCGACCGCGCCCTCGCCCCGCATGTGGATGGTCTCCAGCGGGTCGGTCCAGTCGTGGCTGATGTGCTTGTAGAACTCGTGGTACTCCTCTTCCTTGACCTCGTCGCGTGGCCGGGTCCACAGCGCCTTCATCGAGTTGAGCGTCTCGATTTCGGTGGTCTCCTGGCCGTCGGAGCCCTTGCGCTTCACCGCCATGCGAATGGGGTACGGAATGAAGTCCGAGTAGCGTTTGATGATTTCCCGGATCTTCCATTCCGAGGTGTAGTCGAAAAGGTTGTTCTCGACGTCGGCCGGCTTGAGGTGCAGCGTCACCGAGGTGCCGAACGGCGCGTCATCGGCCGGCCCGATGGTGTAGGTGCCCTGGCCGTCCGATTCCCACCGGACACCCTGCTGGTGCCCCGCGCGCCGCGTCACCAGCGTCACCCGGTCGGCCACCATGAAGCTCGAGTAGAAGCCCACGCCGAACTGGCCGATGAGGTCGGGCGAAATGCTGTTGTCCTTGGCCTCCTTGAGCTTGCGGAGCAGCTCCGCCGTGCCGGAGCGCGCGATCGTGCCGATGAGGTCCACGACCTCGTCGTGGCTCATCCCGATTCCGTTGTCCCGGACGGTCAGCGTCCGGGCGTCGCGGTCGACCGAGATCTCGATGTGCAGGTCGGAGAGGTCGGCGTTGAGCTCCTTGTCCTGGTAGGCGGCCATCTTGAGCTTGTCGAGCGCGTCCGAGGCGTTGGAGACGAGCTCCCGCAGGAAGATGTCCTTGTTCGAGTAGATGGAGTGGATCACCAGTTGCAGGAGCTGACGCGCCTCCGCGGTGAACTCTCGCGTGACGGCCGGGTTCGCTGGCGCGTTCTCCTGGGGCTCGCGACTGGTCTCACGAACCTCATCCTGCGGTGCCATGTCACTCCTTTCCCGTCCGCATCGGTCATACCGCGAAGGTCCATTTTATGCGGCCATACCGTTTAGCCCCGTATCCGGCCATTCGCCCCCGCAATGGGCAGCGCCACGACCAGACTGAAACGGTGGCATGAAGGGGGGAGGGACGACGATGACCGCGACCAACGCGACCGGGACCAAGTACACCGCGCCCGGAATGTCGACGAATGAGGGGGCGGCCGCCGCCAGCGTGCTGCAGGACCGGCTCACCGAGCTCATCGACCTGCAGCTCACGCTCAAGCACGTGCACTGGAACGTGGTGGGCCCCAACTTCATCGGGGTGCACGAGATGCTCGACAAGCAGGTCAAGGGGGTCCGGAAGATGGTCGACGCGACCGCGGAACGGATCGCCACCCTCGGTATGTCCCCGATCGGCACGCTCGCCGGCGTGGCGCGCGAGCGCGGGCAGGCCGAGGGGTACCCGCTGGGGCGCGCCGACACCATGGCCCACCTGGAGGCGCTCGACTACACGTACAGCAACGTGATCACCAACCACCGGCAGGCCATGCGCAAGCTCGAGGACATCGACCTCGTGTCCCAGGACATGCTGATCCAGCACCTGGAGGAGCTGGAGCAGTACCAGTGGTTCGTGCGCGCGCACCGGGAGGACCCGTCGGGGGCGCTCACCTCGCCGTCGAGCAGCCAGCCGCGCGGGGCCTGACGTCCCGGTCGCCTGACGCCCCGGTTGACGCCGCCGGGGACCTGAAGCCGACCGGGACCTGAAGCCGACGGGGACCTGAAGCCGGCCGGGACCTGGACGCCACGGGGACCAGACGAAGGTGGCCGGCACCGGGAATCCGGTGCCGGCCACCCGTCGGGTCACCTGCGGCTGCTGGTCAGTTCACCTTGACCTGCATCTTGCCGCCACCGGTGTTGAGCACCCGGATCGTCACCCCGTACCCGGGCAGCTTCACGCCGTGGTTGGGCAGCTCCGGGTACCAGTAGGTGTCGGTGTCGCGGAAGACCGGGTTACCGGGCAGGCCGCCGAAGGTCTCCGCCTTGCCGTTGTGGTGCAGGGTGACCTTGTCGGTCTTCTTCGTGTTGAACGGCGCGTCGTAGACCTGGATCCGCGCCCGCCACAGCTCGCCGTCGGAACGGGCGAACGGCTGCGGGTGAGCGTCGATGTAGAGGTTGCGGCCGTAGCCCGGGTGGGCCCCGGTGTCGTTGTCCTCGTACAGCGTGTTCCAGTACGAGATGAGCAGGCCCTCCTGGTAGGCGTAGTGGTCCACCTTGTCCGGAAGGTCGGGCAGGTAGCCGAAGTAGTACGGGCCCGTCTTCAGGTACTTGTCGTACGAGACGTACGACCGCCAGCCGGCGATGTAGAAGTGCGGGTACAGGCCGGTGGTCGAGTTGCCGACGATCGACCAGCCGTTGGCCTGCCAGTCACCCGGTCCCGACTCGGCGCCGTCGCTGAAGTCACCAATGGTGATCTCGTCGACGAAGACGCCGTCCGGCAGCTCGTCGTCGTTGCCGCCGACCGCCGGGTCGGTCTGGTAGACGATGCTCAGCGTCACCGTCTGGCCCGCGTACGCCGACAGGTCGAACTCGGCCGGCACCCAGTCGGTCGTGGTGCCGTCCCAGGTCGTGGTGACCGTGGTGCCGCCGACGGTTCCCGAGACCGGCGAGCCGTTCACCGCCACGTAGGCGAAGTCGTAGCCGGTCTCGATGTCGTAGCGGGTCTGGAACCGCAGCGTCGGGTCGTCCGTGGGGACGGTCACCGTGCGCGACAGGCTCAGCGTGGCGTTGCCGTTGCGGTGGCCGCTGTACCACTGGTGGTCGCCGGCGTACGGCTCGACCAGCGGGATCGTGACCTCCTGGTCGGGCAGCGTCACGACGATCGCCTGCGGCAGGTTGGTGTTGTACTCCTGCGGCCCGAGCTGGACGACCTTGTGCTCGTTGTGGCGGACCACGGTGTAGTTCAGCCAGCCGAGCTGGAGCTTGTTCCAGGCGCCGAGGTCGCCACCGCGCTCGCCGATGCCCTCGTCTTCGGCGGCCCCGAGCCGGCTCTGGGCCATCAGCGTCCAGTGCTCGTTGTTGTTGTCGACGCTGCCGTAGTCGTCGGGCAGGTCGAGGTCGTGGGCGTACTCGTGGTAGAACACGCTGCGCCCACCGTTCTCCGGCTGCATCGTGTAGTCGCCGATCCAGAAGTTCGTGTCGCCGATCCGCGTGCCGCCGATGAGGAAGTCCGGCGACGGGCCCTCCAGACCGACGTTGGTGAAGTTGGCGTACCAGCGGTGGCTCCAGATCGCGTCGGTGCCGTAGATCGGGTCACCGTCGGCCTGGTCGCCGCCGGCGTGCACGATCTGGAAGTGGTCGATGTAGCCGTCCGGCTCGTTGAAGTTGCCGTCGCCGTCCCAGTCGTACCGGTCCCACTGGTCGAACTCGGCCAGCTCCGCGTTGATCTGGTCCAGCGTGGCCCCGGCCGCGAGCCGGTCGGCCACCCACTGGTTGGCCGCGTCCCGGATCAGCGCCCACACCGTGCTGCAGACGATGTCACCGCAGGCGTCGGTGCCGTAGCGGCCCTGCGTGTAGGGCACCTTCACCCAGTCCGTGACCACGCCGTCGACGCTGTACCGGCCGGACGACTGCGTTTCAAAGTAGTTCTTCAGCGACTCACCGCCGCCGAAGTACAGGTCCTGGTAGTACTCGCGCGAGTAGTCCTCCCGCCAGACCGTGGAGTTGTCGACGCTGCGGTCCGGCTCCGGAATCTCGTTGTGCAGCGGGCCCTCGAACCGCTGGGCGTTCGGGTCCGGCGGGAACGGGTTGGGCTGGTCGCCGAACTCGGCCAGGATCACGAAGATCCGGTCCGTGGTCTCGCGAGCCAACTCCACGTACCTGGTCTTGCTCCCCTTGCCCTTCTTGCCCCCGGGGCGGTGTCCCGCCGTCGCGCTGGCGTCGCCGCCGGTGTCGACGACCGTGCTGACGCCGTCCTGGTGCGCGGTGTAACGCCCTGAGAGCAGGCCGGCGAGCGCCTCCTCCCGCATGGCGGCCCGCTTCTCGGCCATCGGGTTGGGCAGGACGTGGGAGGGCAGACGCTCCAGTTCAGACTGTGGCGCCGCGGCGGGGGCCGACGTGGCGGTGGCCGAGACGGCAAAGGCGATGCTCGCCGCGGCCACGGTCACGCCAGCGAACCCCACCAACGCCTTGCGGGGGATTCCTTTTCGCACGCGTGAACCTCCGGGCTAGGGTCCGTCGTGAGGTCAGTCGGGTTCCGGGATAGCCGGGACCGTCCGGATCGACGGGACGCGTCGTTCCGGGCGGATCGACATTGACAGACAGTGACGACGCCTGTCATCCCTGCGGTGCGCTATAGGGGCAGAACGAGGGTTTTCGCTTCCGTACCCCTAAAAAGCGACAGGCCTGGAAACCGATTACCGGGTCGCGGCGACACCCGTGATCAGTGACAAACCGGCGCAATCACCCAGAAACCAGTTCAGTATCGACATGATCCGCCAAGAGGCACTCGTAACCGTCGGAATGTCCGAGTGCCTCACTGGGGCGGTGGTCGATGATCAGACCTCCGACGCCCGGTCCGCGGGGACCACGACGTACTGGCGCAGCGACAGGTCCCGGTAGGTCACCGGGCCGCGGGGGCCGGGGACGCGGTCGATGTTGATGCCGGTCTCGGGGACGGCGAGCAGCTTGAAGCCGTCCAGCAGGCGGGTCGTGGCGTTCCAGAAGGCCCCGGTGCCGGTGTACTGGGCGAGGAACAGCGTCGCGGCCTCGCCGTCCTCGGTGACGATCGCCGCGGCCAGGCCCGAGGTCTCCTCGTTGGCGATCCGGGCCGCCTCGGCCGGGCCGTCGACCGGCGCGATCGTGACCGTCGCCTCGGCGGCCGGGTCCAGCGCCCACTCGTACCCGAGCGGGTGCGAATGGGGCGGCAGGGAGGCGGTGATCGCCGGCTCGCGCGCGGCGAGCAGCTCGACCAGGGACGGGACCAGCTCGTCGTACAGTCCCTTGTGGACCAGGAGAAGGTTGAGCCGGTTGCAGACGCCCAGGCGGTCCAGGCTCGCGTGGACGAGCTGGCGCGCCTTCTCCAGGTCGGCGGCGGCATCGATGTAGAGGACTCCCCCGCCGTCGGCGTGGGCCAGGGTCCGGACGCCGTGCGCGGCCGCGTGCTGGGCCAGGCTGCGGGTGCTCTCCCCACTGCCGCGCAGGATCACCAGCGGCATCTGGCGGGGGTGGGTGACCAGCGCCTGGGCCGCTTCGCGGTCCCGGGACCGGACGAGCTGGATGGCGTCGGCGGGCAGGCCCGCCTCCTGCAGGGCGGGGGCGACGACGTGGTCGACCAGGGCGGCGGCCGAGGCGAGCGCGGCCGAGCCGGTGCGCAGCACGCCGGCGTTGTGCGACTTGATGAGCTGCGACGCCACGTCGACGGTGACGTTGGGCCGGGCCTCGTAGTTCGCGCCGATCACCCCGACCGGGCGGCGCCACTCCTCGAGCGCGAGCCCGCCGTCCAGGTCACGGATCTTCCGTCGGGCGGGCTCGGCCGGCACATCGGCGAGCGTCGTGATCTGTGCCGCCATCGCGGCCAGCCGGGCCGGGTCCAGGCGCAACCGGTCGAGCAGCCCGGCGCTCATCCCGCTCGCGGTCGCGTTGGCCACGTCCTCGGCGTTGGCCTTCAGGATGATCTCGGAGGTCTGGGACAGCAGCCGCGCCATCGCGCGCAGCGCCGTGTCGATCGCCGCCTCGCTCGCGCCGGCCATCGCCGGGGCGGCGGCGTGCGCGGCCCGCACCGCCTGGGCCACCGACCGTACGGCCTCCGACTCCTCCGTCATGATCACTCCTGCGTCGTCCCGGGGAAGCGATCCCAACCTACCCCGGACGCGCCGTCGGCCCGCGGCGGAGGTCGGCCGGTCGTGGCCCCTGGTTGCCGGCGATCATGAATCGCCGTATCGCGGACCGGGATCGGCCGCTGTCAGGAGCCGCCGTTACTCGGACGGCATCAGGATCCAGAGGACCGGGTACACGAGGAACTGGCTGCCGGGCAGGATCATGAGCACCAGCAGGAACAGCAGGCGGGCGGTCCAGGGCGACAGCCCGAATCGGCGGCCGAGCCCGGCGCACACGCCGCCGAGGATTCGGCCCTCGCGCGGTCGCACGAGCCCCTGGCGAGCGGTGTGATGAGTCGTCTCCATGCATCGAGCATCCCACTCGCCGGCCGGCCAGACCGGTGATGTGAACCCTGAAACAACCCTGATCTGTGGCCCGCGCCCCGCGGGCCGACGGGGGAGTGCCGGGCCTGGGAGAATGGCGAGGTGACGGCCGGGCGCGGTGACCAGCAGCGGGACGGGATCTCGTTCAGCCATCTGGACCAGGAGCTCTTCGACGGCGCCGGGGTGACCAAGCGCGAGCTGGTCGACTACCTCGACGTGATGGCGGACCGGCTCGTTCCGGTGCTGCGTGACCGTCCACTCTCGACGGTCCGGGTCCGGGCCGGCCAGGCGCCGTTCATGCAGAAGAACCTGCCGCGGTACGCGCCGGAGTGGATTCCCCGGGTGGATGTGTGGGCCCAAGCCTCCCAGCGCACCGTGTCGTACGCCCTGTGCAACGACCGTCGGACGCTGCTGTGGTTCGCCAACCAACGGGCGGTGGAGTACCACGTCACGCTCTCCGTCGGGGAGGACTGGCGGTACCCCACCCATGCGGTGCTCGACCTCGATCCCCCGTCGGCGGACCGGTTCGACCAGGTCGTCCAAGTGGCGCGGCAGGCCCGGCACGTCCTGCGCGAGTCGGGCCTGGACGGCGTGGTGAAGACGAGTGGCTCGAAGGGACTACACATCTACATCCCCGTGCGGGACGAGCCCGTCGAGGACGTGGCCGCGGCGACGCGGGCGCTCGCGGCCCGGGTGGAGCGGCTCGACCCCCGGCTCGCCACCACCGCCTTCGTGCGCGAGGAGCGGGGGAACCGGGTCTTCGTCGACTCGACCCGGGCCGGCGGGGCGACGGTCGTGGCCGCCTACAGCCCGCGCGCCCGGTGCGGCCTGCCGGTGTCGTTCCCGGTGGCCTGGGCCGACCTGGACCGGGTCACCCCGGCCGACTTCACCATCCGCACGGTGCCGGAGATCCTGGGCGGCCGGGACCCGTGGGCGGAGGCGATGCCGCGGCCGCAGCGGCTGCCCGCCGACCTCGTGGCGGAGGGGCACGGCATCCCCATCGCCCGCGTGGCCGCCATGCACGCCGGCAAGCGCCGCAAACGCGAGGCCGGGGCCTGAGCGCGGCCGCCGGACCCCTACGCTGTCGGCGTGGGGCTGACCCGGACCGATCGGCGGTGGGTGCTCCTCGGCCTGGTCGCGGCCGCTGGGGCGCTGCTGGCCTTCGCGGGCCCGTGGGGGCCGGACATGGTCGACCTGGAGGTCTACCGGGTCGGCGCCCGGGCCCTGCTCGCGGGCACCGACATCTACGCGGTCCTCGAGCCGAGCGCGCAGCTGCCGTTCACCTACCCGGTCTTCGCGGCGGTGCTGTTCGTGCCGCTCGCCCTCCTGCCCGCCCTCGCGGCCCGCGCGCTGCTGGTGCTGCTGTCGCTGGTCGCGCTGTTCGTGGTCGTGCACCTGACCGTGCGGCAGGTGCGGGCGGCCACCGGCCGGGCCGGCGGCTCGCCGCTTCCGGTCAGCGTCCCGGTGTCGGTGGTGGCGATCGGCCTGCACCCGGTCTGGGAGACGCTGACCTTCGGCCAGGTCAACCTCATCCTCACCGCGCTGGTGCTCCTCGACGTGCTGGCCGTGACCCGCGGGCGGGGGGTGCTCGTGGGGATCGCCGCCGGCATCAAGCTGGTGCCGGGAATCTTCATCCTCTACTTCCTCGCGACCGGCCAGCGGCGGGCAGCGCTGGTCTCGGCGCTCACCACGCTCGCCACGATGGCGATCGGGTTCGCCGCCCAGCCGGGGCCGGCGTGGGAGTTCTGGACCCACCACGCGCTGACCCCCGCCCGCACCGGCGAGGTGGCCTACGTGACCAACCAGTCGCTGGCCGGGGTGGCCGCGCGCCTGCTGCGCGACCCGGACCCGCCGCGCGGGCTGGTCGTCGGGCTCGCCGTCGGGGTGGTCGTCGTCGGGCTCTGGCTGGCCCGGGCGATGTACCGGCACGGCGACGTCCTGACGGCCGTCAGCACCGTCGGGGTCGCGTCGCTGCTCGCCTCGCCGGTGTCGTGGAGCCACCACTGGATCTGGGCGATCCCGGCCCTGGGCAGCCTCGCGGCCCGGGCGATGCTCACCCGGGCCGCCTGGCGGTGGTGGGTGTTCGGCCTCGCCACGGCGATCGTGGCGGCCGGCCCCATGCAGTTTCTGCCCAAGGACGAGCTGCGGGAGCTGGCCCACACGCTCCCGCAGCAGGTCGTCGCGAACGTCTACGCCGGGCTGGCCGTCGCCTACCTCGTCTGGGTGACCGTACGGCTTCGGCGCCCCGGCGTCAGGACCCCTCCGGCGCCACCAGCGTCTGCTCCCACAGCGTGATCCCGACCCGCTCGGGCGGGTCCACGGGGATCACCTCGAAGCACTCGTCGCCGGGCGGTCCCGGCCGCGGTGTGGCGGTGACGTCGATGACGCTGCTCTGGCACTGGGGCAGGTCGGGTGTCCGCGTGGTCTGCACAATGCCGGACCCGACGAACCGGTTCAGGCTGGGATCGA
>Ga0310841_100327_pt1 | contig 31117 bp, 28 predicted proteins | sample SM_ome_9_FD_201311 | JGI IMG/M metagenome (GOLD analysis project Ga0310841, IMG submission 201311) | Sorghum-adapted microbial communities enriched on stacked mutant (SM) sorghum from Joint BioEnergy Institute, Emeryville, California... ...
ACGGTCGCACCAACGCCAACCCGCTCGTGGCCGAGCTCGCGGTGACGGCGGTCAAGGTCTACGACGACGACCCGAAGGCGTCGGGCGTCGACCCGACCACGCCGGAGGGGCGGGAGCTCGTCATCGGTTACGCCCAGACCGCGATGAACATCCTGCGCACCAAGGCCGAGGAGGCCGACGCGCGCGCGTACCGACGGTGGCTGCTCGACATCACCGACTTCGTGATCACCGACGTGCGGCACGAGCGCATCGGCTTCGGCGGCGTGCACGTGCACCCCGACGAGAAGCAGTTCCGCGACCGGCTCTCCCAGGTGACCCGGGCCGCCCTGGCCTCCTGAGCGCCGCCCCCGGCGAGCCGTACGGTCCTGGCGAGCCGTACGGTCCCGGCGTCCGCCGACGCGAAACCGGCCCGCCGTCCGTCGTCACAGACCCGACAGGCGCTGGCCGGCCCGGACCACCGCCATGGCCAGCCGGTCCCCGGGACGGCGACCGAGCCGCTCGATCGGACCGGAGACGCTGACCGCGGCGATGACCCGTCCGGTCCGGTCGCGTACCGGCGCCGAGACGCTCGCCACCCCGGGCTCGCGTTCCGCGACGCTCTGCGCCCAGCCGCGGCGCCGGACCTCGGCCAGCGTCCGGCCGGTGAACTTGCAGCGGGGCAGCAGCGGCATGACCGCCTCGGGCGGTTCCCAGGCCAACAGGACCTGGGCGGCCGAGCCCGCGAACATGGGAAGCACTGCGCCGACCGGCACTGTGTCCCGCAGCCCACTGGTACGCTCGGCAGCGGCGACACAGACGCGCTCGTCAGCGCGGCGCAGATAGAGCTGGGCACTCTCGCCCGTGGCGTCGCGCAGCGCCGCGAGAACCGGGCCGGCCGCGGTGAGCAGGACATCGGGCGCGGCGTTGGCCAGCTCACCGAGGCGAGGGCCGGGGCGCCATCGACCGTGGGCATCGCGCACCAACAGCCGATGGATCTCCAGCGCTTGAGCGAGTCGGTGGGCGGTGGCCCGGGGCAGCTTCGTCCGTTCCACAAGTTCGGCCAGGCTGGCGCCGTCGACACAGGCACTGAGAATGGCAACCGCCTTGTCCAGGACGCCCACTCCGCTCATACTGTGTCCCACGTCCTGAAACCTACCTCCCAGATTGTAGGATGTCCAGATGGTGGGAGACACGTCAAACACGGCTCCGGGCGCGCCGGCGCGTTCCGGGGCACCTGGCGGGGCAGGCACAACCCCGAAGACGCTCGCCGAGAAGGTATGGGACGCGCACGTCGTGCGTCGGGCCGAGGGCGAGCCGGACCTGCTGTACATCGACCTTCACCTGATCCACGAGGTGACGAGCCCCCAGGCCTTCGACGGCCTGCGGCTGGCCGGCCGTAAGGTTCGCCGGCCCGACCTCACCCTCGCCACCGAGGACCACAACACGCCGACCGACAACCTCCTCACGATCGCGGATCCCATCTCGCGGACGCAGGTCGAGACGCTGCGCCGCAACTGCGAGGAGTTCGGCATCAAGCTGCACCCCCTGGGTGACGCCGAGCAGGGCATCGTGCACGTGATCGGGCCCCAGCTGGGGCTCACCCAGCCGGGCATGACGATCGTCTGCGGCGACTCGCACACGGCCACCCACGGCGCCTTCGGCGCCCTCGCCTTCGGCATCGGCACCAGCGAGGTGGAGCACGTCCTGGCCACCCAGACGCTGCCCCAGGCCCGCCCCAAGACCATGGCGGTCACCATCACCGGCGAGCTGCAGCCCGGGGTGACGGCCAAGGACGTGGTGCTCGCGCTCATCGCGCAGGTGGGCACCGGCGCCGGCGTGGGCCACATCGTCGAGTACCGGGGGCCGGTCATCGAACGCCTCTCCATGGAGGGGCGCATGACCATCTCCAATATGTCCATCGAGTGGGGCGCGCGGGCCGGGCTGATCGCCCCGGACGAGACGACCTTCGCCTACCTGAAGGGGCGGCCGTACGCCCCGACCGGGGCCGACTGGGATGCGGCGCTGGAGTACTGGCGCACGCTCCGCACCGACGAGGGCGCGGTCTTCGACAAGGAGATCGTGCTCGACGGCAGCGCGGTGACGCCGTTCGTGACGTGGGGCACCAACCCCGGCCAGGGCGTGCCGCTGGACGGCGTGGTGCCGTCGCCCGAGGAGTTCGCCGACCCGACCGAGGCCGCGGCCGCGGAGCGGGCCCTCGCCTACATGGACCTCAAGCCCGGCACCCGCATGCGCGACATCCCCATCGACGTGGTCTTCCTCGGCTCGTGCACCAACGGGCGGCTGGACGACCTGCGGGCGGCCGCCGAGGTCCTGCGGGGCCGCAAGGTCGCCGACGGCGTCCGGATGCTGGTGGTGCCCGGCTCGGCCAAGGTCCGGGCGGCCGCCGAGGCGGAGGGCCTGGACAAGGTGTTCATCGAGGCCGGCGCCGAGTGGCGCTACGCGGGCTGCTCCATGTGCCTGGGCATGAACCCCGACACGCTCAAGCCCGGCCAGCGCTCCGCCTCGACCTCCAACCGCAACTTCGAGGGCCGGCAGGGTAGGGGTGGTCGCACCCACCTCGTCTCACCCCCCGTCGCCGCCGCCACGGCGGTGGTGGGTCGGCTCGCGTCCCCGGCCGACCTGAACTGAAGGGCGTCGCCATGGAAAAGTTCACCGTCCACACCGGAGTGGCGGCCCCCCTGCGCCGCTCCGACGTCGACACCGACCAGATCATCCCGGCCGAGTACCTCAAGCGGGTCACCCGGACCGGATTCGAGGACGGCCTGTTCGCCGTCTGGCGGACCGACCCGTCGTTCGTCCTCAACGACCCCGCCTATGCGAAGGCGTCGATCCTCGTGGCCGGCTCGCGGTTCGGCGTGGGCTCCTCCCGGGAGCACGCGGTCTGGGCGCTGCAGGACTACGGGTTCCGGGCGGTCATCGCGCCCTCGTTCGGCGACATCTTCCGCAACAACGCCCTCAAGGGCGGCCTGCTGCCGGTCACGTTGCCGGAGAAGGTGATCCAGGAGCTGTGGGTCCTGCTGGAGGAGCGGCCGGGCACCGAGCTGACCGTCGACCTGGTGGCCCGCGTGGTGCGGGGTCCGGACCTGGAGCAGGAGTTCCCGCTGGACGACCACAGCCGGTGGCGCCTCATGGAAGGGCTCGACGACATCGGGCTCACCCTCCGCCACGAGGACGAGATCGCCGCGTTCGAGGCGACCCGTCCCTCCTTCAAGCCCGTCGTGCGCTAGGCCGGGCCGCCGGTGGCCGGATCCGCTTGCCCCAGGCCGGCATTCGCCGGCCACCGGCGGCAAACCCTTGGCGGAGACAGGAATCCGCGACACGCGCGGGGCACGAATGTTGTGTAGCCATAGCGCGAGGGCTACTGTGCGCGCAGAATTGTGTCGCATGCTCGGCATGCCAGCTTGCCGAGGCGCTGTTGTCGAACGGCAGCGATGACCGCCATGGGAGGAATGACTCGTGAACAAGGCCGAGCTCATCGAAGCACTTACCGATCGCCTCGGCGACCGGAAGACGGCGACGGCGGCGCTTGACGCCGTCCTCACGGAAATCCAGAACGCGGTGACCAAGGGCGAGAAGGTCTCGATCACCGGCTTCGGGGTCTTCGAGAAGCGCGTTCGGGCGGCCCGCACCGCGCGCAACCCGCGTACGGGTGAGGCCGTGAAGGTGAAGAAGACGTCGGTTCCGGCGTTCCGGCCCGGCACGGGCTTCAAGGAGCTCGTGGCGTCCGGGCGGGTGCCCAAGGCGACCAAGGCCGCCAAGGCCACTAAGGCCGTCAAGACGGTCAAGAAGGTCGCGCCCACCAAGGCGACCAAGGCCGCGAAGGCCACCGCGGCCAAGAAGGCCGCCCCGGCCCGCAAGGCCAGCCGGTAGGCGTCACCCCTTAACGCGGTCCGCGCCGGTCACCGTTCGGTGGCCGGCGCGTGTCGCGTCAGGGCCCGGCCAGGGTGAACGGGTCGGCGGCGACCAGCGTGGCGCCGCTGAACGAGAGCATGACCCCGCCGGCCGGGGCGAGGCTCCGGTCCGGCGCGGCCGGGTCGCCGCCGGCCAGCGTGGCGAGCGCGGTGGTGAGCACCTCGCCCTGGCCACAGACGATGCTCGCCGACCGGTCGTTGGCCAGGCGGCGCAGCGCCGCGGCGACGGTGGCGGGGTCGGCGCCGGCGGTGATGTCTTCCTCTATTTCCAGATCGATGCCGAGCGTTCGCGCGAGGGCGGTCAGGGTCTGCCGGCAGCACAGCGCCGGCGCGCTGACCAACCGCCCCGGCCGCAGGACCCGCAACAGCCCGGCCAGGTCCGCCGCCTGGGCCCGGCCCCGGCGGTCCAGCGGGCGCTCGTCGGGACGGCCCGCCCAGGCCCGGTGGTCGCCCGTGCTCGCGTGACGCAGGACCACCACCGGTCGGGACAGGGCGGGCAGGCCGGCGTACGCCGCGAGCACCGTGCGGTCGCGCTCGTACGTCACCACCTCGAGCGCCCGCGGCACGGGTAGCCAGGCGATGTCGTCGACCTCGTCGGTCGGGGCGAACGGCTCCACGTCGGCCACGGTCATCGCCCACCAGTCGACGATCTTGTCCACAGGGGACGGCCCGGACCGGACCTGGTAGGTCACCGACGGCAGGCGCACCCCCGGCACGCCGCGGACCCTGGTCTCCTCGTACACCTCGCGGACCGCGGCGGCGAGCGGGTGCTCACCCGGCTGGAGCTTGCCCTTGGGCAGCGACCAGTCGTCGAAACGGGGCCGGTGCACCAGCAGGACCCGCCCGTCGTGCGCGACGAGCCCGCCCGCGGCCCGGACGGGGCCTCGGGTGGGTGGGTCGGTTACCGCATCCACTCCGTCAGTCTGCGCCGAGAAGCGGCCCGCCAGGCGGCAGGAAACGCAGCTCGAGCCGCCCGGACCGCCGCCCGCTCCCGCTCGTACAGCCGGCCCGCGGTGGTGGCGAGCACGTGGTCGTCGGGGTCGGCGTTGGCGATGGCGAGCCACGTCTGGGCCGCGACCGCCGCGTCCTGGTGCTCGCCGAGCAGCTCCTGCACCTTCTCCAGGGCGCTGGCCAGGGCACTCGCCTCGCCACCCAGCACGGCGGCCACCGCCTCGACGGCGTAGCGGGCCCGCTTGCCGTTGATGCGGACCGCGTGCCACACCTCGTCCGGCGCGTTCGGGTCCAGCTGGCCCGCACCGACCACCCCGTCCCCGCCGTACGCCAGCCGCTTGTACGGCCGGGCGACCAGGCGGGGCAGGATCGCCTCCGCCGACTCGTCCGCGTGGCGGGCCACCTGCGGCTCGTGCCAGGCCTCGAGCAGGGCGTCGAGCAGGCGGTGGTACCGCTCGTCGCACATCACCTTGTCGAGCGCGGCCAGCGCGTCCTCCTGGCGGACCGCCAGGTCGGCGTCGATGCGGGCCACGCTGGCCGGGTCGAGCGGCGACAACGGGTCCTGCGCCGCGGTCTGGCGCAGGCGGGCCCGCAGCACCTCGGCGTCGCGGGCAGCGCCGAGCGCCGCGGCCAGCCAGCCCAGCTCGGTCCGCAGCCGGCGGGCCCACTCCCGGGACAGCACCGGGGCGAAGGTCCGCAGGTCGCTGCGCAGCCGCCGGCAGCCGACCCGCATCTGGTGCACCGCGGTGTCGTCCTGGCCGACGGGGGCGCGCAGCCGGACGAGCGGATCGTGGGCGACGATGCGCGCGATGTCGCGCTGGATCGCCACGCGCACCACGTCGGCCACGGTCGGCCGGCGGGGCAGCCGCGCCGGCGCCGGCGGCCAGTCCGGCGGCTGCAGGGCCGCCGGTCCCAGGGCCCGGACGTGCTTGGGGGTGAACTCGCCCACCAGGGCGCCCGCGTCCCGCAGGGCCACCTCCACCTGGTCCAGCAGCCGGGCCCGGCCCGCCTTGCGCTCCACCTCGATCTCGCGGAACTTCAGCGCGACCCGGCGCCCGTCGGGCACCGTCACCGTGTCGTCGACCACCTCGACCGCGACCCGGTCCTCGCGGTCGCAGAGCTGGTAGGCCTGGCGGACGGTCGTGAGGGTCACCACCGGGGCGACCGGCACGCCGCGGGTGTAGACGGTGACGAGGTCGAGCAGGCGCCCCGGCGGCGTCCCGGCCGGGCCGGGCATCGATACCTCGGTGCGGACGCCCGCCACCTCGGTCGGCAGCTTCACGGTCCACGGCTCGTCGTCGCCGCGGCGGTACCGCAGGCAGGCGCCGGCGCGGGCCAGGCGCAGGTCGGTGGTGTCGAAGTAGATGGCGCGGAGTCGGCGTTGCGGGCGCACGATGAGGCGGCCCCCCTCGGGCACGCACTCGGTGAGGTCGGGCATGGTGAACCCCGCCGCGACCTCGTACTTGCGCTCCTCCTCCAGCATTAGGCCAGCTTAACCGGCCGTACCGGCGCATTAAAGAGTCAGTCGTCGTTTGGTTACGGGCAAACCCGGGAAAGTTCCTGACAGAAGCCGTTCGAATGTCTAATCCGGACGGCCGGTGGCCCGCCGGAGCAGGGCCTGTTGCACATCCTCCACAGGAGACTGTCCACTGTGGGTACGCCGGCGCCACGAGCCGTCGGGAATCAGGTCGAAGCCGCCGGCCCGGTCGCTGGTCATCGTCTCGAGCACCCAGCGCAGCTCCGCCTGCGCGGCCGGGTCGGTGATCTGCACCAGCGCCTCGACCCGATGGTCGAGGTTCCGGTGCATCAGGTCGGCCGACCCGATCCAGAATTCCTCGTCGCCCCCGTTGCCGAACCGGAAGACCCGCGAGTGCTCGAGGAACCGGCCCAGGATCGACCGCACGCGGATCCGGTCGGACAGCCCGGGGACGCCGGGGCGCAGCGTGCAGATGCCGCGCACGACGAGGTCGATGTCGACGCCGGCCTGGCTGGCCCGGTAGAGGGAGTCGATGATCTCCTCGTCGACGATGGCGTTCACCTTGATCTGAATCCGGGCGGGCCGCCCTGCCGCCGCGTGCGCCGCCTCCCGCTCGATGCGCTCGATGATGCCGGCCCGCAGCCCGTGGGGCGCGACGAGCAGGCGGTGGTACGAGGTCTGCCGGCTGTAGCCGGTGAGCACGTTGAACAGGTCGGTCAGGTCCTCGGCCACCTCGGGGTCGGCGGTCAGCAGCCCGAAGTCCTCGTAGCTGCGGGCCGTCTTCGGGTGGTAGTTGCCCGTCCCGATGTGGCAGTACCGCCGCAGCTGGCCGCCCTCCTGGCGCACCACCAGGGCGATCTTGCAGTGGGTCTTCAGGCCCACGAGCCCGTACACCACGTGGCAGCCGGCCCGCTCCAGCATCCGGGCCCAGCCGATGTTCGCCTCCTCGTCGAAGCGGGCCTTCAGCTCGACGAGCACGACCACCTGCTTGCCGGCGCGGGCGGCGGCGATCAGCGCGTCCACGATCGGGGAGTCGCCGCTGGTGCGATAGAGCGTCTGCTTGATGGCCAGCACGTCCGGGTCGGCCGCGGCCTGCTCGATGAACCGTTGCACGCTCGTGGAGAACGAGTGGTACGGGTGGTGCACCAGGATGTCGCCCTCCCGGAGCCGGGAGAAGACACTTCGGGGCGTCTCCCCCTCGGCGAACTTCGGGTGGGTCGCCGGCACGAACGGACGGTCCTTGAGGTCGGGGCGATCGACCCGGTCGTAGACCTGCCACAGGGCCGACAGGTCGAGCAGACCCGGCACCCGCACCACGTGCTCGGGCGGCATGTCCAGCTCGCGCACGAGCAGGTCGAGCACGTGGTCGGAGATCGAGTCGGCCACCTCGAGCCGGACGGGCGGCCCGAACCGACGGCGGGACAGCTCCCGCTCCAGTGCCTGCAGCAGGTCCTCGTCGCGGTCGTCGTCGACCTCGAGCTCCGCGTTGCGGGTCACCCGGAACAGATGGTGCTCGATGATCTGCATCCCCGAGAAGAGCTGCCCGAGGTGGGCCGCGATGAGCTCCTCCACCGCGATGAACCGGAACTGGCGCGGTCCACCGTCGGCCGCGGTGGTGCCCGCGTCCGCGCGCCCGGGGTGGTCCACCGAGACGAAGCGGGGCACGTTGTTGGGCACCTTGACCCGGGCGAAGCGGTCCCGGCCGCCGTCCGGGTCGCGCACCACGACCGCGAGGTTCAGGGACAGCCCCGAGATGTACGGGAACGGGTGAGCCGGGTCGACGGCGAGCGGGGTGAGCACCGGGAAGACCTGCGCGCGGAAGTAGTCCCGCAGCCGGTCCCGATCGGTCGGGTCCAGCTCGTCCCAGCGGAGCAGGTGCACGTTCTGGGCGGCCAGCGCCGGCTCGACGTCGTCGATGAAGCAGGCGGCGTGGCGGCTCATCAGCTCCGCGGTCCGGTCGGCGATGCGGGCGAGCTGCTCGCGCGGGGTGAGGGGACCGGAGCCCTCGACCGGCAGGCCCGTGCTGAGGCGTCGCCGCAGCCCGGCGACCCGGACCATGTAGAACTCGTCCAGGTTGCTGGCGAAGATCGCGAGGAACTTCGCCCGCTCCAGCAGCGGGATGGCCGGGTCCTCGGCCAGCGCGAGCACCCGCGCGTTGAAGTCCAGCCAGGACAGCTCCCGGTTGAGGAACCGGTCCGCCGGCAACGGCTCGGCCGCGCGGGTCGCCGACGCCACCCCGGTCGCGCCCCGGCCGGCCCGGGCCCGGCGCGGCGTGGCGCGACGCTCCGGGCGCTCGCGGGTGGCCTCGGCGGGACGCCGCGGGCGCGGGGTCGCGGGTGGGGTGGTGGGGTCGGTCACCGCGGGGCTCGGTCCTTTCGCGGGGCTCGGGCGTCTTGTCCCAATTGTTCCAACCGGCCGGTGACGTCGGCCGGCTGGCGGCCCGTCCGCGCGGCCCAGGCCGCGGCCGTCCGGGGCCCGACGCCGAGGACGAGCGCCTCGGCCAGGTCGGCCGGGGTGTCCACGTCGCGGCGCAGGCTCGGCCAGGCCCCGTTCAGGCGGACCGCGCCGCTCGCCTCGTGCGCGGCCGCGGAGTCGGGCCCGAAACAGGGCTCGAGCGCCGCGCCCGGCGGGGCGGCCAGCAGCACCGTGCCGGTGCCGGCGGCGTCGGCGACGAAGGACCGGGCGAGCGCCCGGGGGCCGAGCGAGCCGGCGGCCTGCTCGGCGTGGCGCAGTGCCTCGGTGAGCTCGGCCTCCCGGAGGGCCGGCAGGTCGGCGGTGAGCGCGGCCACGCCCGGTTCCGTACCCCCGGTGCTGGTGCGGCGCACGTGGGTCGCGGCGTAGGCGAGGGCCGGGTTGAGTCCGGCGTCCGGCACGTCCGGCAGCGTCTCGGCGCCCAGCAGCGTCGCCTCCTCACCCGGCGCCGGGTCGGGGCTGATCACGACGACCCGACCGACCACGGGGCTGGACAGGGCGGCCGCCACGGTGTCGAGCACCATCGCCAGCACCAGCTCCTCGTGGGCGGGCCCGCCGCCCTGTTCCGGGCCGAACCCGTCGCGGAGCCGGCTCTTGGCGTGGGCGAGGCGCTTGACAGGCACGATCACGGTCCAGCTCACCGTGCCATCTTGTCCGGTGCCGCCGGGAAAGTCGCAGCAAACGCCGGGGCCGTCCCGCGCCCGCGCGGCCCCCTCCACTGACGGAGGCCGTCGGCGGCGATGGTGCGTCGCTCGTCCCGGCAGGCATGATGAGCGGCAGGTGAACGGGCGGCTTCGGTCGGCCGGACGTCAGCCGGTACCGTTCCGCGGGCGGCGTGGTCGGACATCGGAAGGAGCGCGAGTGGGGCGACGCATCGGCTTCTGGAAGCGATTGGCCGTCGTGACGGTCAAGCCGGTGACGACGCTGATGACCCGGCGGGACTGGCGCGGCATGGAACACATCCCGGCGACCGGACCGGTCATCATCGTCGCCAACCACATCAGCCACGCGGACCCGCTGGTGCTCGCGCACTACGTCTACGACGCGGGCCGGTGGCCGAACTTCCTGGCCAAGTCCGGGCTGTTCCGGAACCCCGTGCTCGGCTTCCTGCTGCGCGCGGTGGACCAGACCCCGGTCGAGCGTGGCACCGTCGATGCGGTGAAGGCCCTCGATGCCGCCATCAGCGCGCTGAACGAGGGCAAGTGCGTGCTGATCTATCCGGAGGGGACGACGACCAGGGAGCCCGACCTGTGGCCGATGCGGGGCAAGACCGGCGTCGCCCGGCTGTGGCTGGCCACCAAGGCGCCGGTGGTGCCGGTCGCGATGTGGGGGCCGCAGCGGATCTTCGATCCGCGCACCAAGACGTTCCGGCCCGTGCCGCGGACGCCGGTGTCGGTGGTGGCCGGGCCGCCGGTGGACCTGTCGGCCTGGGAGGGTGCGCCCGTGAACACGCGGACGCTCGCGGAGATCACTGACCACATCATGCTCACTGTGCGCGACATGGTGGCGCAACTGCGCGGTGCCACCCCGCCGCCGCTGTGGCAGCCCGGGCGGCGGGACACCACCGTGGTGGGTGACCAGGGTGCGGGGGAGGCCTGAGGTGGGGATTCCGGAGATTCGCCGGGTGGCGGTGATGGGCGCCGGCTCCTGGGGCACCGCCTTCGCCAAGCTCTGTGCCGACGCCGGCCGGGAGGTGATCATCTGGGCCCGTCGGGAGGAGGTGGCGGCGAACATCCGGGAGCGCCACCGGAATCCGGACTACCTGCCGGAGGCCGTGCTCCCCGAGGCGGTGACCGCGACGTCGCAGCCCGAGGAGGCGCTGGACGGGGCGGACATGGTCGCGATCGCGGTGCCGTCGCAGACCCTGCGCGAGAACCTGCGGCGGTGGGGCACGACCGGCGCCATCGGGCCGGAGGCGACCGTGGTGAGCCTCATGAAGGGCATCGAGCTCGGCACGGGCAAGCGCATGACCGAGGTCATCGTGGATGTTACGCAGATCGATCCGTCCCGGGTCGCCGTGGTGACCGGGCCCAACCTCGCCGGCGAGCTCGTCTTCCAGCATCCCGCGGCCGCGGTCGTGGCGTGCGTCGACGAGGAGCGGGCGACGGTGGTGCAGCAGGCGATCGTCACGCGCTACTTCCGGCCGTACACCAACGACGACGTGATCGGCTGCGAGCTCGGCGGCGCGGTGAAGAACGTCATCGCCCTCGCCTGCGGCATGGCGATCGGGATGGGCTTCGGGGACAACACCAAGGCGACGCTCATCACCCGGGGCCTGGCCGAGACCGCCCGCCTGGGGGTTCGCCTCGGGGCCGACCCGCTCACCTTCGCCGGGCTCGCCGGCCTCGGGGACCTCGTGGGGACGTGCATGTCGCCGTTGTCGCGGAACCGCAGCTTCGGCGAGCGCCTGGGCCGGGGCGAGACCCTGGAGCAGGCCCTGGCCGCCACGCGCCAGGTGGCCGAGGGGGTCAAGAGCTGCCTGTCGATCCGTGACCTGGCCCGGGACTGCGGCGTGGAGATGCCCATCACCGAACAGGTCGAGGCGGTCTGCCACGAGAACAAGCCGGTGAAGGAGGCGATGGTGGCGCTGATGAGCCGCGACACCAAGCCGGAGTGAGCGCGCCCGACGCCGCAGTGGGCTCGACCGCCGGCGCCGAGCCGTACGGCGACGGCACCCGGGTCGTCCACGCCGGCCTGCCGAAGCCGGAGCCGGGCCAGCCGTTCCTGCCCGGGCCGGTGCTCGCCTCCGTCTTCGCGCTCGACCCCGACACGGGGCCGGTGGCGGGCCGGGACGCGTACGGCCGGCCCGACAGCCCCACCCGGCGCCTGCTCGAGGCGGCCATCGGCGAGCTCGAGGGCGGCGAGTGCCTGACCTTCGCCACGGGGATGGCCGCCATCTCCGCCCTCCTGTTCAGCGTGCTGCGCCCCGGCGACACGGTGGTGCTGCCGGCCGACGGCTACTACCTCACCCGGGCGTTCGCCCAGCAGGAGCTGGTTCCGCGGGGCGTGACCGTGTCGCTGGCCCCGACGGCGGGGCCGTACCCGTCCTTTGACGGCGTACGGCTGGTTCTGCTCGAGTCGCCGTCCAACCCCGGGCTCGACGTGTGTGACATCGCGGAGGTCGCGGCAGCGGCCCACGCGCACGGCGCGCTGGTCGCGGTGGACAACTCCACCGCCACCCCGCTCGGACAGACGCCCCTGGCCCTGGGGGCCGACGTGGTGGTGGCCAGCGGCACCAAGGCGCTGACCGGCCACTCCGACCTGCTGCTGGGGTACGTGGCCAGCCGCGACCCCGCGCTCATCGAGCTCATCCGGTCCTGGCGTACCCGGACGGGCGGCATCCCCGGCAACGTGGACGCCTGGCTCGCCCACCGGTCGCTCGCCACGCTCGACCTCCGGCTCGCCCGGCAGAGCGAGAACGCGGCCGCGGTGGCGGCGCTGCTCGCCGGCCATGCGGCCGTACGGTCGGTGCGCTGGCCCGGCCTGCCGACCGATCCGTCCACTGTGGTGGCATCGAGGCAGATGCGTCGTTTTCCGGGGGTCGTCACCTTCGAGCTGGCCGGCCGCGCGGCGGTGGCCGAGTTCTTCCGGGCGTCGCGGCTGGTCACGGCGGCGACCTCGTTCGGCGGGCTGCACACGACCGGTGACCGGCGCGCGCAGTGGGGCGACGACGCCGCCGAGGGCCTGGTCCGGCTCTCCTGCGGCATCGAGACCACCGCCGACCTGGTGACCGACATCGCCCGGGCCCTCGACGCCGCCGCCCGGGTCGGGGAACCCTGAGCGCTCTGCGCGCGGACGCCCCCGGCGCCCGGCGGGGCCGGTAGGGTGAGCGGCGTGAACACCCCACCGACTCCGTCCGACCCCGGGCGTCGGCGGACCCGGGTCGCCGTCGTCTTCGGGGGCCGCAGCGCCGAGCACGCGATCTCGGCGGTGAGCGCGGGCAGCGTGATCGCCGCCCTCGACCCGGACGAGTACGAGGTCATCCCGGTCGGCATCACCCGCGACGGTCGCTGGGTCCTCACCTCGGCCGACCCGGCGACGCTGGCCATCCAGGGCGGAACCCTGCCCGAGATCACGGCCGGCTCGGGCGACGCCGTCATGCTGCCGGCGGACCCGACGGCCAACGGCCTGGTCGTGCTCGAGCCGGCGGCCGGTGGCCGGGTGCTGGGGGAGGTCGACGTCGTCTTCCCGGTGCTGCACGGCACCTACGGCGAGGACGGCACGATCCAGGGGCTGCTCGAGATGGCCGGGGTGCCGTACGTGGGCTCGGGGGTGTTCGCCTCGGCGGCGGCCATGGACAAGGAGTTCACCAAGAAGCTCGCCGCGGCCGCGGGCATCCCGGTGGGCCCGTACGCCGTGCTGCGCGCGGGCCAGCATCTCTCCGAGGAGGACAAGGCCCGCCTGGGGCTGCCGCTGTTCGTCAAGCCCGCCCGGGCCGGGTCGTCGTTCGGCATCACCAAGGTGCACTCGTACGACGAGCTGGACGCGGCGATCGAGGCGGCCCGGGCCCACGACCCGAAGGTGCTCGTCGAGGCGGCGATCGTCGGTCGGGAGATCGAGTGCGGGGTGCTCGAGAGCGAGGCGGGCGGCGCGCCCGAGGCCTCGGTGCTGGCCGAGGTGCGGGTCGTGTCGGGCCACGAGTTCTACGACTTCGAGGCGAAGTACCTCGACGACGCGTGTGAGTTCGACATCCCGGCCTCGCTGCCGGAGCGGGTGACCCGGCGCGTCCAGGAGCTGGCCTGCCGCACGTTCGAAGCGCTCGACTGCGCCGGCCTGGCCCGGGTGGACTTCTTCGTGACGCCTGAGCTGGATATTTACCTAAATGAGATTAACACGATGCCGGGGTTCACGCCGATGTCGATGTTTCCCCGGATGTGGGCCGCCTCCGGCCTGGAGTACCCGAAGCTGGTGGCCCGCCTGATCCGCTCCGCCCTGCGCCGCGGCACCGGCCTGCACTGACCACCGCGGCTTCCGGTTGACCGGTGGCTCGGCGGACGCCGCGGCTCAGCAGATGCCGTGGCTCAGGTGGCGGTGGGGACCGGGTCGGAGCAGCCGGTCGGCATGGTGTCGCGCAGCGGAAGGTTGGTGCCGATCGCGTCCGAGAACGGCACCACGAACTGGGCGGCCCCCTCGGACGGGCCCGGCACGGTGACGGTCACCGGGACGGTCCGGTCCACGGTCGTCCACACTGTCCGGTCCGCCTCGGTGACGGAGTACCAGCACACGCCGGAGAGCGGGTAGACGAGGTCCGTGTCGCCGACGGCCGGCTGTGTGGTCCCGCACTCCACGATGATGGGCGGGTCGCCGTAGGCGGCGTTCTGCTCCGAGCCGGCGGACACCGGACGGCGGGCCTGGCCGGCGGCCGTGTCGGGCAGGTCGGCGATCACCGCCTGGCACAGGCCGGCCACCTCGGGCGACAGGTCACGCTCGGCCACGGTCACCGGGCTGGTGGGGACGGGCGCGGGTGATTGGCCGCCGCCGATGACGAACACCCCGATCAGCAGGACCGCGAGGGCGACCGGCACGGCGACCAGGGTGGCGATGATCGCGGCGCGCCGGCGGATCGGGTCCGGCGCCGAGGAGCGGGCGGAGTTTGCGGGGGCCACGGCTACAGGTGGACGACGGAGCAGGTCACCGTCCGGGTGATGCCGGGCACGAGCTGGATGCGGCTCACGATCATCTTGCCGAGCTCGTCGATGTTCTGGGCCTCGGCCAGGACGATGACGTCGTACGGGCCGGTGACGGCGTCCACGCGCACCACGCCGGGGATGTCGTGGATCGCGGCCGCGACGTCACGGGCCTTCCCCACGTCGGTCTGGATCAGGATGTACGCCTGGACCATGGCCACCCACCCTCTGCGAGCCGTAGCGCCCTCTGCGAGCCCGTTGCGCCCCCGGCGAGCCGTACCAGTGCCCCCCTTGCGAGCCGCACCGGTGCGCGACGGGTGCGGTGTGAGACTAGCGAACGGGCGTATCTGCGCCGGCGCGAGGGAGCATCGCAGGGAGCTCGCGAGCGACGAGCGGACCGAACAGGCCGCCGGAACCCGAACTGCCGCGTTGATCCGGCTAGGACGGCCGAGTCGGCCATCGCACCGTCGCCGGCCGGCCGACGTGGAGGGGGGAGACATGACCAGAGGCGGGCACGCCACGACCGCTCCGACCGGCGAGTTCGGCCTGATCCAGCGGGTGACCGCCCGGCTGGGTACCGCGCCGACGACGCTGCTCGGGCCGGGTGACGACGCGGCGCTGGTGAGCGCCTCCGACCGCCGGGTGCTGGCCAGCTGCGACGTGCTGGTCGACGGCCGGCACTTCCGGACCGACTGGTGCTCGGCGACCGACGTCGGGCACCGGGCCGCGGCGGCGAACCTGGCCGACATCGCCGCCATGGGCGGGGTGCCGACCGCGCTGCTGGTCAGCCTCTGCCTGCCCCGGGACCACGACCAGCGCTGGGCCGAGCAGCTGGCCGACGGGCTCGCCGCGGAGTGCGCGGCCGTCGGGGCCGCGGTGGTGGGTGGGGACCTGTCCGCCGGTCCGGTCATCACCGTGGCCGTCACGGCGCTCGGCGACCTGCAGGGCCGGTCGCCGGTCTTGCGGTCCGGGGCGCGACCGGGGGACGTGGTGGCGATGGTGGGCCGGATCGGCCAGGCCGCGGCGGGGTACACGGTGCTGTCCCGCGGGTTCCGCTCACCGAAGGCCCTGGTCGAGGCGTACCGGCGGCCGGCCGTGCCGTACTGGGCCGGCCCGGCCGCGGCCGACCTCGGGGCCACGGCCATGATCGACGTGTCGGACGGGTTGCTCGCCGACGTCGGGCACATCGCCGAGGCCAGCCGGGTCGGCATCGACATTCATCGGGATGCCTTCGAGGTGACCCAGCCCATGGTGGACGCCGCGGCGGCGCTGGGCGTCGACCCGTACGACTGGGTGCTCACCGGCGGCGACGACCACCCGCTCGTGGCGACCTTCCCGCCGACGGTGTCCCTCCCCGAGCCGTGGGTGGTGATCGGCCGCGTGACCGAGGGCACCGGGGTGACGGTGGACGGGCGGCGCTACACCGACGGGCCGACCGGCTGGGACCACTTCCGCTGACGCCGGCCGCCTCGCCGGAGCGCTGGGACCGGGCCGGGTCGGTACCGCTGCGCGTCGTGAGCGGTTACGGATGGTAATCACGAGTCATGCCCATACCCGGCGGTGATCATCGACGGAGCTGATCATCGTATGCTCGGTAATCGTGTCCAACATTGAGATTCGGCCGTCCCGGTTCGGTGCGCCGGTGGCGCAGAAGTTGGTCGCTGAGGCGCAGGAAGAGCTCACTCAGCGTTACGGCTCGGGGGATGAGAACCCGATCGAGTCGGTGCAGTTCGACCCCCCGGAGGGCGTGTTCCTCATCGCGTGGCTCGATGGCGAGCCGGTGGGGTGCGGGGGCTGGCGCACGATCTCGCACTTCGACGAGGGCAGCGGTCTCGCTGAGGACGTGGCCGAGATCAAGCGGATGTACGTCACCCCGAAGGCGCGCAACAGCGGGGTCGCGACCGCGCTGCTGCGGGCGCTGGAGGACTCGGCCCGGGAGAACGGGATGCGGCGCGTGGTGCTGGAGACGGGCCTGGCCCAGCCCGAGGCGATCGCCTTCTACACGAAGATGGGCTACCAGCGCATCCCGAACTACGGCTACTACAAGGACTCGCCGGAGTGTGTGAGCTTCGGCCGGGACCTGTAGCGGCCGAACCGGTCGACGCGGGACCGGATCAGACGGCGCCAGCCGGCGCGGGATCGATAGGCGGATGACCGTACGGTCGACCAGACCGTACGGTCATCGACGACGATGCCGTCCTGGGCCGGCGGAACCGGCTCAGCCGCGCGCGGCCCGCAGGACCTTGCCGGCCTTGATGCAGGACGTGCAGACGTACATCCGCCGCGTGGTGCCACCGCCCGCGGCGACCCGCACGGTCTGGATGTTGGGACGCCAGGTGCGGTTGGTCTTCTTCTTCGACCACGGCACGTTGTGGCCGAAGCCCGGCCGCTTGCCGCAGACGTCGCACACGCTAGCCACGAGTCATCTCCTGCTTGGTGAAGGCTGCCCTCGGATGGGCCAGATCTTGGGCACCAACAGTCGGGGCGCCAGCTACGGGAGTCTAGCCCATCGCCGACGCCCCGGGCGAATCGGCCCCGGCCGCGCGTCGTGGCGCGACGCGGACGCGCGCTGAGCGGACCGAGCGCTTCGCCGGGACTGGGGGTTTCTCCGGCGGCGCGAGGGAGCATCGCAGCAAGCTGGCGAGCGAGGAGCGGACCGAGCGCTTCGCCGGGACTGGGGGTTTCTCCGGCGGTGCGAGGGAGCATCGCGGCGAGCTGGCGAGCGAGGAGCGGACCGAGCGCTTGGCCGGAACAGGAATTACGGTGGGGGGGTGCTCGACAGCCTGGACGCAGCCGCCGTGCGCCGCTGGTGCGCTGTCGGGCTGGACGCCCTGCGCCGCCATCGGGCCGAGATCGACGAGCTGAACGTCTACCCGGTCCCCGACGGCGACACGGGCACGAACATGGTGCTGACGTTCGGCGCGGCCTGGGAGGCGATCGCCGCCGAGCCGGCCTGCGACGCGGCGCCGGCCGGGCCGGGCGCGGTCCTGCAGCGGATGGCGCGGGCCGCGCTCATGGGCGCGCGGGGCAACTCCGGGGTGATCCTGTCGCAGCTGCTGCGGGCGATGGCCGAGACCGTGGGGGACGCGCCGGTCATCCGGGGCCGGCTGCTCGCCGACGCCCTCGCCGCCGCGGCCCGCGCGGGCTGGAGCGCGGTGGCCGAGCCGGTGGAGGGCACGGTCCTCAGCGTCGCCACGGCCGCCGGCCAGGCCGCGGGCGCGGTCGACACCGACGACCTGGCGGCGGCCGCCGAGGCGGCGGCGCGGGGCGCCACCGAGGCGCTGGCCCGCACTCCGGAGCAGCTTCCGGTGCTCGCCCGGGCCGGGGTGGTCGACGCCGGCGGGCGGGGCCTGGTGGTGCTACTGAACGCCCTGGTCGAGGTGGTGACCGGCCGGGCGCCCGCGACCGAGCCGCCGGTCCGGGTGGTCCGGGACGCCGCGACGCTGACCGTGCCGCGCGAGACGGGGTCCCCGGAGTACGCCTACGAGGTGCAGTACCTGCTCGACGCGCCCGAGGAGGCGGTGGCGGCCCTGCGCACGCAGCTGCTCGCCCTGGGCGACTCCGTGGTGATCGTGGGCTCCGGGATGACGAGCGACGACCCCACCCGCGGCAGTGGCCGGCCCGGGTCGAGCGGTCCCGGGTCGAGCGGTCCCGGGTCGAACGTGCCCGTGTGGAACGTGCACGTGCACGTCAACGACGTGGGCGCCGCGATCGAGGCGGGCGTACGGGCCGGCCGCCCGCACCGGATCTCGGTCACCCGGTTCGCCGACGAGGCGACTCCGGCCGGTCCGGTCGTCCGTGAGCCCGGGGCGCGCGGGCTCGTGGTGGTCGCCACCGGTGCCGGCCTCGCGAAGATCTTCGAGGAGGAGGGAGCGGTCGTGGTCACCAGCGGGCCCGGGACGAGCCCGTCCACCCGTGACCTGCTCCAGGCCATCCAGGCGACCGGCGCCGGGCTGGTGGCGGTGCTGCCGAACGATCCGGACGTGCTGGCGGTCGCGCAGGCGGCGGCCGAGCAGGCCCGGGTCAACGGCATCGACGTCGGCGTGGTGCCGACCCGGTCGCCGGTCCAGGCGATGGCGGCGATCGCGGTGCGGGACCACAACCGCCACTTCCACGACGACATGATCGCGATGGCCGAGGCGGCCGGGGCGTGCCGCTACGCGGAGGTGACGATCGCGACCAAGCCGGCGCTGACCGTGGCCGGCCGGTGCGAGCCGGGCGACGTGCTCGGGCTCGTTGAGGGTGACGTGAACGTCATCGGCCGGGACCTGCGCGAGACCTGCATGACCCTGCTCGACCGGATGCTCGGGGGCGGGGGCGAGCTGGTCACCCTCGTGCTCGGCGCCGACGCCCCGGACGGGCTGGGCGAGGCGCTGGCCGCCCACCTGGCCCAGGCCTGGCCGTTCGTCGAGGTGCGTACCTACGACGGCGGGCAGCCGCACCATCCCCTGCTCGTGGGCGTGGAGTAGCGGCGGCCAGAAAGTTGCGGCTGACGGTGGAGCAGGGGCTGACGGTGGAGCAGCGGCTGGCAGTGGAGCAGAGGCTGGCTCAGTGACCACACTGGACACTCCGCTCGGGAAGAGCGTCCTGGATGGGCGGACCGCGAAGGCCCTCGAACGCGCCTTCGGGATGACGACCGTCGGCGACCTGCTGCGCCACTATCCCCGCCGGTACGAGGAGTGGAACAAGCCCACCCGGATCGGCGACCTCCAGCCGAAGGAAGAGGTCACCATCTATGCCGAGGTCGTCTCGGTCACGGAGCAGCGGACGCGGGACGGGAAGCGGGGCATCGTCACGGTCACCGTCCGGGACAGCGAGCTCGACCTCATCCCGATCAAGTTCTTCGGCGCGATCAAGGGCAATCGCGTCGTCTCCCCGGCCAGCGCGCTGAAGCGGGGCGACTGGGCCCTCTTCGCCGGCACGGTCAACGTGTTCAAGAAGGACAAGGAGCTCACCCACCCCGACTTCTACCGGATCGACAGGCGGTCCACGCCCGACGACCTGCTGGAGCACCTGCTGGCGATCTACCCCGCGACCAGGGAGGTGCGGTCGTGGGTGATCATGCAGGCCGTCCGGACGGTCCTCGACGTGGTCCGGGTGACCGACCCGCTGCCCGACGCCATGCGGCGGGAGCGTGGGCTGGTCGACCTCGGCACCGCCCTGCGGTGGATCCACAAGCCCGCGTCGTACGAGCAGGTGATGGCCGCCCGCAAGCGGCTCAAGTGGGACGAGGCGTTGGCGGTGCAGGTGGCGCTCGTGCGGCGCAAGCTGCGGGCCGACGCCGCGCCGGCCCGGCCGCGCCCCCGCCGGGAGGGGGGCCTGCTGTCCGCGTTCGACGCGTCGCTGCCCTACGAGCTCACCGCCGGTCAGGTCCGGGTCGGGGAGACGATCGCGGCCGACCTGGCTCGGGCCCACCCGATGCACCGGCTGCTGCAGGGCGAGGTCGGCTCGGGCAAGACGGTGGTCGCCCTGCGCGCGATGCTGCAGGTCGTCGACGCCGGGGGACAGGCGGCCCTGCTCGCCCCGACGGAGGTCCTCGCCGCCCAGCACCACCGGGGCATCCGGGAGCTGCTCGGGCCGCTCGGCCGGGCCGGCGAGCTGGACAGCGCCGAGCAGGCCACCGCGGTGGTGCTGGTGACCGGCTCGCAGTCCGCCATGGCCCGCCGCCAGGCCCTGGCGGCGGCCGCCTCGGGGCAGGCGGGCATCGTGGTCGGCACCCACGCCCTGCTCTCCGAGGGCGTCGAGTTCAAGGACCTGGGCCTGGTCGTCATCGACGAGCAGCACCGGTTCGGGGTGCAGCAGCGCGACGCCCTGCGGGCCAAGGCCGGGGCGGAACCGCCCCACGTGCTCGTGATGACCGCGACCCCGATCCCGCGCACCGTGGCGATGACCGTGTTCGGCGACCTGGAGACCTCGGAGCTGACCGAGCTCCCCCGGGGGCGCTCGCCGATCGCCACCCACGTGGTGCCGGCCCGGGATGCCCGGTGGACCGCACGCATGTGGGAGCGGCTGCGGGAGGAGGTGGCCCAGGGGCACCAGGCGTACGTGGTGTTCCCCCGCATCGGCGGCGACGGCGCCGAGGACCAGACGGAGCCCGAGCCGGCCGACGACACCTCGTCGGCCCCCCGCCGGCCGCTGGCCCTGCTCGAACTGGCCCCGGTGCTGCAGGACCGCGAGCTGAAGGACCTGCGCACCGGCATCCTGCACGGCCGGCTCCCCCCGGACGAGAAGGACCGGGTGATGCGCGACTTCGCCGCCCACAAGCTCGACGTGCTGATCGCCACGACCGTCATCGAGGTCGGGGTGGACGTGCCCAACGCCACGGTCATGGTGATCCTCGATGCCGACCGGTTCGGGGTGTCGCAGCTGCACCAGCTGCGCGGCCGGGTCGGTCGGGGCAGCGCCCCGGGCCTGTGCCTGCTCGTCACCGAGGCGCCGGAGGGGACGCCGGCGCGCGAGCGCCTGGCCGCGGTCGCGTCCACTGTGGATGGCTTCGAGCTGGCCCGGCTGGACCTGGCCCTGCGCCGTGAGGGGGACGTGCTCGGCGAGGCCCAGTCCGGCCGTTCCCGGCACCTGCGCATGCTCTCGCTGGTCGAGGACGAGCCGCTCATCCGCGAGGCCCGGATGGCGGCGATCGCCCTGCTCGAGCGCGACCCCGACCTCTCCCACCACCGGGCGCTGGCCGCCGCCGTCGACGCCATCGTCGACGACGAGCAGGCCGAGTTCCTCGAGAAGGGCTGACCCCGGGTGGTGACGCGAGGCCGGCTCCGCGTTGATCCAGGGCCTCTCCGCGTTGATCTAGGGCTTGGAGTGGTGGTTGGAGATCAACTCACCACCCTGTGCCCTAGATCAACGAGGGGTTCCGGGGGTGGGCGGGCGTGACGCGGATCGTGGCCGGGGCGTTGGGCGGGCGCCGCATCCAGACCCCGCCGGGCCGGGGCACGCGACCCAGCTCCGACCGGGTGCGGGAGGCGCTGTTCGCCGCGCTCGAGGCGATGACCGAGCTCAGCGGGTGCCGGTTCGCCGACCTCTACGCCGGCTCGGGCGCGGTCGGGCTGGAGGCCGCCTCCCGGGGCGCGGCGGCGGTGCTGCTCGTCGAGGCCGATCCCCGGGCGGCCCGGGTCGCCCGGGCCAACATCGCGGCACTGGACCTGGCCGAGCGTTGCCGGGTCCTCGTCGCCCGCCTCCCGGGCGCCCTCGCCGCGGGTCCGGACGGCGACCCGTACGACGTGGTCTTCGCCGACCCGCCGTACGACGTGCCCAACGAGGAGATCGGGGAGCTGCTGCGGGCCCTGGTGGCGTACGGCTGGTTGGCGGACGATGCGGTCGTGGTGGTGGAGCGCTCGGTCCGGTCGGGACCGCCCCCGGAGGTGGAAGAGATCACTCTGCACCGTTCTCGCCGGTACGGCGAGAGCGTGCTTTGGTACCTTGCCCACTGACCTGAAGTGGTCGCCACCAAACCCCATAGCTGGCCCGACCGGCCCTCGCGCTTCGTCCTCGCTGCCCGGGCTCCTCGGGCACAGTTCCGTCCGGCGTATGTGAAGGGCGTGCGATGAGGCGTGCCGTCTGTCCCGGTTCGTTCGACCCCGTCACCAACGGCCACCTTGACATCATCGGCCGCACGACGCGACTGTACGACGAGGTGATCGTGGCCGTCCTGGTGAACGAGTCCAAGAAGGCCCTGTTCACCATCGAGGAGCGCATGGAGATGCTCCGCGAGGTGGTCGCGCCCTATCCGAATGCACGGGTCGAGTCCTTCCGCGGGCTGCTGGTCGACTTCTGCCGGGCCCAGCAGGCCACCGTGGTCGTCAAGGGGCTGCGCGCGGTGAGCGACTTCGACTACGAGCTGCAGATGGCCCAGATGAACCTCGAGCTGGCCGGCGTGGAGACGCTGTTCATGCCGACCAACCCGCAGCACTCGTTCCTGTCGTCCAGCCTGATCAAGGACGTGGCGAAATGGGGCGGTGACGTGAGCGCCCACGTGCCCGAGGTCGTGGCCCAGCGCCTCGCCGAACGATTCAGGGCATCCGGTCGTTGAGCCCTTGCCCGTACGGTCGGTCGTTTGCCGGCGACGGTGCGCGCTGCATCATGGTGAACGGCCTTCGGGGAGCAGCCGGCCCCGACGCGACGACAACCCCTCACGACAGGAACGGGAGTACGCGGTGGACGCGATGGACCGTATCGACCAGATCATCGCACTGGTGGAGAACGCCCGGAGCGTGCCGATGTCGCGGGGAAACTGCATGATCGACCGGGCGGAGCTCCTCGGCCTGCTCGAGCAGTTGAAGGTGGAGCTCCCCAGTGAGCTTCGTCGCGCGGCGGCCCTGTTGGAGGAGCGGGACAAGATCCTGGAAGCGGGCCAGCGTGAGGCGGAGCGCATGATCGCCGAGGCCGAGGCCGAGCACCATCGGCTGGTCTCGATGAGCGAGGTCGTGGTGTCGGCCGATCGGGAGAGCGCCCGCCTGATCAGCGAGGCCCGGGCCGAGGCGCAGCGGCTGCGCGACGAGGTGGACGAGTACGTCGACACCACGCTCGCCAACTTCGAGCAGTTCCTGCACCGGTCCCTGGCCTCCATCGAGCGAGGCCGGGACAAGATGCACGCGCTGCGGGAGATCGGCTCGTTCCAGAGCGACGACCGCGACCGCGACCATCAGCTCCCGTTCTAGCGACCGGCTCCCGTTCTAGCGACCGGCTCCCGTTCTAGCGACCGGCTCCCGTTCTGCGGCGGCGCCCCGTTCGGCGCCGACGGGTTCCGGCGGCCCGGGCCGGGGGACCGGGCGCCGCCCGTCCGGTGAGCCCGTACGGTAAGCTGGGCTTCCGGTCCACCGTGGCCGGAGGCTCACCATGCGCGATCACCAGCCCACGCACCTGGATCCCCGGGCGCCGCTCGTCCTCGACACGAAGGACCTGCCGCGTACCCCGGGTGCGATGCGTACCCTGCAACGGGTGGTGCCGGCTCCGGCGAGCCTCGGACTGGAGCTGATCGGAGTCGCCGAAGGCGACCCGGTGTCGCTGGACCTCCGGTTGGAGTCGGTCTCGGAGGGGGTGCTGGTCTCGGCTCGGGCCAAGGCGCCGCTGCACGGCGAGTGCGGTCGGTGCCTGCGGGAGATCGACGAGACGCTTGACGTCGAGTTCCAGCAGCTGTACGCCTACGAGGACAGCACCACCGACACGACGACCGACGACGACGAGGTCGGGCGGATGTACGGGGACCTCATCGACCTGGAGCCCGAGCTGCGTGACGCCGTGGTGCTGGCGCTGCCGCTGCACCCCCGGTGTCGGGAGGATTGCCCCGGGCTGTGCCCCGACTGCGGGGTGCCGCGCGACGAGCTGCCGCCCGACCACAGTCACACGACTCAGATCGACCCTCGTTGGGCCGCCCTGAGCCAGCTCAAGCAGTCCTGACCCATAGCCGAGTAGCCCCTCGTCAGCAAGGAGAGCAGCACCGTGGCCGTACCCAAGCGCCGTGTCTCGCGCAGCAACACCCGGTCCCGCCGGGCGCAGTGGAAGGCGACCCCGGTCGCCACCGTTTCGTGTCCGCAGTGCCGCTCACCGAAGCTGCCGCACACCGTGTGCACGGTGTGCGGGACGTACAAGGGCCGTCAGGTCGTCGAGGTCTGACTGCGGGGTCCCCGCATGTCGCGATCGACCGGGGTGCGGCCATGACCGAGCGGCCGCCCGTGTCGGACCTGGAGGCCGCGCTCGGCGTCACCCTGGATCCGCAGCGGCTGGAGCAGGCGCTCACCCACCGCTCGTACGCCTACGAGAACGGTGGCCTGCCGACCAACGAGCGGCTGGAGTTTCTCGGCGACTCGGTCCTGGGTCTGGTCGTCACGACCGCCCTCTACCACCAGCACCCGGGGCTGCCCGAGGGCCGGCTGGCGAAGCTGCGGGCGAGCGTGGTCAACTCGCGGGCCCTGGCCGACGTGGCCCGTGAGCTGGGGCCGCACGGCCTCGGGCCGTACCTGCTGCTCGGCCGGGGCGAGGAGAGCACCGGCGGGCGGGACAAGGAGAGCATCCTGGCCGACACGCTCGAGGCGATCATCGGCGCGATCTACCTCGAGTACGGCCTGAAGACCGCGGCCGAGGTGGTGCACAACCTCTTCGATCCGGTCATGGCCCGGGCCGCTCAGCTCGGCGCCGGGCTGGACTGGAAGACGAGCCTGCAGGAGCTCACCGCCGCCCGGGGCCTGGGCGTGCCGGAGTACGACATCGAGCAGACCGGTCCGGACCACGCCAAGACCTTCACGGCGTGGGCGGTGGTCGCCGGCGTCCGGCACGGCGGGGTCCAGGGCCGGACCAAGAAGGAGGCGGAGCAGCGCGCCGCGCAGGCCGCCTTCCTCGCCCTGACCGGGGAGAAGGACCAGGAGGGCGACGGCGCGGACTCCGACGCGTCCGGGACCGACGCGGCCGCCGCCGCTGGCCGCGACGGCGCCCCGGCCCGCGACGCCACGGGCTGGAGGAGCGCCGCGGACGGTGGTGCCCGGGACGCCGCCAGCCGCGCGGTCTCGAGCGGCGCCGTCTCCGGCACCGACGGCCGCGACTGATGCCCGAGCTGCCCGAGGTCGAGACCGTACGGCAGGGGCTCGCGCGCTACGTCGTCGGCCGGCAGATCCAGGCGGCGGATGTGCTGCACCCGCGCGCGGTGCGGCGGCACGTGGCCGGCGCGGCCGACTTCGCCGCGGCCGTGGCCGGTCGTACGGTCACGCAGGTGTGCCGCCGGGCCAAGTACCTCTGGCTGGCGCTGGACTCCGGCGACGCCGTGCTCGGGCACCTGGGCATGTCGGGGCAGATGCTGGTGCAGCCGCCCACGGCCGCGGCCGGACCGCACCTGCGGGTCCGGTTCACCTTCGCCGACGGCGGGCCGGACCTGCGCTTCGTCGACCAGCGCACGTTCGGCGGGATGCTGGTGTCCCGCGGGGGCGCGCAGCTGCCGCGGGAGATCGCGCACATCGCCCGGGATCCCTTCGATCCCCTCTTCGACCCCGACGCGGTCGTCGCGGCGCTGCGCCGGCGCCGGACCGGGGTGAAGCGGGCCCTGCTCGACCAGACGCTCATCGGCGGCGTGGGCAACATCTACGCCGACGAGGCACTGTGGCGGGCGGGCCTGCACGGCGACCGCCTGGCGGCGAGCCTCAGCCGGCCGGTCGCCCATCGCCTGCTCGGCCACGTCACCGAGGTGATGACCGAGGCGCTCGCCCAGGGCGGCACGAGCTTCGATGCCTTGTACGTGAACGTGAACGGGGAGAGCGGGTACTTCGACCGCTCGCTCGCGGTGTACGGCCGGGAGGGCCAGCCGTGCCGGCGCTGCGGGGCTGCGATCCGGCGGGAGCCGTTCATGAACCGGTCGTCGTACTCCTGCCCGCGCTGCCAGCCGCGTCCCCGCCCGACGGCGCGGGCCGGTGCGGTGACGCCACCGCGCCAGCCGCGGCCGCGCCAGCGGGTGCCCGAGTGATTCGCGGCCTATTACCCAGGCTCGCCGAGGATGTCCCCTAACGGGGGATATCTGGGGGTGCCAAACGGGACAAGTGGGTCCAGTTGGCCGTGGTGGGGTGGATGCGACGGTGCCCGGCTTGACTGTCGCGGGGCGCGGCGGGACTATTAGGGGCGTCGCCAGTCGCGTCCTGCCGTGTCCGCATGCGGGACGAGGTGTCCGAGGCTGTGTGTGTCAGCAGCCTCATGGGATGTCTACCTGCACTCCCGCCCTCGGTGGGCACTGGTCATGGCGCGCGTTGACCGGGAAGCACCGGCGGCGCTGACAAGGAGATGATATGGCGAAGGCCCTCTACGGCCACGTGGGCAGCGCGCCCGACAAGCGCCTGCTCGACGAGGTCACCCGCCTGCGTGCCCGGGTTCGGGACCTTGAGGTCGAGGTCATGCGGCTTCGCGCGGAGAACGACCGGCTCGCCGCCGACGCGTCCCGCACGGAGGACCTGCTCCACATTGCGGAGCCCGCGCTCGCCTAGATCGCCGAGGTCGATCGGACAACCGGATACGCAACAACCACACCGCGCGCCGACAAGCCGTCGGCGCGCATCCCTTTTCCCGGGTCGCTGACGGGTTTGGGCCGCTGATCGAGTTTTGCTCCGCTGACCGAGCTTTTACTTCGCTGATCGAGCTTTGAGTCGCTGATCGAGCTTTGAGTCGCCGATCGAGCTTTGGGTGGCTGACCCGTGGTCTGGGTCGCTGACCGGGGCTTCGGGCCGCCGATCGGGCGTGTGGTCCGGGCCGCTACCGTGCGCGTCGTTGCCAGGAAACCGGGCTGGCGGAGGTTAGCCTGCCCAGAGGCGGGGTAGTGCCCGCCGTGGCCGGACCAGTGCCGACCACCCTCCAGCGCCGCCTCGGCGGCCCGAGTGACATCGCGGAGAGCCGTGCATCTGAAGACCCTGACGGTGAAGGGCTTCAAGTCCTTCGCGTCCACGACCACGCTCCGGTTCGAGCCGGGGATCACGTGTGTCGTCGGTCCCAACGGCTCGGGTAAGTCCAATGTGGTCGATGCCATCGCGTGGGTGCTCGGTGAGCAGGGGGCCAAGGCGCTGCGCGGCGGCAAGATGGAGGACGTCATCTTCGCCGGCACCCCGGGCCGGGCGCCGTTGGGACGGGCCGAGGTCACCCTGACCATCGACAACAGCGACGGCGCGCTGCCCATCGAGTACACCGAGGTGTCGATCACCCGGCGCATGTACCGCTCGGGGGAGAGCGAGTACGAGATCAACGGCGACTCCTGCCGCCTGCTCGATATTCAGGAGCTTCTTTCCGACTCCGGCATCGGCCGCGAGATGCACGTGATCGTCGGCCAGGGCCAGCTCGACTCGGTGCTGCACGCCAAGCCCGAGGAACGCCGCGCCTTCATCGAGGAGGCGGCGGGCGTGCTCAAGCACCGCAAGCGCAAGGAGAAGGCGCTGCGCAAGCTGGAGTCGATGCAGGCCAACCTGAACCGCCTCTCCGACCTGACGGCGGAGCTGCGCCGCCAGCTCAAGCCGCTCGGCAAGCAGGCGGAGGTGGCTCGCCGGGCCGCGACCATCCAGGCCGACCTTCGGGACGCCCGGCTCCGGCTGCTGGCCGACGACCTGGTCACGGTCCGCACCGCGCTGGAGAAGGACATCGCCGACGAGAACGCGCTGCGGCAGCGGCGCGCGGAGGTCGAGGCCAAGCATCAAGAAATCGAAGCGCGTCTGGCCGAGCTGGAGGCCGCGCTGGCCGCGGACGCGCCCGAGCTCGCCCGCGCGCAGGAGACGGTGCTGCAACTGTCCACTGTGCAGGAACGTCTCCGGGCCACGCACCAGCTCGCCCTGCAGCGGTGGCGCAACCTCACCGCCGAGGAGCCGGAGGTGCGACCGGGCCCGGACCCGGAGGAGCTGCTGGCCGAGGCCGAGGCGCTGCGCGAGCAGGAGATCGAGCTGCGCGCCGAGCTGGCCGAGCAGCAGGCCCGGCTCAACGAGGCGGTCGAGAGCCGCATGCAGATGGAGCGACGGCTCGCCGAGGCCGAGGAGGCGCTCGTCGCCGCGGTGCGGGCGATCGCGGACCGGCGGGAGAGCCTGGCGCGGCTCGCCGGCCAGGTCAACGCGATGCGCACCCGGTCGGCCGCCGCGGCCGAGGAGATCGCCCGGCTCGACGCCGCGCTCGAGGAGGCGCAGGCCCGGGCGGCCGCCGCCCAGGAGCAGTACGAGATCGCCGCCGCCGGGGCGAGCGAGGCCGATCGAGGCATCGATGAGCTGGTCCGGCGGCACGAGCACGCGGTCGCCGCCGAGCAGGCCGTCGCGGCGCGGCTGAAGGAGCTGACCGACTTCGAGCGGGCGGCCGAGCGGGAGGTCGCGCACTGGAAGGCACGCGAGGACGCGCTCGCGATCGGCCTGCAGCGCAAGGACGGGGCCGGGGCGCTGCTCGCCCACGCGGGCCGGGTCAAGGGCCTGCTGGGCAGCGTGGCCGCGCTGTTGTCGGTCGAGCCCGGGTACGAGGCGGCGTTGGCCGCGGCCCTGGGGACGCTGGCCGACGCGGTGGCGGTGTCCGATGTGGACAGCGCCCAGGCGGCGATCGAGCTGTTGAAGGCCCAGGATGCCGGCCGGGCAGCACTCATCGTGGGCGGGGCGGACATGCCGGCCAAGGGCGACCGGCCGGCCCTGCCCGAGGGCGCCCGCTGGGCCGTCGACGTGGTCCATGCCCCCGACCACATGCGCGGCGCGGTCGTGCGGCTGCTGCAGGACGTCGTCTTCGCGCCCGACCTCGCCACCGCGCGCAGCATCGTGAGCTACGCGCCCGAGCTGCGGGCGGTGACCCCCGAGGGTGACCTGCTCGGGGCGTACGTGGCGGTCGGTGGCTCCGGCAAGGCGCAGAGCTTCATCGAGATTCAGGCGGCCGTCGAGGAGGCGCGGCGCAACCGGCTGGCCATGGAGGAGCGGCTGGCCGAGCTGCGGGCCGAGCTGGACGTCGTGCGGGCCGAGCACGCCGCGGCCAAGGCCGCGGTGGTGGAGGCCGCCAACGCCCGCAAGGCTGCGGAAGGGGAGCGCAACTCGGCGAGCCGTCGCCTGGCCGAGCTCGGCGCGGCCGCGCGGTCGGCGAAGGCCGAGGCGGACCGCATCGCGCAGAGCCGGTTCGCGGCGGAGCAGGCGCGGGACCGCGACCTCGCCGGGCTCACCGAGCTGGAGGAGCGGCTGCGCGCCGCCGAGCAGGAGCCGGTCGAGACCGAGCCCTCCACTGTGGAGCGTGACAACCTGGCGGCGGCGGTGCCGGCCGCGCGCCAGCGCGAGATCGAGCTCCGGCTGGCCGTCCGTACCGCCGAGGAGCGCGTGGCCGCCCTCGCCGGGCGGGCCGATGCGCTGTTCCGGCAGGCCGAGCAGGAGCGCGAGGCGCGCGCCCGGGCCGAGGCGCGGCGGGCCGCGCGGTCCCGGGGCGCCGCGGTGGCGGCGGCCGTGGTCGGTGGGGCGGAGTACGCCCTGTCCCGGGCCGGGGTGGCGTTGTTGCAGGCGGCCGAGCGGCGCGACGCGATCGTCCAGGGGCGGGTCGGTCGCGAGGCGGAGCTGCAGACCGTCCGGGCCGCGGCGCGCGAGATCGCCGCGGAGCTGGACCGGCTCACCTCGCAGGTCCACCGGGACGAGGTGGCGCGGGCCGAGCAGCGGATGCGCATCGAGCAGCTCGAGACGCGGGCGCGCGAGGAGTTCGGGATCGACCCCGAGACGCTGATCGCCGAGTACGGCCCCGACGTGCCGGTGCCTCCGTCGGCCCAGGAGGTGGCGGCGGCCGAGGCGGAGGGGCTGCCCCCGCCGGAGCCGGTGCCCTACGACCGGGCCGTGCAGGAGCGGCGGGCCGCCAAGGCGGAGAAGGACCTGACCTTGCTGGGCAAGGTGAACCCGCTGGCGCTGGAGGAGTTCGCCGCCCTGGAGGAGCGGTACAAGTTCCTCTCCGACCAGCTCGAGGACGTGAAGGCGACCCGGCGCGACCTGCTGACGGTCGTCAAGGACGTCGACGAGAAGATCCTCGAGGTATTTACCTCGGCGTATGAGGACACGGCCCGGGAGTTCGAGCAGGTCTTCGGTGTCCTCTTCCCCGGGGGCGAGGGTCGCCTCGTGCTCACCGACCCGAACGACATGCTCAACACCGGCATCGAGGTCGAGGCCCGCCCGCCGGGGAAGAAGATCAAGCGGCTGTCCCTGCTCTCGGGCGGTGAGCGGTCGCTGACTGCGGTGGCGCTGCTCTGCGCGATCTTCCGCGCCCGGCCGAGCCCGTTCTACATCATGGACGAGGTCGAGGCCGCCCTCGACGACGTCAACCTCGGCCGGCTGCTGACCCTGCTGGAGCAGCTGCGGGAGCGCAGCCAGCTGATCATCATCACGCACCAGAAGCGGACCATGGAGATCGCCGATGCCCTGTACGGCGTCACCATGCGGGGCGGCGTGACCCAGGTCATCAGCCAGCGGCTGCGCGACGTCGAGACGACCGACGCCTGACGTGCGGGCCGCCTGACTCGCTCGGTCTCGTGGCCACCGGGCCCTTCCTGCGCTGCAGGTCGGCTGACGTCTCGCCCCTTCCGGCGCCCGACGGCGCACGCTTGCGAGACCGTGGTCCTTCTCGACCCATGGCGCCGCCGGCCGCGACGCGGGTGGTGATCCCGCCTCGCGACGTGGCCGGGTGCGGCGGTCTGACAGGATTGCCATCATGCCTCCCGAGATCTGGTACCTGGGGCTGCTGCTGATCGCCGCGGGCGCGGCGGCGATCGTTCCGGCCGTGCGGAAGTGGGACCGCGAGGCCCCGTCGGAGACCCGCCCCGAGCCGCGCCGACCCGTGGCCCGATCGGGCACCGCGGCGGCCGAGGCCGTGAAGGCCACCCGCCCGAAGGCCGCCCCCACCACCGCGCCGACCGGTCCCGGCCGGCCGACCAAGGTGGCGCCGAAACCCGGGGCGAAGCCGGCCAAGGCTCCCACCGCCCCACCCGCGCCCGAGGTACGGGTCCGTCCACCCGCCCCGCAGCCCGAGGTGGCCGAGCCGGCCCCGGAGCCGGTTGCCGTCGAGGAACCAGCGGTCGTCGAGGAGCCGGTCGCGGTCGAGGAGCCGGTTCTCGTCGAGGAGCGGGTTGAGGTCCTCGAGCGCCCCGCGCCCACCGCCGGGCGGATGGCGCGGCTGCGGGCGCGCCTGGCGAAGTCGCAGAACGTTTTCGGGCGCGGACTGCTCGCCCTGCTCGCCCG